>SWCD01012052.1_pt1 | contig 48850 bp, 53 predicted proteins | sample 4693011 | NCBI WGS metagenome assembly SWCD01 (sample SAMN10267278, study PRJNA491770) | bioreactor metagenome | isolation source: DHS bioreactor inoculated with marine | place: Japan: Omine Ridge, Nankai Trough
TGACTGTTTTGGCGGCGTTAGCACAGGTGGAACGACTGGACGCTTACTCTCAACTGAGGAAAATCGAAGCCCATATCCGGCGATGATTACGGGCGAGGCTGGTGAGTCAGCAGAAGCGGAAACCGCATCTGTATCGAAACCTGGTCAAACGGGGCGTACCGCGAAAGCAAGCCGCCCAGACGGTCTTTTCCAACAAGAAACGGTGGGCCCTTTCGGCAACCCGAGCGGTGACGAGAGCCTACCCGAACAGTTGGTTTATCAACCTGATGGGACAGGAAATACGATCCGACCGCCAATTAGCGCATTGGTTTGAGGTTTCTCAATGGATTCGTCTTACGTGAGGAGCCGTGTACGGACCCGTACGCACGGTTCTGTGGGCAGACGGGAGCTGCGGCTCCCTCTGACCCGATCAGCGGAAATTTTTCCGTAACATGCGCTTGTTAGGCTATATATAGCCCTAGCGACCCTACCAAACTAGCAATTAATAGAATGAAAGTTGGGACGACTGTTAAAACAAATCCAGGTTGCCTTTTAGCCGGGTCAGTAATATACAAATGTCGATACAAAAAGCGCCCGATTAAATAAACTGCCCCAACGGCAGCGACTACCGAATTTGGCCAATAATGGCTAGCGATGAACAGAGCGGGAAGAAAACCCACCAATTGCTCCATCGTGTTCATTTGCACACGAAAAGCGCGTTCAAACTGCTCGTTCCCTGATGTTGAAGGGGGCCTAACATCGTGTTTAGCTCGTGCTCGGCCTACGAGGATACCAAATAGAAAAAACTGTAACACCGCCAAAACTGCTACTACGTGAACAAAATTCATACGTTAAAATTCCTGTTTATTTGGGTAGCCAAACGTGAAGCTAAGGGGCGGGCGCGATAACGACCGTCTCGCTTGAGCGCAATGTTAGACTGCCCGCATCTCAGCCGCGGCGCGCCGCTTCGATCGCGGCGATGTCAATCTTTCGCATCGTCATCATCGCATCGAACGCACGCTTGGCGGCAGCGGGATCTGGATCAGTGATCGCTTCCGTCAGGGCCAGAGGTGTTATCTGCCAGGACAATCCCCATTTGTCCTTGCACCAGCCGCACGCACTCTCTTGGCCGCCGTTGCCGACGATCGCGCTCCAGTAGCGATCCGTTTCGGCCTGGTCAGCGGTTGCGACCTGAAACGAGAACGCTTCGTTGTGCTTAAATGCAGGTCCACCGTTGAGCCCGAGGCACGGAATGCCCATTATAGTGAACCAGACCGTCAACACATCCCCTGTCTTCCCGGACGGAAAGTCCCCCGGTGCGCGGTGCACTGCGCCGACAAACGAGTCAGGAAAAGTAGCGGCGTAAAACCGTGCCGCGTCTTCGGCGCTACCATCGTACCAAAGGCAAACCGTGTTCTTTGCTGGTGTTGTCATGTCACTTCTCCACTAAGATCGAAATTTGTGTCATTCCGGCATGGCTACACTGTGCTTCGCATTGTGGTTTAACGCTCAGCTAAGGGGCCGCGCGGTCAGCGCGGTCCTGCTTGAGCGCAGTGTTAGATGATTTTTCCCATAATTCACGGGATCGAAATCCATACAGATACAATCCAATGTAGCCTGGTATAAACAAAATAACATATGCGAATCCGGCCCAAATAATATTCTCTGTATTCACTTCTATTGGTTCTTCAATATAACCATGAACCGATAAATATATATCCCACAGAACAATGAATGGCAGCCATAGCTTCCATAGTGCTTTAGTGAATATTTTGTGCCTATAGATAAACCCAAATAAACCAGCAAGAGTTATCGACATAAAGAGGATATCAAGAACATCACTCGCATTTGGCTCCTCTAGGTCGAAATACGAATAAAATGAGAGCAGCGCAACAAAGCTTAACGCTATGATTACAAAGTACAACCTCCAGAGGATCTTGATAATTGCTTCCTTCATTTAACGACCGAGCTCATTTGCGCGAATAAAACGCAACGGAATGAGCGTCAAATGAAGCGACTTGTTATACCCCGCCATCTGTTAACCTGCCCTTACCAGCCTTAATCTCTTTACAGATAACATCGTAAATTTCATCGTAAAACATGATTTGGTAATGCTCACAACCTTCTAGGTGAGAGGGGTTAAATTGTTTAAACCAAGGTGAGTTTACGACTTTTATTACTGCGGCTTTTGAGTCCCCGGTGGCTAGAATATTCCCATGAACTTCTTCGCTGGCCATTGAGTACGCTTCAATACCGACTAATTCTAGATGTTTAATGTTTTCTTCATCATAAACATCTTCTGGGTTGTAATATTCGAATCCTTTGAGAATTACGCCATTACGGAACCATACAGCGCGCTGCAATTCTGGGCCGCGCCCGTCATATTGGAATTCATTTTCTAATAGTGTCTCTGTCTTCATATTAAAGGGCATAACGCCAAGCTAAGGAGCGTGTAGCGAAGTGAATCGTTGCCTTGAGCGCTGTGTTATGCATATACACTGCCAACTGGTATGCCGCCTTCAATCGACAATATTTCTATTTTTGAACAGTTAAAACGTAGGTCACATGTCGTATGCGCATCGAAGCTAACCTTGTAGTTAATGTTTTCTAATTGATCACCGCGAATATCCGAAATCGTAAGTCCGCTTAACGAGTTCTGTTGTCCAAACCCGTAGCCCAAATAGAACTCGACCACATCGTAGAATGCGAAAGTAACAATATTGTGCTTTATAGTTTTGTATTGATTACCGACAACCTCGTTGGTAATTTGAAAACAATGAAGCTTTACTGTTACCGTTGGCCCATTTTGCCCTTTGCATGCATTTCTATCAAGGACAACTGAAATAATTTCTGCATCATGGAACGACGGCCAATCCTCAAAAATGCCCAATATTTCTTCTGAACCAGCAATTTTCAAATACTTATTCATTCGCGTGGATTCGATATGCATAACGACAAACTGTGGGGCGCGAGCGTATTGTTAAAACGATCTAAACGATTTTATATGCAACTTCATTAAGGATTCGACCAGACATACTTGTTACTTCGCCAGTTCTAAATATTCTGCCGTTTAATTTTTCTGCAATTTTCCTGCTGGGTATATTATCTCTGTCGCAAGGATATACCATAAAATTGAAAATCAGATTTTTTCTGGCCCAATCAGCCAGAAGCTTTATTGCCTCTTGACCGAAACGATTACCGTGAGCATGTTTTTTTAGCCATATACCCAGGATTGGTTCGTCTGGGGAAGGCTTTCCATGAAGCCCACAAACGCCCAAGAATTCATCTGAGTTATTATCAAGAATTGCAAAAGTTAAATCAGTGTTATCTTCCATATTTTTATTACTTGCTCGAATAAACTCGTAAATCTGATTAATATGTGTGGGTGTCGATGGAACCATAAGCTGCGTTATTTCATCAGTAAACTCTTTAAAAATTATGTCCGCATATTGATCAGAGATTGGTATTAGTCGTACCCGTTCACCATTTATCGTAACTGAGCTAAATCGAATGGGAGTACGGGTCTGCACGATGTTGGTTCCTATTTTCTAACGCAGAGCTAAAGGGCGCGCAGCGAAGCGGAGCGTCCCTTTGAGCGGTGTGTTATAAGGGAAGTTCTTGAAATTCATAACTAGACGCCTCAATACTTAATATATCGCCTGTTTGCATTTCAATTTGAAAACGATTTTCTTCAAACCGAACTGCGTTAATACAGGTTGACTTCCCCCATGGAGCATAATGAGGAATTTCGATATTTGTAACGCCGTAAAAAACAAGCTCACATGGTTCGGCCTTCAATTTCGGATTTAAGAATACATCTAACATTAACGTAACTTGCTTTTGATTCCAACAAACCCGAATCTCTTGCATGATTGCATCATGAAGTGGAAGTGAATGAATATCCCTCGCTGCACAGTTCATTTCGTCTTATAACGTTTGAGCTCAGGCCGCGGCCCTTTAGGGCCGTCGCGCCTGCAGCGTATGGTTAGAGCGCAGGCTCTCACAGGTACTTGCGCCGAGGTAGCTGCGACATACTGCTCGAGAGGCTTTCAAGCGCTTGAGCAACGGTTACGGCCAACTCAACTGCCTGATTATTGAGGTCGGGGTGTGTTACCCAGAACTCTTCTGGCAGCCTGGACACAACCTCTAGGAGATCGCCAAGGTAAATATCTCCTGAGACCAACGGATTGGCGCTTAGCCTCTCGAGAGCCAGAGGCACCACAAAATCGAGCCCAATCTGCTGTCCAATCAGGAGCCGGAGATCTTCGTTCCCAAGCTGGTCAACTGGGACTTTCCGAAGACGCTGGGACTCCTGAACCACATGAGAACTGAATGAATCGTGTGGCCAAACAGCATTTTCTAGCTGCTCAATTGTTTTCTTGCGATCGAAATCCATTTCGCGCTCTAACGCAAAGCTAAGGGGCGCGTAGCGAAGTGGAGCGCCCCTTTGAGCGATTGGTTAGCTGAAATCATTACACTCATTACCTTTTCTCCCGAGAAACCAACCGTGTTGATTCAATTTCCTTACCCACAAGATAGAAGGAAACCACAAAACCCGTCATTGGTAAAATCCAACTCCAAAGATCGCCAAGATCAAAATATTTGGCAACAATAACACTAACAGAGGCGGGTATGGGTGAGCCGTAAGAGCATCCCGTTTTGCGCAATGGAATATGGCATGTTGGACAAACGAGCTGAGATTTTAGCATTAGACTTATAGATGAAAGCGTTGCCCCAGCATTAACTTCTTCTCCGCATTTGGGACAGGGTAAACGCGTATGGTCTTTAAACCAGAAGCTTTCGGACATTTCTCACCATTAAACGCCTAGCCCACCCGGCCAAAAAACCGCGCAGCGGTTTTTTGGCCGGGTGGAGCGCCGTGTTATATTTTGACCGTATAGCTAAGTGCGAGTATCTCAAACTGACCAATCCCATTAAAATTGAACTTGTAATGCTTATATTCTTCAGACTCTGCAATCTCACCTTGTTTTACATGTAACTGCAGCCAGTCTGACCCTTTTATTTCATAAGAAGAATCATCTCGCTCACCGCTCAGGAATGACTCAGCCATTTGCCATTTAAAAGCAACAGCGTCAGCAAAGAAAACCTCAATTTGATTCTCTTGCCAGTCTTTGAATTTGAGTGTCACATCGCCATCTTCCTGATGAATCTCAGGATACTCAGCATCAGCGGTCGAAAACCCTGGTTGAATTAACTTCGCCGTTTCCATGACTTTTCAAACATAACGGCTAAGCTAACCGGCGCGAGCGGTAGCGAGCGTCCGAGTTGGGCGCATTGTTAAGCACTGAATCTCTCCGCCAGTGATTTGCACTGCTTTAAGGAAAATTCCTTTGCCCACGTTATCGATTCCTGAATCTCAGGCTCGTGCCTTTCTAACGCATCCTTAGACCAATACTGCCTTGCTGCACCAATAGGTAAATAGTCTATTTCTGATGCAATTGCGGTAAATGCAATGAAGTCAGGATCATCTTCTGGAACCTCCACCTCATGCCGGAGCGATGAAAGCTCGATTGCGCCCTCAAGATAGTTAATTGTACCGTCGAGCATGCCTTTCACTATTGCGGCTACCTTTTTCTTTGTAATTCGACGTACTCTTCGTGGCTCATTTGCTTTGTTAGGCCATTCATATTCAAATAAGATTCTGTAACTACATTATTATTCTTGTGAAAGAAGCTCTACAATATTCTCTAAAAACTTTCTAGTAGTTGGTGCAAAACCAGTTGGCTCTATATCCGGGTTAAATATTCTTATGAATTCTGATTCTAAAACGTTATCTTCCATTTTGAGGAATTGTGAAATTTCTTCTATTAATCTTCCTTTCTGCTTAGAAGAACATGATGCGTTAAATGAACCAATAATTTCTTCAACCGAGTCCCCTTCAATATCATAATCTTGATGGAACCAACCCGACATCAATTCAGATATTTCTGGGTAGTCGTCTACAGATTGTTGCATGTTAAACGCCTTTTTATGGTTTAGGATAAGCGGTTAATATGAAGTATATTCGATTATTTTCTCGTACTTTTCGTATAACAACAGTAACCTTGGTCATGTTCTGTAGTTGTCCGGTACTACGAACTACACCTTTTCCTACAACCTTACCTGCTTGATAGTTGAAACCTTTGGTTTGGCCAATATTAGCATTTTTCGCCCATTCTTTTATTGCGATCTTATTTGCTCTAATTGCTTGTGCAACGAAGTGTTCCGCGTCTTTTAATGAATTGAATGTAGTTGCTGCTGGAATTCTGCTTTGAGCGGCAAGACGCGCTCGAAGTTCTGCTTCAGTTTTACCGACATGGCGTGCAATTGTATGACCTCCTGCTGTTTCCTCAGCAACTAAGCTAATCGCACCTCTGCGAATTGCAATTGCGCGAGCTAGTCCAGCGAACCCTGCAATTAATGGGACAGCAATATCAATAGCCATTCCAACATTAGCGGCGGTTTTATCATCTGCTCCCATAGCTGTAGCTGCGGCAGATACTGCCTGAGAGGTCATTGTAGTTCTAGTTTGCCCTGAGACAATTTGCATTATCCCAGTAGATGTTGTGTCGAGCCCATGTGTACCTAGTGCGGCTCCGGCTACCTTTGTAACGGTTGTAGGTTCAGGTATAAGAAACAGTGCGCCTGCACCGACAAGTTCAAGTGCTCCAGCTACTAATGTTACACCTCCCCATAGTCTGTTTGATAAAGAGCTAGGAGGCTGTCGGATTAATAAAGGCTCATCGCCCCGACTCATCAAATTTAAAATTTAAAAAGCCGTATCGGGTCAGTTTTTTTTGTCCAGGTTCTGTTTTCGCAAGAGTTAGGGTTCTGTTTTGCCTTATTAGCCTCTTAAGGCATGCATTCTTTTCAAATTCCAGCCGATGCAGACTAAATTCCATTCGCTTTGGACGGATTCCAGGCCGCGAAGATGGAATTGCCTGAACCCCAGAACGTGTTTAATGAGTCCGAACACGGTTTCGACGGTTGATTTACGCTTACCGTAAAGCGCTTTGCCCGTTTTAGTCGTTAATCGATGGGCCATGGCTTCAAGTGGCGGCAAGGTAGTCTCGTCTATTTCCGGTGCGTGCTGATATCGGGCTTCAAGTGACTGATTATGGCTTTGCCGCTGTTGGGCAATGTACGGTTTTATCGTTGCCTCGACACAAGCCTTCACGTTGCCCTGGCTGAAATAACCGGTGTCGGCTAACAGGTTGTCAACGGCTCCCAGGCAGTCCGGCAGTTGCCCCAGCTTGGCTAAAGCCGGTTCGATTTCCTGTTTGTCGTTGGGGTGTTGGGTGACGTGATGGCCAACGATCAGATGGGTGGCAATATCGACACTGGCCTGGGCATTATAGGCTTGCTCAAAACCCTGGCGGGTCGGCATGATGCGGGACTCGGCATCCGTTAAGCTGACTTGATCCTTAGCCTGCGGTTCCTCACTGGGCGCTTGCGGGGCTTTGCCAGTCATTTTCTTGCCGGTTTCACTCAGGTGTTTTTCACGCTTGGTTAGCTTTTCATCATAGTCGGCTTTTTCTTGCGCGAAACGCGCTTTCGCGCGGGCCTGGATTTCTTGCTTGGCCTTGGCAATCACGGCGAGACGATCCTGGCGTCGTTTGAGCTCCGAGGGCACGTCCATGTCTTCGGGAAGCGGTGTGTTATCGGCGGCTTCAGCCAGTTTCATCAAGGTGTCGATTTCCTGTTTGAACTGGGCTTCCAGTCGGTTGGCGTAATCCCAACTCAAGGCTTTATGTTTGCTGGCATTGGCTTTAATCTTGGTGCCGTCCAGGCTTACCGTGCCCAGCTTAAGCAATCCCATGGCCTCTGCCAGCACCAACAGCTCGACAAACAAGCCCTCAATCTCTTTGCTGAAGCGTTTGCGAAAGCTGTTGATGGTGTCGTGATCCGGATTTTCGTTGGCGCAGATGTATTTGAAAGCCATCGAATCATAAGTGGCTTTCTCCAGCTTGCGACTGGAAAACACGCCGGTCGAGTAACCATAAAATAACAACGCTAATAGCATCGCCGGATGATAGGGGCGCTTGCCTTTGCCCGCATAGACGGCGGATAGGGTTCGTAAATCCAGTTGATCAACCAGTTCGACAACAAAACGGGCCAGATGGTCTTCAGGTAAATAGTCCTGAACACAGGGTGGCAAAATGTAAGGCGTATCGCGATCAATCAGGATGAATTGGGTGGCCATTTTATGGTTTTTAGTCGGCGTGTCGGTGGCGCTATTTTAACATTTTTGTGCGGTTAAATCCGACAGTCTCCTAGTTTCTTCTATTGTTTCATTTTCGAGAACTGCTGCAAGTTGAATCGGGCTTAAAACAATATCTAGCCCTTCTTCCTTATCCATAATTTCTCCTTCCGTAATATTATTGATAGTCTGAAGTAGACTGAAAACTAATGAGTAGCGGGCCTAACGCTAAAATCAGCGGCGCGTTTAGCGTCCGCTGGATTTATTTGTTATAACCTTAAACCCAACAATACATAAGCGAGTAACAACCAAAATCCCTAATAATGAACCGAAAATAGTAACAAACCATGAAGTCCAAATACCGAAGGCATAAAAATAGTCAAAAGAGCAAGAGTCTAAACTGTCGTTTTTGCAGAACTCACCCATTGCATTGTGCTGTATGCCGACGTAAAGCGGGACAAAAGCGACAAGGAAAGATGCCGCAAATGAAACTGATATAACTGTTTTCATCTCATACAGCCCTCTTTAGTCCAAGGCCTGGTGATATATAATTTTGCTACCCGAGCGCCATAATCATTTACCTTTTCCGCACCTAAGAAATTATAAATAGTGGCAATCTTAGCAATAGTAGGCTGTTCTATCCTCGCCTGAATGCGCGCTAGCAGTATTACGCCAAATTCTATGTTGTAAAATGGGCAACCTAAGTTTTCTTTGGTTACACCTGGCTCTCGCCAGATGGATTCCTGGTCAATCCCTTGTGTGACAAATTCCCTATAACGTTTTATTGCCGTCGACGTTTGTCAAAATAGTTGTCGTGTTTTCTATGCTGCCTGGCCTCTAATTCCGCTGTTCGATGCATCCTCCTTGTCCGGATTGAGCCATACCTCACCGACAGGCGACCAATTCCTGGTGTCACCGCTCCATCGCTCAGGCCGTCTTTGCCGGGCGGTTTCGTAAACGGCTTTTCGCGCTGCCAGGATCTGATGATCAGAGCCATGGTGACGTTCGGCGGGGGTGACAAAACGAATACCGCTATGCCGATGCACCTCGTTGTACCAGTTGACAAAGCCATGGACCCAGGTTCTGGCCTCTTCGAGGCTGTTGAACGGTTTCGATGGATAAGTCGGCGTATACTTCATCGTGCCGAACAGACTCTCCGAATAGGGATTGTCATTGCTCACCGAGGGCCGACTGAACGAGGGCACCACACCCAGTCGCTGCAGAGTGGCCAGCATTGTCGCACCCTTCATCGGTGAACCGTTATCGGCATGTAGCACCAAGCCTTTTTGGGTGATGCCTTCCGCCAGGCACGCCTTTTTGATCAACAGCGCGGCATATTCGGCTTTTTCATGTTCATGGATTTCCCAACCGACGACCTTGCGGCTGTAGATGTCCATGACCAGATAGAGCCGAAAAAACAGCCCGGTTACGGTCGAGGCACAATAGGTAATGTCCCAACTCCAGACCTGATTGGGACCGGTCGCCCGATAGCCTTTGGGCTTGGCAACGTTTCTCGGCGCCTGCGCCTTGCCGCGGTGGCACAGTTGATCCGCCTCTCTCAATACGCGGTAGAAACTGGACTCAGAAGCGAGGTAAATCCCCTTGTCCGCCAAGGCCGGCACGATCTGTGAAGGCGGCAAGCTGCGGTAGTCTTCCCGGTTGCACAGCGCCAGGATCTGTTGTCGTTCCTCCAGACTCAGTTTATTCGCCGGTGTCGGCCGCTCGGCTTGTGGCCGGCCATCTTCTTTCACCTCGTGGTCCTGGGTCCAGCGCTGGTAAGTTCTCAGACTGATCTCCAACACGTCACAAGCCTGCTTGGCCGAGGCACCGGCTGCCACCGCTTCTTCGATCAGATTGACAGCTTTACGGCGATCTGAGAGCCTGATCATGCGTCCTCTCCGTCCCCCCAGATCGCCTGGGCTTTTTTTCTTAGCACCAGTAAGGCGGCTGTTTCGGCCAAGGCCTTTTCTTTATTCCTTAAGTCCCGCTCCAGTTCCTTGATCCGCTTTTCATCCGCTTTGCGCGCTTCCTTTAACCGTTGGCTCTGGGCTTTGTCCCAGTCATTCGCCTGCTCACACGCCTCCCGCCAGGTTCTGACCTGTTCAGGGTAAAGGCCCCTTTGCCGGCAGTAGGCTGATAACTCGGCCTCGTTCATTGCCGCTGTTTCTATCACCGCCGCGAATTTGTCCATCGCGCTCCAGCCAGAAGGCGTGCTATCGCCATCAGGCAGCAAGCGGCCTTCAGCTCGGGCTGCTTTTCTCCAGTTGTACAGGGTCGCTTCGGAGATAGCTTCCTCTTTGGCTAGCTCTGGGATGGTTTTGCTATGTGGCGGAAGCATTTTTTTCAGGACTGCTTCCTTCCGCTCTTGTGGATATTTCATTCGTTTGCCTTGTTGCCCCCATCATGGACTCTCATTTAGAGTCCAATTCTAATGGAATGACAACTATCCTGACACAGGGGGCCGTGTTGCGATGAGTTGAAAACTGAGCCAACAAGCCATCGGTGGCCAACCATGACGGTACCGGTGCTTCACCGGTCATCGCCCGATAACTGTTCCATACCCAGTCTCCAGGCGATGTCACCATTCCGACTCGGACAGGATTGAGTACAACATAACGCGTCAGTTCTAAAAGGTAATTTTCGCCATCAACCAGTATCGCTTTGTAGCGGCCTTGAAATAAATGCCCGGTACGGCCGTGCCGGCGATTCGATGTTTGCGTATAAACACCGTTCAACTGCCGCATACCTTTCGAAAGATTGGCATCAGGCGTTTCTATGACCAAATGATAATGGTTAGTCATCAAACAATAAGCATGACAAACCCAGTTAAAATCCTCTACAACACGCTTCAAAACATCAAGGAATTGAACCCTGTCTTCATCATCTTCATAAATGTTTTCACGACGGTCACCACGGGAAGCCACATGATGGAATGCGCCTGAAAATTCGATTCTAATAGGTCTGATCATGAACAAAGCATAAAGCAAGCAATACTACTAATCTAGCCCGGATATTTCATCAGCCCCATGAAGCCGCCCCTCAGAGGTACTCGACGACCAGAAACGACTGATATTTTTTGGAGGAGAAGTTCAACGGGCTGTTTTCAGGGTTGATTGCCGATTTTCAGGCACAGCTCCCCCTTACCCCGTTGTTTATAGCGTGCCGGGCACAGCACTTACCGAGTGCTAATCAGGGCACAGGCGCTGGCAGACAGATCGAAACAAGGATTGGAAGGGATAATGACTGCTCAGCAGCAGCCGAATACGGCGGGTATTGCGGATGACCACGGCGCCGATTTTAAACAGTTTCAGGCGAATGGTGGCACAGGTGGCCTGCGCCAGTTCAGTATGGTTCAGGGCGATCCGGCGAAGGGCCTCGATCAGCGTATAGGCCAGCGTCGACAGCAGCAGGCGGAACTGGTTCGGCCACCACAGACTGCAGCTGGTGCGGTCGGCAAACAGATCCAGTTGTTGCTCTTTAATCCGGTTTTCCATCTCGCCTCGGGCACAATAGACTTGTTCGTAAAGCGTTTGCGCCTCGCCTGCCAGGTTGGTCACGACATAGCGCGGGTTGCTGCCTTGACTCATGTGTTCGGCTTTGAGGATGACTCGGCGCCGGCATCGCCAGGTGCCGGCTTTATAGTGCAAATCGGTGAACACGCGTTGTTTCTGTTGTGTTGCCTCATATTGTGTCCGGGCTTGCTCAATCCAGGGTTGACTCAAACGCTTCAAGCGCTGGTTTTTGGCCAAACCAACGATATAGCGGACGCCCTTCCGCTCGCACCAGTTCAGCATCCGATGCCGACAAAAGCCGCTATCGCCACGGAAGATAATCTGAACGTCCGGCCAGACCTGACGCAGGCGTTTGACCAGCAAGGCCAGGATCGCCCAGCTGTGCTTGGCCCCGTCAATATTGCTGGGGCGCAAATAGCTGACCAGGCACTGATTACCGCAAAAGACATACAAGGGCAGAAAACAGTAATTCCGGTAATAACCGTGGAAAAAACGCCCTTGCTGTTCACCGTGAACCGGATCATCGGTGGCGTCGAAATCCAGAATGAGGGACTTCGGCGGCGTCTTATAGGAGGCGATGAACTGCGCCAGTAGTTCCTCATGCATCCGCCACATCAAGCCTCGGTCCGCCCGCTGTTCGAACCGGCACAAGGTGGAGCGGCTACCCAATACCTGATCCTTTTCCACGGCCGTCTGAAAGGCGATATCGTTTCGGAGTGTATCGTGATCGTTCAAATCCTCATAGCCGCAGGCCAGACCATAAACCCGTTGTCGCAGCAAGTCGACTACCGGATGCCGGATGCGCTCAGGATCCCTGGGATCGTGCATCTGTTCCGCAATCCGTTGGGTTAACTGGAGCTGTTGGTCAATGGTTCTTAACAACAGCACACCACCATCACTGGTGATGGCTCCGCCGCTGAATTGGGCTTGTATTTTGCGGCGTTTAAAGGCAGGAAAATCTATTTGAGCTGCGGTACAATTTGGCACGGGCAAATCCTTGTTCAAATTCAATCTAAGCAACTGAATTTTATCGAACTCTACGGGATTTGCCCGCTTTTTTTATGAAATATCCGGGCTAGACCTGACCCCGCTAGTTCATGACCCCGCTAGTTCAACAGCGCAGCTGTTGGGGCGTCCGGTTGACTGAGATGTTGGACGAAGCCGCTACGCGGAGAAAAAGCCCCAGCGTCCGATTGTTTATAAAATGTAACCTCAAGCCCTCACTGCGAGGGATCATTCCACGACGAATCATGAGGTTACTCGACAATGACAGCATCATCCGAATCCGATTTCAAGCACAACTATCAAACCCATCTTAAACACCTTAAACTCAAAGGCCTTCAGCCCAAGACGATAGACGCCTACGCCCGTGGCATTCGGCGCCTCGGCCAGTATTTCGATTATCAAATCCATGGATTGTCCGAAGCGCAGTTGCTCGAGTATTTCACCGATCTGCTGGAGACCCATTCCTGGAGCTCCGTTAAACTCGACCTGTACGCGCTCAAATTCTTCTACACCTACGTTTTGAACAAGCCCTGGCCGGCGTTGAATCTGATCAAACCGCCAAGGACTCAACGTTTGCCGGATATCGTCACCGTTGAGGAAGCCCAACGTTTGTTTCTGGCAACGCACACGCTCAGTTACCGGGTTTTCTACTTCACCGTCTATAGCCTGGGCCTCCGTCTCGGCGAGGGCTTGCGACTGCAGGTCGGCGATATCGACGCCGAACGTCAGCGTGTGCACATACGCGATGCCAAGGGCAATAAGGATCGCCTGGTGCCGTTGCCAACGGCAACATTGACGCTGTTGCGCCGTTTCTGGCAACTTCACCGCAATCCTGTGCTACTGTTTCCCAATCGCCTCGGCGGCTTGAAGGGAGCGCATCGTGCGACCACCCCGCTGGATCGCGGCGGCGTGCAGACGACGCTGCGCAAGGTGGCGCAAGACTGTGGTCTAAAAAAAAGATTACCCCGCACAGCTTACGCCACAGCTACGCCACACATCTGATCGAAGCCGGCGTCGATCTGCTGGAAGTGCAGAAAATCCTCGGCCACCACAGTATCCTGACCACTGCCCGCTATACCCATCTGACTTCCGGCACGAACCGGAACGCCAATCAGTTGATCAATGCCTTGATGAATGGCTTTGCCCTGGACTGGGGGAAAGTGAAATGATCCTACTCTCATCCATCATCGAAACCTTTGAAACTGAATTTCTCGAACGTTATCAGAACTCGCTGCTGCCCAGCCAGCGCAAGGCGCTGGCCGCCATGAGGCACTGCCGCACCTCGCACAGTCCCGTGATGCTGGCGGCATGCGACGACTGCAGCCACCAAGTCTACGTCCCCCATTCCTGCGGCCATCGCAGTTGCCCCCATTGCCAGCAGCACGAAAGCCAGCAATGGCTGGAGCGCCAACTGCAAAAACAGGTGCCGGCCGAATATTTTCTGTTGACCTTCACCTTACCCAACGAACTCAGAGCGCTGGCCTGGCAACAGCAACGCACGCTGTATGACCTGCTGATCCGCTGTAGTTGGGAAACCGTCAAAGCCTTCACGCAAAACGATCCACAGCTTCAGGGGAACGCCGGTGCCATTGCCGTTTTGCATACTCATTCTCGCCGACTTGATTACCATCCCCATGTGCATCTGGTGATGCCGGCGGCGGCTATCGATGCCGATGAACGGCTGTGGCGCACGAAAACCGGCAAAGCCAATAAATCTTATCTGTTCAACCACAAAGCTTTGGCGAAAGTGTTCCGCGCTAAACTGCTCGAGGCTATCCGGGAAGCAAGCTTAACGCTGTCGGACCGCTACCCGGAAAAATGGGTCGTCGACGTCAAGTCTGTCGGTCGCGGGGATAAGGCGCTGGTCTATCTTGGCCGCTATCTTTATAAAGGCGTTATCCAGGAGAAGGACATTATCGCCTGCCGGGACGGCCAGGTGACTTTCCGTTATCGGGACAGCAAAACCCGACAGATGCGCACCCGAACCCTGCCAGGCGCCCAGTTCCTGTGGCTGATCCTTCGGCATGTGCTGCCCAACGGATTTCGGCGTGCCCGCAATTTCGGCTTTTTACACCCCAACAGCAAACGCCTGATCCGCCTGCTGCAATATCTGCTCAGCGTGAATCCGAACCAAGCGCTGGCCTGGCTCAGAAAACGTCCTGGGCTCAAATGCCAGTGCTGCGGCGGTGACATGAAGATTGTCAAAACACAGATGCCACCTTCCTCAATAAGGCTGGCAATGCCAACGGTCTAACGAAACCGAAAGGAACAGGTTATGTAAGTCCATCCGTCATTCCGGCCCGGCCTGAATCGGCATGTTTGCGCCGAGGCCTGCGCTCGGCTCAAATTCGGGGCTTAATGCACCTGAATGCATCCCTTTCCGGATGTTGTTGCCGCATGGCGACCCTATTGGCTTGTTCTTGAGCCTTACCGCCTCAGACAAGCCACCGCATCCCACAAACGCCGAAAAGCTATTTTCTTATATTAAAGTCAGATCCATGATCACCGGGCTTGTCCAACAACCGGTTCAGATTGTGGTTCGCTTTGCTCACACAATCTAACCTTATTCGTTAGGCATGTTGCTTGCCATGAAGACTTTCCAGAGCTTCGAGCGGAGCCAGCAAATACGATTGATCTAGCTGAAGCTCAAACCGTAGTTGATTTTCGTGAGTGGCCATTGACCAAGCTTGGCCTGTAAGAAGAACACGACCAGTGCTACCAGCAGATAACTTGAAAGTAAACTGTTCTTCAATAGGAGTGAACGAGGCTTCGCCTTGAAGCGACTGATACAAAGCGCGAAGCTGCTTTGTGAATTGCTCAAAATCAATTTTTTCTACCCAAGGAGAAATTACTCCACTAAAGCAATGAACGGCAATTTGAACTTCGGCCTGCGCCCAGCCTTCGCTTGAATACGACGCTGGCAATTGAATTTCAATGTACTCGGATTCTGAGCCGAAACGGACTGTGTTCATGGAGATATGCCTAACGTAAAGCTAACCGGGCGCGGCACGGAAAGCTGAAAAAATAAAACCGCATTATAACCGCGCTCCGGTTGAGCGCTGGGTTGGACGACACACACCTAGCACTGATGATCGCATTGCCAACACTGACCGCTACCCACTGGATAGTGCATGGCGCCACACGTTGGGCAGGGTTCTGCCTCTCCTTCGGGTTCATATGGCTCCCAACCGCATCTAAGATTTCTAATGGCTAATGCTTCTTCAGGAGACCCAACTTCTATAGTCCAAAGTCGCACCTGACAATCAGGATCAACATCCCCGTTGTTGAATCGCGGCGGGTCAATACCTTCTGCCAGACAATTTGGCAGCGACGAGCCGTGTTTCGCCCAAGCTGAATAAATACGTTTCATGACGTCCAACGCCAGCGGTAAGCGGACCGCTGGAGCGGAGTACATTTTGTGCTATTCAGAGCACAAAATGTACTCCGCGGAAGTGGGTCCGCTTGACCGCTATTGTTAGGCATTTTTCTTAAATTCCTGTGTATCTGATTTTGGCCAGCTTTCAGGAAAATTAACCCAATCATGTTTCGATCTATTCCATGCTGCCGCAACTGGCTCTGGGAACTTCGGATCTTCAAAACACCCAACAGCCACACCAACTGCGTTTGGCATGAACTCAGCTTCCCAATGAACGGTAGAACCGCAATTAGGGCAAAACGAACGGTAGAGTTTTCTCCCGTCATCGCTCGTATCAACGAACAACTTAGGATCGCCTTGTTTTGATACTATTTGGTCGTTACCAAAGTACGCCCCAACTCCAAATACCGAGCCCGTTCGTTTTTGACAGTTTAAACAACTGCACGTAATCACCATCTTTGGGTCACCTGCAAGCTCTATTTGTACTTTCCCACACGAACATTTTGCTTTTCTGTTCATTATTGCCTCTTACATATAATTTCTTGACGGAACGAGTAATGCCTAACGCCTAGCTCACCCGACGAAAACCGCGTAGCGGTTTTTGGTCGGGTGGAGCGCCGTGTTATGTTGGATTTTGCTCATTTCGGTACTCTTGATTTGCATTTTTTATTAATGCCCTGACGCAATACACAAACAGCGAGAAAAACACCACAGTGAGAAAAAGAGCACCGCCAGCCCACAATCCTGCTTTTGTAGCAGGCCAATGTTCGGGATTCGCTGCGTTTAGCCAAGAATAGAAAATGACACTAATTCCGGCATACCCTGTTGCCGGGATTGATAGGATTAGTCCTATCCACAAAAGCACTTTTCGTCGCTTATTCATTCTTCAACATAACTATTAAGTAGACACCTTTTCAGGTGTATATAAAATTGTAATCGTAGGTGTATAATGCCACTCTCGCAATCCGTTAGGCCCGATATTATAGTAACCACTTATTGATATCAACCTTTTATGCAAACTGAAAACACACCTCCAAAACTCCTGGATCAAGTCCGCGAGCGTATTCGCGTCAAGCACTATAGCATTCGTACCGAAAAGCAATATGTGCAGTGGATCAAGCGTTTTATTCTGTATCACGGTAAACGCGACCCTCAAGAGATGGGAATGGCCGAGGTGGAGGCTTTTTTAACACATCTGGCGGTGGAAGGAAAAGTATCGGCTTCAACGCAAAATCAGGCCTTATCCGCTTTACTGTTTTTGTATAAAGAGGTGCTGTTAATCGATTTGCCGTGGCTGAATCATGTCGTGCGCGCCAAGCAGCCGCAACGTTTGCCGAATGTGCTGACGCGTACCGAGGTGAGGGCGGTGTTGGTGCGGATGACCGGCATCCATGGTTTGATGGCCAATCTCCTGTACGGTACGGGCATGCGCTTGATGGAATGTGTGCGCCTCAGAGTGAAGGATGTGGATTTTGAACGCGGCGAGATTTTGATCCGTGACGGCAAGGGCGCCAAGGATCGGGTGACGATGTTGCCGGAGTCGTTGAAGGCTTCTCTGCAAGCGCATTTGCAACAGCGCCGAGCCTTGTTCGATGATGATACCCGGCTGCGCAAGACATCGGTTTATTTGCCGGATGCGCTGGAGCGCAAATATCCCAATGCCTCGACTGAATGGGCCTGGCAATATATTTTTCCTTCCGGCAGCTACTCGTTTGATCCGCGCAGCGGTGTCGAGCGACGGCATCATATTGATGAAAAACTGTTGCAGCGGGCGATGAAAAAGGCGGTGCAGGCCAGCGGTATAGCAAAGCCGGCCACGCCGCATACGCTGCGCCATTCGTTTGCGACGCATTTACTCGATTCCGGCTATGATATTCGCACGGTGCAGGAACTGCTTGGGCACAAGGATGTACAGACGACGATGATTTATACCCATGTCTTGAACAAAGGCGGGCGTGGGGTGAGGAGTCCTTTGGATATGTAGAGGGATGAGCTTTCTCGACAGGCTTTCTGTCCTTTGCTCTTACCGTTTACATATGTTCACAGCCCACCCCATATTCGCCATCCCGACATCCATGCCTGGCTGTTAACAGCATGGCAAGTTCTCGATTCTCCCGGATTAAAAATTTCAGCTTTTTGTGACTTGAAAAATCGCCAGTTCCCCTTATATCGTCAGTGAATGCCGGATTGAAACGGTTTTCAACGTGTTCTTGGTAAATTTAACTCTATCCGGAGATGATTATGGCTATTACTCGTTATGAACCCTGGGGTTTACTGAATCAATTGCAGAAAGAGCTGGAACGGGCGTATGAAGGCGCTGCCGGCGGCGAAGGCTCGATCGCGACGGCCGAATGGGCGCCCGCGGTCGATATCAAGGAAGAAAACGATAAGTATGTCCTGCAGGCCGACTTGCCGGGCGTAAAGCCGGAGGATATCGATCTGAGCATGGAAGAAGGCGTATTGACCATCAGAGGCGAAAAGAAAACCGAAGCCAAAACCGAACGGGAAAACTATAAGCGCGTCGAGCGGACTTACGGCTCGTTTTACCGGCGTTTCAGCTTGCCCGATACCGCCAATGCTGACGGTATCAGCGCCAAATCAAGGCATGGCGTGCTGGAAATCGTCATCCCAAAGCGCGAAGCGGTGCAGCCGAAAAAGATTAATGTCGCCTCGGAAGATTAATAACAACGGAGCCTTAGGGCTCCGTTTTTTTTGCCGTTAAAAAAATTATCGATCAATTGTCAGAAGTTTTTACGGTCCCGCTCGAAGCCATTTCAATACTCTTCATCAATTTTGCCTTGTTCTTATGCCTGGAAAGACTGCTCTGGATGGGGTAACGGCTGCTCATCACTCACTATGGCTTTTCCAGTCCGGACGAATGAACTGCCGGTATTTTTTACAGCTTTTTCAAACGCAATAACGCAGTACTGGCGCATGGCATCCAGCCCTGGAGCAGCTCCAAGTCCCGTCATACGGGGCTGGTAGCGGAAATTCAGCTGGCAAATACGGTTATAACGCTGGCCGATGAGCTGTCGGAAGGCTTTACATATTTATTAACCAGGGCGTGGAACGCTAGGGTAATTTATGATTAACCTATTGTTTTATAAAAAATTATATGATGTCGGTATGGCACGTGCTGTTCCGTTACTGCTGAATATGAGCTGTCGAAGCATTTTACACAATCGTTGACCAGTCCCCGTGGTACTTCAGCTGCCTAATAATTTAATTCATTGATTTCTTAAGCATTAATTGAGTTGGTATGTTGCATGCCTTGATTTTCGATGAATGTCACTTTTCTATCCGGCGAGCGATGAGGGTCAAACGAAGCAGGGATAGAAAAAATAAACCGGAATTAATTAAATTGTGACGGTTTATTTATAAAGGAGGAGGCGGGTGAAGTCAGGTGCAATCGAAACCGCCTTCTTCTTATTTCGGAGAGTAAAACGATGAAACATTTAACGAAAGGGGCGATTGCCGGGATTATAAGCCTGGCTGTTTTCTCGGTGACGGCGCAGGCGGCATTTATTGTGTCCGGGCAGTTAACGGGCGATCCACGTATTGATAATCCGGATAACTTGCTGGTCGATGTCAATATCAATGTTGACGGTAATTTGTCCAACTGGGCTGTTGATATCAATTCTCCGGATCATCCCGATATAAGACTGGATGAATTTTATTTTAATTTAGACGGCGGCATATCAGCCTCGGATATTGATTTTGTCAGCTTTAGCCCAGCCGATTGGGCTGTTACCAGTCCCGCGACAGTTCGAGGCGGAGGGAATTTTACCCCCAACTTTCAATTTCAAGCACTCGATCCGGCCGATCCGCCGAATGCCGAGGATGTCACCAATGCCATTCCTTTAATATTTGATGCCATACTGAACCGGGATTGGGATGCCAATGATTTTTTACTGGCGGATTTCTCGCAGAGTTCCGATACTGTTTTGGGTTCGGGGCAGATGGGGGCTCACGTGCAGTCGCTTCAAACAACTGACGATGTGACAAGTGATAGCGGCTTTGTATTGGGCGAATATATCTCCACCGGCGCCGAGCCGCCGCCAGATGGGAGTGTACCGGAACCGGCAGCCCTTTGGTTGCTAGGTCTGGGACTGTTGGGCTTGGCTGGTTTTTCCCGCGGGCGAAAATCGGGCCATTAAGTTTAAAAAAGCTGATTTTATGAAAGCAAAATAGATTATTATCAAGACGAACTTCAGTAAAACCGCAATGTTTCATGCGTAAAAAAGGGCGCCGAAACGCCCTTTTTTCTTTTAAGAATTTGGCTAAAGATTACTTCCTGAAACTGGAATCCCGCAGAGGGTGCGCTGGCCAACAGCAGGCGGCGCAGTGAGGCGCGTCGCTCGCGAACGATGCGCCTCCTGTCGTCGGTACATCCTATGCTTAAACAAGGACATTATTGACGACCAAATCCTAAGCAGCTGCTAAAACGCATTTGGCGAATGAGCAAATAGTCTGCGTAATCTCCGAAGAAAATTATTTTCCTTTTCCAGGGGCGGCATCGCCTACTGCCACTGACGTGCTGCTTCCGGCTATGTTGCCAACCTTGTCAACGGCTTCCACGGTATAAGTAAAAGAGCCCTTGGAACGACCGCTTAACTTGTCGGTATAACTGGTGCCGGTCGTGGTTGCCACGGGGGAGTTGTTGCGTTTGATAATGTAATGAGCGATGCCTGAACCTGAGTCGGTCGATGCCGTCCAGGAAAGGTTCACCTGATTTTTTTTGCTGACAGCCGTCAGGTTTCCCGGTGCGGTCGGCGCTGTTCCATCGACAGTGACTGTCGCCGACCGGGTCGCGCTGGCATGGCCTGTTGCCGATGCGGTTACCGATTTTGTATAAGTCCCGTCGGTGCTTGGCGCCGGGCTGGACCAGGACGTGGAAGTCGAACTCGCCGGGCTCAGTGCGTATGAGCCTAATGCCGTGTTGTCATTGCCTGTCAAGGTGAAAGTGCTGATGCCGCAGGCCGATGTATCCTGATTGGTCAGGGAAATATCAAATTTTATCGTCGCCCCCGGCTTGCTGTATAGAGCGTTCGGCCCCATGGTCAGTGCGGGCGTGTTGCTGGTGCAGGTAGAGGCAACCTGGGCATTGGTGGTGGCGCTGCCGATATTGGAATAGCTTGAATTGCCGTTGCTGTTATAGGCGCGAATACGGTATTGGTAAGTGGTCGATGTCACAAGGCTCGAATCGGTAAACCCGGTTGTGTTGCCGGCGGTTACTGCAAATTCAGCCCAGTTGCTGCCATCGGCGGATCTTTCCAGTCTGAAGCCGGTTTCATCACTGGAGTTGTCGGACCATGTTAAAGCGATTTCGCTGGCGGAAAGCGCTGAAGCGGCCAGGTTACTGGGCGCATTAGGGGTTGTTGAATCAATGGTCGACCTGAATGCGGCGACGATGGCTTTGGTGTTGTTCATCGATAGCGCGTTGTTTTCTGTCGCGGTGCCTGTTGTCTGGCCGGTCGTCAGCGACACGTTCGGATTGGAGAAATAACTGACCCGGGCGCCGCCGCTGCAGCTATAGGACATAACCGTTCGGAATCCGCCCGTTTGGCATAGCCGGTAGCCGTAAGAATAATCGTAGGCGCCGGCACTGGACGAATTGGCTTTGTCATGCTGATCGCCCTGGTTATGCCCGAGTTCATGGGCGAGCGTGTTATCGGAAAGGCAGGCATAGGTGGAGTCATCATGCACGACGCCGAATGCGTAAGGTGCAAACGAGGTGCTTGGATTGCTCATCACATAAGCAATGCCGCAATAGTTGGTATCGGCGGTAACCAATAACACCTGGTCGGCGCCGTATTGGTTGCGCAGGTTATGAACCGCATCCATTTTGCCGTCATTGGTGCCACGCAGGTCGGTCAGACTGGTGGTCATGTTGCCGGTCTCGTTATAGCTGACTTCGCCCATATAAACGACATTAAGCTGCATATCAACCTTACTGTTGATGTAGGCCTGATTGGCTTTTGCTACCGCGTTGGCTATTTTGGCTTCAATACCCGTTTGTCCCGATGCATTGTTTTTTGCTTTCGGCGTATAAACCACCATCAGGTCAATGATTGTGCCGGTGCCGGCGGCGCTGGTGACGGGCTCGTCGGTTGCCGACGGGCCGGCGGTCCGGTCGCCGGCGGTTGGCAGGTCTACGGTAATTGTGTCCTCGTTGTCTCTGGGATTTTTACTGGGGTCCACTTGAATGATGTCGTGCCGGTTGTTGCCCTTGGGTTCTATCTCATAGATCTCTTCACCGATCTGAACGGTGCCGGACATGCTTTGACCGCGAATGGTCAGAAAGACTTCGCTTTCAGGTTCGCCGTCAACATGACCGATCCAGGTACTGCTGCCTTTAACCTTGTCTATCAGTCGGTCGCGTACAGCGGTTACCACAACATCATCAAAAAGATTAAGCGTCAGCGTATCCATCTCCAGCAGATCGGTATGGACGGCAACGGCGCGGTTTCTGCCCTTGACGGCTTTTGCAGGTAATGTTTTGTCCTTGGCTTGCGGCATGCCGAAATTGTCAAACAGATCGGGAGCGGGGCCCCGGCCGGCAGCGCCGGCGGGCGTTAATGAAATTATTGATGAGGCAAGCAGTGACAGGGCGAAAGTATTTTTGAGCTTCATGACAGGAGGTTCCGTTTGGGATTTACATTACAAGTTAAAAGTAATAAACATCTCAGAAAGTATGGGAGTAAAAGGCGTGGAAAAATGAGATGCGAATAACATTTTTGGGTGTTGGAAACCGAATAAACCGTGATGTAAATCTCATTTTTTCAACAATCCGTTGAACAAGCGTGGCAGGGAAAAACCAAAGGGTATCTGAATTTTCTTAAGAAATATTTAAGAATATATATTCCCTGATTTAATATCAAATAATTAAGAAGGGTATTTAGTGTTAAATATCATATAGGACACGGTGTTGAGACCGTTTTGATATTCAGATACATGCCATCTGATCAATTAGGCCAATGGCAATGAGGCCGGATCCGCAAGCAGGCATTCGGCTTGTTGATGAAACGGTATGTAAGCCGACTGTTTTCTGATATAACACTGCAGTTCGAGCTTGTGTTGAAGGGGTGGCCTTTTGACGCGGATTCAAGAAAAGCAACAATAATGCGCAAGTTTAAAAGCAAATCCCGAAATGGAGGAAAGATGAAAAAAACACAGAATCTTAAGCTGAAAGTCTCTTTTGCCGCTGTTTTACTGACGTTGTCGGCAACAGCGATGGGGGACGCCAAGTCCGCGCCAGAGGCCGCCAAGCCGGTGCACGGCGACTATCAGGACTGGCGTTTGCTGTCGGTTTCCCACCGGACCGAGAAAGAAACCCTGCGCGCCATCCTGGGCAACGACACCGCCATAGAGGCCGCGCGTAAGGGTGAAAACAAGCCCTGGCCGGATGGCTCGGTTTTAGCCAAAGTGGTATGGAAAGAGCGCGCGCATCCCAATTGGCCGCAGGCGATCGTTCCCGGTGGATTTGCCGGCGCTGAAGCCATGATCAAGGACAGTAAGAAATATGCCGCTACCGGCGGCTGGGGCTTTGCGCATTGGCAAGACGGCAAGCTGGTCATGCACGAAGAAGCCAAGGCCAAGGAATGTTTTGCCTGTCATACGCCCATGAAGGACAACGATTACGTTTATACCTTCTCCGCGTTGCAATAAGCGTAATCTTAAAAAGCCGGGGTTGAGTCCTGGCAGCTTTATTGCGGGAAGACCAGGCGCTTCCCGCACCACATCCTTTGGGTATTAGTCGCCGGCCAGCCAGTCCTGCGGTTTCAGATAGCGTTCGTAAAGGCGCGCCTCGGGAGTGCCGGGCTCCGGTTGCCAGTTATAGCGCCAGTGGGCGACTGGCGGCATGGACATCAGAATTGATTCGGTCCGGCCGCCCGATTGCAGGCCGAACAAGGTGCCTCTGTCATAGACCAGGTTGAACTCGACATAACGGCCCCGACGGTACAATTGAAAATCGCGCTCCCGGTCGTCGAAAGGCGTGTCCTTGCGTTTCTGCACGATGGGCAGATAGGCCTTGACATAGTGATCACCGACGCTTTGCATAAAAGCAAAGCAGCGTTCAAAACCCCAGTCATTCAAATCGTCGAAAAACAGTCCGCCGACGCCGCGCGTTTCATTGCGGTGCTTGAGGAAAAAATAGTCGTCGCACCATTTCTTGTAGGCCGGGTAGACCTGGTCGCCGAAAGGCTGGCAGGCGGCACGCGCCGTCCGGTGCCAGTGCAGGACGTCTTCCTCGAACGGATAAAACGGCGTCAGATCAAAGCCGCCGCCAAACCACCAAATCGTCGGCTCGCCCGGTTTTTCGGCGATAAAAAAGCGCACATTGGCGTGCGAAGTCGGTACATACGGGTTATTGGGATGGATCACCAGCGACACGCCCATGGCCTGAAACTCGCGGTCGGCCAGTTCGGGACGTTTGGCCGTGGCCGAAGGCGGCAGATTAAAGCCCGATACATGGGAAAAATTCACCCCGCCCTGTTCGAATACCCGGCCGTTCGCGAGCACGCGCGTTCTGCCGCCGCCTCCTTCCGGCCGTTCCCAATTATCTTCAATGAACCGGGCTTCGGGCTCCTCGCCTTCCAGGGCGGTGCAGATATGGTCCTGCAAGCCAAGCAGATAGGATTTTACGCGGGCGATATCGTCGGTATTCATAGGCCTAATAAGAAATAGATAATTAAAACAGGCGGAAAATCTATCAGTTTTTGTAGGGAATCGGCAAATAAAAACGGAATCTGTGCGGTCTCTTTTTGTGGGATAATTGGCTCATCCTCTTTTACCTGAATAATACCGCCATGACTTTTCCAACGATTGAATCCTTTGTCGGCAATACGCCGTTAGTCAGACTCCAGCGCTTACCCGGTGCCACCAGTAATACCATTCTGGCGAAACTGGAAGGCAACAACCCGGCCGGATCGGTGAAAGACCGGCCGGCGGTCAGCATGATCAAGCATGCCGAGGCACGGGGCGAAATCAAGCCCGGTGACCGGCTGATCGAGGCGACCAGCGGCAATACCGGCATTGCCCTGGCGATGGCCGCGGCCATCAAGGGCTATAAGATGACCTTGATCATGCCGGACAATATGAGCGAGGAACGCCGGGCATCGATGAAAGCCTACGGCGCCGAGATTATCCTGACGCCGGCGGCCGGCAGCATGGAGGCCGCGATCGATCTGGCCCGGGAAATGGAAGCCGCCGGCAAGGGCAAGATCCTCGACCAGTTTGCCAATCCCGACAATCCGCGCGCGCATTATGAAGGCACCGGCCCCGAAATCTGGCGCGACACGCACGGTAAAATCACGCATTTCGTCAGCTCCATGGGCACCACCGGCACGATCATGGGCACGGCCAAATACCTGAAGGAGCAGAACGAGGCAATCCGGATCATCGGCGTGCAGCCGGAAGGCGAGTCCAAAATTCCCGGCATCCGGCGCTGGCCCAAGGAATACCTGCCGAAAATTTATCAGGCCGAGCGTGTCGATCGTATTATCGATGTCGATCAGGTCTCGGCTGAGAACACCACGCGCGCGCTGGCGGCCGAGGAGGGTATTTTTGCCGGCATTTCATCGGGCGGCGCCGTATCCGCGGCATTGAGACTGTCGGCCGAAGTCGAAAATGCCGTGATTGTGGTGATTATCTGCGATCGGGGCGACCGTTACTTATCGACCGGAGTCTTTCCGGGCTGAGCCGGGATGGCCAAGCGCCTTTGCACTGTTGATGAGGATCCTCCTGGCGATTATATGGATGTTAGCGACGCCGATCGCCAATGCACTGGATGCCGTTTCGGTCAATATCGGCGCCCTTAAGGCCAGAGACTGGCAATTGCAGGGCATTCACATCGCCTTGACGGACCTGGGCAAAAGTCCGCAGCAATTGGTCCTGACTATTGACAAACTGAGCCTGCCCAAGCCTTTCGATGACCTGAGCCTGGTCAATATCCGCTGCACGTCTTTCACTTGGCAAAACGAGGCCATGGACTGCGAGCAGGGACGCGTCGAGATCCGTTCGCGGCAGTGGCAATCGCCGTCAGCCGATTTATCCTTTCACATCAAGGAGAATCACAGCACGTTCAAGCTGGCCAATTTGCATTGGGCGGGCGGCCGGTTTACCGTCGAGGGCGAGGAAATCGGCCTGCAATGGCGGCTGAAAATCCGGGCCCGCAGGGCCGATGTCAAACTGCTGCGGGCGATGATCCGGCTGCCGCCCGTGGAACTGCAAGGCGGCCGCGTCAGTTTATGGCTCAACGTAACGGGTTCGCACGATACCGTGCACGCCGTCGATGCCGCCGTCGAGGTGAAGGATTTCTCGGGGCAGAGCGTCGATGCGCGCTTTGCCGCCGAAGGCTTGACGCTGTCGACCAGGCTGGAAGCCCGTCGCGAAGACGGGGTATGGCGCTGGCAAAATCATACGGAAGTCGGCGGCGGGGCGATATACGCCGAACCGCTGTTTCTGACGGCAGGCGCGCAGGCGATCGTGCTGGATACGGAGGGTGACTGGAATGGCAAGACCGGCCGGATCGCGATCAAATCGGCCGACTATCACCATCCGGGCGCGGTGAAATTACAGGGCAGCGCGGTTATTCGCTATGACCATGACATCGCCGTCGAACAGGCCCGTTTAACGCTGGCCAGCCAGGATCTGGCGGGGCTGTCGGCGGTTTACCTCCAGTCCCTGTTCGAGGCGACGGCATTGGAAGGCGTATCGCTGTCGGGACGGCTGACAGCCGATTTGACCATCGAACAACAGGCATTGGCCAGCCTGACCGCGGGTTTTAGCGATCTGGATGTGAACGATGAATTGGGCCGTCTGGCGCTTCAGGGCGGCGCCGGCATTATCAACTGGTCCGGTAACGAAGCCTTTGATCAATCCTCCGAGCTGGTCTGGCAGCGACTGCAGGTGCGGGCTTTGCCTGTCGGTCCGGCCCGGCTTGCCTTTCTGGCCCGGGCGGGAACTATCACTCTGCTCGAAAAGACTAAGCTGCCTTTTCTGGACGGCATTATCGCCGTCAATGAGTTTAAGTGGCAGGCCAAGCAACAGGATACGCCTGAAGTTTACTTCGAAGGCGGCGTCTATCAGGTATCGCTGGAGCAATTATCCAGCGCGCTGAACTGGACGCCGCTGTCCGGCACCATCAGCGGCCGTATTCCTGGCGTCGATTACCGCGATAAAACCTTGAGTCTGGGGGGCGAACTGAACATCAAGGTATTTGACGGGGAGGTCAAGGTCACGAATCTGGCATCGTCGGGACTGTTTACCGATTTTCCGAGGTTTCATGCGGAACTGGAAGTCGACAACCTGGATTTGGATCAGTTGACGCGGCGGTTTGAGTTCGGCGGCATTACCGGGCGTTTGTCGGGCTATGTCCGGCAGTTATATATGGAAAACTGGCAACCGGTCAGTTTTTACGCCTGGTTCGGCACGCCCGACGACGACAAATCCCGGCATAGAATCAGCCAGAAAGCGGTCAGGAACATCGCCAGCATCGGTGGGGGCGGCGCGGCCGATGTGCTGTCCAGAAGTTTTCTGCGTTTTTTCGAAACATTCAGTTACGACAAAATCGGCCTGGGCTGTTATCTGCATGACGGAGTCTGTCAGATGATGGGGGTCGAGGCCGCGCCGCAAGGATATTACCTTATTAAAGGCGGCGGCCTGCCGCGGATCGACGTGATCGGCTATAATCCCCAGGTTGACTGGAACGTATTGATAGAGCGGTTGGCACGTATTTCAACCACCGATGAAGTACGCATTGAATAATTGGGAGCAAATCATGAAAAAAATAATAGTATTGGGCGCGTTGATGTTGACCGCTTGTGTAACGATCAATATTTATTTCCCTGCCGCGGCAGCGGAAAAGGCCGCCGATGAAATCATCAGGGGCATTCAGGAAGAGGGCGCGCCAGACGCAACCGAGCCCGAGGCCAGCCTGTCCGCCTGGCAGGTCGCCGTTTTCAGGTCGCTGGACAGCGTTATCAATGTGGTGATTTCGCCGGCACAGGCCCAGGGGGCTGATTTATCGATCAACAGCCCGGAAATCAGGCAGGTGCGAGCGTCTATGGAAAGCCGCTTTTCCTCGTTAAAGCCCTTTTATAATGCGGGTTTTATCGGCATACAGGCGGACGGCCTGTTGACGGTCAGAAATGCCGGTGCCGTACCCTTGCAGGACAGAAACAAAGTCAACAAACTGGTCGCGGCCGAAAATGCCGACCGTCAGCGTCTTTATCAGGCTATTGCCAACGCCAACGGCCATCCCGAATGGGCCGCTCAAATCAAATCAACCTTTGCCGCCCGTTGGGTCAGTCATGCCCAGCCGGGTTGGTGGTATCAATCATCTAACGGAAGTTGGAAGCAGAAGTAATCAGCATGTCACGAAACAGATCGAGAAGAAAGCAGTTGCCGGATACACCGGTCAAAGTCACCATAGCATCCCTGGCGCATGACGGGCGCGGCGTCGCGCATGTCGACGGCAAGGCCGTGTTCATCGATGAGGCGTTGCCGGGCGAAGAGGTCGAGTTTGTCTATACCGAAATTCGCCGGGATTACGCGGAAGGCAAGGTGGTCAATTTGCTGAGCCGCGCCGGTGACCGCGTTGACGCCGCCTGCGCGCATTATGGCGTGTGCGGCGGCTGCAGCTTTCAGCATGTGGATTCAAGCGCGCAAATCCGTATCAAGCAGGACTTGCTGGTCGAGCAGTTCCGGCGCATCGGCAAGGTGGAGATTCCCACCTTGTGGGAACCTCTGGAAGGGCCGCATTGGGGCTATCGGCGCAAGGCGCGCATGGGCGTCAAGTACGTCGCCAAGAAAAATCGCGTGCTGGTGGGCTTCAGGGAAAGACGTCATCCGTATCTGGCCGAGATCGACAGCTGCATCGTCATGCACCCGATCGTAGGCACGCGGCTGACCGCGTTAGGCGAGATGATCGAGGGCCTGACCATCCGCGATAAAATCCCGCAGATTGAGGTCGCGATCGGCGACGACGACTGCGTGCTGGCGGTGCGCGTGCTGGAGCCGCCGACCGATGCCGATAAGGAGCGCATGCGCGCATTCGGGCGCGAGCATCATATGAGCATCTGCCTGCAGCCGAAAGGCCCCGACACCATCGTGCCGCTGGACGGCGAACCGGAAGTCATACCGACTTATGCGCTGCCGGATCAGGACATCGAATTCAAATTCAGGCCGGCCATGTTCACGCAGGTCAATTACGAAATCAACCGGCAGATGATCAACCGCGTGCTCGATACGCTGGATCTCAACGAGAACGACACGGTGCTGGACCTGTTCTGCGGTCTCGGCAATTTCACGCTGCCGATGGCCCGAAAAGCCGGCCGCGTCGTCGGTGTCGAAGGCGATCTGCCGCTGGTCAAGCATGCCCGGGAAAACGCGCGCCATAACGGCATCGAAAACGTGGAATTCCATGCCGCCGATTTAAGCAAGGATATCAGCGATCAGCCCTGGGCTAACCGCAAGTACAACAAGATCATGCTGGACCCGTCCAGGGCCGGCGCTTCGGAAGTGCTGCACCATTTCAAGAAATGGTGCCCCGAGCAGATCGTCTATGTATCCTGCAATCCCTCGACGCTGGCCCGCGATGCCGGCATTCTGGTCAATGAGCTCGGTTACAAGCTGATCAAGGCCGGCGTCATGGATATGTTCCCGCAGACCGGGCATGTGGAATCGATCGCCTTGTTTGAGAAGAAATAGCGTCTAGAGCCGTTTTGCATGGCCTGCAGGCCGGGGCCAGGTAACAAAACCCAGCATTCGAGTTTTTGTATGCTGGGTTTTTGTTAGGATGACTATCCAGTCGTCAGACTAATTGTCGGGTCAATAAATTTTACACTTCAATGCGCGGCTAATGCTGAAATCGAGTATTAAAATATAATGAAAACATAGGCTTGATTAATGTGGTTCGAAATGTGCTTTCTCTTTAAAGCCCCCAATAAATTTGGCAGGAGGAAGCATGAAAAAAATTCTCGTTTTTATAACACTGGCGACAACCCTGTTATTTGCCGCCCCTTTTAGTCATGCGGCATTGGTTAAATTTAATGCCGACCTTGATGGCCCGAGCGAGTTTCCGGTCAACAATTCGCCAGGTACCGGTTTTTCCTCGGTCGACTTCGATACAATCGCGAATACGTTGCGCGTGCAGATTGAATTCGCCGATCTTCTCGGAACAACGGTCGCCGCCCATATCCATTGCTGCGTTTCCCAGTTCGCCCAGCCGTCGACTGCCGGGGTTGCCACGGCGGTGCCGTCTTTTCCCGGTTTTCCATCAGGGGTGACGGCAGGAACCTATGATGAGGTGTTCGATTTGACGTTGGCTTCATCGTTTAATCCGGCCTTCATCACGGCGAATGGCGGCACGGTGGCGGGCGCGGCGGCGGCTTTAACCGAGGGCATGCTGGCCGGCGAGTCTTATGTGAACATTCATACGACGGAATTTCCCGCTGGCGAGATCCGTGGCTTTCTGCAGGTTGAGCAGGTTCCTGAACCAGAGTTGGCGGGCCTCCTCGGTTTGGGATTGGGTTCTCTTCTGGTGTTGCGGCGGCGCAGGCACATCGCTCTGTTTTAGCGGCAACAGCTTTGCGGCCACCTAAGGCGAACAGCCAATGGTGGCCAAAATCGCGCCGATATTCGTCTGCGTAAACCAGGCTGAGCAGTGGCTTGCCCTCGGCGCTTGCCGGGGTATGTAATCAGAGTTTCGTTCATGGCATACAAAAAGTTAGAATAGGCCATGAAAATACAAAATACCCCGCCTTCCATTGCCCATATTGCCTTCGCCAGCTTTATCGGCACCGCGATTGAATTCTATGATTTCTATATCTATGCAACGGCTTCGGCACTGGTGATCGGGCGCGTGTTCTTTCCGCAGAGCGAGCCGGCGGTTCAGTCCTTGAGCGCATTTCTGACATTTGGTATCGCCTTTATCGCGCGGCCATTGGGGGCGGTGCTATTCGGCCATTTCGGCGACCGGATCGGACGCAAGGCGACGTTGGCGGCATCACTGTTGTTGATGGGCGTGTCCACGCTGCTGATCGGTTGCTTGCCCGGTTATGACACGCTGGGTGTGTGGGCGCCGGTCGCGCTTTGCCTGTTGCGCTTCGGGCAGGGGCTGGGGCTGGGCGGCGAGTGGGGCGGGGCGGTGCTGCTGGCCACGGAATACGCGCCTGCCGGCCGCCGAGCCTGGTACGGCATGTTTCCTCAGTTGGGGCCGTCCGTGGGGTTTTTGCTGGCAACGCTGAGTTTCTGGCTGCTGGCAGTTAATTTAAGCGATGCGGATTTCCAGGCCTGGGGCTGGCGACTGCCTTTTCTGGCCAGCGGCTTATTGGTGGCAGTGGGCCTGTATGTGCGTCTGAAACTCGCCGAGACGCCCGAGTTTTCGGCGCTTTTGCAGCAGCAGGCGCCTTTGAAAATGCCGCTGACGGTGCTGCTGCAGCGGCATCTGCGTGCCGTGCTGCTGGGTGCACTGGCGATGGTGGTCTGTTATACGCTGTTTTATACCGCGACCGTATTCTGCCTGAGTTACGGGACTAATACGTTAGCGATCTCACGGCCATTGTTTTTAGGCATGTTGTCCGTGGCCATCGTCTTCATGGCGCTGGCCACGCCTTTATCGGCCTGGGCCAGCGACCGGTTCGGGCGCCGTCCGGTATTGATGATCAGCGGTTTTGCCGCCATCCTGTCGGGTTTTGCGCTGGCTCCGATGCTGAGCAGCGGATCAACGCTGCAAATCACGCTGTTTTTGTCGCTGTCGCTGTTCCTGATGGGGGCGACTTTCGCGCCAATAGGCGCTCTGCTGCCCGAGTTGTTTCCGGTAGCGGTGCGCTATACCGGTGCCGGCGCGGCCTATAATCTCGGCGGTATTCTGGGCGCATCGTGCGCGCCGTATATTTCGCAGTTGCTGGTCAATCAGGGCGGACTGGCCTGGGTGGGCGGCTATGTTTCGGCGGCCGCGGCCGTCAGTTTTTTAGCGGTATGGCGTATCGGGGAAACCCGGGCGCAGGTTATGAGCGAATGCTACGAGTTAAGGTAAGGAACGTGAATTTTATAATTCCCATTCCTAAAAATTCAGGTGTGCGTATGAACCCCGATTTGTTTCTGGAGATTTCAATTAGCCAGCAACAGCTGAGTATCATTGACAACGGACAGATTTTGCAACGTTATGCCGTATCCACGGCCAAAAATGGAGCCGGTGAGCGCCGGGGCAGTGAATGCACGCCGACGGGCTGGCACCGGGTCCGGGCGAAAATCGGCGCCGGTCAGCCGTTGCATGCGGTGTTTGTCGGCCGGCGGCCGACCGGTGAAATTTACAGCGCCGAACTGGGCCGGCGGAATCCGCGGCGGGACTGGATATTGACGCGCATTCTGTGGCTGGGCGGACTGGAGCCGGGAAAAAACCGTTATGGAGATGTCGACACGGCCTGGCGCTATATTTATATCCACGGCTGCCCCGACGAATTGATGAACGGCAGGCCGGAATCGCACGGTTGTATTCGCATGAACAATGCCGATGTGCTGGATTTGTTCGAGCGTGTGGAGGCCGGGATGCCGGTTTTTATTTATTGATGATAAGCGAGTGTAGTTTGAGTTTGTGTTATAGCGGCGGGCTGATTGCCCGCGGGAGCCTGAAATGACGCGTATCGTTTTAGGCGTGGAATATGATGGCGGCGGCTTTTCGGGATGGCAGTGGCAGCCTGACAAGCGCAGTATTCAGCAGACCCTTGAGCAGGCCTTGTCGAAAGTCGCGGCTCAACCGGTGACTGTGACCTGTGCCGGCAGGACCGATGCCGGTGTGCACGCTTTTGAGCAGGTTGTGCATTTCGATGCCGAGGCGAAGAGGGATCTGCATGCCTGGATGCTGGGCGGCAACAGCAATCTGCCGCATGATGTCAAAATCACCTGGGTCAAGCCGGCGGTAGGCGATTTTCATGCCCGATACAGCGCCGTCGCGCGGTTTTACCGCTACATCATCCTGAATCGTCCAGCCAAGCCGGCCTTGCAGTATGGTCGGGCGACCTGGTGCTATAACCCGCTGGATGCCGACAAAATGCATCAGGCGGCGCAGTATCTGATCGGCAATCACGATTTTTCCTCGTTCAGGGCGCAGGGTTGCCAATCCAAAAGTCCCTGGCGCATCATGCACTTTATTGATGTCTATCGGCGTGACGATCAAGTGATCATGGATATTTCCGCCAATGCGTTTTTACACCATATGGTCAGGAATATCGCCGGCGTGTTGATGGCTATCGGCATGGGCAAGCAGTCCGTGGACTGGACCCGCGAGCTGCTCGATGTGAAAAGCCGTAAGCTGGGCGGTATCACGGCGCCTCCCGACGGGCTTTATCTGGGGGCGGTTTATTATCCTGAGCACTACGGTATTGCCAAACATCCGGTCTTTGATAAATTGCCGGCCGATGCCAAACGTTTTGACTGATTTAACGGTCAAATCAGGTTTTTTATCTGATTTGCAATTATCAATATTTCAGGTTAGTGTCTTTTTTCTGTGAATTACAATTATGATTGATGTGAGTAACTTTTTATCTTTCCAGGTTCATGGCGGCGGCGATCGCGGCGGCGGCGTTGCGGATGGCGTGGCCCATTTTCTCAGTTTTATCGAAGGGTTGTTAAACAAGGAGCCGGCGGAAATTTTTCCGGCCATTATGCCGGGACTGACCGGCATGCATAATATTCATCCCCTGCTGGTGCATTTTCCCATCGCATTGTTATCAATTTTCCTGATTCTGGATATTGTCGGCACATTGGCGAGAAAAACGCGGTGGCGTGAGGTGGCCAGCTGGTTTCTTTACTTGGGGACCGTGGCGGCCGGGCTTACCGTTATAGCCGGCTTTATTGCCGCGGGTTCCGTGGCGCATGGCGGGAATGTTCATGACATTATGGAACGCCATCAGCAGTTTGGCGTTGCGGTGCTGATTCTGGCGGTTGTGCTTTCGGTTTGGCGCGTTGCAAGCGGCGGCGTGATTCGGGGCGCGGCAAACGGTCTTTTTCTGACGCTGACGGGCTTGCTCTGCGGATTGATGGTGCTGGGCGCCGATCTGGGTGGGCTGATGGTTTATAAATACGGCGTCGGCGTCGAGGCCGTCAAGCCGCCGGATGATGGCCATGTGCATGAGCATCCGAATGCGGACGCCGGGCATGGACATGCGGGTGATGGCCTTATGACAGATCACGAGCCTGAAGAGGCTGGCCATGTGCATGAGCACGAACATACGGAGGAGGGTCGTACGCACACTCACGAGCATGCGGAAGAAGGCCATGTGCATGACCATGAGAATACGGCACATGATCATGGGCCGGCAGAGGATGCTCATGATCACGCGCACTGATTTTATAATGTTGCGTTATCAAACACGAGGCTGACTTATGTCAGCCTTTTTTATGAGGCTCGCGATTGTTTAATAACGAATTCTTTGTATATTGCAGGCGCCACCGGTGCTGTTTTATGTTATTCTAGGCGGCTGGTTTTTTGAACAAATTCTCATATCACTTTATGCGAACTCGCGTTAAAATTTGCGGCTTTACCCGTGCTGAAGATGCCGTTTATGCCGCTCAATTGGGTGTCGATGCGATTGGCCTGGTTTTCTATCCGCCCAGTCCCAGAAATGTTGATATCGAGCGCGCGGTTGAAATCGTCAATGCCTTGCCGGCATTCGTTTCCGTCGTGGCCTTGTTCGTCGATGAACAGGAGGCGCGGATACGCGAGGTATTGGATCAGGTGCCGGTCGATTGCCTGCAGTTTCATGGCGATGAGCTGGACGAGGCTTGCCGGATTTATGGCAAGCGCTATATGAAAGCGGTCCGTATGCGGGAGGACATTGATATTGCCGCGCTGGCGCGGCAATATCATGATGCGGCAGGGTTGCTGCTGGATGCCTGGCATCCGGATGCCAAAGGCGGAACAGGAAGCCGGTTCGACTGGGATTTGATTCCGCGCCAGTGCGCTTTGCCAATTGTATTAGCGGGCGGTTTGGCCGCGGACAATGCAACGCAGGCTGTACAGGCGGTAAGGCCGTATGCGCTCGATGTCAGCAGTGGCGTGGAGGCGGGAAAAGGGATTAAGGATGCGCTGAAAATGGCGGCATTTTTAAGAGCAGTTAATGAGGGTGACAAAAGTTAATAACATGACAGAAAAATATAATATGCCCGATGAGCGGGGACATTTCGGCCCTTACGGAGGAATGTTTGTAGCAGAAACATTAATACCACCGATTCAGGAATTAAATGCGGCCTATCAACGGTATTTAACAGATCCGGAGTTTATTGCCGAACTGGATGCCGATCTGCAGCATTACGTCGGCCGCCCTTCGCCTTTGTACCATGCCGAGCGCTGGAGCCGCGAATTGGGCGGCGCGCAGATTTATTTAAAGCGCGAAGACCTTAACCATACCGGCGCGCATAAGGTCAACAATACGATTGGCCAGGCCCTGCTGGCCAAACGCATGGGCAAGACGCGCATCATCGCCGAGACCGGCGCCGGCCAGCATGGTGTCGCGACGGCAACAGTTGCGGCAAGGCTGGGGCTCGAGTGTGTGGTCTACATGGGTGCTGTCGATGTGGCGCGTCAGGCGTTGAACGTTTACCGCATGAAGTTATTGGGTGCCAAAGTCGTTGCCGTCGAGTCCGGCTCGAAAACCCTCAAAGATGCGCTGAATGAAGCGCTCCGGGACTGGGTCACCAATGTCGATAACACGTTTTATATTATCGGCACCGTGGCCGGCCCCCACCCTTATCCCGCCATGGTCCGGGATTTCCAGGCCATTATCGGCCGCGAAGCCAAACAGCAATGCCGGGAAATGACCGGGCGTTTGCCCGATGCGCTGGTCGCCTGCGTCGGCGGCGGCTCCAATGCCATCGGTTTATTCTATCCGTTTATCGACGATGCCTCGGTGAAAATGTACGGCGTCGAGGCGGCCGGCGACGGCATCGAATCGGGCCGGCATTCCGCGCCGCTGTGCGCGGGTCGTCCGGGGGTGCTGCACGGCAATCGCACGTATCTGATGGAAGACGATGACGGCGAAATCATTGAAACGCATTCGATTTCGGCCGGCCTGGACTATCCGGGCGTGGGGCCGGAGCATGCCTGGCTGAAAGATATCGGCCGGGCGCAGTACGTCAATATTACCGACAATGAAGCATTGGAAGGGTTTCATGCCCTGACGCGCATGGAAGGCATTATTCCGGCTCTGGAATCCAGCCATGCCATGGCCTATACCATGAAGCTGGCGCCGACCATGAAAAAGGACGAAATCATCATCGTGAGCCTGTCCGGTCGTGGCGATAAAGACATGCATACGATGGCACAACGCGAGGGCATAGCACTGTGAGCCGATTAGCCGCTAAATTTGAACAACTTTCTAACGCCGGCCGCAAGGCTTTGATTCCGTTTATCACGGCCGGCGATCCGCACCCTGAGTTTACCGTGCCGATGATGCACGCGATGGTTAAGGCCGGCGCCGATATTATCGAGCTGGGCGTGCCGTTTTCCGATCCGATGGCTGATGGTCCCGTTATCCAGCGGGCCAGCGAGCGCGCGCTGGCCCATAAAATGAGCTTGCGCAAGACGCTGATGCTGGCTCTGGAATTCAGGAAAACCGATCAACAAACGCCTTTGGTATTGATGGGGTATTTAAATCCCATCGAAGCCATGGGCTATGAGAATTTCGCCAATGCCGCCCAGGAAGCTCAGATTGACGGCGTATTGACGGTCGATCTGCCGCCCGAAGAGGGCGAGGAATGCATGGGCTTGCTCAAGGCGCGCGGCATCGATCCGATTTTCCTGCTGGCGCCCAACAGCAGTGAGGAGCGCATCAGGAAAATGGACGCCCTGGGCAGCGGTTATCTTTATTATGTGTCCCTGAAAGGGGTCACCGGCGCAGGCCATTTGAATACGGCCGATGTTGAAAACAAGCTGAAACAGATCAGGGCTAATACCCGTTTGCCGGTTGGCATCGGTTTCGGCGTCAAGGATGCAGAAACGGCCAGGACTGTTTCAGGAATAGGCGACGGTGTGGTTATCGGCAGTGCTCTGATCAGTAAAATTGAAGCGAATCTGCATGATCCCGAACGGGCCAGGGTTGAAATTGTTGAGTTGCTGGCTGCCATGCGCCAGGCGATGGATAGTTGAGGCCGGGGTTGGAAAGTAATTGCAGACGGTTGCCGGTTGGTAATCGAATGTCATGGTTTACCTCGAGCCGATTTGCCATACATGCATATGATGAAGCGCTACGGAGCGTATAATAATGAGTTGGTTTAAGAAATTAGTCCCTTCGACAATCCGGATAGACGGGTCGAATAAAAGAAATACCGTGCCGGAAGGCTTGTGGAACAAATGTCCCAGTTGCAGTGCGATTCTTTACAACAGCGAACTGGAGAGAAACTTCAGTGTCTGCCCGAAATGCGAGCATCATCTGCGCATCTCGGCCAGAACGCGTCTGAATATGTTCCTGGATGAGGAAGATCGCGAGGAAATCGGCAAGACCGTCAAACCTACCGATCCCTTAAAATTCAAAGACAGCAAGAAATATAAGGACCGGATTGCGCAAGCGCAAAAGCAGACCAAGGAAACCGATGCGCTGGTGGTGATGAAAGGCAAGCTGAAAGGCAAGGACATCGTTGTTGCGGCTTTCGATTTCAGTTTCATGGGCGGATCGATGGGCTCGGTCGTCGGCGAGCGGTTTGTCCGCGGCGTCAACACGAGTCTGAAGCTTGGCGTACCGTTTGTCGTGTTCACGGCCAGCGGCGGCGCGCGTATGCAGGAATCGTTGTTCTCCTTGTTCCAGATGGCGAAAACCAGCGCGGCCTTAACGAAATTATCCGAAGCCGGCATCCCCTATATTTCCTTCATGACTGATCCCACCATGGGCGGGGTGTCGGCAAGTCTGGCCATGCTGGGCGATATCAACGTGGCCGAGCCCAAGGCGCTGATCGGCTTTGCGGGGCCTCGGGTCATAGAACAGACCGTCCGCGAGAAATTGCCTGAAGGTTTTCAACGCAGCGAATTTTTGCAGGAGCATGGCGCTATCGATATGATCATCGACAGGCGAGAGATGCGCGATAAAATTGCCAGCATCCTGTCCATGCTGATGGCCGGCAGGGCGGAGACCGTCGTAGAGGTACCGGCCGAGCCGCAGGCGGAACCAGTTGCTCCGGTTGAGCCGGAAACAGAGATTGCCGAAATTGAAACGTTTGCCGATAGTCCTCAATCCGAGCAGGAAGCGTAATTTCCCTATGCCTATCGGTATCCAGGCATTATCGGCTAATGATGCATTTTGATTCGTTGGAAGGCTGGCTGACCTGGCAAGAAAGCTTGCATCCGCTGACAATAGATTTGGGATTGGATCGGTCGTCCCGGGTTTTTCACGCGCTTAATCCCGATGGGATCAAACCGCCAACCATTACGGTTGCCGGCACTAACGGCAAGGGCTCGTGCATCGCTTATCTTGAAGCCATCTACAGAGCGCAAGGCTATCGCGTCGGTGCTTATACTTCGCCGCACATTCTGAAATACAACGAAAGAATCAAGATAGACGGTAAGCCGGTATCGGATGAACTGATTTGCGAGGCCTTTTCCAGAATTGAAGCGGTCCGCGGCGATATTTCGTTAAGTTATTTTGAATTCGGCACGCTGGCGGCACTGGATATTTTCCGGCGCTCGAATCTGGATGTCCAGTTGCTTGAAGTCGGCCTGGGCGGGCGTCTGGACGCGGTCAATATCATTGATCCCGATGTGGCGCTGATAACGAGCATCTGCATTGATCATGTCGATTGGCTGGGCGAAACCCGCGAAGCGATAGGCAGGGAAAAAGCCGGTATCTTCCGGGCCGATACTCCGGCCATCGTCGGCGATCCCGAGCCGCCGGCATCATTGGCGCAGGTGGCGGTCGACCAGCAGGCGCGGCTCTATTGCCTGGGCAAGGATTTCGGCTATAAAAAACGAGCGGCCGGATGGGACTGGTTTGCCGGCGATCGCCGGTTGCCCCAATTGCCTGAACCGGGGTTAAAAGGCGAGCACCAGTTCCGCAATGCCTCGTCGGCAATTTTAGCCGTGGCCGAGTTAGCCGGCGCATTGCCCGTCAGCGATGCCGCGATTCGGCAAGGGCTGGAGAAAGTCCGGCTGGCCGGCCGCTTTCAATTGATCAATGATGAAATTCCGGTATTGCTGGATGTGGGGCACAATCCCCAGGCGGTAAGAACGCTGGTTGATTATGTGGCCGCGACTTTTCCCGGCAGGCGCATTCATGCCGTGTTTTCCATGATGAAAGACAAGGATATCGCGGGCGTTATTGAAATCATGCGTCCTGTGATTTTTAACTGGTTTTTCGCGCCCTTATCCAATCCTCGGGCGGCTACGGAACCTCTAATGCGCGAGATTTTCGCGCAAAGCTCGGTGACTAATGTATTTTTCGGTTTTAAAGGTTTTGCCGAGGCTTTCGATGCTGCAAAAACCCAATCCCAGAAAGGCGATCTGCTGCTGGTTTTCGGCTCGTTCTTTCTGGTATCTGATTGCCTGGCTGAATTTGAAAAAAGGTGAGTTGAGAAAATGGAACAAGAGTTAAAACAACGATTAATTGGTGCGGTAGTTGTGACGGCGCTGGCGGCCATTTTTATTCCCATGCTGTTTGATGATCCTGTTGACAATAGCGGTCAGGTTGTCAGCGAATTGATTATTCCCGAGGCGCCGATTGTCGTGGAGGGCGAGGACAGGCTGCCCGCCAATGCCGATCAGGTTCTGAATACGACGGAGGCGGAACCGTTGGACGCTGAGGATACAGGCTATCCTGACCGGCCGCTTGATGAACCGGAAATTGCTTTATCCGAACTGACTCAGGAAGAGCTCGGTTATCCCGAATCCCTGGGCGCCGAAGATGCACAAGAGGTAGTCATCGTGGAAGAGGCCGAGCAAGTGCTGGAGGCGCCGAGAAAAGAAAGCAGTCCCCCGGTGCGGCAGGAAACAGCTCGACATGAGAAACCGGTGGCGATTAAAACGCCCGCTAAGGAATCCCAGGCGGCTACAAAACCGGAGCCGGCTGTTCAGCAGAAAGCCGCGCCAGCCAAATCAGGCAACGGCCTGACCCGGTGGTATATACGCGCAGGCAGTTTCAGCAAGGAGGAAAACGCCACGACCCGATGGACCGAGCTGCGCAAGCAAGGCTTTCCTGCGTCGCTGGAAACCGCTCAGGTTAACGGAAAAACCTTATATCGGATCAAGGTCGGCCCCGAGCTTGATCAAAAACGCGCTAAAGCCATGCAGGAAAAAGTGGATAGGCTAAATAAGATTAAATCCCTTCTTGTCTCGGAGTGAGGCCAAGTGAAACGCTATTTTTTATAGACCGGACGGACATATGATCTGGATAGACTTTACCATTATCGGCCTCGTCCTCATTTCGCTGGTCATAGGGTTATTGCGCGGTGTTATTAAAGAAGTGTTTTCATTGGTGTTCTGGATAGTGGCGATCTGGGTGGGGATGAATTTCAGTCGTGACTTCTCCCGCTTCCTGGAGCCGGTTATCAGCCACCCGTCAGCCAAAATTGCCGCCTCGTTCGTCAGTCTGTTTGTGATTACGCTGGTTCTCGGTGGTCTAATTGGTTTTATACTGGGAGAAAAGCTGATTAAACAGGCCGGACTCACTTTCGGCGATCGCTTTCTCGGTATGATTTTGGGCTGTTTCCGAGGCGTGGTCGTTGTTGCGGTCATGATCGTGCTGGCCGGCTTGACATCGTTGCCGGAAGATTCCTGGTGGAAAAAATCCCGATTGATTCCACCTTTTCAATCATTCGCTGTCTGGTTGCGGGATCACAACCCGTCAGGCATGGCGGGTTATATAAATTATCGCTAAATATTTTAAGGATCAGGTTAAAAAAGAATGTGTGGTATTGCTGCTATCGTTTCACATCAGGCTGTTAATCAGGAGTTGTATGATGCATTAACAGTTTTGCAACATCGAGGCCAGGATGCCGCGGGGATTGTCACTTGCGAGAACGGACGACTGCATTTGCGCAAAGAGAACGGCTTGACACGGGACGTTTTTAACAATGATCAGATGATGAGGCTGAGGGGCAATATGGGCATTGCCCATGTGCGTTATCCCACGGCCGGCTGCACCAGCTCGGCTGAAGCGCAGCCTTTTTATGTGAACTCTCCTTTCGGTTTGACGCTGGCGCATAACGGCAATCTGACCAATACCGAAGAGCTGAAAAAGGCCTTGTTTGTCGAGGATCTGCGTCATATTAACACCGATTCCGATTCCGAAGTGCTGCTGAACGTTTTTGCCCATGAATTACAATCGCTGGGCAAACTGCATTTAAGCGTGGAGGATGTGTTTGAGGCGGTATCGGGCGTGCACCGGCGCTGCCGCGGCGCTTACGCGGTAGTGGTTATGATCGCCGGGTTCGGAGTGCTGGGCTTCAGGGACCCACATGGTATCCGGCCCGTAGTATTCGGCGAGCGAAAATCCGACCATGGCCCCGAATTCATGATCGCCTCGGAAAGCGTGGCGCTGGACGTGCTGGGCTTTAATCTGATCAGAGACCTGGAACCCGGGGAAGCGGTGTTTATCGAGGAATCGGGCGTACTGCACACCAGGCAGTGCGCGAAGGCGATCGATCATTGCCCTTGTATTTTTGAGTACGTTTATTTCGCCCGTCCCGATTCCATTATTGACGATATTTCCGTTTATAAAGCCCGTTTGCGCATGGGCGAAAAACTGGCGGAAAAAGTGCTCAGAGTCTGGCCGGACCATGATATCGATGTCGTCATCCCTATTCCCGATACCAGCCGCACGGCCGCTTTACAGATGGCCAACAGGCTGGGCGTCAAGTTTCGCGAAGGTTTTATGAAAAACCGCTATATCGGTCGGACTTTTATCATGCCAGGCCAGAAAATGCGGAAAAAATCGGTCAGGCAAAAGTTAAATGCCATCGGTCTGGAATTCGAAGGCAAAAACGTTTTATTGGTTGATGATTCCGTGGTCAGGGGGACGACGTCCGAACAGATTATCCAGATGGCCCGGGATGCCGGCGCCAAAAAAGTCTATTTCGCTTCCGCGGCGCCGCCTGTCCGCTACCCGAACGTGTACGGCATCGATATGCCGGCCGCTCATGAGCTGATCGCGCATAACCGCTCGGAGGAGGAGGTTTGCGCCGCGATCGGTGCCGACCGCATGATTTATCAGGATCTGGATGACCTGATCGATGCCGTTCGCAAAGGTAATCCGAACATCAAACATTTCGATACCTCCTGTTTCAGTAACGAATACGTGACCGGCGATATTGATACGGCCTACCTGGAGCGCATTGAAGCCATGCGCAACGATAGTGCGCAATCGGAACGGAATTCGCAGAATTTCATTATAGAAATGCAGAATTGCGGTTGAAGCAGCAGGTCTGAAATGCGCCTTGCTGGAACTCTTTTTTCTTCCTGATAAAACTAACGAACAATGAAAGACATTAACTGGAACGAATATTCTCTGGAAACTCAGGCCATAAGGGCCGGACACAGGCGGACGCATGAAGATGAGCACAGCATGCCGATCTTCGCTACTTCCAGTTATGTTTTTGACAGCGCCGAGGAAGCCGCTTTGCGCTTTACCGGCCAGAAAGCCGGCAATATCTATTCGCGATTCACCAATCCAACCGTCAATGCCTTTCAGGAAAGGCTGGCGCTGATGGAGAAAGGCGAACGTTGCCTGGCTTTTTCGTCGGGCATGGCGGCCATCATGGCGGTCGGCATGGGTCTGCTGAAAGCCGGCGATCATGTCGTCTGTTCGCGCAGCGTCTTCGGCAATACCGTGCTGATGTTCCAGAATTATTTCGGCAAGTTCGGTGTTGAGACGGACTTCGTTGACCTGACCGATCTTGCGGCCTGGGAATCAGCCATCAAGCCGAATACGCGCTTTCTGTTTCTGGAAACGCCTTCCAACCCGCTGATTGAAATCGCCGATATCGAACGCATTGCCGCAATCGCGCATAACCACGGCAGCTTGCTGGTGGTCGACAATGTTTTTTGCACGCCGGTGCTGCAAAAGCCACTGGCGCTGGGCGCCGATATCGTCGTGCACTCGGCCACCAAATACATAGACGGGCAGGGGCGTTGTGTCGGCGGTGCCGTCGTGGCCAGCGAGGAACTGATCGAGAAGCATATCTATCCGTATCTGCGCACGGGCGGCTCGACCATGAGCCCGTTCAATGCCTGGGTCTTTTTATCGGGGCTGGAAACGCTGGCGGTCAGAATGAAAGCGCATTGCGACAACGCGTTCGAGCTGGCCAAATGGCTGGAGCGGCAGCCGGGCGTCGCCAAAGTCCATTATCCCGGCCTGGCATCCCATGCCCAGCATGAATTGGCCAGGCGTCAGCAAACGCACTTCGGGGCCGTGGTCAGTTTTGAACTGAGCGGCGGCAAGGAGCAGGCCTGGAAATTGATCGACGCCACCGAAATGCTGTCCATTACCGCCAACCTGGGCGACGTTAAGACCACTATAACGCATCCGGCCACGACGACGCATGGCCGGCTGGCGCCGGAAGTCCGCGCCGCCGCCGGTATCAAGGATGGGCTGGTGCGGATTTCAGTAGGTCTTGAGAATCTCGAGGACATCAAAAACGACCTGTCAAAAGGTCTGGAAGGCTGACAGCTAGCCCGGGTATTTCATAAAACCACAGAGGATACAGACAACCCCGGGAGCAAGTTCTGTCCATGCGGTCGTCTGTGTCCTCTCTAGCCCCTTATGCCGGGTTTCCGCAAAGCTCCAACCCAGTCTACCCGCTAAGCCACAGGGATGTAGCGAATGTCGAAAACGCAGCCAAGTGGCTTTACCAAAAACAGCGGTAAAGGCTTTCTATTGCTCTGAATTATCGTCAAGATCAGCAAGGATAGCGGCTTGGTGACTGATAAAGCTCAAGACGCGTTGATGCAGTGTCAAAAAATGCCGATCGGTGGCCTCGAAGTCTTGATTTAACAGGCAGCTCTCCAAGGCATGAGCCGCCTCCTGCATATCAGTCAAGCCGCAGAAACTTGCCGAGCCATGCAATTTATGGGTGATTTGCCGGGCAAGCGTGTACTCCCGGCTATTCAGCGCCTTATTGATGGCGCTGATCTGCTCCGGAAGTTCTTCAAACAGCTTTTTAAAAATTGTCAGGCTGAGCGGACGGTTATTGTAGGTTTTGTCCAGCATGGCCTGAATATAATCTGTCGCGTGTTTTGTGGGTAGGGTCATAATTGCCTGGTAATGAAATAACGATAATGACGGTTTTATGACGCTATCATCGCTTAAATTCCTGATGGTTTGAAGTCGCAATTATTCACTGCAGCGTCCAGGCCATTAATCCTGTCTTTTTGTTAGTTAATTATCAGCTTTTACGGTTCTCTGTATATTATTCTTTTAGTTGATTATTTTTTCTATTCAACCGGGTTTTTCAACGCCGATCCTCTATAATGACCAATGCCTGACGGTGATATTTCCAATGATCAATGAAAATTCATAAGCGTTTGTTTTATTGTTGTTATTTTATTGTGGTCTATAAATTGCTTTTAATGGATTTAAAATGAAAGGTTTTAAACATGGCTCAAATTGAACAAAAAAACAGCGGAGCAAAGGGTTCCTCCACAAAACTGATCCTCATTATTGCCGCTGTATTGATTTCATTGGCGGGCGGTTCGGCGGCGACTTTCTTTTTTTTGCAAGGAAGCATGGCCGAGGCTGAAAAAACCGAGCAGGTGGTCGTCGAGGATAAACGGTACTTCGATATGGAAAAGCCCTTTATAGTCGATTTCCCTAAAAGCGCTTCAGCGCGGCTGATACAAATTTCAGTGTCATTTCTGGTGGAAGGCGAGGAAACCGTCGCGGCGCTGAAAAAGCACGAGCCGATGCTGCGGAATAACCTGCTGATGCTGATCAGCGCTCAAAATGTCGATGAGCTAAAGACCCGCGACGGAAAAGAACAGTTGCGCGCCGTGATGCTGAATGAGACCGATGCCGTGTTAAAGAAAATGGCGGGACAGAGCCGGCTCAAGGAAGTCTTTTTTACCTCTTTCGTCATGCAATAATATGTCTACGGCCGATTTACTGTCACAGGAAGAAATAGATGCCCTGCTGCATGGCATGGATGAGGGCGATATCGCTATCGCGACTGAACCGGATACGGATGAGTCTTTTCCGGACGACATTCCGGAAGATCATAAGCCGTATGACTTTACCAGCCAGGAACGGATTGTCCGCGGACGCATGCCGACCCTGGAAATGGTCAATGAACGGTTCGGCCGGTATTTCCGTGTGTCGATCTTCAATTTTCTGCGCCGTTCGGCGGAAATCTCCACACCCGCGCTGCAGATTCAAAAGTTTTCCGAATACATACAAAGCCTGTTCGTGCCGACCAACCTGAATATCGTGCGGTTTTCCCCGCTGCGCGGACGGGTCTTGATCGTCATGGAGCCGCGCCTGATTTTTACCGCCGTAGACAACTTTTTCGGCGGCGGGGGACTGTTTTACAACAAGATCGAGGGCCGCGAATTCACGCCGACCGAGACCCGGGTTATCCAGATCATCCTCGACATGATCTTCAAGGACCTCCAGGAAGCCTGGAAGCCGGTCATGGATCTCAATTTCGAATACATGAGTTCCGAAATCAATCCGCAATTCGCCAATATTGTCAGCCCTTCGGAAATTGTGGTGATCTCCACGATTCATGTCGAACTGGAGGGCGGCGGCGGCAATATCAATATTGTCATCCCGTATTCGATGCTTGAGCCGATCCGGGAATTGCTCGATGCCGTCAGCAGCGACAGGACCGAAGTGGACGGCCGCTGGCAGGTAGCCCTGCGCAATGAGATCATGCGCGTGGAAGTGAGCGTCGACAGTCTGCTGGTGGAAAAACAGATGAGCCTCAGGGACGTCATGCGCTTTAAAAAAGGCGACGTCATACCGATCGACATGCCGGAAACGGTACAGCTTAAGGTAGAGGGCGTGCCTATTTTTGAGGGCAAGGTCGGCGTATCGGACGGCAATTACGCGGTGCAGATTATCAACAAATTAACCCCTGACTCGATTTGAGGGCTTCAGGGCCGGGTTATAACGCGACAAGCGGGAAAAAATATGAGCGAAGAATCAATGGGACTTTCCGACCAGGAAGTGGCTGATGCATTTGCAGCCGCTGAATTCGAGGCATTCGACAACCAGGACGATAAAAAGCCGTCGGCAACCCCAGCCGATGAGATCAATCTCGATGTGATTTTGGAAGTGCCCGTGACCATTTCCATGGAAATCGGCCGCACGCATATCAATATCAGAAACCTGCTGCAGCTGAATCAGGGGTCGGTCGTTGAACTGGACCGTTTTGCCGGCGAACCGCTGGATGTGCTGGTGAACGGCATGTTGATAGCGCATGGCGAAGTGGTCGTGGTCAACGACAAATTCGGCATCCGTTTAACCGATGTGATCAGTCCGTCGGAACGCGTGAAAAGACTCGCCTGATGCGTCTGAAAATCACGCTCTGCGGGCTGTTGTTCTGGGGCAATCCGGCGCTGGCGGCAGATGCCCCGCAGGCGGCCAGAACGGTGGCTTCGGGGGATATCGCCAATTGGAGTCTCGGGCTGCTGATCGTGCTGGGCGTTTTTTTTCTCTGCGCCTGGGCGATGCGCAAGCTGGCGGGTCTCAGTGTTAGCGGGTCCTCGAAAATGCGGGTCCTGGGCGGGCTGTCGCTGGGCATGCGGGAAAAAGTCGTTTTGCTCCAGGTCGGTAACAAACAGCTGGTTCTGGGCGTGACGCCGGGCCGCATACAAACCCTGCATGTGCTGGAAGGCGATGATTGCCTCGGCAGCGAGAACGACTCGCTAATGGAAACGGGATTTGCGCGGAAACTGAAGCAAGCGATGAAAGGGCAGCCGGATGCGTAGGGGTATTTTACTGCTGGTTTTGCTGCTGTCCCAGATGCCGGCCTTTGCGGCGCCGGGCATCGATGCGCTGACGGTCACGACCAATCCGCAGGGCGGCCAGACCTACAGCGTCACGATTCAGATTCTGGCGGTCATGACGCTGTTGACGCTGCTGCCCGCCTTGCTGCTGACGATGACCTCCTTTACCCGCATCATGATCGTTTTAAGCTTGCTGAGGCAGGCGCTGGGAACAGGGCAGGCGCCGAGCAACCAGGTGTTGCTGGGCCTGTCGCTGTTTCTGACCATTTTCATCATGATGCCGGTCATCGATCAGGTCAACACGGAAGCCGTGCAGCCTTATATGGAAGAGAAAATCGACTTTAACTCGGCGATCGTCAAGGCATCGGAGCCGTTCAGGCGGTTTATGCTGAAGCAGACCCGCGAATCCGATCTGGAATTGTTCGTCAGGATTTCCGGCCGGGCGGAACTGGCATCGGCTGACGATGTGCCGTTTTCGCTGCTGTTGCCGGCTTATGTGACCAGCGAGCTGAAAACGGCGTTCCAGATCGGCTACCTGATTTTTCTGCCGTTTCTGATTATCGATCTGGTGGTGGCCAGCGTGCTGATGTCCATGGGCATGATGATGCTGTCGCCGATGATCGTGTCGCTGCCGTTTAAAATCATGCTGTTCGTGCTGGCCGACGGCTGGTCGCTGATCATGGAAATGCTGGCGGCGAGTTTTTATGTCAGCTGACAGGGACGCGCCATGACCCCGGAAACCGTTTACAACATAGGGCAGGCGGCGATGGTGGTCGCGGTCAAACTGGCGGCGCCGGTGCTGTTGCCATCCCTGGCCATCGGATTGGTCATCGCCATGTTTCAGGCGGCGACTCAAATCAATGAAACCACGCTGACCTTTGTGCCCAAACTGATCGTTATCGGCGTGGTATTGATGCTGATGGGGCCGGCCATGCTGCAAATGTTTGTCGACTACTTTCAGGAATTGCTCAGGGATATTCCGTATTTGATCGGATAAGCCAGTGAATTTTACCGAAGCAGAAATTCTGGGACTGGTCGGGTCATTCATCTGGCCGCTGATGCGCATCAGCGCAATGTTCGTGGTCCTGCCCGTGTTCAGCATCCGCGCCGTCCCGGCCCGGGTCAGGCTGATCCTCTCGGTCGCGCTGACGCTGGCGGTCATGCCATTGCTGCCGGCGCTGCCGGCTGTCGAGCCGTTCAGTTATGCCGGCGGTCTGGTGGCCGTTCAGCAACTGGCGATCGGCCTGGTCAGCGGTTTTATTGTGCAGCTGGTGTTTGCGGCTCTGGTTTTTGCCGGACAAGGTGTCGCTTACAGCATGGGGCTGGGTTTCGCGGCCATGGTCGATCCGCAGAACGGCGAGCAGGTGCCGGTGGTCGCGCAGTTTTATGTCATCACCGGCACGCTGATTTTTGTCGGTCTGGATGGCCATCTGCTGCTGATCAGGATGCTGCTGGACAGTTTCACGACCTTGCCGATCGGCATGGCCGGGCTGGCAACAGCCGATATCTGGACCGTCATCGCCTGGAGCAGCCGGCTGTTTGCCGGCGGCTTGCTGCTGGCGATGCCCATGATCGCCAGCCTGCTGCTGGTCAATGTCTGTTTCGGCGTGGCCGCCCGCGCGGCGCCTCAGCTCAATATTTTTTCGGTAGGCTTTCCCATCACGTTGATGCTGGGCATTTTATTGATCTGGGTGACATTGCCCGATGTGCTGGATCAGTTTTCGGGCCTGTTGACCGATGCCTATGAACTGATCGGGCACTTGTTGCGGCTATAGCGTATGGCAGAAGATTCCGATCAGGAAAAAACCGAACAACCCACCGGTAAGCGCCTGGCCGACGCGCGCAAAAAA
>SWCD01022644.1_pt1 | contig 48661 bp, 51 predicted proteins | sample 4693011 | NCBI WGS metagenome assembly SWCD01 (sample SAMN10267278, study PRJNA491770) | bioreactor metagenome | isolation source: DHS bioreactor inoculated with marine | place: Japan: Omine Ridge, Nankai Trough
CTAGGGGACTAGGGGACTAGGGGACTAGGGGACTAGGGGACTAGGGGACTAGGGGACTAGGGGACTAGGGGACTAGGGGACTAGGGGACCAGGGGACCAGGGGACTAGGGGACCAGGGGACCAGGGGACCAGGGGACTAGGGGATCAGGGGGCCAGGCGGGCTGAGTGCGCCTTCGCCCTGTCGTTCTGCCACCCGCCACCTTTCGCTGGACCCGGCGCGGAGAATCACGCCAGCCCGGCCGCTGTCGCAGCGCACCGGCGCGAGACGCAACTAGCCCGCGTCGAGCCACCTGTTCACGATCTGCATCACCCGAAAGGCCTCCGGGCCCTTCGAATAGCCTTCGGCGAGCGGAAGTTCTGTGCCGTCGTCGGCGAGCAGCACTGCCCGGGTCGGCACGCCCGGGGCGCCGGTCTCCGGCACGAGGCGGTCTTGCGGCGTCGGGCCGGGGCGCTGGACAACGACCTTCGCCCCGGCCGCGAGGTCATGTGTCGCGCCCCGCGTGCTGCGCGGGGCGCGGTAGGCGAGCGTCAGGGTCGCGGCATCGCGGTCGAATGTGATCCGCCGTGTTTCGAGGAAGAAATACGCAAAGACCGGTGGCGACAGCGCGAAACACAGGAAGATCACGCCGGCGTCGTTGCCGCGGGCGAACAGCACCACCGCGAAGGCGAGCGTTGCGACCGCGATCAGGATCAGGACCAGGCCGAGCCCGACCGGACGCTGTTCAAGAACAAGGCGGGAGGGGGTGTTTTCGATCGATTTCATTGGTTTTGCCTGAGCCAGGAAGTGATCGCCAGGGCCAGTTCAGGGCCATTGCGGTCGGGGATATCGAATGCGTTGAGGGGGTGGCGCCCGGCATGGGGGCCGGTCGGGATCACCAGGACGAGTTGGTATTTCGCGTATTTTCCGTCGCCGGTCGTGACGGCTTCGACGCCGCCGATTTCATCCAACGCATAGGACGCGGCGCCGGCCCCGTCGCGGCCGGTGCGGCGGCGGATGTCGACCCGTCCGGCGCCCGCGTCGAACACCACCCGAAGCCGCTCGAAGCGGCGCGAGGCGAACCAGGCATAGCCGGCGCAGCCAAGCGAAACGACCAACCCGGCTTCGAAGCCCTTGCTGAAACTCCACACCACCAGCAACGCGACAACGACGAAGATACCGACGAGGGTCGTCCACGGCCCGTGCTCGAGGATCAGAAGATCCGGTCGCGGGCGGGAAAGCCTCAACGCCCCGCCTCCAGCCAGGCGTTGATCGCCGCAGCGACACGGGTGTGACTGGACCCCGACGAATAGGCGAGCGTGACCGGGTGGCGGCCGACCGATTGTCCGCGGTCGATCACGAGCACCACGCGGTAGGTCGGGCCGCTGTCGGAAGACCGGCTTTCCTCGATCTCGGCGCGGTCGATCTCGGCGAGCCCGTGGCGCACCCGGGACCCGCCGAAGAGCGTGCGACGGCGAAACTCGACATAGGCCTCGGGCCGGTGAAACACCACCTGAACCCGGCGCACGAAGGCCCAGAAGGCGGCAAAGCCGATGCCGCCGCCGAACAGGGCGAACAGGATCCCCCACCATTCGCCGGCCATGGTCACCGTGAGGCCGACAGCGACGAACACGAGGATGAACAGGGTCAACGCAATCGCAAGAAGGACCGGGCGGTTTTCCACGATCAGAAGATCGGTGGTGTCGGTGGTGACCTTCATCGGCGATCCTGCTCTCGGCAGGCCTTCGCCGGGGGCGCGGCAGGCAGGGCGCGGGGAGGGTCGGCATGTCGCATCGGTGGGCTCGATCGCTGGGTTGCGGGCCGAGCCTAGCGCGGGCGCGCCGGGGGCGGAAGGGCCGCGGTGTCGCGGGGCCCCTCCGGGGTTCGGGTCAGGCCGCGAGCGGCAGGCGGATCGCGGATATGGCCGCTTCGATCTGTTCCGAACCGGCCTCGGCGGGGGCGTCGAGGAAGGTCACATCGGTGATCCCGATGAAACCGAGCGCGAAGGTGAGATAGGGGGTGACGAAATCGGCGGGCGACCCGCTGGGCGTGCCGGCGGAGGCGCGCAGCACCAGCGCGGACTTGCCCTTGAGAAGGCCCTCGGGGCCGGTCTCGGTATACCGGAACGCGATCCCGGCGCGGAACACCTGGTCGATCCAGGCCTTGAGGCTGGCGGGAATGTTGAAGTTGTACGTCGCCATCGAGATCACCAGCGTGTCGGCGGCCTGAAGCTCGGCCAGCAGCTCGTCCGAGATCCGCAGCGCCTCGTGTTCGGCCGGGCTGCGATCCGCCGGCGCCGTGAACGTGCCGGAGGTGAAGGCCTCGGTGATCTGCGGTACGCCGGCGCCAAGATCGCGGGTGGTGACAGCGGAGTCGGGGAACCCGGCCAGCACGGCGTCGGCGAAGCGGCGCGAGCGCGAGGCATCATGGCGGGCGGAGGCGTCGAGGCGAAGGATGTTGCGGGTCATGGTGATCTCCTGAATGGGCATAGACCCCTATGTCGACCCTTGCGTCAGCGAACGCAATCTGGGAGATTCCACAGAATATGTTCATCCATGCACAGGAGAACCGATGGAAAACTGGGACGAGCTGCGCACCGCCTACGAGGTCGCACGCCACGGCACGGTCAGCGGTGCGGCGGCGGCTCTGGGGGTGCACCATGCCACCGTGATCCGCCATGTCGATGCGCTCGAGGCGCGGCTCGGGGTGAAGCTGTTTCAGCGCCATGCCCGCGGGTATGCGCCGACCGAGGCCGGCGAGGAGCTGGCCCGGGTCGCGAAAGCGAGCGACGACCAGTTCAGCCAGCTCGCGTCGCGGCTGAAAGGCGGTGGCGCCGAGGTGACGGGCGATCTGGTGGTGACCACGCTGACCGGGCTCGCCGAGCTGCTGGCGCCGTCGTTTGCGAGCTTCCAGGCGGCCAACCCGGGGGTGATCCTGCATCTGCGCACCGGACCGCGGCTGTTCCGTCTCGAATACGGCGAAGCCCATCTGGCGATCCGCGCGGGCAGGGCGCCGGAAGAGCCCGACAACGTGGTTCAGCCTTTCGTCCAGCTTGATATGGCCCTCTACGTGGCCGAGCGCTACATCGCGCGGCGGGGCGACCCGCGGGCGGGGCTGGAGGGGCATGATTTCGTCGGCCCGGAGGAGGCTGGCGGCGGACCGCCCGCCTTCGACTGGCTGCGCAAGGAGGTGCCGCCCGACCGGGTGGTGTTTCGCTCCAACGACGCCCAGGCAATGGCCGCGGCGGTGCGGGCCGGAACCGGGTTGGGGCTGCTGGGCGTGGACGAGGCGACCGGGCTCGTCGAGGTGATCGCCCCGCGCCCCGAATGGCGGTCGCAGATCTGGCTGGTGACCCATGTCGATCTGCACCGTTCGGCCAAGGTCCAGGCGCTGACGAAACACCTCAAGGAAACCTGCCACGGCGCCGGATGAGGTGCTGGGCCGAGATCTGTCCGGCGGGTCCTGCAGGCCGCAGGAGACCGACATCCGGATTGGCGGTCAGAGCGGCAGGGTGCGCACGGGGCGGACCACCTCGGCGCCGGTGCGGCGTGAACCGGTCGACCGGTGCGGCGGAAATGCCATCGTACCAGGCCGCCCCCGCGATCGTAGCGCGCCAAGTCGTGCCGGCGAGATGCCTGCGCGCGCCCGCCAGGCAGGCCGCGCGCCGCCTAGAGATCGAGGCCGATTTCCTCGAACGCGATCGATTTCTCGTAGGCGGCGATCGCCGCGGCCGCGTCCGGGTAGGTCCCGAACAGGCGGTCGCCGCCATCGCGCAGTTCGGCCGTTGTGCTGTCGACGACGACCACCGAGGCGACGACCCGCCCGCCCAGCATGAGCTTCAGGGTTTCGGCCGTCTGCGACGTTCTGACGATGGTAACCTTTTTCGGGGTTGGCATCTCGGGCCTCCTCGGGCGCGGGTGTGTTCAGGCGGCCCGGCGGGGACCGCGCCGGCGTCGGTTGCCCTTGTTGGCGGCGGGCCTCGACGGTTTCGGTTTGCCTTTGCCGACGGGCTTGGCGGCATGGGTGCCGGTCCAGATCGCGCCGCCATGCACCGGGATCTCGCGGCCGAGCGTCTTCTGGATCGCCTTGAGCTCCGACATCTCGGCCGGGGCGCAATAGGCGACGGAGCGTCCGTCGCGACCGGCCCGGGCGGTGCGGCCGATCCGATGGACGTAGTTGTCGGGCACGTTGGGCAGATCGTAGTTGTACACGTGGCGCACGCCGGGGATGTCGAGCCCGCGCGCGGCGACGTCCGTGGCCACCAGCACCTTGAGCTCGCCCGACCGGAACGCCTTGATCGCCCGTTCGCGCTGGCCCTGGGACTTGTTGCCGTGGATCGCGCCGACAGCGAAGCCTTCGCTCTCGAGCGATTTGGTCAGACGGTTGGCGCCATGTTTGGTGCGGGTGAAAACCAGCGCGAGCTCTTCGCGGTGATCGTCGAGATGCTTGACGAGCAGCCGGGTCTTGCTGGCCTGTTCGACGAAATGCAGCCCTTGCGTGACCTTGTCGGCGGGCTTGCCCGGGGGCGAGACCTCGACCCGCACCGGGTCGGTCAGGAAGGCCTTCGCGAGGTCGGCCATGAGCTTCGGCATCGTCGCCGAAAACAGCATGGTCTGGCGGTTTTTCGGCAACAGCGGCGCGATCCGGCGCAGGGCATGGATGAAGCCCATGTCGAGCATCTGGTCGGCCTCGTCGAGCACGAGATACTGGGTCTTGTCGAGCCGCACCGATTTGCGTTCGAGATGGTCGATCAGCCGCCCGGGGGTGGCCACCAGCAGGTCGGTGCCGCGACCGAGCCGCTGCGCCTGGGGGTTGAGCGACGCGCCGCCGATGACCAGCGTGACCTTGAGGTGGGTGTCGCGGGTGTAGGCGGCGAGGTGGTCGCTGATCTGCTTGGCCAGTTCGCGCGTCGGGGTCAGGATCAGCCCGCGCGCGGTTTTCGGTTCGGGGGGCGTGCCGATCTTGAGCAGGTTGTGCGCCATCGGCAGGCCGAAAGCCGCGGTCTTGCCGGTGCCGGTCTGGGCGATGCCCATCACGTCGCGGCCCGCGAGTGCCTGCGGGATCGCCTGCATCTGGATCGGCGTCGGGTCGGTGATGCCCTGCTCGGCGAGCTTGGCCACGAGGCGGGGCGCCAGCCCCAGGGAATCGAATGTCATATGTCGTTGTCCAGTCTGGACCGCCCCCCACTGGACGCGGCCGGGATACAGCGTCGGCGTCCCGGCTGGACGCACGCCCGCTTCGGGTTGCACGAAGTCCTGACCGCGGGGCCGCATTGCCCACGAGATCGTCTTCGCGCCGGACCCCCGCGTGATCTGGGAACCTTCGGAACCTGCGACGTTCTGCGTCATCCGCCTTCGGGAGACTGCGATCTGCTCACGCGGCAGAGAACGTCAGGGGATGCACATGCGGGCTGTTGAACGGTAAGTCAACCGTTTTGACCGGACCCGGCGTGCCGTGCGGCACCGCGGCGTCGCTCGTCGTGGCCGGCGGGCGCCGCGGTGCGGAGGTCCGGGTCGTTCGATCTCGCGCATGCACTGTGCGTATGCGCGCGCTGCCGGGCGCCCTTTTTGGGCCTCCGTCGCTGAAATCTCTCGTAGAATTGCATATGCGCTGCGAGCATCCCGCCAGATTTGGTGCGTGTCGCGTCCGACGACATCCGGTCTCGGACATGACACCGCGCCGGCAGACAACAAGGACAGATCCATGACCCTGAAAAAGCCCGTCATTGCCGCGAAATTTCCGGCGAAGGTCGACCTGGAAAAAGGCAAGGACATCTTCTGGTGCCGCTGCGGATTGTCGAACAACCAGCCGTTCTGCGATGGCTCCCACGCCGGAACCGATATCACACCGCTCAAATACACGCCCGAGAAGTCTGGCGAAGCGACCCTGTGTCAGTGCAAGGCGACGGCAAACGGTCCGTTCTGCGACGGCACCCACGCCACGCTGGGCGATCTCGAGCCGGGCGATCCCGCACCCGAGCCCAAGTCCGAGATCCCCGCGGCCAAACCGACCCCGGAAGAACCCACCGTTGCCCGCATTCACGAGCTGGCCCGCGACGGCTTGTCGAAGCTTGGCCATCACGGCGAAATGGGCGCGATGGGCGTGCCGCGAAAGGACCTGCCGCATTGGGACGATATCCAGATCCTGCCGGCGCAAATGGCGCGAAAGCCGCTTCTGGATGATGTCGCCGTCGCGACCACGGTGACGATCGGTCCCCGCGCGGAGAAACCATTGCAGCTCTCGATCCCGCTCTTCGTGTCCGACATGAGCTTCGGCGCCCTGTCGGAGGAGGCCAAGACGGCGCTGGCGCGCGGCGCCGAGTTGGCGGGCACGGGCATCTGCTCGGGCGAGGGCGGCATGTTGGCCGAAGAACAGGCCGAGAATTCCCGCTATTTCTATGAACTCGCCTCGGCCAGGTTCGGCTGGCAGCCGGAGCTGGTCGCGCGCGTTCAGGCGTTTCACTTCAAGGGCGGACAGGGGGCCAAGACCGGCACCGGCGGGCATCTGCCCGGTGACAAGGTACAGGGCAATATCGCCGAGGTTCGCGGGCTCGAGCCCGGGCAGGCAGCGATCTCGCCGGCCACGTTCCCCGATCTCGACGGGCCGTCCGATTTTCGCAAACTCGCCGATGAGGTCCGCGAGCGGTCCGGGGGCATCCCGATCGGGTTCAAGCTCTCGGCCAATCACATCGAGGATGACATCGACTTCGCATTGGAGGCAGGCGCGGACTACATCATCCTCGATGGGCGTGGCGGCGGCACCGGGGCGGCACCGCTGATATTCCGCGACAACATCTCGGTGCCGACCATCCCGGCGCTGGCCCGCGCGCGGCGCCACCTGGACAAGAAAACCGGCCGCGAGGTGACCCTGGTCATCACCGGGGGGCTTCGGGTGGCGGAGGATTTCGTCAAGGCGATGGCGCTGGGCGCCGATGCGGTCGCGGTCAGCAATTCCGCGATGCAGGCGGTCGGCTGCATTGCCGCCCGGATGTGCAATACCAACAACTGCCCGGTCGGCGTGGCCACCCAGAAACCGGAATTGCGCCGGCGGTTGGACGTGCAGGTCGGGGCGGAAAAGCTGGCGCGCTACTTCGGGGCGAGCGTCGCGCTGATGCAGGTTCTGGCCCGTGCCTGCGGCCATGCGAACCTGTCGGAGTTCCGCCATTCGGACATCACCACCTGGAAACGGGAGATGGCGGATCTGAGCGGTGTCCGGTTTGCCGGGGTCGGTTCCTAGGCGCAGACCCATGCCCGATGGCGCTGTGGGTCATGAAGCCGTTCGGTGATTGCGTGGCATGCGGCGACATCGGTGCGACAGCGACGATTGCCGCAGCACGCGCCAATGGCGGCTTCCGGGGGGCCACATGAAAGCGAAAAGCCCGGGCGTTTCTGCCCGGGCTTCCCCGATTCACGGTCCGTGCCGCAGCTCAGTGCAGGTGGGTCTCGACGTCCTTGATCGCCGCTTCGATCAGCTTGTTGCCGTCCGCCGCGGTCATCTTCTTGGCGATGAGATCCTTGGCGGCGCCGACGGCCACGGTCACGGCGGTGTTGCGCACCTCGTTCACCGCGGCGACCTCGGCCGACTTGATCTGGTCTTCGGCCGCGGCGAGGCGCCGGGCAATCGTCGCCTTGAGTGCGACCTTCGCCGCCTCGGCGGCTTCGGCGGCCTCTTTCTTGGCGTGCTCGACGATCGCCTCGGCCTGATGCGCCACCTCTTTGTGCTTGCGCTCGTAGGAGGCGAGGATCGTCTGCGCCTCTTCGCGCAGGGCGCGGGCCTCTTCGAGGTCGGCCCGGATGCCGTCGGCGCGCTTGTCGAGCATCCCGCCGATCATCCCCGGCACCTTGAAGTAGACCAGCACCGCGATGAACACGATGAAGGCAAGCAGCACGATGAAGTTGGTATTGCCGAGCGAGAAGAACGGCCCCGAGGCGGCCAACGCCGGGCTGGCGGCGAGGATCAGGGCGGGGGTCAGAAGCTTGTTCATCGCGTTACCCTTTCATCCGCGCGGTGATCGCGGAGGTGATCGTGCGGGCGTCGGCCTTGATGCCCATGGTCGAGAGGATCTCGCCGGTGGTGTCCTTGGCGACGGCCTTCACCGCCTCGACGGCATTGGCCCGGATCTCGGCGATGGCCGCTTCCGATTCCGCCGTCTTGGCCGCGATTTCCGCATCGGCCTTGGCCTGGGCGGCATCGAGCACGCCCTGGATCTCGGCTTTCGCTTCGGCCGCGATCTTGCCGGCTTCGACGCGGGCTTCGGCGAGGGCGAGGTTGTAGGCCTCTTCGGCCTCGGCGGCCTTCTGCTTCAGCTCTTCGGCGGCAGAAATATCATTGGTGATCGTGCCCTGGCGCTCGGCGAGAACGCCGGCGATGCGCGGCAGCGCCACGCGGGTGAACACCAAGAAGATGACGACCAGGGCGACCACGAGCCAGAAGATCTGGTTCGGAAAGGTGCCGAACTCGAGTTGCGGCATGCCGGCGGAAGTCTCGGCTGCGCCGTGTGCCGCGTCGGCGGCAGTGGTTTCTGTTGCCATTCTGTCCTCCAGATCCCTCTTGGGCGTGAACCCGTTTGACGTCGGGCGGGGCGGCTAGGCGCGCCCCACCCGGTCGTAAGGAAGGGGCGCTGGGATCAGACGGCGAACATCAGCAGAAGGGCGACGAGGAACGAGAAGATCCCGAGCGCTTCCGCAAACGCGATGCCGATGAAGAGGGTCGCGGTCTGGCCGGCGGCGGCCGAGGGGTTGCGCAGGGCGCCCGCCAGGAAGTTGCCGGCGACGTGGCCGACACCGATGGCGGCGGCACCCGAGCCGATGCCCGCGAGGCCGGCACCGATGTATTGACCGAGTTCTGCGATATTGCCTTCCATGGATCTCTCTCCTTACGATGGAATGGTTGGATTTCTTGTGTTTGTCGGGTCGTCGTCAGTGTGCCGGATGCAGCGCATCCTTGAGGTAGACGACGGTCAGGATGGTGAAGACATAGGCCTGGACACCGGCGACCAGCACCTCGAGCCCGTAGATCGCGGTGATCGACAGCACGGCGACGGGCGAGATGGCGGCGATGGCGGCGAAACCGGCGAACACCTTCATGACGGCGTGACCGGCCATGATGTTGCCGCCGAGACGAATCGAGTGGCTGACCGGCCGCACGAAGTAGGAAATCAGCTCGATGATCGCGAGGATCGGCCGCAGCACCATCGGCGCCGAAGAGACCCAGAACAGGCTGAGGAAGCCGGCGCCGTTCTTGACGAAACCGACGATGGTGACGGTGAGAAACACCGCCAGCGCCAGCACGCCGGTGACGGCGATATGCGAGGTGGTGGCGAAGCTCATCGGCAGGAGGCCGAGATAGTTCGACGCCAGGATGAACATGAACAGGGTGAAGATGTAGGGGAAGAACTTGAGCGCGTCCTTGCCGGCGACGTCTTCGACCATCTTGTAGGTGAAGCCGTAGAGCACCTCGGCGATCGACTGGGTGCGCGAGGGGATGATGGCGCGGCCGCGGGTGCCGAGCACGAAGAGCGCGATGATGGCCAGCACCGCCAGCGCCAGCCAGAGGGTGACATTGGTGATGGTGAACATGCCGACATGCTCGCCGCCGAACAGGGGTTTCACGATGAACTGGTCGAGCGGGTGGAAAACCAGGCCGCCGGTTTCTTCGCCATGCGTTTCAGTCGCCACGTCTTTCTTCCTCGTCCCGGGCCGCCTCGGCAGCCGATTTTTCTTCGGCCGCTTTCGCAGCCATCTGCACCTCGATCTCCCGGGCCGAAGCGAGCATCGTCTTCACGCCCGCCGCGAGGCCGAGGAAGATGAAGATCACCAGGAACAGGGGCATTGTACCGAAAAGGTAGTCCAACCCGTATCCTACGCCGAAGCCGATCCCGAGACCGGCGACAAGCTCGATGACCATCCGCCAGGCAAGGTTCGCCTGGGCATAATCCTTCTTCATGTGGGCGACCTCTTCCGTCCCGGTCTTCGCCCGCGCAAGCCGTTCCTCGAACGCCTTCAGGCGGTCTTCGGAAACCTGGTCCTGCGGGTCTGCCAAGCGGAAATGCCCCCTCATGAGCCTTGCCCGTTGCTATTGGGCCGGCGGCGGCGAGTCAACGGGGGTTAGCGCCAACGAACCCTCGTGCAAGAGTTTGAAAATACTGAAAAAGATCTCGGGGCGCGTCTGCGCGTCCGGTCGCGCGCGGGATTCGGACGGGAAAATGCATATTCAACCGATCGGTTGACGATTTTCCGCCGCCGGGCTACCGGGGCAGCATGAACAGCCCGCTCGACATGGTCTTTGCCGCCCTCGCCGACCCGACCCGGCGGGCGATCCTCGGCATGCTGCTCGAGGACGACATGGCGGTGACCGATGTGGCCGAGCCGTTCGAGATCTCGCTGGCGGCGATCTCCAAGCACCTTGCGACCCTCACCCGGGCCGGGCTCGTCAGCCAGGAAAAGCGCGGCCGGGTGAAGTGGTGCAAACTGGAGCCGTCGGCGCTGAAGGACGCGAGCGTCTGGATGCAGGCCTTCGGCCAGTTCGACCCGGTGGATCTCGACGCATTCGAACGGTTCCTTGCACGCGAGCTGGACGAGGCGCAGGAGGCGCCGGGCTGAAGCCCGGCTTCCGTCGGGGGTGCGCCCGGACCGGGCGTCATGCGCCGACCGGGGGCCGCCAGGGGTCAGGCGAACAGCGCGTCGTAGGGGGCGACCGGCACCACGCCGGCGAGCGACCGGGCCAAGGCTTGGTCGAGGGTGACCAGCGCATCGGCCTGCAAGATCGCGAGGGCCACGTATTCGGCCCCGAGCGTATCCTCCCAACCGAGCCGATCCGCGAGATCCCAGGCCGTCTTCTGAAGCACCCTGTCGCCCAGCAGGCGGATTTTCAGCGCGCGCATATGGTCGAGACGCGCGCCGGCTTCCTTGCGGTCGAACTCCTGGCGCCGGACCGACCGGTAGAGGCCATCGAGGAGCTGCGACCTGAGCAGTGTCGGAGCGACCAGGCTGTGGTGCGGGGCGGCGACATCGCGCTCGCGGATGAGGCGCTCGGCCGTGTCGAGTGTAATCGCAAACCGCATGGCGCACGCCTTTCTGAGATTGCACGGCGGGCTGCGCGCCGCCCCTGTAGGAAAAGACGCGCGCGCGGGATTGTCAAACCGGCAAAGATCATCGCCGCATGACCGTCCCGCGCGGGATTGGCCGGGACCGGTAGGCCGTCGGTCTAGCCCTGCAACTCGGCGAGGATCTCCTCGATGATGTCGAAGCCCGAGCCCCAGCCGCGCCCGAAGCCCTCCATCGCGCTCTGGAACACGGCGATCTCCTCGGCGCTGGCGTCGTGGGGCGTCCAGGTCAGGCGCACCCGGGTTCCGTCTCCGTCGTCGGTGAAATCGACTTCGGCCAGCAGCGCCTTCGGCCAGCCCGGCATCATCGGGTTGGGGATCGGCTGCCAGTCGACCCCGGTGGTGAGATGCTGCCAGACAAGCCGGCCCCCGGGGATCACCTCGGTGTAATCCATCCGCTCGAAACTCGCCTTTTCGCCAAAGCGCATCTCGTTCTTCCAGACACCGCCCGGGCGCACGTCGAGCTCATGGATGATCGTCTTTACCCCCGGCCCGTACCAGCGTGAGAGCAGGTCCTTTTCGGTGAAGGTGCGCCAGACGAGGGCGCGGGGAGCGGCAAATGTCCGTTCGATCACGAAAGCGGTGTCAGTCATCGGAAATGTCCTTTTTCTGCAGGCTTTGAAGGAGGTCGTCGAGGGTGTCGAGACGGCTGGCCCAATGCGCCCGGAAGGTTTCGAGATAGCGCACAGCCTCGGCCATCGGGGCAGCTTCGAGCCGGGCCGGCCGGCGCTGGCGATCGACGCCGCGCGAGATCAGCCCGGCGTGTTCCAGCACCTTGAGATGTTTCGACACCGCCGGCTGGCTCATCGAGAAGGGCCGGGCAAGCTCGCCCACAGAGGCTTCGCCGGCGCTGAGCCGGGCAAGGATCGCGCGGCGGGTCGGATCGGCGAGCGCGGCGAAGACGGCATCGAGGTGAGGTTCGTAACCAGCTTGTTCCATAACCAAACGGTTACATAGTCGGGGCGCGAGGTCAAGCCTATGCGACGGCGCCCGGGTTTGGCAGACTGGCGCGATGACAGCCAAGCTTCTCCTGCGGATCGCGTTCCTGCTCTGGGCGCTGGCCTTCGCCGCCTCGTTTGCCGTGGTCCTGCTGGTGCCCGCCACCGGCGACGGGTTCACCCGCGGTCTCAACCGGGTGATGGGGTTTCTCGGCTGGCAGGCGGTGGCGGCGGTGCTGGCGCTCGCGGTCTGGACCATCGGCAACCGCCTCGCGCGGGGCAGCCCGGGCCGGCGTCTCAGCCGGGTGCCGGCCGCGCTCGCCGGGGTGCTCGCCGCCGGCATCGTGGCGCTCGTGGCCAGCGCCTATCTGCGGGATCCGGTGCCGGAGGCCGACGCGACACCGCAGCTGCCGACCGTCACCCCCAGGACCGAGTGACGCCTCGACCGCCGCTTCCCTGGTGCTGAGATCCTGCGGAGATGTGCCCTCCGCGGGGCGGGCCCCCGGTCCGGCGTCGTTGCCACCCTCAGGCCCGGTGTGCGCCGTCGGCCAGGCCTTTGACGAAAGCCAGCACGTCGGCCACGCTGTCGCCCTTGCCGATCCGATCGACGATGGCGGAGCCGACGACGGTGCCATCGGCCACGCCGGCGATGGCCTGGGCGGTCTCGGGGGTCTTGACCCCGAAGCCGACGATGACCGGCAGATCGGTCGCCGACTTGATCCGTGCGACCTCGGGGGCGACATCGGCCGCCTGCGCCTCGGCGGCGCCGGTGATGCCGGTGATCGAGACGTAGTAGACGAAGCCGGAAGTGTTGGTGAGCACCTTGGGCAACCGCTTGTCGTCGGTCGTGGGGGTGGCGAGACGAATGAAGTTGAGGCCCGCGGCCTGCGCCGGGAGGCAGAGCTCCTCGTCCTCCTCCGGCGGCAGATCGACCACGATCAGCCCGTCGACCCCGGCGGCCTTGGCGTCGTCGAGAAAGCGGGCGACGCCGCGGTTGTAGATCGGGTTGTAGTAACCCATCAGCACGATCGGGGTGGTGTCGTCGCCGGCGCGAAAGGCCGCGGCCATGTCGAGGGTCTTCTGCAGGGTCTGGCCGGCCGCGAGCGCCCGCTGGCCGGCAAGCTGGATCGTCGGCCCGTCGGCCATCGGGTCGGTGAAGGGAATGCCGAGCTCGATCACGTCGACGCCGGCGGCGGGCAGGCCCGTCATGATCTCGAGCGAGGTCGCGGTGTCGGGGTCGCCGGCCATGACATAGGCGACGAAGGCTTTCTTCCCCTCGGCCTTCAGCTGGGCGAACTTGGCGTCGATGCGAGTCATGGTCTGTCCCTTCTCCCGGTCGGAGAGGGTTTGCGACAGGGGGCGGGGAAAATCAAGCGGTGCGGCTTTCGCCGCGCAGGTTTGTTTCGTTGGGGGTTCCACCCCCAAACCCCCGGAGGTATTTCGAAACCGAAGAAGAGGCGGGCCGCGACGGACAGGCTGACGCGGGGCTTTGCCACCGGGATCGGATCAAGGCCCCCGGGGGGGGCACAAGTGCCCGGCTTGCTCCCGGCCCCCCGGAGGGTTTTCGCCGGAACGTGCCACGGGACAGCACCGGCGCGACCGGGTCCGCGCGGGCGGGATCAGTCGCGGCGGGGTTCCGGTCCGCCGATCATCCAGCTGGTGGCGAAGCGGTCCCTCACCATGCCGAAGCCGTCGGCCCACAACACGTCCTGAAACGGCATGGTCACGTCGCCGCCCTCTGCCAGCGCATCGAAGATCCTTTGAGCCTGGGCCCGGCTCGCGGCGAAATGGCTGACGGCGAAACCGGCCTGGGGTGGAGCGTCCCATCCCGGCAGGTAATCCGAGGCCATGAGCCGGCCGCCGGCATGGGTGAAGTTGGCGTTCACCACCCGGGCGCGGGCGTCGTCGCTCTCTGTCAGATCGGGCGGGAGCATGTCGGGAACGTCGCCGAACCGGGTGATCGTGAGATCCTTGCCGCCGAAGAGGTCGCAGTAGAACCGCATTGCCGCTTCGGCGGTGCCGTCGAAATTGAGATAGGGAATGAACATCGGTGCCGGGCGCCTCCGATCGCCGCGGAAGACATCATCGGGATGGGGGGCCGCCGCAGCCGGCGACCCGGGGGATCAGGGCGCCGGGCTGTCGGTCATCACCATCCAGCGGATGCCGAAACGGTCGGTGAAGGCGGCGAACAACGGCGTCCAGAACGCGGGCTCCAGCGGCTGGCGGATCTCGCCGCCCTCGGAGAGCGCCTCGTAGACCCGCCGGGTTTCGGCCTCGTCGGGCAGCGAGACCGAGATGTTGCAGCCGTCCATGGCCGCGGTCTCGCCGGAGGGGTCGTCGCTGGCGTAGAGCCAGCCCTCGCCGACGGGCAGGGCGCAGTGCATGACCAGATCGCCGGGCACGCCGGGCATCTGGGCGCGGACGTCTTCGGGCATGTCGGAGAACGACATGATTTCGGGCTTGGTGCCGAAGACCTTGGCGTAGTGGGTCATCGCCTCGCGGCAGGTGTCCTTGAAGAAGAGATAGGCAATGGGTTGCATGGGAAACTCGCTTTCTCATTTGGGTCCGGTAGGGGGCGGGTCAGGTCTCGGGCAGTGCCGCGATCATCCAGTGGGTGCCGAAACGGTCTTTGAGCATGCCGAAGCCGGATGCGAAAAACGCCGGGCCGAAGGGGGCGATCACCGCGCCGCCCGCGGCAAGGGCGTCGAACCAGCGTTCGGCGGTCGCCAGGTCGGGGGCCGACTGCATCACCGAGACCGACGCCTGCGGCGCGCCGCCCTGGCCCTCGGGGGCGTCCGAGGCCATCAGCGTGCCGGTTCCGATCGTCATCTGGCCGTGGATCACCCGGTCCGACCGCATCGCTTCGGGAATGTCGGGGACGTCGCGGTAACGCATCAGTTGCAGATCGGTGCCGCCGAGAACCTCGGCGTAGACGGCGAGCGCCTCGGCGCAGGTGCCGTCGAAATGCAGGTAGGGGTGGGTGGCCAAGAGAGCGGTCCTTTCGTTGCGCGCCGCGTCGGGCTGTGCCGGGTCATCCGGGCAGCCTAGCACGAGGGCCGTTGCGGCGGACGGGGATTTTCCCTAGAACGCGCGCGAATGTGATGATGGAGGGCCGCATGGGCTTCAAGGTCGGGATCGTGGGGCTGCCGAACGTCGGCAAGTCGACGTTGTTCAACGCGCTCACCAAGACCGCCGCGGCGCAGGCGGCGAATTTCCCGTTCTGCACCATCGAGCCCAACGTCGGCGACGTGGTGATGCCGGATGCGCGGCTCGATACGCTGGCGAAGATCGCGGGCAGCAAACAGACCATCCCGACCCGGATGTCCTTCGTCGATATCGCCGGACTGGTGAAGGGCGCGTCGAAAGGCGAGGGGCTGGGCAACCAGTTTCTGGCCAACATCCGTGAAGTCGACGCGATCGCCCATGTGGTGCGCTGCTTCGAGGACGGCGACGTGACCCATGTCGAGGGCCGGGTCGACCCGGTGGCGGACGCCGAGGTGATCGAGACCGAGCTGATGATCGCCGACATGGAATCGGTCGAGAAGCGCCTGCAGGGCCTCGTGCGCAAGGTGCGCGGCGGCGACAAGGAGGCGGTGCAGCAGGAACGGCTGCTGAAGGCGGCGCTGGCGGCACTGGAAGAGGGCCGGCCGGCGCGCAAGGTCGAGGTCGCCGACGAGGACAAGCCGGCCTGGAAGGCGCTGCAACTGCTCACCACCAAGAAGGTGCTCTACGTCTGCAACGTCGGCGAGGACGAGGCGGCGACCGGCAACGCCCATAGTGCCGCGGTGGCGAAGATGGCCGAGGACGAGGGCGCGGCGGCGGTGGTGATCTCGGCGAGGATCGAAGAGGAGATCAGCCAGCTCGCGGGCGACGAGCAGGCGATGTTCCTCGAGGAGCTGGGCTTGCATGAAGCGGGTTTGGACCGGCTCATCAAGGCCGGCTACAAGCTCCTGCACCTTGAGACCTTCTTCACCGTCGGCCCCAAGGAAGCCCGGGCCTGGACGATCCGCGAAGGCACCCGCGCGCCGCAGGCGGCGGGCGTGATCCACGGCGATTTCGAGAAGGGCTTCATCCGTGCCGAAACCATTGCCTATGACGATTTCGTCGCCTGCGGCGGCGAACAGGGGGCGAAGGACGCCGGCAAGATGCGCGCCGAGGGCAAGACCTACGTGGTCAGGGACGGCGACGTGATGCACTTCTTGCATTCGAAGTGAGTTCGACCCCCGGCGAGGGGTGTCCCGAGGGGTGGGCGAACTCGGACAGGGTGTCAGGTGGTTGATTTTATTGATGATAGCGCTAACTGTGTTTGCGCGGGCGAAGGGCGGGCGAAGGCGGGTTCGGTGCGGCGTGCGCGCTGGGTGTGCGCCGGTTGGGCGCAGGCCGGTTGCGGGATGTGGTGTCGATCGGTCCGGGCGTCAGAACGCGTCACCGGCTCCGCGACGCTCGCCCGGACGCCGTTTCGACCGCGTCGCGCGCCTCAGATCTGCGCGGCGATTGCGGCTTTGTCGATGATGGACCAGACCGATCTGATCTTGCCGTCGGACATCCTGTAGAAGACGTTTTCACCGAACCTCACACGACGGCCGTCGACCGGCAGGCCGAACAGCGACCCGACGGGCGTGCAGTCGAACCTCAGGCGCGCCGCGATGTCGGGCGGTTGTGACACCAGAAGCTCGATGTTGAAATGCAGGTCCGGAATGGCGCGAAAATCGCCCTCGAGCATGGCCCGATAGCCCCTCAGACCGATCCGGTTTCCGTTGTGTTCGACGTCGTCATGAACGAACCGCCCCAGTCGGCTCCAATCCTGTTTGTTCAGCGCGTCGATGTATCCTCGGTACAGGTCCGACAAGTCTTGCGGTGTCATCAGGCCCTCCCGGCTGTCTGCGGCTGCCATGTTCACGCGCGCTGTCGGGAACGCAACCCGGTGTGGTGACGGTCTTCTGCCCCTGGCGAGCCATGGTCCGGGGCGGCCCGACCCGCGGCATTGTCCGACATCTTTCGTCAAATCCTCGGCAAGAAGCACATTTCGGCCCGAAACCGGTTCCGAAAACCCCCACGCGGCAGGCGTTAGCTCACGCTCGGGAACGGACAATCTGGTAACGAGGGGGACTCGTGATGGCCAGCATCAAGGTTCCGCACGGGGCACCCGTGCGGGGTGGGGAGATTTTTGCCCATCATTTCGGCGTGAACTACATCAGCGTGAAGGACGAGGCCGAGGGCGGCGGGGCGTTGCCGGCCTACGCGAACGCGGTCAACGATCTGGCCGGCAGCGGCGGCATCAGCATCCGGTTTCCGGGTGGCGGCGTGTCGGAGGACAAGGTGAACCCGGACGCCTACTCGGTGCTCGACGACGGCGCGGTGGTGCCGGGGACGCATACGTATGAGTTTCTCGTCGACGCCGCGGCCAACGGCTGGGCGGTGTCGATCGTGTTGCCGACCTGGCGCTTTCTCGACCTCGAAACGATGGCGGTGGACAGCGTGCGCGCCGCGGCGGAGGTGGCGGAGTATGCGCGCACGCTGTTCGAAGCGGCGCAGGCGCTGGGGGTGACGATCGACGGTTTCGAGATCGGCAACGAGTTCGATCTGCTGGCGGAAAAGACCAACGGCAGCGCCTGGCTCGACGGCGACGAGACCCAGGGGTTTTCGGAGGCCTATGCCGATATCGCCGCGACGATCACCGCGGCGCTCGACGGCGAGATCGACGCGGCCGGGTTCGACGCGGGGGATGCGCCCTGGATCGGGGTGCAGGCGCTCTGGAGCTGGGTACCGGAATACTGGCGCAAGCCGACCGATTTCCGCGACGCGATGGCGGCGGCCTTCGACGCGGCCGGCGCGACCGACGCGGTGGATGCGCTCATCACCCATATCTATCCCTGGCTGGAGCTCGAACAGAACCCGTTCGACTGGCTCGAAGGCGACACCGAGATCATCGACAATCTCGCGGCGCTGGATGCGGTCTTCGGCGGCGGGCTCGACTGGGCCGTGACCGAATGGGAGGTCTCTTTCGGGTCGGGCGATGCGATCGAGCTTCTGCGCGACCATTACGACGGGATCAAGCAGCTCGAACCGGTGGTGTCGCTGTTTTCGCAGATGGTGGCGGCGGGGATCGACCAGATGAACCTCTGGCCGGTGCGCAACGGTGCCTTCACCGCGCTGGAGACGCTGGAGGGGGCCGAAAAGCCGATCAGCTACCTGTTCGACATGATGTCGGACCAGCTCGTGGGCACCAGCGTGCTCGACCTCAACGGCGACGCCGCCGGCACCATGTGGGCGACAGGCGAGGACATCCATGTCTACGGCTTCGAGGGAGAGACCCGGACGGTGCTCTACCTCGGCTCGCGCAGCGATCGGGCGCAGGTGCTCGACCTCAATCTGAGGGCCTATCGCGGCGACGGGGCGCTGCCGACAATCGCGCTCACCCGGATCAGCGTCGATGATCCGGACACGAAGGGCTACCTTCAGGACACGCTGGTGCAGACCGAGGAGTATTCCTTCCGGTGGTTCCAGAACAATGCCTCGCAGGTGCTGACCTTTTCGCCCTACGAGATGATCGTGCTCGAAGTGATCTACGCGTTGGACCCGGGCGAGATCGAGACCGGGACCAGCGGCAACGACTTTCTGTTCGGCACCACCGGCGAGGACCGCTTGACCGGTGCGGCGGGTGACGATCGGATCTATGGTCGCCGCGGCGCCGACCGGCTTTGCGGCGGCGACGGCAACGATGTCATCGACGGTGGCGGCCAGGGCGATGTCATTTTCGCGGGCGACGGCGACGATCTGGTCGACGGCGGCACCGGGCAGGATCTGGTCGATCTCGGCGCCGGGGCGGATCTGTTCCGTGACAACGGCCAGGGCGGCTTCTACGGCAACGACACCGTCGTTGGCGGTGCTGGCGACGACCGGTTCGAGATCGGCCGCGGCGACGATCTGCTGACCGGTGGTGCGGGGGCCGATCGCTTCGTTTTCGGAACCGTCTCCAACCGGATCGACGAGGACACGATCACCGATTTCACCTTTGGCGAAGATATCCTGGAGATCGCCGGGCGCGCCTTCGTCACGCTGGAGGCGCTGGTGGCAGCGTATGACGTCTACTCGGACGGCGCCGACACCATCGTCCACATCGGCGGCATGGGCTGGATCACCCTGAAAGGGATCGACGCCACCGGGGTCGCGGGCGTGGCCGCGGCGCCGGACCGGGTCGTGGTGAACGGCTCGCGCAGGGCCGACACCAATCTCGGCGGCACGCCCTTCGATGCGGACCTGCTCGGGCGGGGCGGCGCCGACAGGCTCCATGGCCGGGGCGGCGACGACCTTCTGCGCGGCGGTCCCGGATCCGACTGGCTGCATGGCGGCGGCGGCGACGACAGGCTGGTCGACGGGATGGGCATCGACGTGCTCATCGGCGGCGACGGGGCGGATGTCTTCCGGTTGATCCGGGACGGCCGGCCCGACCGGATCGCCGACTTCGACCAGGGCCGCGACCGCATCGATCTGTCGCGCTGGACCGCCACCGCGCTGGATGACCTCGAGATATCGGCCCGGAACGCGCAGTGGATCGAGATTTTGGACGGCGACGAGGTGCTGCTTGTCCGGGTGGACGACAGCGCGGATTTCGCCTTCACCGCAGCCGATTTCCTGTTCTAGGAGGCGACGGAGGGGCGGACCCCGGAGCGTAGGGTACGCTCGGGCGGCGCGACGGCGGTCGCCTTCGGCACACAGGCTTCAGGCAAAGAAAAAGGGCCGCCGAAACCGGCGGCCCTGAAGCTTGTCGCGGTGCTGGCTCAGATGCCGGCGGCGGTGTCGATGATCCCGACCCCGGTGCTGAGCACGCTGAACAGGCGCTCGACCGAACGGACCGGGTTCTCGAGGACGAAGACCACGTCGTTCGGGCGCAACTGGAACCGGGTGGCGAGCACCAGGTTCGCGGCGTTGCTGGCGTCGAGATGCCAGGCCACCACACCGTTGCCGGAGGTTGTCGCACGGATCACGTAGAGCTGCGACAGGGTGCCCATTTCGCTCGGCACGCCCGCGGCTTCGGTGAACAGCGCGTCGGCGAGCGAAGCGGTGCGTTCGAACGGCAGGGTGAACCGGCTCTGCACGCCAACCTCGCCGGCGACATAGACGTAGTCGCGCTGGACCGCGTCGAGATCGACCCGCGAGAGGAAGTTGGACCGGCGCTCGGTGAGTTCGTCGCGGCGCAGGGCCACTTCGGTGGTGAGCTGCGACAGGGCCGAGTCGCGCTGCGTCTGGCGGAAGGTTGCCAGCTCGATCTGCTGGGCGAAATAGGCCGCGGCCTTTTCGAGATCGTAGGCGCTGTCGACGAAGACCGAGTCGCCATCCTTCATCGGCATCGTCTGGATCTTGGGATCCGAGAGATAGGCCGACATCGGCACCTGGTAGATCGACCCGTCGCGGTAGATCCGGATCGAGGCGTAGTCCTGATCGGGCAGGTCGACGCCGCCGGCCGCGGTGATCACGCCGGAGAGCGTCGGGGTCTGCAGCGTGATCGGCACGGCGACGGCCGTGGTCACCGCACCGCCGACATTGATGTGCTGCGAGTTGAACTCGGAGATCTCGAGCGAGAAGGTCGGGTCGAGCTGGTTGCCGACGAGGGCCTGGAAGATCTCGGCCTCGCCCTCTTCGAGGGTCAGCCCGGCGATGCGGATCCGCCCGACTTCGGGGATGGCGATCGCGCCGTCATCCTGCACGGTGTAGCCTTGGCGCTGGGACTGCGCCGCGAGCAAACCGGTGAGTGCCTCGACGGTGTTGGCCGTGTTCGGGGTCGACAGCAGCAGAACGTCGCCGACGCCGATCTTGTACGGACCGGGGGTGTAGGGATCGGGCAACCGGGTCGGCATCACACCCGGACGGGATTCCGGTCCGTAGGCCGGCTCGGGCGCGGCGCCGGCGCCCATCGGCGCCCCGCCAACCCCTGCCGTGTGACTGAATATCGCAGGCAAGGTGCGTGGCCGGAACGGCGAAGCGTTCGCGGTCGAAATGGTTTCGGTGGTAACGGCCACGATCTTGACCTCGCCAGCAGCCGAATCACCCGACTTTACGGTCGGTGCGGTTCCGCATGCTGTGAGTGTCGCAATCACCGCCATGGCAGCAATAATGCGCATGTTCTGTCCCCTAAGTCTGGCACGGCGTGCCCGCCGCATCCTCCTGTGTCGGGGCTTTATACCAACCCGGGGGGGGGCGAGGAACTGCGAAATGGGTCTTAAGTTGGGCGGCATGGCAAAAATGCTGCACTTTGTGGCCATCTTTCGCGGGGGATTTCCGCCGGTGTCGCGGCTGCGCCGCCCGGTTCGGCTCTCGCCGCCGCGCGATGCGCTCAGGCGGGCACCGAGATCACCGCCATTCCCCCCGGTCGAATGACCGCGGCCGAAAGCCTGCCGGTGGCATAGGCGCCGGTGTCGACGCCGATCCGGCCATCGGTTGCGGCGACCCGGTCGACGACCGTATGGCCATGCACCACCCATTGGCCGTCACTGCGCGGCCGCCTGAGGAAATCCGGGTGCCCCCAGGTCAGGGTATGGGCCGATTGCCGGCCGAGCGGCGCGGCGGGGTCGGCGGCGGCGTGAACGACGTGGATATTGCCGGTCGTGTAGAGCGTCGTCGTCTCCCACAGCCAGTCGATCAGCGTCGGCCCGAGGGCCTCGGCGAGCGCGTCGCGGATCCGGTGGGTCCTGGCCGGCGACATCGTTTCGGTGGCACCGCCGATGCCGAAACTGGCCAGTGTCTGCAGCCCGCCGTGCCGCAGCCAGCGCGCCGCGGAGGGCTCCGGCGCCTCGAGAAAATCCAGCATCATCTGTTCATGGTTGCCGCGCAGGACGACCACCTTGTCGCCGAGCCGGCGCTGGACCCCGTAGACCAGCGAGAGCACGCTGGCGCTGTTCTCGCCCCGGTCGATCAGATCGCCGGCAAAGATCAGCCGGTCGGGGGCCGGGTCGAGCGCGCCGAGCCGGTTGAGAAGCGAGATCAGCAGCCGGTCGCTGCCGTGCACATCGCCGACGACCACGATTCGCTCGGCCGGCGCCAGGGGGGCGTCGAACCGGGGCGGCGCAACCGGTGTGGCGTCGGTGCCGGCACCGAAGATATGGGTGAGCCATGACATCGCGCCGACACATAGGCTTTGGGCAGCGCCGGTTTCAAGCGCTCGGGCAGAAATCGGAGGGGCCTTGCGGGCGAAAGACGCCTCAGGCGCCGCGGCGCATCAACACGGTCACCAGCGTCAGCCAGAAGATCCGCGCTTCCAGACCGAAGGAGGCGTTGCGGATATAGGCCAGGTCGGCGGTGGCCTTGGCGCGGGTCGCGTCGAGCCCTTCCGCGTAGCCGAGCGTCACCTGGGCGAGGCCGGAAATGCCGGGCCGGATCAGGTGGCGGTCGTGGTACTCGGGGATCTGCGCGAGGTATTCGCGCGCGTGCTCGAAATAGTCGGGCCGCGGACCGATCAGGCTCATCTCGCCGCGCAGGACGTTGAGGATCTGCGGCAGCTCGTCGACGCGGGTCTTGCGCAGGATCCGTCCAAGCGCGGTGATCCGGTCGGCCTCGATCGGATCGTTGACCGAACGGGTGATTTCGGCGGCCGGCTGCATCGTGCGGAACTTGATCGCGGTGAACGGCGCCAGATCCCGCCCCATCCGTTTCTGCCGGTAGAACAACGGCCCTCGGTTGAATCGCCGGTTGAGGACCAGCAGGGCGAGGGCGAAGAAGACGAGCGCCGGCAGCATCAGCAGGCTGGCGAGGATATCGACGCTACGTTTCGCGCGCCAGAAAACCGCCGAGCCACCGATTGCGCTTGAAAACCCTGTGGAGGAACGCGCGACGCCGAAAACGCCAGCCGGATTTTGGATGCTCACTGTTCCCTCACAACATGAAAAATCTCTGACACCTACAACGACGTCCCAGCCCTGCAATCGCTCACGCGCTGGTTGAACTCGCGGGTACGCACCGCCTAATTGAGACTTTGCTAACCCATATTGCGGCGCATGAGAAGGGAGGGTTTTGGAAAACATGGCGTCCATGTGGCTGAGATTACACGAGGCGAGATACACACGCGAAATGGGCATAAATTTGAAACAATTACTTCCATTTGATGGCCGGTTTCCCGGCATCTGTACAATTTGCTGTCAGGATTCGAACAGGTCGCGCGCGGCGGGGGGCGGCAGGGTGGCATTCGGGCTCGGGTCTTGCCGGGTTGCAGGGACGCCGTGAATACAACCTGAAGGTGTAGTTGGCAGATGACCGGAGGTTGATTTTGCAGAACGCAAAAGGTGCGTCGCGCCCTGGACTTTCAGTCTCATCGATCGCGATTCGCGCTGGCGGCTCGCGCCGCGCGCCGATGCCGATTCTCGCGCGCCCGATGCGCCGCCGTCCGAAACCCGGTGCTGCGGCCGGTGCGACCCGCGGGTGACCGGTTCGCGCGGGCACCGTCGCCGCGGCCCGGACACCGCGGCGCGGCGCCCGGTGTCGCCGCCGCGGCCGCCTCGCGCGAAGTTTCGCACCCGAGACAAAGGCCTGCCAAACTGTTGCCACGAATGCCAAACAGATTGTTCCCGGGCGCGAAAAGCCATGGCCACACGTTGCCGCAAGGCGGGGGGCGTGGTAGCGCTCTGGCGTGCCCGGGTCGACCAGAAGCGACCGGAGCCATTGAGGAATTCCTCCGCGGCGGTGCCTTGGAGGACTGAGGAGTGAAACGATGGGCAGGATCGCCTCCGCGGCGGACCGGGAAGGTCCCGGCAAGCCGGCGCGGGTGCGGGGCGAGACGCCCGAGATGGGTTTCAGACAGGAATTGAGACGATGATTACACCAGTATTGTTGGCGGGCGGCTCCGGAACGCGGCTCTGGCCGCTGTCGCGGAAATCGTACCCCAAGCAATTCGTGTCGGTGTTCGGCGAAGGCACGCCGTTCCAGGCCTCGGCGCTGAGGATGTCCGGCCCCGCCTATGCCCCGCCGCTGGTGCTGACCAACGCCGATTTCCGCTTCATCGTCGGCGAGCAGCTCACCGCGATCGGGGTCGAGCCGGGGGCGATCCTGATCGAACCCGAGGGGCGCAACACCGGCCCCGCCGTGCTCGCCGCCGCGCTGTGGCTCGACCGCACCGGCGGCGACGAAAACGCCCTGATGCTGGTCGCGCCGTCCGATCACCTGGTGCCGGACCCGGAGGCTTTCCGCGCCGCGATCCAGATCGGTGTGCCGGCCGCCGAGGCGGGCAAACTGGTGACCTTCGGCATCGCCCCGGACCATGCCGAGACCGGCTACGGCTATCTGGAGCTCGCCGAGGCGCTCGACGGCGGCGCGCCGCGGGTGATGGACCTGCTGCGTTTCGTCGAGAAACCGGATTACGCGGCGGCCGAGAAGATGGTCGCCGACGGCCGGCATCTGTGGAACGCCGGGATCTTCCTGTTTTCGGCCAAGGCGATCATCGAAGCCTTCAACCGGCACGCGCCCGACCTGCTCGAGCCGGTGGCGCGGGCGGTCGCGGGCGGCCGCCCGGACCTCGATTTCCACCGCCTCGACCCGGCCGCCTGGGTGCAGGCGCGCGACATCTCGATCGACTACGCGGTGATGGAGCGGGCGGACAACCTCGCGGTGGTGCCCTTCCTCGACGGCTGGTCGGACCTCGGCGGGTGGGATGCGATCTGGCGCGAATCCAGCCCGGATGACCTGGGCGTGGCCGTCGCCGGCAACGCCACCGCGATCGACTGCCACAACACGCTGCTGCGGTCGGAAGACCGCGGGCTCGAAGTGGTCGGGCTCGGGCTCGAGAACATCGTCGCCATCGCGATGAAGGACGCGGTTCTGGTGGCCGACATGGACCGGGCCCAGGACGTCAAGCAGGCGGTGGCCGCGCTCAAGGAAAAGGGTGTCCAGCAGGCCACGGCCTTCCCGCTCGATCACCGGCCCTGGGGCTGGTTCGAAAGCCTGGTCCTGGCAGACCGCTTCCAGGTGAAGCGCATCGTCGTCAAGCCGGGGGCCGCCCTCAGCCTGCAATCGCACCACCACCGCGCCGAGCACTGGATCGTGGTGTCGGGCACCGCGGAGGTGACGGTCAACGACAAGGTGCAGCTGGTGACCGAGAACCAGTCGGTCTACATCCCGCTCGGCGCGGTGCACCGGATGGCCAATCCGGGCAAGGTGCCGATGGTGCTGATCGAGGTGCAGACCGGCTCCTATCTCGGCGAAGACGACATCATCCGTTACGAGGACGTATACGCGCGTGACTGAAAAGACCGCACCCGAAAAACCTGCGACCGAGCTGAGCTGTTTCAAGGCCTATGACATCCGCGGACGTCTCGGCGACAATCTCGACGAAGACATCGCCCGGGTGATCGGTCGGGCGTTTGCGGTGGCGCTGGGCGCCCGGCGCGTGGTGCTCGGGCGCGACATCCGGGCAAGCTCGCAAAGCCTCGCGGCGGCGGTGGCCGAGGGGCTCGTGGCGCAGGGCGTGGAGGTGCTCGACCTCGGGCTTTCGGGCACCGAGGAGATGTATTTCGCCACCACCCATTTCGGGGCCGACGGCGGCATCTGCGTGACCGCCTCGCACAACCCGCTGGACTATAACGGGATGAAGATGGTGAAGGCCGGCTCGGCGCCGCTGGATCCGGCGACCGAGCTTGGCGCGGTGAAGGCCTGCGCCGAGGCGGGCGGCTTCGTGCCGGCCGCGAAGCCCGGCCGGGTGATCGCGGCCGAGGGGGCGCGCGCCGCCTATGTCGCGCGGGTGCTCTCGTTCGTCGATGTCGCGGCACTGACCCCGCTGAAGGTGCTGGTCAATGCCGGCAACGGCGCCGCCGGGCCGACCTTCGATGCGCTCTTGGCGGCGCTCGTCGCGGCCGGCGCGCCGCTCGATGTGGTGCGACTGCACCACGAACCCGACGGCAGCTTCCCCAACGGCATCCCCAACCCGCTGTTGCCCGAGAACCAGCCGGTGACGGCCGAGGCGGTGCGCGCCGAAGGCGCCGACATCGGCATCGCCTGGGACGGCGATTTCGACCGCTGCTTCCTGTTCGACGAGCAGGGCGCCTTCATCCCCGGCGAATACGTGGTCGGGCTGCTGGCCGAGGCCTTTCTCGCCAAGGAGCCGGGGGCGAAGATCGTCCACGACCCGCGGGTGGTGTGGAACACGCTCGACGTGGTGGGCCGCGCCGGCGGCGAGGCGGTGCAATCGCGCACCGGGCATGCGTTCATCAAGCAGGTGATGCGCGAAACCGGCGCCGTCTACGGCGGCGAGATGTCGGCACACCATTATTTCCGCGATTTCGTGGCCTGCGATTCCGGCATGATCCCCTGGCTTCTGGTGGTCGAACTCATGGGCCGCCGCGGCGTGCCGCTGTCGGAGCTGGTCGCGGCGCGGCGCCGCGCCTTCCCGTCGTCGGGCGAGATCAACTTCCGGGTCGAGGATGTGCCGGTGGCGGTGGCCCGGGTCGAGGCGGCCTTCGCCGAGGGCGCGCTGGCGCGCGACGATACCGACGGGCTGTCGCTCGCGTTTGCCGACTGGCGCTTCAACCTGCGCGCCTCCAACACCGAGCCGCTCCTGCGCCTCAACGTCGAGGCACGGGGCGATGCGGCGCTGGTGGCCGAAAAAGTGGCCGAGATCCGGAGCCTGATCGCCGGCTGACGCCGGGGTCGACCGCGGACGTGCGGAGGGCTGCGGCCGGGAGGGGCAGCCGCGCTTGCGGGGTTCAGCCGCCCAGCACCGACATGTGCCGGCGGACCGATGGGATCGACCCGGCGGGGTCGAACCGGTGGCCGCGCGGTTTCGAGGCCAGGGCGGTGCGGATCAGCGGGCCGATCCGGTCCGGCGCGTGGCGCAGGGCATCGCGCAGATCGACCGCGCCCTCGTCGCCCATGCAGGGATAGAGCTTGCCGGTCGCGCTGACGCGCAACCGATTGCAGCTGGCGCAGAAATTGCAGCTGAGCGGCGAAATGAGGCCGAGCAGCCCGCCGGTTTCGGCAATGCGCAGGAACCGGGCCGGGCCGCCGGTGTGGTGCGGGGCGGGCGAGAGGGTCCAGCGCGCCGCGAGGTCGGCCACCAGCGCATCCAGCGGCAGGAAGCGGTCGCCGCGCTCGGCCCCGGTCTGGCCCAGGGGCATTTCCTCGATCAGGCTCAGCGCCATGCCGCGGCCGTGGGCGAAGCGGATGAGATCGTCGATCTCGGCCTCGAAGGCGCCGCGCGAGGCGACGGCATTGAGCTTGACCTCCAGCCCGGCGGCCTGGGCCGCATCGAGCCCGGCCAGCACCTTCGAGAGGTCGCCGCGGCGGGTGACGGCGCGGTAGCGCGCGGGATCGAGCGTGTCGAGCGAGACGTTGACGCGGCGCACGCCGCAGGCGGCGAGGTCGCGTGCGACGCGGGCGAGCTGGGTGCCGTTGGTGGTGAGGGTGAGGTCGTGGAGCGCGCCGGTGTCGAGATGGCGCGCGAGCGCCCGGAACAGCCCGGTCACGTCGCGCCGCACCAGCGGTTCGCCGCCGGTGAGGCGCAGCTTGGTGACGCCGCGGCGGATGAACTCCTCCGACAAGAGGGCCAGCTCTTCGAGGCTGAGAAGCTCGGCTTTCGGTACGAAGGTCATCCGGTCCGACATGCAATAGGTGCAGCGCAGGTCGCAGCGATCGGTGACGGAGAGGCGCAGATAGGTGATCTGGCGGCCGAAAGGATCGACGAGCCGGTCGGATCGGGTGTCAAACGGCATGGCGGTATGTCCGGGCGTCGGGTCGGGGGAGGGGTGGCCGATGCGGGACCGGCCACCCCTGTCGGCTCACTTGGCGTCGGCCGCGTTCATCATCAGGTAGTCCATCACCAGTTGGCGTTCGTCTTCCTGGAAGCCGGCGCGCTCGAACATCGACGGCACGATGCCCTTCCACTGTTGCTGGGTGTAATGCGTCACCTCGCGCGGGGCGTGGCAGACGGTGCAGCGTTCGAAGAACATCTTCTCGCCCGGGCTCATGTCGGCATAGAGCGCCTCGGTCAGCGCCTCGAGCCGGTCGAGCCCCAGCAAGTCCTCGTCGATCTCGGCGATTTCCATGTCGTCGATGATCGGAGGCTTCTCGTAGGCCATGTTCGGGCCTTCCGGGTCTTCGCACTTGCGCATCTCGACCAATGCGGTGTTGGCCGTGGTCGCCTGCGCCAGACCGGACGACGGCTGGGTCGAGGTCAGGAAGTTCGCCAGCCCCGAGTTGCAGCGGCCCTTGCTGTCGAGCGACGGCCAGGCGCCTTCGTAGATCGAGACCACACCCGGCATGATGTCGTCGCTGACGACGGCGCCGGCGATGACGGTGCCGCGGTCGTTGTAGAGCTCGACCAGATCGCCGTCCTCGATGCCGCGCGATGCGGCGTCTTCGGTGCTGATCCGGACCGGCTCACGCCCTTGCACCTTGTAGAGCGCGCGCAGGCTTTCGGACTGGTCCATCTGGCTGTGCAGGCGGAACCAGGGGTGCGGCGAGACGACGTGCAGCTGGCCGGGTCTGGCATTGCCGAGGTATTCGTGCTTTTCCATCCAGACCGGCATACCCGGGCAATCGTCGATCTCCATGCTCGCGATGCTTTCGCAGAACATCTCGATCTTGCCCGAGTCGGTGTGCAGCGGGGTGCCTTCGGGATCGTTGTAGAACTCGCTGTGACGGGTCCACTTGCGGGCCGCTTCCGGCACCGGCATCCGGGCATAGCCCTTTTCCCAGAACTCCTCGAACGGCACCGTCGCGGCCGCGCCGGAGGCTTCGTAGGCCAGCTTGATGTGGTACATCTTGTCTTCGCTGTCGGTGAACTGGGCCCAGAGCCCGAGCTTGTCGGCGAGACCTTCGAAGATCTCGTAGTCCGGCAGGCTCTCGCCGATCGGCTCGATCACCTTCTTCATCGCGAAGACCTTGTCGTTGGAATAGGTGCCACCGGAGGTGATGTCGTCCTGTTCCAGCGTCGTGGACGCGGGCATGACGATATCGACCCAACGGGTCGCCGCCGTCCACCAGACGTCGACGCTGACGATGGTCTCGACCTTCTCCAGCGCCCGGATCAGCCGGTTGGTGTCCTGCTGGTGCGACATGAAGTTGTTGCCGGCGTTGAAGATCATCTTGATGTCGGGGTAGGAGTTGGTCTGGCCGTTGTAGAAGAACTCCTTGCCTGGGTTTTCCAGCGCCTCGGTGATCCGGCTCGCCGGGACGACCTTGGTGACGAAGTTGCGCCCCTGGCTCATGCCGACGGGCGTGCGCGCGCCGCTCTGCGGCATGCCGCCGTTGCCGTAGTGCCAGGAGAAGCCGAGGCCGGCGCCGGGCTTGCCGATCTTGCCGGTCAGCGCCTGGAAGTTGACGATGGCCCAATAGGCCATTTCGCCGTGCTGGGCGCGCTGGATCGCCCAGGAGCCGGCGATCTGGGTGGTCGACGTGGCGAAAAGCTCGGCGAGCTCCCTGATCTTGGCTTCGTCCATGCCGGTGATTTCGGCGGCCCAGGCCGGCGTTTTCGGGGTGCCGTCGTCCTCGCCCTTCACATAGGCGATCCACTTGTCGGCCCCGACCGTGTACTTGTCCATGTAGGCGCGATCCTCGAGCCCCTGATTGAGCACATGGTAGGCCATGGCGAGGAACAGCGCGGTATCGGTGTTGGGCACGATCTTCAGCCATTCGGCGTTGAGGTAGGCGTCTGACGCGGTGCGCTGCGGGTTGATCGAGATGAACCTGACACCGGCGTCGCGGATCTCTTCCCACGGGCCGTACATGCCGTGGTCGGCCACGGTGTATTCGATGCGGTTGTTCTTGATCGGGTCGCAGCCGACCAGCACGAAGACCTCGGTGTTGTCGCGGATCACTTCCCAGGCGGTCTGGGCGGAGTAGACCTCCATGTCGCCCATCACCCGCGGCAGCAGCACCTGACCGGCCCCGGCCGACCAGTCGCCGGCGGTGTTGGTGCAGCCGCCCATGAGGTTGATCAGGCGGCCCTGGAGCACGTTGGGACGGAAGGAGCCGGCGTTCGACCAGCCGCCATAGGACGACGAGAAGATCGCCTCGTTGCCATGGAGGGTGGCGGTGTCGAGCAGCGCCTTGGCGGCGAGGCTCCAGGCGGTGTCCCAATCGACGCGCACGTAGGGTTCCTTGCCGCGCAGCTCGGGCTTGGTGTCGCCGGTTTCCCAGCCCTCGAGGTAGGATTTGCGCACCATCGGATAGTCGATGCGCGACTTGTCATAGGTCCGGTCGAGGATGCCGTGGCTCAGCATTTCGGTCGGCCGGGCGTCGAGCTCCATCATGTTGTTGATACCGACGATCTTGCCGTCGCGCACCACCGCCTCGAAAGTGCCGAAGTGGCTGGCGTGAAAGACACGTCCCTGGAACGAGTTCGGGTCGATCGACGCGAGTGCGGAGCTGCCGAGCAGGCTGGCCATGCCGGTCGCGCCGGCGCCGATGAGAAAACCGCGGCGGGTGGGGTTGAGATGGGTCATGTGGAGACTCCCTGTGCAAATTGCCTGGGATCAGGCTACGCCCCGGCTGTGAACCGGTCTTGCCGCGGCGATGAATGGGCTGTAGGAAATTGTAACAGGATGTAAAAGCGCCGCGGCCAAGGCGTTTGCAAACGCCTTGCGGACGCGATTTCGAAATCGCGTGGTCAAGCCGCTTCGAAGCGGCTTCTGCCGCGCGGGCCAGGTCGGGGAGACGCGGTGAGCCAGCATGTCGTGATCGTCGAGGACGATGTCGTCACCCGCCGCCGCCTCGCCGCGTCGCTCAAGCAGCAGATGTACCGGGTCAGCGAGGCCGCCGACGCGGTGGCGATGGACGAGATCCTCGCCCGCGATCCGGCCGACGTATTGCTGGTCGACATCAACCTCGACGGCAAGGACGGGCTGACGATCACCCGCGAACAGCGCGCGGTCTCGAAGGTGGGGATCATCCTGCTGACCAGCCGGACCGACCAGATCGACCGGATCGTCGGGCTCGAACTTGGCGCCGACGACTACGTCACCAAGCCCTTCGACAAGCGTGAACTGTTCGCCCGGATCAAGAACCTCGCCGCCCGGGTCGCCGAGTGCCGCGCCGCCGCGGCCCAGGCGCAGACCGCAGCGGCGGACCCGGTGTTCGGCAATTGGCGGCTGGATCGGGCGCGGCGTCGGCTGATGGCGGGGGACGGGACGGTGGAGACGCTCACCCGGGCCGAGTTTGACCTGATCGCGGCCTTCGCCGCCCACCCGGGGGTGATCCTCAGCCGCGACCGGCTGCTCGATCTGATCCAGAACCGCAACTGGACCCCCGACAACCGCACCATCGATGTGCTGGTCGGCCGGTTGCGCAAGAAGATCGAGCCCGATCCGTCGCACCCCGAGTGGATCATCACGATCCACGGCGAAGGCTATCTGCTGGCCGACCCGGATCTGGCCGGGAGCTGAAGCCCGAGGGCGCGCGCGGCCGCCCGCAGCGCCTGCACCGCCGCCGCCGCGGTCTCGTCGAGCCCGGTTGCCGCCGCGGCGACATCGCCCCCGGCGCGGGCCGCATCCTCGATCCGGGCCAGATGGCTGCACAGCGGGGTGAGCGCGAAATTGGATGCGGCGCCCCTGAGCCGGTGGGCCTGCCGCGCCGAGGCGGCGGTATCGGCGGTGGCCAGGGCGGCTTCCATCGTGGCCAGCGCCGGCCCGACCTGATCGAGAAAGGCCGCGACGATCTCGGCGGTCTCGGTCGCGCCGATATCGTCGATATCCGCCGCCAGCGAGTCGCGGATACCGCTGGGCGCCGCTTGCGCCTCGGGGACGGCCGAAACGCCCAGCAGCTCGGCGAGCGCGCGTGGCGACACCGGCTTGTAGAGGATGTGGTCGACATTGAGCTCGGCGCGTTTGGCCGGACCGTCCTCGATCCGGTGGGCGGTCAGGGCCGCGATCGGCGGCGGCGCGGCAAGGGCGTTGCGGATCGCGCCGGCCGCCTCCTGCCCGGACATGTCGGGGAGATCGAGATCCATCAGGATGAAGTCGACCCCGGCGCCTGCCTGGGCGATCCCCTCGGCGCCGGTTTCGGCCTCGATCACGGTGCAGCCGAGGCGTTCGAGGTATCCGCGCGCGACCATCCGGTTGACCGGTTGATCCTCCACCACCAGGACCCGCCGTCCGAGCCGGGCCGTGACCGCGGCCTCGCCGGGCCGCACCACCAGGGCCGGATCGCCTTCGGCGAGCGGCACCGTCAGGGTGAACCGCGACCCGGCGCCGGGTGCGCTTTCCAGCAGCAGCGCACCGCCCATCGCTTCGGTCAGCCGGCGACAGATCGACAACCCCAGCCCGAGCCCCTCGATCGCCTCGCCGGCGTGGTTCACGCCGCGGACGTAGACATCGAAGATCCGGGCCTGGTCTTGCGGCGCGATGCCGATGCCGGTGTCGGTGACGGAAAAACTCAGCACATGCGACCGGCTGTCGGGATCGGCGGCATGGTCGAGGTCGAGCGTCACCTGGCCCGTGGCGGTGTATTTCACCGCGTTCGACAGGAGGTTGACCACCACCTGGCGGATCTTTCTGAGATCGCCGTAGAGCACCGGGGGGGCGCCCGGCGCCATGTCGATCGCCGCGGTCAGCCCTTTCTCTTCGACATTGGCGCGCAGGTAGCCCGCGAGCTGCCCCATGAGGTCGCGCAGGACGAAATGCACCGGCTCGACAACCGGGCGGCGGTCCTGGGTGGCGGCGTAGTCGAGGATGTCGTTGGACAGGGTCAGCAGGTTTTCGGCCGATTCGCGGGCGATCGTCGCGCGCTTGCGGCGGTCGTCGGTGCCGGCCTCCTGTTCGAGCAGCCGCAGCATGCCGACCACGCCATTGAGCGGGGTGCGGATCTCGTGCCCCATCATCGCGAGGAACTCCGATTTCGCCCGGTTGGCGGCCTCGGCCTCGTCGCGGGCCCGGTCGTGGGCGTGCATCTCGGTCACCACGTCGCGGGTGCGCTGGGTCACGGCGGCTTCGAGGTCTTCGCGCAGCCGCCGCGCCTCGGCGGCGCGCAGGCGCAGCACATGCAGCGCGTGTTCCATCTGGCCGATCTCGTCGTCGCCGGTCTCGGGGATGTCGCGGTCGTAGTCGCCCCGCGCGAGGGCGGTGATGTGGTGCGAGATATCGGCGAGGCGCGAGACGGTCCGCCGGCTCACCACCTGGCGGGTGACCACCGCCGCCGCGATTGCCGCCGCGAGCGTGGCGGCGAGGCCGACCGAGATCCACCAGCTCAGCCGGGCGGTGCGCGCGAGGTTGGCGGTGGCGCTGTCCTGCATCCGGGCGAACAGAGAGTTGGCCCAGGCCACGAGGGTTTCGGTACGCCCCTGGAGCCGGCCGATGGCCGCCTCGAGCTCGGCGCCGGCGGCAAGCTCGCGCGATTTGAACCCGAACGCGGCCTGTTCGGTCAATTCGGCGCGCACCGCCCCCAGCAGACGGTCGGCTTCGGTCCGGGCGCTGGCGGACGGCAGATAGGCGGTGCGCGTCAGCGCCTCGGCGATGCTTTCGCCGACATCGGTGCGCAGGTCTTCCAGCGCGCCGGGGCTGGCGGCGGTATCGACCCGGTCGAGACCGATCCGGATGCGTTCCACCGCCCGCGACAGCTCGTAGAGCCGGTCGTAGGCAAAGAAGTTTTTGTCGGCGAGCCGGTCGAGACCCTCGGCAAAGGCCTCCGGTGCGACATCGTAGAGGTCGGCGATCGTGGCGGTCACCTGCACCCGGGCGGTGTCGGTCTGGCGGGCGACGATATCCTCGAGCTGGGCCAGCCGCGCGCCCGCCTGCGCCAGCCGCCCGGTCACGGCGGCGCGCGCCTCGAGCCGCCGGTGCGCCGCATCGGCCTGCCCGCGCACCGCCTGTTCCAGCGCCGCGAGCTCGGGCGGCGCGGTTCCTTCGATCCCGGGTGCGCGCGCCGCGAGATCGCTCACCTGGGTGCCCAACGCGGCGATGCGCGCGGTCATCTCGTTGGTGAGAATCGTCAGATCTGCGGCGTTGCCGACATCGGCGAACGACACCGCGAGGGTCGCGAGGTAGGTGCTTTCGGCCTGGATCTGCCGGGTGAGCGCCGCCGCCGGCAGGTTGTCCTGAATCAAGGCCTGGTGGCTCTGGACCAGATACCGGTTGGACAGGATGGCAATGACCCCAACAGCAACCGTCAACCCGGTGATGAAGGTGAATACCCTGCGAAGCTGTTTGTCGAACCGCGCGCGCGCCATGACAAAGGTGTACGGCCGGCTTCGGGTCGGCGCAATCGTGGTGCTGGCTCTGGCGGTCATCCACGCCGGCGGGGCGCTGGCGCAGGCCGGCCCGCCCCGGATCTGCGTGATCGTGCCGCATTTCAAGGACGAATACTGGCTCTCGGTCGGCTACGGGTTGCAGATGGCGGCGACCGAGACCGGGGCCGAATTGCTGATCTACGAATCCGGCGGTTATCACGGGCTCGAACGGCAGATCGCGCTGCTGGAGCTCTGCCGCAAGCTGCCGACCGACGCGGTGCTGATCGGCGCGGTCTCGGCCGATGATCCGCGTCTGCTCGCCGCGGTCGCCGCCACCCGCGAAGAACAGCCGGTTCTGGCCCTGGTCAACGCGCTGAACGCGCCCGGGCTTGCGGGATGGATCGGGGTCGACTGGCACGGCATGGGGGTCGCGGTCGGCCGGTACCTGGCCGATAGGCACCCGGCGGGGTCGGCCGCGGCCTCGGCCGTGCTGGTGACGGGGCCCGGCGAATCCGGTTGGGGGCCGATCCTCGACGGCGGGCTGGCCGCGGGCCTGATGGACAGTTCGGTGAAGATCGTCGCGACCTACCGGGCCGACACCGGCCTGCGCGAGCAGCTGCGCGAGGTCGAACGCGCCCTCGCCGAGCACCCGGACATCGACTATCTGATCGGCAGCGCGCCGGCGATCGAAGGCGCGATCGCGCTGCTGCGGCGGATGCCCGACGGCGCCCACCGCCCGACCCTGGTGGCCACCTACATCAGTCACTCGGTGCGGCGCGGCATGTTGAACGGAATGGTGGCGATGGTCGCCTTCGACGATCCGATCGCCCAGGGGCGCATGGGCCTCGAGCTGGCGCTGGGGGCGGTCGACGGCGCGGTCTCGCCCGGGCTGTCGGGCCCGCAGATCCTGTCGGTGACGGCCGAAGCCGGCAATGTGGACGCGATCAACCTGTCTCCCGCCGGGTTCTTCCCGGATCTTCAATAGGGCCGGTGCGAGGGCGTTGGCGGCGTCGGAGACGTGGGCATCAGCGCCGCCGAAGACGTGGGCCCTGCCGCGTCGGACCCAATGGCGCCGGCGACGACCCTGTGCTGCGGCGTCCACCGGGCCTGGGGCTTTGGCCCTGGAGTGGATCCGGCGGGCGCCGCCGCGGCGGCGCCCGCCGGCGCTCAGTGAGACCGCTTTCGGCCGTCCTGCTCGGCGACGGCCTGTTGCAGTTGCGGCTTGCTCCAGCCTTCGGCCAGCGCCTGGCGCAGGAGGTCCTGCTGGCTGGGCGGGGCCATGCCCGACAGCGGCGAATCGATGTCGAGATTGGCCGGGAAGGGGTAGCCCTCGGCGGTGGCCGCGACCACGTTGTCGGCTTCGCGCGCGGTGATCTCCCCGGCTTCGAGAAGGCGCTTGAGGTCGTCGTAGACCGCGAGCGTGATGCGGCTCCGGTCGACGATCTCGATCGATCGTCCGTAGGTCGAGCCGATCTGGGTGAGGTTGGCAAACCGCTGCACGTCGGTCGTCAGGTTCTCGCCCGCCGCGTGGAAGGTCGCGGGGTTGAAGAAGACCATGTCGCCTTTCTTCAGCGACAGTTGCACGTAGTTTCGCTCGAAATAATCGCGGAACTCCTGCCGCAGGATGGCGATGTAGCCGGGCAGGTAGCTCTGCGAGTAGGGCAGCAGCTTGGTCGGGCCGCTGTCGATCGGCATGTCGCTGTGGGCGATGGCGCCCTGCAGGGTCAGGGCCGCCGACAGCGCATGCTGCGAGGCCGGGAAGCGCTTGAGCGTGGCCACGTCCTGGAACCCCATGTGGTAGTCGCGGTGGGCCACCTGCGCCTTGCCGCCGGGGCGCACGACGTTGACCTGGGTGGTGATCTGGTAGCCGGACCCGAGCCAGGATTCGGCCGCCCGGCGGAACAGCTCGTTGGTATAGTATCTGGTGTAGAGCTCGGGCGCGCGGATGCAGAGCTTCTCATGCGCGTTCCACATCCGGCTGTTGGCGCCGGCGGCGGCGAAGTGATCGCCCTTGCCCGACCCGCTGGCTTCCTCCTCGGCGATGATGGCGCTCAGCACCTCGGTGACCGCATCGAGCAAGGCGATATCGCGGTAGGCCCCGAGAATGGCGATGGTGCCGGGCCCGGACTGGAACGAACGGTTCCATTCCGCCATCACCGACCGGGCCTGCGCCTCGTCGGTCATCGCCGCGCGCATCGCCTCGCCGTCGTAGATCGGGATATTCTGGGCGATCTCGGCGGCGTGCGGATAATCGGCGATCCGGGTATCCTGTTCGACGTGACGCTTGAATGCCTCGAGGTCGCAGCTCTTCTCGTCGAGCCAGACCGGCGGGACGCTGTCATTCTGATCGCGCATGGTTTTCCTCCCTTGTTCGAACGCGTGCTCTGCAGCGTAATGGGGCGACCGCCAGCCGTCGCCCTCCGAATGCATCAGAAATCAATCAACAGCCATGCCACGTCGCTTCCCGATAAAGGAGATCGCCCGCCAGGCCGGGGTCGGCACGGCGACGGTCGACAGGGTCTTGAACAACCGTCCCGGCGTCCGGCCGCAGACCGCAAACCGGATCCTTGCCGCCATTCGCGAGCTCGAGGCCCAGGAGGCGCAGCTGTCGATGTCGGGGCGCAAGCTGATGATCGACCTGCTGGTCGAGGCGCCGCAGGCCTTTCTCGACGAATTGCAGAGCGCGGTCGCGCGCGAACTGCCGTTGATCCAGACCGCGATCTTTCGCGTGCGTGCCGACATGCGCGCCCGCTTTCCCGTCGACAGCATCGTGGCGGCGCTCGATCGCGCGGCGCGTTACCGGAGTGACGGTATCGTGGTGATGGCGCCCGACACCACGCCCGTCCGGTGGGCCGTCGACCGCGTGGTTGCCGCTGGCATTCCGGTCGTGACCCTGGCGACCGACATGCCGGCGACCGGACGGGTCGGCTATGTCGGTCTCGACAATCACCGCGCCGGGGAGACAGCCGCCTGGCTGATCCGGAAATGGGTGCCGCCCGGGAGCACCGTCCGGGTGCTGGTGACCAAACGCAACGAAGCCTTCCGCGGCGAGGCGGAGCGCGAATCCGGGTTTCGCGCGGCCATGGCGCGGCAGTGGCCCGAAGCGGAGATCGCCCTGCTGGTACAGGGCGAGGCGGGCGAAGCCTTTTCCCGACGGGTGGCGCAGGCGCTGTGCGACCGGCCGGCGGCCGCGCTCTATTCGATCGGCGGCGGCAACCGCGCGATCCTCGGCGCGTTCGCGCAAGTCGGCCTGCCGCGCCCGGTTATCATCGGCCACGATCTCGACCCTGAAAACCGCGCGCTGCTGGCAGAGGACCGGCTCGACGCGGTGCTGTATCACGATCTGGCCGAGGACATCCGCAACGCCTGTCAGATCTTGATGTCGGTCCACAGCCGCGGTGCGATCCCGAAGCCCGCCACGGGCGCTGTGCTGCGGATCATGATCCCGCCGATGGTCCGGGGCCTGCCCGGCGGATCGTGAGGCGACCTCCTGCCCGGCCGGGTGGCCGTGACCCCGCGCGACCGCATCGGGTGAGCGATCTACCGGAAGTCGCGATCAGGATCCGGATCGGCCGATTCCGGCGATCGGGCCGGGGGCGGGGCCAAGGCGGCGCGGGTTCGGTCGGACCGCCGGCGCGGTAGGACGGTTCGCGAAAGCCCGGGAAAGGGGAACATCGCACCAACGACCGCCACGGGATGGGAAGATGTTCTTATGATTCCGGGCATATTGCCAAGAAACAGAACATTGTTCCATATTGCCATCCTATGCAGGTTTTCGGAGCCGGCCATGTCCAGCCAGACATCACAGCACTATGTCACCGCGAACGACCTTCTGACCGGCGAGGTCGTGTTCCTCGCCGCCGACGGGCGCTGGGTGGTCGATCTGGCCCGGGCCGGGTTCGTCTGCGATCCGGTCGAGGCCGGCGTCCGGCTTGCCAGCGCAGAAGCGGATGGCGGGCGGGTGGTCGGCGCCTATCTCGCCGCCGCCACGACCCGGAATGCCCCCGTGCCGGCGCATTTCCGCGAGCGGTTTCGCGCCACCGGACCCTCCAACTACGCCCACGGCAAACAGGAGCGCGACGCAGATGTATGACTATTCCGAGTTCGACGACGCCTTCGTGCGCCGCCGGGTCGCGCAATTCCGCGACCAGGTCGAGCGGCGCATCGATGGCAGCCTGACGGAGGAAGAGTTCCGACCGCTGCGGTTGATGAACGGGCTCTATCTGCAGCTCCATGCCTATATGCTGCGGGTGGCCATTCCCTACGGCAGCCTGACGCCGGACCAGTTGCGCCGGCTCGCCGGGGTCGCGGACAGGTGGGACAAGGGCTACGGCCATTTCACCACCCGCCAGAACATCCAGTTCAACTGGCCGCGTCTGCGCGACGTGCCCGACATGCTCGATGCGCTTGCGGACGTGGGGATGCACGCGGTCCAGACCTCGGGGGCGACGATCCGCAACGTAACGGCCGACCATTTCGCGGGGGCGGCCATTGACGAGGTCGAAGATCCCCGGCCGACGGCCGAGCTGATCCGGCAATGGTCGACGGATCACCCGGAGTTTCAGTTTCTGCCGCGCAAGTTCAAGATCGCGGTCACCGGGGCGGCGGGCGACCGGGCCGTCACCAGGGTGCATGACATCGGCATCCGGATCGTTCGCAACGACGCCGGCGAGACCGGCTACCGGATCGAGATCGGCGGCGGGCTCGGGCGCACGCCGATGATCGGCAAGACGCTGCGCGCCTTCCTGCCGCGCGCCGATCTGCTGCGCTATCTCGATGCCGTGGTCGGCAGCTACAATCTGCTCGGCCGGCGCGACAACAAGTACAAGGCGCGGATCAAGATCACCCTGCATGAGCACGGGATCGAAAAGATCCGCGATCTGGTAGAGACCCGTTTCGCGCTGCTCGCGCCCGGGTTTCCGGATGGTGCGGCGGCGCATCTGGCGCGGATCGCCGAAAGCTTCGCGGCGCCTTCGTTCGAGACCGCCCCGGTGGCGGCCTTCGATGCGGCGCGCGCGCATGATCCGGTATTCCGCGCCTGGAGCGACACCAACCTCGCCGCCCACAAGGCGCCTGGATACGCGATCGTGACGATCTCGCTGAAGGCCCACGGGGCCACGCCGGGCGATGCCAGTTCTGCCCAGATGCGGCTGATCGCCGATCTTGCCGAGCGCTACGGGCACGGCGACATCCGGGTGAGTCACGAGCAGAATATTGTGCTGCCGCATGTGCAGAAATCCGACCTTCCGGCGCTGTTCGCGGCACTCAAGCCCGCAGGGCTGGCGACCGCCAATGTCGGGCTGATCTCCGACATCATCGCCTGTCCGGGGATGGATTACTGCGCGCTGGCGACCGCCCGGTCGATCCCGGTCGCGCAAGCGATCGCGGCGCGGTTCGCGGTGGGCGATGCCGAAACCGATATCGGCAAGATCAAGGTCAAGATCTCGGGCTGCATCAACGCCTGCGGTCACCATCACCTCGGGCACATCGGCATCCTCGGTCTCGAAAAGGCGGGGGTCGAAAGCTACCAGATCACCCTGGGCGGCGACGGCGGGCCGGAGACGACGATCGGGGCGCGGGCAGGGCCGGGTTTCTCCTACGAGGAAATCGTGCCCGCCGTCGAGCGGCTGATCGAGGTCTACCGGAGCCTCCGGGACGACCCGGACGAGACATTCATCGAGACCTTTCGGCGCGTCGGAATGGCGCCGTTCAAACAAGCGCTCTACCCGGAGGCCAGATCCCATGCCGCGTGATTTCGAGACCGAGGGGCTGTCGGCCCATGTCGACGAGCTGAACGCCCAGTTTCGCAAGCTTCCGGCCTGCGCCGTGCTGGCGCGCGCGCTCGGCGACGACCGCTTCGGTCCGGTGGCGCTCACGTCGAGTTTCGGCGCCGATTCGGTCGTGCTCATCCATATGGTTGCCCAGCTCGACCGGACCCTGCCGGTGCTGTTCCTCGATACGGGGATGCTGTTTGCCGAAACGCTCGCCTATCAGCGCGAACTGGCGGCCGACCTGGGGCTGACCGATCTGCGGGTGATCCGGCCGGACCCGGCCGAGCTGCTGGTGCGCGATACCGACGGGATCCTGCACCAGGCCGACCAGGACGCCTGCTGCACCCTGCGCAAGGTGGAGCCGCTGGAAGCCGCGCTTTCGGGGTTCGGCGGCTGGATCACCGGGCGCAAACGCTTCCAGGGCGGGCAGCGCGTGGCGCTTCAGCATTTCGAGCTTCAGGGCGGGCGGGTGAAGGTCAATCCGCTGGCGCATTGGAGCCGGGCCGAGCTGCGCGCCTATGTGACGGAAAACGCCCTGCCGCTGCACCCGTTGCAGGCGAAGGGCTTTACCTCGATCGGCTGCGAGCCCTGCACCCAGCCCACCCGGTTCGGCGAAGACCCGCGGGCCGGACGCTGGCGGGGCCAGGGGAAGCTGGAATGCGGGATCCATTTCGCGAGCGGCCGGCCGGTGCGCGAAGGGGCATCGGCATGAGCGTGATCGTCACCGATGCCGGGTTTCGCGCCGAGGACTGGGCGGCGGGCTTCGACCGGCCGGATGTGCTTGCCGATCCTGCGCGGAGTGACGTCGGTCTGGCGCTGGCGGCGGACCTGCTGCCGCAGGCGCTGGACGAGCTGACCCGGGATTTCGACCGGATCGCCCACATCCGCATCCCCTTCGCGAGCTTTGCAGATGGGCGCGGTTTCACGCTGGCGCGGCATTTGCGGCTGCTTGGGTATGCGGGGCGGCTGCGGGCCTCGGGCCACGTGATCGCCGACCAGTATGCGATGGCGCGACGCAGCGGGTTCGACGAGGTCGAGATCGACGCCGGGCTGGCCGAACGCCAGCCCGAAGCGCAGTGGCTGGCGCGGGCCGACTGGCGGGCGCATGACTACCGGGCGCGGCTCGCGGCGCCGGTGCCGGGGCGGAGCTCGAAAGACGCGGTGCGGCTCGGAGCCTGACCGCCGATCACGGAGCCCGGCGGTCGCGTCCTGGTCGTTGTCCGCGGCGCAGGCGCGCGGGGGTCATCGCTTTTGACCGGCGCGCGTGGTCGCGGGGGTTTCAGCGGACCACTCCCCTAGGGCCCTAGGGGAGTGGTCCGGGTGGTGCGAAAAAGATATATATAAAACAATGTCTTATGCGGATTCGACGGTAACGTTTCGTTAACCGTGACGCTGTGGCGGCATCGGTCTTTCCGGCAGGGCCGAGACCGCAGCGTGGCTCGATGACGGGTCGGTACCGTCGTTTCCGGGTCCGGTCCTACCCGGTCCGGAAACGAAACCAGGCCGCGCCTTGACCGGCACGGCCTGGATCCTCCGACGCGCTCGAAGGCCCGTCAGCTTATCTTGATCTGCATCGTCTCTTCACCGTCTTCGCCGACCATGTGCACCGCGCAGGCGATGCAGGGGTCGAAGCTGTGGATGGTGCGCAGAATTTCGAGCGGCTGCTCGGGCACCGCGAGCGTATGGCCCTTGAGCGCCGCCTCGTAGGGGCCGGCGGCGCCGGCCTCGTCGCGCGGCCCGGCGTTCCAGGTGGTCGGCACGATCGCCTGGTAATTGGCGATCTTCTGGTTTTCGATCACGATCCAGTGGCCGAGCGCGCCGCGCGGCGCCTCCATGTAGCCCGCGCCCTGGGCCTTTGCCGGCCAGGTCTTCGGATCCCACATCTGATTGTTGTGGGTCTTCAGATCGCCCGCCCGGATGTTGGCGATGAGCTCGTCGTACCAGCCGCGCATCCAGTCGAGGAAGACCTTGGTTTCCAGCGTGCGCGCCGCGGTGCGGCCGAGGGTGGAGAACAGCGCCCCGATCGGCACATCCAGGGTGCTGAGCGTCGAATCGACCAGCTCCTTGGCATGGGCGTTGCCGGAGCCGTAGAGCATGAGCATCCGGCTGAGCGGGCCCACTTCCATCGCCTTGCCGTTCCAGCGCGGCGACTTCAGCCAGGAATAGCCCTTGTCGATGTCGAGTTGATCGTAGGGCGGTTGCGGGCCGTCGTAGTCGAACTCGGTCTCGCCCGCGTAGGGATGCAGGCCGGTGCCCGGGCCGCCCTGGTACTTGTACCAGGCGTGGTCGACATATTCCTCGATCTCGCCTTCGGCATGCAGGTCGACCTCGTGGATGGTCGTCAGGTCGCGGTCGAGGATCACCCCGCGCGGCACCAGGAAGGACGAGGGATCCCAGGAATTGCCCGTGGTCGGGAAATCGCCGTAGGTGAGGAAGTTGCCCACGCCCTCGCCCATCGCGCCCCAATCCTTGTAGAAGCCGGCGATGGCCAGGGTGTCGGGCAGGTAGGCCTGGTTCACGAAGGCTTCCATCTTGTCGATGACCCGGCTGACCTCGGCGAGGTCTTCCATGTTGAGCGCGCCGTCGGAATTGGGGTCGACCGGGCAGGCCACCCCGCCGACGAGGAAGTTCGGGTGCGGGTTCTTGCCGCCGAAGATCGCGTGCAGCTTGACCACGTCGCGCTGCCATTCGAGCGCGTCGAGGTAATGGGCGACCGCCATCAGGTTGGCCTCGGGCGGCAGCTTGTAGCCCGGGTGGCCCCAGTAGCCGTTGGCGAAGATGCCGAGCTGGCCCTGTTCGACGAAGACCTTGAGCTTTTTCTGCACGTCGGCGAAATAGCCCGGGCTTGTCCTGGGGTAGTTCGACAGCGACTGCGCCAGGCCCGAGGTCGCCGCCGGATCGGCGTCGAGCGCCGAGACCACATCGACCCAATCGAGCGCGTGCAGGTGGTAGAAGTGCATCACGTGGTCATGCACGTATTGCGCCGCGATCATCAGGTTGCGGATCAGCTGCGCGTTCTTGGGGATCTCGATCTTCAGCGCATCCTCGACCGCGCGCACGCTCGCCATGCCGTGGACCAGCGTGCAGACGCCGCAGATCCGCTGGGCGAAGGCCCAGGCATCGCGCGGGTCGCGCCCCTTGAGGATGATCTCGATGCCGCGCACCATGGTGCCGGAGCTGTAGGCCTCGGCGATGGCATTGCCGTCCATCTGCGCTTCGATGCGCAGGTGCCCTTCGATCCGGGTGATCGGATCAACGACCAGTCTCTTGTTCATCTTCCGGTCTCCCTCAATCTTCCAGGTACTCGGCCATCATCTCGGTCAGGCTCGCGACTTCGATGGCGTCCATCTCGTTGATTTCAAGCTGATCTTCCAGCGTCGTATGGCAGAAGGAGCACATGGTGACGATCTTCTCGGGGCCGACGTCCTGGATCTGCTTCTTCTTGCGGCCGAAGGCCTTCTGCTGGATCTCGTTGGCGCGCTGGTTGGCGCCGACGCCGCCGCCGCCGGAGCAGCACCAGTTCATCACGCCGGCATTGTCGGTCTCGACGAAATTGTCGGCGACCATGTTCAGAAGGTTGCGCGGCTCCTTGATGACGCCGCCGCGGCGCGCCACCTGGCAGGGATCGTGGAAGGTGATCCGGGCGTGGTCCTTTTCGCCGTTGGTCTTCAACAGGCCCTCGGCGCGGAACTGGTCGAGCACCTCGATGATGTGCTTGACCTCGAACTTGTAGGCGCGGCCGATCAGGTTGGGCCCTTCCCAGCGCACCGCCTGGAAGGCGTGGCCGCATTCGGGGCTGATGACGGTCTTGACCCGGAGTTTCTCGGCGGCATTGACGATGCGCGAGACCAGGTTGGCGGCGACGTCCTTGTTGCCGAGCTGGATACCGACGTTGGTGGCTTCGAAGCCCTCGGTCGAGATCGTCCAGGTCTTGCCGGCCTTGGCCATGATCTTGGCGACGCTCTCGATCATCTCCGGTCCGGCGGCGATCTCGTGCGACGACAGCAGCAGCAGGTAGTCGACATCGGGTTTGTCGAGCTCGATCTCGAGCCCGGTCAGGCCCTCGGCCTGCTTGACCCGCGCCTGCAGGGCCTTCGACAGGTTGCCCATCGGCGAGGTGCCCTCGGTGTGGCGCACGGCGGCGCCGTTGAGCTCGGCCGGCCCGTGGCCCGAGGCCGACAGGCCTTCGCGGATCTTGCGGATCATCAGGGTGATGTCGTTGCCGACCGGGCAGACCAGGGTGCAGCGGCCGCACATGGTGCAGCTGTCGTAGACCAGGGTTTCCCATTCGGTCAGCATGTCGTCGTCGATTTTGTGCCCGAGGCCGAGCATCGCCCTGGCCTTGCCCAGCAGGGTGAACTCGTTCTGCCACAGCCGGCGCATCGGTTCGAGCTTGTGGATCGGGGTGAATTGCGGGTCGCCGGTCTCCTTGTAGAACAGGCAGGCTTCGGCGCAGAGGCCGCAGCTCACGCAGGAGGTGAAGAAGCTCGCGACCGGCGCGTCGATCTGTTCGCGCAGGGCATTGAGACCCCGTTCAAGTGTCGCGGTCATGATTCAGCTCCTTTCCGGCCCTGGATCGAGCCGTTGTAGTAGCGCGATATCGCGAAGGTCACCGCGTGCATCAGCTTGGTGAAGGGGAAGGCGATCATCAGCAGCTCGGCGGTGAGGATGTGGATGGCCATCCACAGGGTCGCGTCGACACCGAACACGCGGTTGACCGCGATGTAGCCGGTAATCAGCGGCAGCACGGAGAGCAGCAGCACCACCCAGTCGTCGAAGCGGGTGAGCGCGCGTCGCACCGGGTCGGTCCGGCGGGTGTAGGCCAGCGCGACGGCGGCGATCACCGCCAGAACGGCAGCGGTCTCGATCAGCGCCTTGTTGACGTCGGGCCAGGACAGGCCGAGCAACTGGTCGATCAGCGCGATATGGGCGCCGAGAAACAGGAAGGCGACGGCGAAGCCGAGGTGGAAGACGTAGCCGGCCACGTAGGTGACGGGGGCTTCCTTGATCATGCCCTTGCGGGCGACCGAGCGGGTGAAGATCGTCTTGATCCCCTGCGCGACCGGGTTGCCCTTGGGTTTGGCGAGGTTCTTCGCGCGGCCGAGCACGAGGATCTCGACCACCCGCAGCAGAATGCCGCCCACCATGATGATGAGCGCGATGTTGAACCCGGGGCCGCGGGCCCACATCAACAGATCGAAATACGGGTTGTTCATGACTTTTTCTCCAGATCATGCGCATCGACGACCTCGTGGGCCGCGACCGCCTTCGCCTTGGTCGACCGCGCCAGCGCGCCGCCGGCGACCCCCAGTGCGGCGCCTGCGGCGAGGGCCGCGTAGCCGGCGCGGCGGTAGTTGCCTGCGGGCGTCGAGAGCGGCTTGTAGAAGCCGCCGTTGTCCCAGAAATCGGGCTCGGTGCAGCCGAGGCAGGGGTGACCGGCCTGGATCGGGAAAGAGGTGCCGTCGTTCCATTTCACCGTGGCGCAGACCGACTTGGTGGTTGGGCCCTTGCAGCCGAGCTTGTACAGGCACCAGCCTTCGCGGGCGCCTTCGTCGTCGAAGGTCTCGGCGAACTTGCCCTTGTCGTAGAACGGCCGGCGGTAGCAGCGGTCGTGGATGGTTTCGCCGAAGAAGGCCCTGGGCCGGCCGAGCTCGTCGAGCTCGATGCTGTCGAGGCCGAGGGCGAGGAATTGGGCGATGACGGAGGTCATCACGATCGGGATCGGCGGGCAGCCGGGGATGTTGATGATCGGCTTGTCCTTGATGATCTCGCTCACCGCGACGGCGCCGGTCGGGTTCGGGTCGGCATGCGGGATGCCGCCGTAGGCCGCACAGGTGCCCACGGCGATGATCGCGGCGGCACCTGCGGCGGTTTCCTTCAACATGTCGAGGTTGGAGATGCCGGCGATGCAGGAATATTCCGGGTGGTCGACCGGGATCGAGCCATCGACGATCACGATGTACTTGCCGTAGTTCTCCTTCATCGCGTGCTCGCGCGCTTCCTCGGCGGCGTGGCCCGACGCGGCCTGCAGCGTGTGATGATAGTCGAGCGAGATCGCGTTGAAGATCAGCTCTTCGATCGTCGGTGCATGGCTGCGGGTGATGGCTTCGGTGCAGCCGGTGCATTCCTGGAAGCTCAGCCAGATCACCGACGGACGGGCGGCGTTTTCCAGGGCGTAGGCGAACTTCGGCGCCAGCGCCGGCGGCAGGGCGAGAGCCGAGGTGAGCGAGGCGCAGTATTTGAGGAATCCTCTTCGGCTGACCCCGTGTGCGCGCATCAGCTCCGGTAACATGGGTCTCTCTGCCATTTGATTTCTCCTGGTGTTCTACAAATCGGCTCGGGCCGCGAGGTCCGCTTCCAGCTTCCGGAGGCCGTCTTCGGCATCGGCTGCCTGGGTCTTGAGTATGTCGGGGACAAAGGTGATCTCGACGAAACGCGCCAGCGTCTCGCCCTGTTGGTCGAAGTGATCGACCCGCCAGACACCGGCAATCGCGGTTTCGGCGACATGGCTGGTGCCCAGCACATCGACGGTCGCGCGCACCTCGCCGGTGCCAAGCACGGCGTCGAGCGCCTTTTCGTCGCCCGCACTGAAGGGAATGGCGCCGAGGTCGATGGTGGTCGTCTCGCCGGAGCCGACAAGGCGGGCGAGGGCTGTGGCGATTTCACGCAGGATCGGGCCGGCGTTGCCGGTCGGGATATGTGCGCGCAATTCCTCGAAGGATTGCGATCTCCCGGATGACCGCTGTTCAGCGCTCACATCCGCCTCCTGGATTGACATGGGAAAACCTGAGAACTCGTTTGCTGACAGGGTGAGATTGCCAAAGACGCGGCCAAGACGGTTTGATCTGAATCAACCCATCATCACATTCAAATTATTGAATTGTAATATTGTGTCGCGGCGAACTGGCCGCGCCTGCGGTCAGTCGAGCCAGCGCGCGGCGAGCCGGAAGACCGCCTCGACCGCCGCGGGAACGGCCGCGGCGACGTCTGGCGTCATCTCTTCGCCGACGCCGAGATGCGCTGGCTGGACACCGACCAGGGCACGGTGTTCGGGCACCGCATTGCGCAGGCGCAGCCCGTCGAGCATGTCGTCGAGGCCGATGTCGTGCGGATTGCGCCCGCGGGTGCGCAGGAAATGGTCCATGGCCGCACCCTCGAAGGTCTCGACATGGCCAGGGCTGTTCTGGAGATAGGCGGCGTCGATCACCACCATCGCGTCGGCGTCTTCCATGTCGACCAGCAGGGAGAGCCCCATGGTGCCGCCATCGAGCGCGCGGATGCCGAGGGCCTCGGCGCGCGGGTCGCGTCCGACCGCCTCGGCCACCCGCACGCCGACCTGTTCGTCGGTGAGCAGGGTGTTGCCGAGGCCAAGAACGAGGATCGTCGGTTTTTCTGCGGTCATGGGCGAGTGTTACTGCGCCGCGGGGCCCGGCGGCAAGGCGGGCCTGTACCGATTCGGCTGACGACGCCCGGGAAACGGCGATATCGGCTGATTCGCGCTTCACCGGGGGTGTGCGCTTTTGTCGCAATGAGCGAAGAATCGTTCACGGATCCGATATAGTCCCTTCTCGCTGGTACGATTAACCCGAATCGCGCCACATTCCGATCACAATTTCAACATTCTTGCCCGATCTCGCCGGAGTTTTGCCAGATTGAGTGACCACGTTGCCTGCGTGGTCGGGGCTTAAGAAAAATAACGGAGAGATCCGCACTCGCCCCGCAACTGCTGCAAGGGGTCACCTGGGAAAGGCTGAATGCCATGAGGCTATCTTCAGCCGAACGCGTGCGCGCGCTTTGCTCGCACGCCTCGGCACTCGTATGGGCGGCTGTCACCGCTTTTCTCCTCGTCTTCGCACCACAGGGTGCGTCTGCAACCAACGAATTGTTCATCCAGCACCGGGGTGGCGCGCCGGCACCGTCGGGCGCTCAGGCGCTCTGCCAGACCTATTCCTGGGCCTGCGCCCGGACAGCGGCAAAAAGCGCCGGGTCGGGCGACCAACTGCAGCGGATCTCGGCGGTCAATGCGCGGGTCAACCGCTCGGTCCGCGCGATCGAAGACGACCGGCAATACGGTGTCACCGAACATTGGGCGTTGCCGACGCGGACCGGCGGTGACTGCGAGGATTTTGCCCTTCTGAAAAAGCGCGAGCTGGTGTCGCTCGGGATCGATCCGCGGCGCCTGCTGATCGCCACCGCGCTCGACCGGCAGCGCAATCCGCATGCCGTTCTGGTGTTCCGGTCCGACAAGGGCGACCTCGTGCTCGACAATCTGACCGACCAGATCCGTTCCTGGCGCGACACCGGGTACATGTTTCTGCAGATGCAGGACCCTGATCGCCCGACCGGGTGGGTGAACGTTTTCACCAGCGGCTGAAGCCCGGAATCTCCGGTACGAACCGGAACGGCGCGCCTTGATCCGGCGCGCCGTTCGTTCTTATTCAGATCACTCCGAGATCCCGGGGGCAGGCGAGCCTGCCTTTGCCGAGTTCAGCGCTTGTGATGGTGGTCGCCACGGTCACCGTCGCGGTCATGGTGGCCACGGCCCGAGTGGCCATTGCCGCCTTTGTCTTAGTCGCGGCGGTGACAGCCGCCGGTACCATCGGTGCCACCATTGCCATCGGTGCCGCCGTTGCCATCGGTGCCGCCATTGCCATCGGTGCCGCCGTTGCCATCAGTGCCGCCGTTGCCATCGGTGCCGCCGTTACCGTCGGTGCCGCCATTGCCGTCGGTGCC
>SWCD01021295.1_pt1 | contig 48576 bp, 48 predicted proteins | sample 4693011 | NCBI WGS metagenome assembly SWCD01 (sample SAMN10267278, study PRJNA491770) | bioreactor metagenome | isolation source: DHS bioreactor inoculated with marine | place: Japan: Omine Ridge, Nankai Trough
CCCCCCTCTCAGTACTACTAACCCAAGCCGAAGGCACCACAAACATTTTCGAAACCCTATTCGAAGGCCGCCTAAACTACCTAACAGAGCTAGAAAAAATGGGAGCCCAAATCGAAATGCTAAACCCCCACCAAGCCAAAATCACAGGCAAATCCCAACTAAAAGGAGTCCCCATAGCCTCCACAGACATCCGAGCCGGAGCCGCCATGGTCCTAGCCGGCCTAGTAGCAGAGGGAACCACCCAAATCTCCAACATTAAATACATAGAAAGAGGATACGAGAATTTGGATGGGAAGTTGAGGGAATTGGGAGCGAAGATTTCGAGGGTGGAGATGTAGGGGGGCAAACACCATCATCACGAAGGTTGACAAGGTGCATGTGGAGTGGTACAACACCCCCTATGAGCGAATTTTTCATGCGACACAACGTCTCAACAATTAAGACTGGCCTTGAAGAATTTGAAGAGGTCAGGGGAATGCACAGTCAGAAAATCGATACAATAAAAAACGCTGAAAATATAATTTTGGGAGAGGGGTCCAGTTCTATCCCAAATGCAAGTGCGTACGAAATGCTGTGTGGGATTAATCATGTGAAAATGGCAAATGGCCAAATTCAAACATTCATTTTTCCAACGGCTCCGGTTGGCATGTGCATTGCTGGAACAGGAATGACGCCAACATTAATTCAAACCAGCTCAGTTAGACATACAAATCCATGCTATCTTTCAAGAGCATCGAGAAGCTGCACACGAATTTCTCAAGCTGAAAGCAAAGTGATTTGCAAACGGTTACTTCTTGATAAGTCAAAACTTGATCAGGTTTTTTTCCCCTTTAGTGTTGATCCAGTAACTCGTTTAAAAAAGATTGTCATCAGAGGAGTTGAACGTGCTTGCAAGAATGGGGACCAAGAGAAAATTCGAAATCAAGCACAGGCCCTCGGTATTAAAGAATCAAGAAACCTTCCAGAAGAGATTGGTGAAATGTCGCTGAAAGACGAGAGGGTTGAAGAACTGTTACCAAAGGAGGTTCGCGAGAGAATTAACACATATCTGCTTAAGTTGCCCAGTACCATTTTCAAAACATCAGATGGCATTAGCTTTGTCGAACACATGGTAAGACAAAGAATGAAGTACACATTGGAGCTAGGCGATTTACTTCTAGAGGGAAGAGAAAGAGCAAAACTAGAGAATCTCTCCGTTGAGTCAATCGAGGAATATCTCGGCAACTTAACACTTGGCAAGCTAGCAGAACTCCTGGGTGAGAATTTCAGCAAAAGAGTTGCATTTACGTACGAATGTACTGAATGCGGCATCAACACAAGAAAAAAAATAGCCCACTATCTCCTTTTTGATGGATCAATTCTTCAGAGAAATGGTATGCCCAAAAGAAAAGTTAAAAACTCACCCCTAGCCGGCTGCAGAATGCTTGGAAATCCAGCGCATCCAGCCCTTACAAAAGCACTAATTCTATCAACCCCAATAAGAGAACTGATGCAATCTGGTTTTATGCTATGCGGCCCCGGTATATATGCAACACTCAAGTACCTTTTCGATGACAAGAAAACAACACTCGCTGTTGCAAATTACAACCCCGCAAGGGGTACTGTTAGCGCAATCTCGAGAATATGGGAAGGCCCCATGTATATAACCACCAGAGCCAGAATCTATAAAGGGGGCAACATCGCCAGCTACGAAGATCTCCAAGAATTCCTTAGAAGTTCAAACAAAGCAGTAGCAAAATTCATAGATTTTAGCAGAGCTGTCCCAAACGTAGCTGAGGGGGGGGAGTTGAGGTTTGTTATTGAATAATCAATTTCGTATTTACATATAGTAAACATTTATGAAACATATTCACATCTTAGCATTCGGAGCACACCCAGACGATGTTGAAGCCTGTGGCGCGGGGATGCTTATTAAGGCAAAAAGACAGGGACAAAGTATTGGGATAATTGACATGAGCAGAGGAGAAGGATCAAATTTTGGTACAGTTCAGGAGCGAGACAAAGAAACAAAGGCGGCATCTGACATATTAAAACTAGACGTACGTAAAAACTTAAACATACCAGATATTCGTGTTTTTGATACAGAAGATAATGTTGAAAAGGTAGCAGCTATTATCAGAAAGTATAAACCAAATATTGTTCTGGCACCTTACCATGAAGACATTCATCCAGACCACGCACAAACGGGAAAAATAGTTGAGAAAGCTGCCTTTTTTGCCAAGATTAAAAAGTACAAAACACAGAAATATTCAGAGCCACATCAAGTGGGAGTCGTGATGTACTATATGTTACATACTGAATTCAAACCGTCTTTTATATTGGATATTAGCAGTGAATATCAAACACGTAGAAAAAGCTTCCTTGCGCACAAATCTCAGTTGTACAGAAAGGAGGGTGGAAAATTCAGCCAGAAGTTAATTAACAAAGACTTTGTCAGTTTTTTAGAGTCACGATCTAAAGTATTTGGCTACAAAATCGGGGCAAAATATGGTGAACCATTTTATCTCAAATCAAATTTGGGATTAAAAAATGTTGATTCACTTATTAGTGGTGACCTTAGAAGTCTTACTACTTGGGTAAAATAGTTCCCCCACCCTCCCCTCCAAATCCACCCTCCTAACCTCCGCCCCCACCCCCCGAAAAACCTCCAAAGTCCGCACACTCGGATGCCCAAACTGATTATCCACCCCACAAGAAATCACCGCTGTTTCTGGTTGGACAAGTTGAACAAACCCCTCAGAATTACTAGTCTTCGACCCATGGTGGCCAGCTTTCATCAGGTCCGCCCCCAGCTTTAAGTTAGGCCGTGAAGCATCTTCTGCTCCCTCTGCCCTCCCCACCAACCCCTCCTCAACCTCCTCTTCCGCATCCCCGCTAAACATCCCAATAAAATCCCCATAAACCACCCGATAAACTATCGAACTATTATTCACATTCGCAAACCCCTTCCCCACCAATGAACCTTCCGGATAAATCAAATCAAACCCCACCTTCCCAATCCGCAAATCCACCCCCTCCCCCGGATACCACAAAGCAACGTCATACTCCTCCGCCAGCTCCAGCAACCGCGCATATCCAATATATTTATACTCAACCCCAGTCAAAAGCATATTCCGCACCTTGTACCTCTCAAAAACCGACAACAACCCATCCAAATGATCGGCATGTGGGTGTGACAAAATGACCAGCTCAATCTCACGTTCATAAAAAGGAATAATCTCACTCAGCTCCTGCACCACAACACTCCCTGGCCCCCCATCAGTCAGAACCAATTCCCCCGCAGGCAATCTCATCAACACCGCATCTCCCTGCCCCACATCCAAAAACCAAATACGCAGCTGCCCGTCTGGCAACGTAAACCAAACCATCCCACACAAAACAATCAAAGAACAAAGACCCGCCATCAACAATAATAAATATTTTCGAGTCCACATCGCCAGAGGGGTAGGTGAATTAATAATGCTTAGACATGTGACAAGAATATCCCAGCCACATTAACTACAAATGAAAAAGCGCCGCCCCCTAAGGGGCGGCGCATGCTCGCACGCGGTCAAATGTGAGGCTTAGTAACCTCGTTTAGTCTTCCTACTTCCTCTTCTTCCTTCTTGTAATCCAAGCTCCTGCTCCGGCTGAACCGAAGAGAAGGAAAAGTAATTCTGGTCCAGTTTCTGGAAGAGTTAAGAATGTAGTTAGTCCTTCACTCTCAACGCCTTCTGCATCCTTGGTAGTCAATTTAAAGTAGTAAACCATTCCTGCTTCAAGATTTGAATAGTCATAGCTCATAATATCCGTAGCAAGAGTCTTTCCTGTTCCATATGTAGCTCCTCGGTCAGTGGACATGTACAGAACGAAGTTTGCAGCATCTGCAACTTTTTCTTCGCTTGTCTTCCAAGAAAGGTTAACCATCATGTCAGCCATTTTCTTTGCAACAAGGTCACTTGCTGCATCGGCGAGAGCTTGTAGAGTTTCGTCTGTTGGCGCCTCTGCCACTGGCTCCTCTACAACAGGTTCTTCAGCTACTGCTGCAATACCTGCAAAGGTAGTAGCAGATTCTTCAACCGGGATTAAGTTCCCAGCTACATCTTTCACCTTAATTACAATCAAATTATATTGCTTTGCTTCCATGTCTTCAACTGTCAGAACAGCCTGTGTGGCATTCTGTCTGATCTCCACTCTAGTAACATTAGTTAAGCTAGTGTTGTCATTTACATCTGTGATAATAAAGTTCTCTGTTGCATTGGCGAGTAGCACAACTGGCTCAGAGAAAGTCACTTCAATTGTGTTTGCATCAAGAGCAACCACATTGGTTAATACAGGAGCAACCGTATCTGCAGGATTCTCATCCGCAGCTGGGTTTAATTCCTCTTCTGGCTCTGCCATTTCTGATCCTGTAAATGAAGCTGTATCGCTTGTACCACTTACTATTGGATTCCCTGCTGCATCTTCCATCTCGATCCCTGCTGTCAAAATATACTTAGAAGTTGCTGCTTGTACATTTGTTGATAACAAAACTGTTTTATTTGTTTCATCTGTCTCATCCATCACAGCTGAGGTCACCTCCAAGGTTGTGCCAAGGAAGTCATCTTTAATACCAAAAGCTGATTCAGGAGTTGTAGAAGGAAGGGCGACTGCCTCTGAGAAAATCACTTTAACTAAATTATTATAAACTGCTTCCGCACTCACGACCTGTGGTGCAGTAGTATCAATAGTTGAAGCCCCCGCTGACGGAGTTGCACTTGCTTCAGTACTATAGAATTCACTTTCATTAGCAGCATCATCATATGCTGTTACAGCGAAGTAATATGGTTTGTCATTTTCAAGTTCAGTAATATCAAAAGTAAGCACGTCACCAACATCTTCTGGTCCCATCGTATAACTTGCAGAGTCTGTTGACACTGAAGCCTCTCCATAGAAGATCTTGTACCCTGTAACACCGACATTGTCAGTTGCTGCGTCCCAGGAAAGGGTAATCATACCGTCTCCCCCAGTTGCCATAACATTTTCCACATCGGATGGGAAAGCAGTGTCTGTGGCATCTGCTACTGTGTCTGGTTCCGGGATTGGATCCTCGCCTTCTTGAGCCAGCGCTAGGTTGCCTGTACACAACGTGAACAACATCACCATCAAGGTGAATATGTAGTACTTCTTGCTTTGTATATTTGTTTTCATAACTTTTTTTGATTTACAATTTTGTTTTTAAATCTGTCTATTATATCACGATATCCGCCAATTTTAAAGACTTGGGCCAAAAGTATTGTTTAATTCCAGGTTGACTAAAGGGAAAATTGTCTCGAAATATGGCCGTAGGGGCTTTTAAAAAGCCAAATATACAATATAATAACTCCGAAAAAATAAGCACAATATGAAGATAAAAATCAGTTCCAACATTATTCACAGACTGCCGAGTGTAGAATATATAGTGATTTTGCTAAGAGGCGTCGACAATCTGCGAAAAACCTCGGATTTATCACAATTATTAAGAGGAACGGCCGTAGTAGCCAAAAATGAGCTGCGCAAAGCCGAAAAAAAGGATTTATTTAGCAGAATTACTGAGCCTCTCGGAGAAGATGGTTCTATCTTATTAGAGTCATATTTGCTGGATGCAAAAATGAAAAAAGTGCTAAGTAGCAAAGAAATTGAAGGCAAAAACAATTTATTAAATCTAATCAGCATACTTTCCCTAAAATACTACCTGCCACTACATGGTTTTGACCTAGATCAAGCAGACAAGGATTTAGAATTAGACATATACCGCCCTAAAAAAGGGAAAAAAGCCCCAGATCTCGATTTTATCCCAGAAACACAGAATCTAGCCATTTGGTTCCCAAATCTAGGAAATCGGCAAGATTCCGAATTAGACAACTTAATCGAAGAAATAAACATATTATTCAGCAAATATTTCAACACTCAAGTCACGGATGTCTTTCGCATGGACGCAAGGACCCCAGAAACAGACTTAGGCTATGAATCAGAGCTGGAAAGAGAGTATAAGACCAACAATCCAGAGGTCCAACCAGAGGCTGACTCAACAGGTCAGCCCAATTATTCGAAAAATGAGCAAAATTTAAACATAATTCCAGTTGAGCCTTCAGAAATTACAGAAAGTGAGACAATTGTCGCAAGCGAAATCATCAAAAGTTGGCTAGTAAAAGCTGTTAGTAGCGAATTTCCAGAAGTTGGTACAGTCGAGCCTTCAGGCGGATTGGCCAACCTGATAGAAATAGAAATTCCAAAAGACAGTTCCAATGGGGATTTAGCAACAAATATTGCAATGCGACTTTCCAAAACCATTGGTACAAAGCCTCAGAAGATCGCGGCAAAATTGGTCAACGCATTGAATAAAATGATTGAGAACGAAGAGCAGGGGCTGATTGAAAAGATTGAAACTGTTGGCCCAGGATTTATCAATTTTCATCTAAAACTCGAGTATTTTAAGAAGAAATTAGAAGAACTACTGATGCTTAAGGAACAATTTGGACGAAGCCTTGCTGGCAAGGGAGAAGAAATCATGATTGAATTTGGCTCTTTGAACATAGCAAAGCCTTTCGGAGCACAGCACTTCTTAACCACTGTAATCGGGCAAACTCTTGTGAATTTACATAAAGTAGCCGGCTACAAAGTCCTTGCTGGCGACTTCCCCGGCGATTGGGGTACTCAATTCGGCAAATTGATGTATGCATACCGCAACTGGGGGGACAAAGAGACTGTAGAGAATGCCCCAATGGACGAATTATTAAAACTATATGTTCGATTCCACGAAGAGGCTGAAAAAGATCCTGCATTAGAAGATGGTGCTAGATTAGAGTTCAGAAAATTAGAAGATGGTGTGACAGAACAAACAGAACTATGGAAATGGATAGTGGAAGTTTCCACAAGAGATTTAGAGTCTATATATAAGACAATGGGAGTGCACCATGACAGGCATTATCCCGAGTCAAAATACAATCAAGCCTGCCTGGACGTCTTGGCAAAGGGGAAAGACTTAGGTGTAATCGAAAAAGGTGAAAAAGAAGCATACATAGTCAAACTCGAAGACGAACATTTACCTCCCGCATTAGTACAAAAAGGCGACGGAACCACACTATATATTACCCGAGACATCGCAAGTATCATGGATAGACTAACCAATGAGCCCGAACTGAAAAAGATCATATATTTAGTGGACGTGGCCCAAACCCTGCATTTCAAGCAACTATTCGCAATGGCCGCACGACTACACGAAGCAGATCCAAGCTTTCCTGTAACCGAATTCAAGCATATTCCATATGGTCGTATGAGCTTTGCTGATAAATCTATGAGTACCCGGAAAGGGAATATTATTCTGGGCAAAGATCTGATCAAAGAGGCACATGATCGGGTTGAAAAGATAGTAACGGAAAAATCTGGAGAGAAAAGTAGTCAGATGAGTCAAAGTGAGAAGAAAAATCTTGTAGATGGACTCGCAATTGGGGCAATTAAATACACAATGCTATGTCAGGCACCCGAGTCTGATTTTGAATTTGATTGGGACAAGGTTATCTCATTAGACGGCAACAGTGCACCATATCTGCAATACTCATTAGCCAGGGCCCACAGTATTATCAGAAAAGCTGGGGAGCAAACTCAAGAAGAGCCCGTCTCAACACCACCACAAGCAGAACAAAAAGAAGGTCAAATCGATATGTTCTCATTGGAGCAAGAGCAAAAAAGAGAAGAAGAATCAGAAAAAGCAGCTTCCATTGAAGGTGCGATTGAAACAGATCAAACTCCACTTGGCCTACCCATTGAGCAAGAATTGTTGAGACAGTTAGTTCAATTCCCCGAAAAGGTTGATTCTGCGGCACGGAATTACAAGCCAAATATTTTAACAAATTATCTGCATCAACTAGCGCAGACATTTAACTCCTTTTATGGTTCAGTCCCAGTGTTAAAAACGCAGAGAGAAGACCTTCAAGTAGAAAGAATAAAGTTGGTAAAGGGAACTATCCAAGTGCTGACAAATGGACTACAGATTTTGGGGATAAGCACATTTGAGAGGATGTAGACTGATTAACTCACGGGGTTGACAAAAGTGGGGGACATGGGCCAGAATGAGACCTCTTGTTTTAAATATATGCAACAATCTCCCGAGTTAATCACAGATCCCATAGAGTCGAAAGAAAATTACAAAATTCCACAGGAAGAATTGGAACGAATTTTTGCAATTGCGAGAGAGAAAGTTGTCAGCAGAAGAGGCAAAGCTAAAGTAGTAAAAAACCAATTGGGGAAGCTGGATCAAGAATACATTGAAGGAAGACAGTCCAATGACCATATGCTTGGTACAGAAATGGGTAAGCCACTTATTTTATATTCAATAGAAGAGGCAGAACATGAAGGATCCACAGAATATGCAGGAGGAGAAAGGATAGAAACTGTAAAGAATTTGAGAAACTCAGTAGTCAAATATTTAGTAGAAAACCAAGAAGGAATTCTAAAACATTGCCGTCAGCGATTAATAGACCAAGATCAGTCTGAAATTACATATGAAGATTTTGCAAAAATGGCCTTTGCTCATATTTACTTCCCATTAATGAAAAGCCTGGATAGGAGTACATCAGGGGGCCTAATGAAGTTTCCAGCATTCAGGAAGCGTCCAACAAAAGAAACGGTCCTTCAAATATGTCTCAGTTATGAACCACTTAAAGATGTAAAAATTTGTATTAATATTAAAACGGAAAGTGAGAGATGTTATGGACATTTGATTGCATGTATTTTGGGGACAGGGAAAGCATCCCAGAGAGAATATCGAACACAAAGAAAAGGATTAGAAGAGAAATTGGAAACCATCCAACAACGAGAGGTGGAACTGCCAGCAATACCTGGTTTTGGTGGGATGAGAGAGCAATTCAAAATATTGGTACATAGAAAAAAGTATAAAAACAGAGCAGAGGCATGTGGAGCTGAACCAACAGGCATCTCACCAAGATTAAACTATGCTTCAGAACTTACAGAGAGGTACAGCCAGCCAAGAGGGCGAGATAGAGATAGATCAACGCTCACCCGTGCAGAAATAGAGGCAAAGATAAAGGAAATACTCAGGATCACCAAAGGCCTACGAAAACAAGCTGATGGTCAAGTTAGCGCCCCTGCCATACTTGAACAATTATATAATATATTATCGTCCATATTATATTTGAATAGTCTAAACTCAAAAGGAGACTCAGAAGGGCCAGACTTTGCTATATTACTAAGCCAAACATTGCAGAAATGCTTTGAACAGGCAGAGTTAATGCATCAAAAAGCCGAGGCAGACTTCGCACAGATTCTATGGAGAGAAATGGCGGGCCTAGCTCAGCTAGTTGATTATTGTATTGAATATCTAGAGAAACAGACTATGCCTTAGGGGCATGGCTAGCTTGTCCAGCACGGAACTTTTCGACTTGTGCTTTTAGGCAATACTGGAACAGAGCATAGAAAGTTCCAACTATTCCAGCCGAAATTGCCATTGTAATAGCACCTGCGGCATCTCCTAATACACTTAGTACGGCGCTTAAAATAGCAACAAGAACAGCAGAGATAAGAACGCCAACCAATGCCATCAAGATGTAGTTTCCAACAATTGTCCAAGTAAGTCCTTCACAAAGAGCTAGACTTTTCTTCAGAGATGCTTCTGCCCCCGGTTTTTCAGCTGCCCAGAACACTGCATATGACATTGAAGCATTAATAATTTTCTTAAAGAAAATGACGATATAAATAAGTGCCGCAAGAGGCATAAGCATGGCTAGTATCCCAGAAACAGCAGGAATAATTGGTAGTAACACTGCGACTAGTACTATATATAGAACCATTATCCATGCACCAGTAAAAATAAATAGCTTGATGGCAAGTTTGATAGCCTCTACATAGTATTGTTTTACAAAACCAAAGGTAGTACCAACATCAACTTTTTTCTTGTCATAAACTTTGCTTGCCGCATTAAACAGCAGGCCAGTTCCAAAGAAGCCAATCAAGGCGCTGATGATGCCGAACACGATAACAAGAACGACACTTACAATTGCCCCAAAATCCATTACAGCAAGTAATGCTGGAGGATAAGCATAACTCTCCAATAAACCGTTAACTAAAAGCGGTGCCAGAAAAAGAGCAATAAGAATAAGCGGTTCCCTTTTCAGCAGATCCATTGCTGCCATGAATACCCCCTTAAACTTAATGGCCTGCATCTGATTGAGGACTTTGTTTACGTCCTCTTTGTTTGCATTTTCCATTTTTGTTTTCTTAAATGATATAAATCGCAAAGATTATAACAAATACGCGGCAAACAGCAAATTTATCGCAAAGACGCGACTTTGCCTTCCCTGCGCTACAGCAAAGTGCGACTTTGCTTTCGCTCCGGTCGCCATTCTCGCTACTGCTTGAATAGGGATTTACTCGATTTTTCACAAAATTTGGCTCGCGTTCGCTCACCAGATTTTATAAAAAATCGTGCTTCGTTACGGCAAAGTGCGACTTTGCCTTCACTGCGCAGCGTAAATCTCGCTATTGCTTGGAGGCGGCACCCGGATTCGAACCGGGGAATAATGGTTTTGCAAACCACTGCCTTAACCACTTGGCCATACCGCCTAAACACTTGGACTTTCAAAGCCAGCCAAGAATAATATTAATGAATCAAAAAATCAATGATGTATCGAAAATCAGGTTAATATTGAGGCAGCATTTTGTGAGAGTGAACTATTGCTTAACAAGAACCTAAATAAGAAAGCCGGCAAGCAGTTTATAATTTGTGAGCTGAGTAATTATGTGTCATTCATTTCGCAAGGAGTAAGCAATTTCGTTGGGGATTAATCAAGTTGTAACTAGTAGTTACTAAAAGAATCATTGAATTGGCTTATTTAATGAGCAATAATCGTTTCAACAAGCTTCAAAGCGCTATAGTAGGAATTACTTTTTCATATCATTACCATGAGAACAGACAAAATACTTCGAATGTGGAGAGCTCTTAGCCCTCTTTTAATTACGTTATTGTTAATAGGACCACTGGTAGCTTCCGCTGAAATTGCAGCAACATTTGTGGTAACCAACAACGGGAATTCTGTCGTCACTGGCGGTTCCGCAGGAAACTTGGTTATGCAGTTTGATTTGCCCGCTCCCGCAGCAGATACGTTACTTCATGATGGAGCTGGCTACGTAGTCGCAGCAGGTGACGCTTTAAGAAATTTTGGTGCAAATGAAAAATACTCTGACTCAGACCATGATAACGTCGACGATTATTCAGGAGCAGAATTAATTGTGAATTCTGCGGATAACACAATTACTTCTGGAGAAGTCGTAACACCTGGCACGGCTGGATTGCTTTCAAATTGGACAACTGGTCAAAACGTCCAATTTGCTGATGATGATCATGATAACGCACAGGATTATTCAGGCTTAGAATTAATAGTTGATTCTGCCGACTCAAGTGTAACCGCAGGAGAAATTATTAATGATGGTATCGCCGGCCTATTAAGTTTCGGTTCAGCAGAACCTAATTTAGACATTTATTTAGACCATGGGACTGATGATAATCTATACACAGATGGAGAAGATATTTTCTATCAAGAACACAATGGTGCTGACGTTTACGCCGATGGGGCAAGCATGCAAGCATTCTCAGCAAATGAACTCTCTTTCTACGATGATCATGCCAGTAATGATGGGGATTATAATGATGGAGAGGCGATCATAAACGATGTTGATAATGATGGTTTTCCTTCAAGTGGTGATGTGACTTTGACAGCTGGCAAAGCTGCCGTTGAAGCCTTGACTGCTGGTGATCGTGTATGTTTTGACGGAAGCGTTGTGAATGACACAGAGTTTGATCCTGCCGAAGTTATTTGGTATGACGACCCAACAACAAATGGTGATTGTTCAGTGTTTACTACTGGAGAAGATATAATCCTCGTTGGTGGGGCAGCTCCAATAAATACACTCACTGCATTTGGTACAGAACAAGAAGTAGCTTTTTTAGACAACGACAATGATGGCTCATACACCTGTTCAAGGGCAGGAACCTGTGAACCTATTGTGCATTATGGCGCAGATACCAACTTTAGTGATGATGATAATCTGCCAACATCAACAATATTTATGGATTCATCGACTGAAGGCACCGATGGTATCGCTACTACCGGGACAGGGTGGGATGAAAGTGGTGCAGCAGAGGACTTGAATGATTTCAGCGTTGCGGCAACAACTTTTGGATATATAAGTACTATTGCATACGCTGATGGGGATGATATTTTTGGGATGTCAGCAAATGGGGCAAGTACTGTATTCGCAGATGGTGATGAATCACGTTTATTCGCCGTAAATGACAAGTTCTCAGATGCCGATAATAATACTTTCTATGACGCAGGAGAATTGATTGCAAGTTCTGCCGACGCGAATTTGTCTGGTGCAGAAATTCTTGCTCCAGGGACAGTAGATCTAGATGTCTTCGCAGGGAACTTTCAATATTCAGATACCGATAACAACACTTTTTTAACCGCAGGTGAATTAATTGCCGATTCTGCAGATGCAAATCTTGCAGGAGCAGAAATTGTTTATTCCGGTACCGTGGATTTACAAGCCTTTTCTGCCAACTTCATGTATCACGACGGCTCGAGCGACACAAATTATACCGATGGTGAAGACATAGTTGACGACGTAGACGCATCAACATATTACAACGCCGATCAACTAACTTCATTGAAGGTCGAGAACTCAGGAACATGTTTGGATGCAAGCTTGGCTGCTCTGGGCATGTATGAGGACACAGACGGAAATAATACTTTTGATGGGACAGAAACTAAAATTGGAAATATCGCAGGAACTCCATTCATTGGAACAGTTGTAAATGTTTCAGGAGCATCTTCCATATACACGAACACCGGTAATACACAGACGATTTTTATAACAGTAGATACCGCCGCTTCAGCCGGAACAACCTGTACTTTTACTGGAAAAATACCCAATACAGGTGGAGCCCCTTTCGCTGCTCAGTTCCTTTCTGGTGATAACGGACCGACAGACACAGACGTTGTTACCACAGATGTGGTAACAGTTGATGACAGTGTCCCAACTGCAACAGTGTCACCTGCGAATGGGGCCACGGGCGTTGCAGTTAATGATAATATTGTTGTGACTTTCAGCGAGCCAATGATACCGGGGACCTTTACATATAACGTAACAGTCAGTCCAGGCGGCTTGGTAGTGGTCTGGAGTGCAGGAAACACGGTAGCGACAGTCAGCCATACAGCCTTTGCGGAAGGAACAACATACACATTCATGCTTACAGGAGGTACTGATTTGGCAGGTAATTCAATCGCAGCTTTTAACACAAGCTTTACTACTACTGCTCCTCCTGTTGCTGTTGTCAGCGGTGGAAGCGCCCAGTTCGGAGCTCCCGCATGTTCTGGAACGGACTGTCCTAGTATTGGTTTTGCAAGATCAACAGACTCAGTAAACACAGCCAGTAGTGCCCCAAGTACAGACACGGGGTCTTCCCCAGAACAGTTTACAGACATTGCCGGTCACTGGGCAGCCTCATATATCGAAATTGCCAGGGCAAACGGCTATATTGACGGATACCCAGACAACACATTTAGACCAGATAATGAAATTAATAGGGCAGAAGCTTCCAAGCAAATCGCCATATGGATGATGCCAGAATTAAACGAGTGCACAGAAAGTTCATTTAGCGATGTTTCCTGCTCCGAATGGTTTGGCAAATATGTAATGTATTTGAAACAAATGTTGGTGATTGAAGGATATGGGGACGGTGCTTTCAGACCAGAGGCAAGCATTACCAGGGCTGAGGCACTGAAGATGATGTTATTTGCTAAAGGCATGACCAAGGCCATGGATGTTAGTGGAATGGATAACATCTATTCTGATGTATCTGAAGGTGATTGGTTTTACGCAGTCGTAATAAAGGGATACAGCATGGGCATTATCGGTACATATAACGATGGAATGTTTGGGCCTAATCAGCCAATTACCAGAGCCGAATTCACAGAGCTTTTTGTAAAAGCATTTCTTATTGAATAGTTGATTGTTGTAACATCAATCTGAATATTATATAGAAGGGGGGCCTCAAAAAAGGGGCCCTTTTTTGAGGCAGCACTAGGATGCTTTCCGTGGGATGTTTAAGAGTAGAGTTAGGACTACGTTTTTTAGTTCAGTTAAAGTAAATGGCTTTTCAATCACGGTATGACATTGTTGAGCAACTGCAGAATCTACAAGAGCAGGGGTTGCTGTGGCTAAAATTATGGGGATGCAATTTAATATTGCGTGTTTAGCCACCCCATTGCCATCAACCTTGGGCATGGAAACATCACTAAGTACAAAGGCAAGTTCACCCCGAAGCGTATCAATGAGTTGGATAGCTTCCTCTCCATTTTTTGCAATATTTATTTTGACATCCTTTCCTTCCAGGGCACAAATTGTCGTTAATAGTCTAAATAAATAAAAGCGCATTGTTGGGTCATCATCTACCAAAAGAATTTCAATAGGCTGATTCATTTTGTAAAACAAGATATAAGGAGTGATTATAGTAGAAAATACGGAAAAAGCAAGGGGAGGGGGCCAAGAGCATATGTCACAGTTCGAGGGTTGACAAAACCTATAAAAGTACTTAGAGTAACACTCTACATAATTTAAAGAAAATGAAACCCAATAAACTCCACTATCTAGCTGCTGCAGCCACATTGAGCGGTTGTGTGACAATGTCTGCTCCAAAACTGGATGTCCCGGACAAGCCCGTCGTGACAATTTTAAATAACACTCAAGCAGAAGTAGTGAAAACTGCAGAACCAAGAATTAATGAAAACGGGCCTGACAAAGGGCCTTTACACAGGATTCTTAAAGAAGCGCCGCTAAAAGTCACATTTGAAGATTTCATGAAAAAATTTAATGAACTGGGGGAACAAAGACAAAAGCTTAGGGCAGCCAAAGGTAAAAAATTAAAGTACTATGAGGAATGCAGTTCTACTCCGGAAGTTAAAGAATGTACGGACTTAGTCCTTCCTGCATTAAATGAAAATAAAGAAGAACGTATGAAAGAGCTAAAAAAATGTATCAAAATGCCAAGTTCTAGTAACCCAAGTCCTACTAAACAACAAGAAAAAGAAAAATTGATGACATGTGTGGGAAAAACAGTTTTTTCAAGCAAACCATACATCAATAGGGTCGGGTATCAGTGTATCCAAAAACAGATAGACTGCATTGACCATTCCTTACGAGCAAATTAATTTTCCAAGGAAGCTAGATCACTCCGCAGTGCCGGCGCCCCTCCTCCCCTCCTCCCCAAATATATTCCCCACCCTCAAATCCAGCCGCACCATCCCCCCGGCGTCTCCCCAATATACTTCCCCCACCTCCCTACCCTCAAATCCAGCCGCACACAGTGCCGGCGTTCCCCCACCCCCCACCATCGCAAATAGCCAGAATAACACAAAGTAGCCAGATTTCGCTGAACCAAGGAATTTTTGAAATAAGCGTACATCAAGTACGTGTTTTCAAAAATATCCGCAGTGTGAAGTGAAATCTGGCTACTTTGTGTTATTCTGGCGGAGAGAGAGGGATTCGAACCCTCGCTAGGGGAAAACCCCTACTACAGGATTAGCAATCCCGCCCCTTAAGCCACTTGGGTATCTCTCCAGTATTTTGTCCTTTTAAAGTGTCAGCAAACGTTGTTTTGCTTGCCACGGAATAGTAATATGAACACATACAAAATGCAAAAACAATTACTAAAGTCCCCTGACCTAGCTTGACTTCTACTGCTTTTCATTTTACAAAAGTCGAAAAAAAGATTATAATAACAAGAATTGTTGAAGCTGTTTTTGGGCGCCTATGAAAAAGCGCTTGTGAGAGCCAAGTGGCTATTTGAGTAAAGTCACTACTATCTAATTTTATTTGTATTTCATAATTACTCCAGGACGGTCTATCTTGAAAGATTAACCATGTCTATGGTAGTTAACCAAACTAGTCATGCCGCATTCTTGTTGCAGAAGTGCTATGTATTTAACTCTCCTGGAAGAGTGGGCTTAATTATTTGCCACCCAGTATATAAATATGCATACTAGAGCCAAATCAAACAACAAACCAAACACACATGGAGATCGAAATAAATAACTTGTTTCTATACACCGCATTACTTTTCGTGGTGCTAGTAGGCTTAGGCGAATTACTCAGAAGAAGCAAATTAACAGTCTATGTTCTATTTGCCGTCCTGCCTCTCATGTTAATACCGTACTGGCATTTGTATGGTGATATGGATCTGTTTAAATGGGTCAAAAACTTCTCAATTTTTGGAGCGATTTTTTGGATGACTCTAATCCGACTAACCAAACTTAAAAATGAAAAATGGACCTACACACTGATGTATGTTTTCGTGGGAGTTAACATAATTGAGGCAGTGCTCTGGGATATGAAAACTATAGATATACCTAGTATATTGAATATTATTTCAGGTCTGGGGTTAATATTTTTTCTTCGTGATATTAAAAGCGCAAAAGTTGATAAAAAGAAACCTCATGATCTACTCAGTCCAAATCTAAATTTTCATTGGGTAATCTGGTATACAGTCTGGAATTGGCTATTCATTTACATGGCCTATCCATACAGTAGTTTTCGACATATTGGAGTACTCGGAGCTGCCCTCGTTTTATCTCTACTAACCAAAGACACATGGCTTCAGGCTAGAGCATATACCCTGGGGTTATATCTATTCTTCCGGGCGACATTTATAGAAGCTGCTTCTACAACGGATATCATAAGTCGCACTGATTCCAATGTAGCATTGGTAATAAGTATTTTAAGTTTCAGTTTGATGGCAGGCTATGCCCTGAATTACTATAAACCGCAATTATTGAAATTGATAAAAAAATAATATGGAAAAGCCAAGAGAAGGAGACGAAGAAACATTAAAATTGAAACAACGGTTTATCACAATGCTGTCACATTCACTTACCGAATATTCAGATGAGATACCACAAGAAATCAAACGGGGCCCTACCACACACGGAGTTCCTGCTACAACGCACAAAGTCCAAAGTAATTGGTTAGGACCGGCCCTGAGCACCATACAATTAGCGCTACAAAAATTCCCAAACGGAGAACTAGAAAGGTCCAGGAAGTCGTTCTGGGAAAAGTTTCAAGCAAGTGATGCGGCATTTTCCCAAGCAAAACAAGAGGGCAGGGCTACTGAACCCACAAGACGACATACAAGAGAAGAAGTTGATGAAGTAAACACTCTCCTTGAAGGCGTCATTCAGCATTTAGAAAACAGCATGTAACAGGGAAAATTCAACCACAGGCAAGCAATGACTACTTCACTCTTGGTTGACAAAAAAGAGTCAGGGTTTATCATATCTCCCAGCTTCAATAATTAACTTCATAACAATTATGACGAAGAGACTATCAATGAAGAAGAGACTATCAGATGTAGAGGGGGACTTAGGAAAATTTTTCAGCGGAAAAATCTCCGAAGAGCAATATTTACATCCCAGTGAAGAAGTCGCAGATATTAGAGGAGAAGCAGAGTGTAGGGCAGATATAGTTACAAGAGGGCAAGGGAATCGAGGATCACTAAGAGTTCTTAGCGTGCTTTTAGCATACTATGGACCGACCATTTACAAAGAAATTACACCACAGCTAGGCGAGGGAGCTGAAATATTTGAAAAATTCGCTGATTATTTGAGAGAAAAAAAGAAATTAAATACAGGAAGAACGCACACTCTATTTGATTATATGAAAGAAACTTTTGATATTGATCCGCCGAGCAGTGAGTAAACGGTTAACGCCATTATTTTAAAGTGGTGCGCCTGTTTTGTGGTATATTTTGATAGCCGAAGGAACTCAAGCAACACACCCCATAAAGAGGTGATAATCTGCAAAAGCCTGGGACTATGACATTGAGAAGAGTTGAAAGATCTATGTACTTAACAAAAATTAAAAATGAAACAAAAAAGTATATTATTCGTCTGCACAGGCAATGTTTTCAGAAGCGTGAGTGGAGAATATGCATTCAAGCAATATCTTTCAGATAATGGAATTTCAAACTGGAAGGTGAGTTCAGCAGGAATAATCGCAGAGTGTGATGGGATTTATCCCAAGATGCGGACTATTTTTGCAGAGAAGGGGGTGAAGAACGTCCGACATAAACAAAAAAAAACCACTAAGAAGCTGCTGGATGAATATGACATAGTTATTGGAATGGCGCAGAACCACATCGATTTTATGAAATCAAAGCTCAATTTTCATCGTGCTCTGCTCTTCAATGAACTGGCCCTCAAGAAAAAAACCTCAATTTGGGATGTTGAAGATGAGGTAAAGCACTGGAGAACAAATCCGAAGGGAGTTGAAAAAAAGGTTGAAAGAACTGTGAGGTATATATTCAAAAAGACCCCTGAATTATTTGAAAACATATGCAAGAGATACTACATATTCAGTGACTTCGTCAGCGGACAGAAAAAACATGGCAACGGATTCCCGTTCATAAAACTATATGAAACCAAAAGCACTATATCTTTTATGTCGATCGATATTCCCTCAAAAGAAGATGGACACATCTTGGTTATCCCAAAACAGAGATATGCAGATTTTTCAGAGATCCCCAAGAATGTTTTAAACGAATTAATCCAGTCAATCCAAAAAATCGGAACTGCAATCAAAAAAAACCATGGGGGGTATAACATCCTACTCAATAACGGATCCGACGCCGGACAATACATTTTCCACACGCATTTTCATATTATCCCGCGTAACTACAATGATGGAATAAAAATCGAATTATGGGATCACAAAAAACTTTCACAGAAGGATTTTATCAACTTGAACAACAAACTAATTAAACAAATCAAATCCGTATAACCTATGAAACTTTCAATAAAAAAAGGCTTTAGCTTCGGCTTAACTTCAGGGGTGATAACAACCTTGGGGCTAATAGTAGGACTCAATTCCAGTACTCATTCCAACATAGTTGTCATGGGAGGAATACTCGTAATAGCAATTGCAGACGCGATGTCAGACGCTTTGGGTGTTCATGTTTCTGTGGAGTCAGAAGGTAAGTACACAAGCAAAGAGATATGGGAGTCCACGATCGCCACCTTCTTGTCCAAGTTCATCATTGCACTAACATTCGTCGTCCCAATTTACTTTCTTGAGCTACCCACTGCAATTATAGTCTGCATCCTATGGGGACTCTCATTAATTGTGGCATTCAATTATAAGATGGCTAGGGAGCAACATGAAAAGCCTTCCCAAGTAATACTCGAACACGTGCTCATCGCAGTGATTGTTATCGTAATTACACATTATGTAGGGTTGTGGGTGGAGACATTGGGGTAGGCTGCGCAAAGTTATTCTTTATGACTGTATAATTGAATTTGAGTTCTCATAGAGGCATTGGTAAAGTAAACAAAAGCAGGAGATCCAATAATATCTATATGTACAAATTAGCCGATTTTCACACTTTCGACGAAGCATTCATTCGTAGAGCAATATCAGAAGTATTTGCAGAGGCAAAATGGGTTGAAGCATTCCTAAACGAAGATCACCACGGCGTCAAACATGGTGATCAGGTCCGAATTGGATGTAATAAACTAATCGGCAAATTTACTGATCCCGAAAAAGAGGAATTCATTGAGGAGGGAAAGGCAATCAACAAGGAACACCCCTTTGAGTCCGCACAAGCGGTTACCCAATTGGCAGCAGTCTTTCATGATTGTGGGAGGTTTAACGATAAAGGAGAAGTCATCGGAGAAGAGCAAAAATTTCACAACGTTCTGAGCTCAAAAAGAGCTGTTCAATTCTGTGAAAGAATCCACGAAGAGAATGCAATTCCTTTTATTGCAGACGCTACCATTTCACATGACTATCAAAACAAAAAGCTGACATCTCATTTAGACGCACCAAAAACAATAATTGGAAAAGTCGTACAGGCATCAGATCAATTAGGCTGGTTCCATCCGGGCTCAGTTCATCGGACAATTGAGTACAGTAAGGCAATCGGAGTCGAATTTTTAAATAAAGACCTGGATATTCAAAAAAGAATCGACTGGACTCCATGTGTACATGATGCCAATGATGAAGACGCTATCACAGTTTTATTACATCAGCTTTTTGGGCCAACTGACGCTGAGAGATTTGGCATTGCCGCCGCACAAGAGACAATCCAAAAGAATAAGAAGTTGCTCAAAGAGAATATTCTGAAAGAATCGAGAGCAAGGGGATGCGAGAAAGAAGTATTAGAGTTGATTGAATTATTTCAAAACAGATAATTGTTTTTATCATAAAACACCATGAAACATAACAAACTAGTTCGAGATATTATTCCCGAAATCATCAGAAGCAGAGGGTCTACTCCTTTCACCCACATTGCTTCCGATGAAGAATACAAAGAAAAATTAACTACAAAGCTTCAAGAAGAAGTCGATGAATTCGTAGAAGAACCAAGTGCAGAGGAGCTCGCAGACATATTGGAGGTGGTCTATGCTTTATGTGATCTATATAAAATTGACAAAGACAAATTAGAACAAGTACGAAGAGAAAAAGCAGAGAAGCGAGGGGGATTCAAAGAAAGAATTATTCTGGATACAGTTCAGGAGTAAAAAAACTATGAAAAAAATAGACAAGAGCCGAATTGTCATATACGGAAGAAAAACATTAAAAGAGTAACTAAAAATATTATGGCTAAAGTTAAACGAAGCTGGGACATGATTCCAGAAGAAAAAAGGCAAAGATATGTTGAAGAAATTATTGGATTTTTCCAAAAAGAACGAGATGAGAAAATTGGAATGATTGCAGGGGAAGAAATTTTAGATTTTTTCCAAGAAAAAATGGGTGGAGAAATTTACAATAAAGGGGTTGATGATGCAAAGAAGTTGCTTGGACAGCGATTCGGGGATTTGGAAATGGATTTAGATTTATTGTGCAAATAGTAACAATAGCTCGTCGATTTTTAATAAGAAACTGTGTATCATAGACACACAAAAACAGCCTGCTTGCACAGGGCAGAACAAGTGCAAATATTGAAAAATCAGTATGCAAACAAAAACAAATATCCCAACTATCCTAGTTATTTTTGGTGCCACAGGTGATCTGATGAAGAAAAAGATTATTCCCTCGGTATATCATCTTTACGTGAACAAGCGGCTTCCCAAAGACTTTCGAGTAATCGGGGTAGCGCGGCGAGAACTTACGGATAAACAATTTCAGAAGCATGTGGAGACGTCTTTGCGAAAGTCTCTCCCAAAAATTAATAAAAGCGCTGCCAAAAAAGTTTGCGAATATTTTACCTATAGCCAAGCCAAGTTTCAGAATGTCAGTGGCTATAAAAAGCTAAAGGCAAAACTGGATGAAGTTGAGACAAAATGGAAAATTTGTGCAAACAAGATGTTCTATTTAGCCGTCCCACCAGAGCATTTCGAGACTATATTTAAAAACATGGCGAAAGTTGAGCTAAACAAACCATGCGGAGGGCAACTTGGATGGGCACGCATGTTAATTGAAAAACCATTCGGAGAAGATCTAAAGTCTGCCAAGAAACTTTTCACGCTACTCCACCGCTATTTCAAAAAAGAGCAGCTATACTTTATCGACCATTATCTTGCAAAAGAAATCATCCAAGCCATTTCACATTTTCGCTTTTCAAATAATCTGTTCGAGAGCTCCTGGGATAAGAATTCAATCGAAAAAATCGACATTCGCCTATTTGAAACAATCGGCGCAGAAGACCGCGGCGCCTTTTATGACCGTGTAGGAGCACTCCGAGACGTACTGGGTAATCATTTGTTACAAATGCTCGTTGCCATCACCATGGAAATGCCACGTGCTCCCAGTGCTGCATCAATACGCAAACTTCGTGCAGAAATGGTGGAAAAGCTCCGTCCCTGGACCGCGGCAAGAATCAAAAAGCACACATTCCACGCCCAATATTCCGGGTACCGAGCCATCGAAGATGTAAAGAAAACATCCACAACCGAAACATACGCCAAATTACGAACTGAATTAATTGCTCCAGCTTGGAGGGGCGTGCCAATAGTTATGGAAGCCGGAAAGCGAATGAAAAAAACAATTAAAGAAGTGGTTGTAACATTTAAACACCCGACTCTCTGTGTTGCTTGTCCTTCAAACCAGCATGTTCACAACTCGGTAACGTTTAGAATGGCGCCAAATGATGAAATCATCATAGAATTCTGGACCAAAGTTCCCGGCTTTGAAAAGAAATTAGAAAAACGCGCGTTCAGCTTCTTTTTGTACGAAAGACAACAAAAGAAACAGTATGTGGAAGAATACGCAGAGCTGATTTATAACTGTATGATCGGGGATCAGAGCATTTTTGTTTCACAAGAAGAAATTGAAGCGCAGTGGAGATTTATCGATCCGATCGTAAGGACATGGAAGAAAAAGACCACGAAACTCACATCATATTCACCTAATACAGACCTGGCGAGAAAGTACGCTAAACATTTAGACGTCACTGAAGAATTTGCAAAACAGGAAATGGACAAAGACATGGCGATTGTGGGGCTAGGAAAAATGGGAGCAAGCATGGCCAGGCGTATGATGGACCAGAGGTGGAATGTGGTTGGGTACAATCGTTCAAGAAAAACCACGGATGAGCTTGCGAAGGAGGGGATGATAGCGGCGTACAGTCTGAAAGAAGTAGTAGCCCTCTTGCCACCACATAAAGTGATTTGGCTTATGGTGCCATCCGGAAAAGCTGTAGACGAGGTAATTTTCGGCAAGCATGGACTGGCACAATACTTATCATTGGGAGATGTGATCATAGACGGTGGCAATTCATATTATAAAGACACTATAAGAAGGGCTACTAGGTTGAAAAAAATAGGTGTCACCCTTTTGGACGCTGGTACATCAGGAGGCCCAGAGGGAGCACGAAAAGGAGCATGTTTGATGATAGGTGGAAGAAGGCGGGCATTCAAGAAAGTGGAATTACTTTTCAAAGATTTTGCCATGCCTGACGGATATCAATTTTTCAATGGAAATGGAGCCGGCCACTTCGTCAAAATGATTCACAACGGAATTGAGTACGGAATGATGCAAGCAATTGCCGAGGGCTTTGCGATTATGAAAAAATCACCATATAAATTAGACTTAACACGGGTAGCCGATGTGTATAATCACGGCAGTGTAATTGAATCCAGCCTTATGGGTTGGCTCAAGGATGCATTCGTTGGATACGGAGAAAATTTAAAACGAATCTCTGGAGTAGTATCACACACAGGAGAGGGAAAGTGGACAGTAAAGACAGCTCATGCGATGAACATTGCAGACAAGGTAATCCACGAAGCACTGCTTTTCAGATACCGATCAGAAAAGAACCCAAGCTACACAGGCCAGGTCGTCTCAGCACTCCGCGGAGAGTTTGGCGGACACCCGGTTTTGAAGAAGCAGAGAAAAAAGAAATAGAAAAGGTCCACATTGTTTGATTAACTAACAACTGCACATGGTCCCAATAGAATTCCTTAGACAATACCGCTTCAGCGGATATGCCATTTTCGACTTTGCTGCCGCATTTCTTGGCATGTTGTTGCTATCCCCATTACTGTCACTACTTTTCCGAAAGATCGGAATAAATATCCCCAAAAAAAACTGGGTAATCCTAACTTTGCCAATTAGTATACTCGCTCACTTGCTTGTCGGAAACATAACCCCAATGACAAGAGACTTTTTGGACATTCAGGGGCATTACATATTAAAAATAATTATCGTTGGGTTCTTGATATTTGGATTAAGTGGTATAAAAAGAGTCAAGAAAAGAAAATAGTTTCAACAGCTTTCCATGACCACACAACGACATAAAAATATCCCTGCTGCATACCTGACAATGATAAAAGACAATCAAATCCTGCTCCTAAGACGCTTCAATACGGGCTATGAGGACGGGAAGTATTCAATGGTGGCCGGTCACGTCGACCCGGGCGAGCATTTCACAAAGTGTATTATCAGAGAAGCGAAAGAGGAGGCCGGCATAATAATCAAAGACGATCAATTAAAAGTGGCTCATGTCATGCACAGAAATGCGGATGCAGGGCAGGATAATGCAAGAGTTGATGTATTCTTCATAGCCGAGACATGGGAGGGCGAAATCACAAACAAAGAACCCCACAAATGCGACGATTTATCATGGTTCGATATGGACGAGCTACCCGAAAACGTTATCCCATATATTAAACAGGCAATTGATAGGATAAGAAATGGCGAGAACTACAGCGAACATGGGTGGGAGTGAAAATTTCTCAATAATATATTTAAGATGATTTATTTAATTGGTGGTCCACCAAAATGCGGGAAAACCACATTAGCCAAGAGGCTATCCAAAACAAAGCACATCCCCTGGGTTTCAACAGACACTCTTCAAAGCGTTATCAATCCATACATAAATGAAGAAGATCATGCTGCCAAATTCCCAACAACCGCACAGCGTGAAAGCAGCAATGACGAGAAGTACTCAAAGTATTCAACCGATGAAATCATTCAAGCTTATCAGCAGCAAGCAAAAACTGTATACCAGGCCATAGACATGTTTGCTCTTTGTGAAATGACGGATGGAAATGATTTTATCATCGAGGGATATCATGTTGAACCGGAATTAGTCGCCGAGTTGAACGCCAAATATAGCGACAAGATCAGAAGTATATTCCTGGTGAAATTAGATGAAGAGAAATTCGTTCGAGACATTCAAAAAAGCAGAACTCCAAACGATTGGATAATCGCAAGAACCGAAAAGGAAGAAACATACGGGAAAATCGCCAAGATGATATGTGAATATGGAAAACACTTTAAAACGGAGGCAAAGAAACACTGTCTAAAAGTCCAAGACATGGATCACGATTTTGAAGGTCAAATTTCAGAGGCTATTCAATATCTTACTATCTAAAAAACTTCCATTATCATGAAAACAAAAATCCCCCTATTCATCTCAATAGTAATAAACATCATACTTCTAGCGTTTCTTTTAATATATGTATTCACTCCTTATCTGGATTTTGCCGCAATAAACACCAGTCTCCCGAGACTATGTGAGTACATCGAAAACACACAGCCAGAGTTAGACCCTTCAATGTGTAAACTGAACAGAGAATAAACATACGAAAAAGTGATCGTCAAACCACAGCACCCATGAAAGCCAACATAAAAAAACGACTACAAAGCAACATCTGGAAGTTTTACTTGCATGAGATTCTCGCCGGGATGTACTTCTCTGTGCCGATTATGGTCCTTTTTTGGCAAGACAATGGGTTGAGCCTAACAGAGGTGATGGTTCTACAATCGCTTTTCGCAATTATGGCGGTTGCTCTTGAAATTCCATCTGGATACTTTGCAGATATATATGGCAGGAAGAAAACGCTAATTTTAGCGGGGATAGCAACTTTAATTGCAATATGTGTTTATAGTGTAGGGCATAATTTTTACGATTTTCTTATCGCCGAAGTCTTTTTTGCAGTGGGCGTCTCGTTCACATCGGGAACCGCTTCCGCATTCATATATGACACACTTCAGGAATTGAAAAAGGAGGAGACTTACAAAAAGATTTGGGGGAATATCCTTTTTACAGGGATGCTAGCTTTAGCTTTCGCAAACATGCTCGGAGGATTAATTGCAACAATTGATTTGAGATATGCACTCTATGCCTCAATACCATTTCTCGCATTCATAATACCCGTAACATTTACATTACAAGAGCCTAAAAGAAACAAATTGATTATTGAAAAAGGATATGTGAGTGAATTACTCAAAATTATAAGAGAAACAATTTTCAAAAACCCAAAAATCCGATGGATAATCGTTTACTCCGCAATCATAGGTTCTTTTAATAGTGCAGCATTATGGTTGTATCAGCCATATTTCAAAATTAGTGGACTGGACATTGCATATTTCGGTTTTGTTTTCGCAGGCTTCCAACTAGTCGCCGCACTTTCGTCAAAATACGCCCATAATATTGAAGAAAAACTTGGACAAAGGTTTTCATTGATACTGCTAGTTATTCTTGTGACAGTTAGCTACTTATTAATGAGCAACTTTGTCTTTCTATTCAGCTTCTCATTCTGTTTCTTACAACAATTTGTAAGAGGCTTCAGAAATACTATTATTGCAGATTATCTCAACAAGCTCACAACATCCAACATCAGAGCCACGGTCTTATCAGCTGAAAGCTTCGTTGCTAGACTTTTTTACGCAGCAATTATCCCAATAGTAGGTTGGATAGCTGATGTATACACGCTTGTCCAAGCCTTAAGCGTGCTTGCGATTACCACCTTAGTATGTGGATCAATAATTTTGTTTATTCTTCATAAAGACAGGGTAGTATGAAGGGGCAAGATTCACCCCTGACATAAAATTTTATAAAAACACCATGGAAATACTAATCGGTTGCGGAGGCGCAATAATAAAAGACAAAAAAGTCCTGCTTACTAAGCGGGTTGCATCTAAACATAATTATCCTAATTGTTGGACATTTCCTGCAGGAAGAATTGAGGAAAGCGATGTTGATTTGGCAGCAACTGCCGCAAGAGAAGTTCAGGAAGAGGCAGGCCTTGAATTTATCCCGAAGAATAAACTTGGTATCTATGAGACCAAAACAAAAAGTTCAAGATTCATCGGATTTATCTACTTGGGCGAATGGTCTGGTGAGGCAAAACCATTAAAGAGTGAAGTTTCAGAGATGAAATGGTTTTCATATGAGGAGACAAAAGAATTAGACATGGCATTTTCATATGATAAAGCGATAGAGGATCTATTCAATAATGGATTGATAGAATAACTCACAAAAATAATGGACATTGTTCAAGAAATAAAGACTTTTGTAGAAGAAGAATGCAAAAAGCCTGGCAGTAAATATGGGCCTGATCCTTTTGTATGTCATTTCATCCCTATGGTTAATCATGCTGAAAGACTAGCTGACGAACTTGGCGGAGATAAGGAAATTATTTTGATTGCTGCGTGGCTACATGATATCGGGTCAATTATTCATGGGCGTGAAAATCACCATATTACTGGGGCGAATATTGCCGAGAAGAAACTCAAAGAGCTTCAATATCCCACTGAAAAGATCGAACTAATCAAAAAGTGCATACTCAATCACAGGGGATCACAACAAAGCACCAGAGACAGTATAGAAGAACAAATCGTTGCAGAGGCAGATGTGTTAAGTAATTTTGACAATATCGCAGGGATGTTCAAGGCGGCGATAGTTTATGAGAATAAGACGCAAAGAGAAGCCACAGATTCGGTTAGGCAGAAATTGGAGAGAAAGTGGGAACAGCTGCATTTTGATAGTTCAAAGAAGTCGATTAAACCGAAGCTTGAAGCGGCGATATTGCTGTTGGAGTAGGACGTCCAAACAATGTAGACTAGACAAAATTAATGACCCAAGAATAGATGAAAATAATCTTAGGCTCACAGTCGCCATTCCGAAGACATGCATTAGACATCTTAGGACTCGAATATGACACAATTGCCAGCAACATTGACGAGTCAGCCATTAGACATGAAGACCCAATTGAGCTTGCCCAAATGTTATCAAGAGCCAAGGCCCAAAAAATTGGGGAGGACCACCCAGATTCTGTAATAATCTCCGCAGATTTATTTGTAGTGCATGAAAATGAAATAATCGAGAAGCCACGTGATGAAGGTCACGCAAAAGAAATGCTCAAATCCTTTTCAGGTAATACTTTCCAAATTGTGACAGGCCTCACGGTTTACAACAGCAAAACAGAAATATTCCTTTCAACCACTGAAGTTTGCAAAGTAAGGTTTAGAGATTTATCAGATTTTGAGATTGATGACTATGTTGCAAGGTTTCCCGCAGTCAAATGTGCTGGAGGATTTGAGGCAGATGGACTATTAAGATTTGCTGAACACATCGAGGGAAATTACAATTTCAAAACCGCAATTCCAGTCAACAAGCTAATTGGTTTTTTAAGGGAGAATGGAATAAAAGTATAGTTATTTTTATTAAGAATCATGATCTCAACCGAAGAACTCAAAAAAGAAATTAATGAAATACAAGCACGCAATGAGCGTGTTGAAATGGACAAAGCATGGGAAACAAGTTGGACCAGAAAGCTGCTTATTCTAATACTGACTTACCTGGTAATTGTGATCTTTTTCTTCGTATCAAAGCTTGATAACCCCTTCGTGAACGCTATTGTTCCCACAATCGGGTTTTTCCTTTCAACGGTAAGCGTTCCAGTTGTTAAGAAGTGGTGGGTGAAGAAGAATAACTAATTAGGGGGCTAGTCCACTGTATAATTGTGTTTATCCAAAAAATATCATATTCTATATCGCACAAACCCATAACAAACAGCAAAATGAAAAAAGCGATGATGATTCTGATGATGCTAATCATGCTCGGCGGCATTGTCTTTGCTGCGCAAGGAGTAATGATGCATATGCAGGTAGACACAGAGGAAGCCACCTTCCACCAATTGCAAAATGATTATTTCATGCAAGCAAAATCAATCAGAGATAGTGCAGAAACTGGCTCACAACTAAATAAAGACCTTGTTGCAATAGTTAACTATCCGTCTGAGTTGATGCAACTCAAGCTCATTGGAGTTGGGAAAATATTAACAGGAATATTTGTACTTTTATTCGGGATCCTAATTGCACTTATCATGATGCCAGTCCGACTAGGCAAGATGATTGGAAAGAAATAATTTCTGGCCAACTAGGCAAGATCGGAGTAACCTAACAAATACATATCATTCAGTACACGGATGATATGTATTTTATAATTATTTGAAAATCATGAACGAAATCACATGGGATGAATTCCAAAATGTAGAACTACGCGTTGGGACAATCACAGAAGTTCTTGCCTTTCCAGAAGCCCGAACTCCTGCATACAAAATCACCGCGGACTTCGGAGAAGAAATCGGAACAAAAAAATCCAGCGCACAAATCACCACTCTATATACAAAAGAAGAACTGATGAACAAACAAATCATTGGAGTTGTGAATTTTCCACCAAAGCAAATCGGTCCATTTATCTCTGAGTTTTTGGTAACAGGATTTGTTCAGGAAGATGGAGCAGTAGTGCTGGCAGTACCAGACAAAAAGGCCTCCCTTGGTGCCAAGCTTGCATAGGAAAAGTTGTAAAAAAAACAAAAAAAATACGCGTGTCAGCGAAATTATTCTTATTGACAGTATTAACAATGAAACCAAGAACCTTACGCGGTTTTCTTCTTTTTTGAATACGGTACAGGATCCAGATTTAATCTCGTCCCATGTGCCGCAGGTGTTCCATCTGGTAGAATGAGCCTTCCATTTTTCCTTCTAGCAAAGCCTGTATATGTAATGCCTGAATCAGGTTGCATATCATTGATTAATTCTCTCAAACGCACAGCATATAATCTAGCATTGGGATCAGTACCCACAGTAGCAAGATAAGCCCGGTTGTTTTGTTCAGTCGTATTTGCCATTTTTAGAGCCTTTGCATTTTCTCCTTTCAGCGCATAACTCATGGCAGTTCCATAATAGGCTGAAGCTTGAAGAAGGAAGTATTGTTTTTGTGCAAAATCTTTTTGATCCCCCTCGGGTAAATTATCAATGAGTGGCTGAGCATTCTGTCCATGATAGAGAAGTTTCCCAATACTTGCAGTGGCTCCCCAATTAACACCTGAACATATGCTGTTTAATGCCCATAAGTGATCTCGAAGTGCTATCGGCAAATTTGCAATACTCTGTCTCTTTTCATATCCTGGAATTAATTCAATTGTCTTATCAGCTTGTTTTGCCATTAATTCTTTAATTCTAGCAGGTTTTGTGGCAAGTTTTTTCGTCTCTGGATCATATGGCACCCCACTCCCAAAAGTATTCAGGTCATAGTCAACACTAGTACCTACAGTCTCGGTTTTAACCCCAAGAGCCAAATTAATTCCGTTAATCATTGCACTTGCACAGTTGTTTTTCCCCTCAGCATTCAGACCATCATCGAGATTCGTACTGTCATCCCCATAATAATTCAGCACGTCATTTCTTTTCCCATCTTTAGTAAGATTTTTCAGATTTGACCTGGTCATCCCCCGTCCGATGCCAACTAGCGAGTGTAAGTTTCCTGCCCTATACTCATCAGCAAGAAAATTCCTATATTCTTTTATTAATTTGTCAGCTTCTATTGATTCTTCCTTTCCTTTACTTTCGTAAAAACATCTCTTCGAGCCAATGTAAATATATGCTTGCAAAGGGGCTCCCATTACAATTTTCATTCCATGCTTTTTTGCTTCTAACAAAAGAGCTGTTGTCTGTTTCTGCATCACTGCAAGGTCAGCTCCAAAAAACATTTCCGGTCCAAAATTTACAACAAGAATACCTCCCTGAAGCTTTGAAGGGTCGATCTCCTTAAGTGCAGTTAGTGCTTTTTCAGGATTGTCAGCGCCACTAATATGCTGAGCTCCAGCGGATGCCAAATCTTGATCCTTAGCCATCTCTCCTGAAAGTGAAGATCCCAGCATAAATATGTTTTTCCCTTCTGGAACATCGAGTTTAGCTCTATTCCTGTTTTCCGAAGCAGCCGGGACAGAAACGACAGGAACGGTATAAATTGACGGTCTCACTTTATCGTCTGCCTGACGTTCCGCATAATATCTTCTTATTTTAGTTTCATGACTTCTCAAAAATTCCAGCCTACCTTCCATTGTCTCACGATAGCTGTATCTCAACTGATCTGCCATATTCAGTAAACGAAATATTTGCCCAATTTCATCAGTTTTACCTGCAAAAAAGTGATCAAGATGATCAGGAGAAGCAATCTTTTCAGCTCTGTTATAGAAAGGCATGGCATGGGAGAACTGCTTTTCACGTACTTCCTTCGCCTCTTTTGCATCAATCTGACCCATTGCATGATCCAAGCTTACTTCTTTGTGATGATGTTTTGCTTTTTCTTTTCCCTGCTCAATAGCCAGCGACACATCTTCTTGTTTTTTTTGGGCAAGTTGTGGTGAAAGTGCTTGTTGAGGTTCATTCGGCTTTGCACCTGGTTGGCTGAGTGGTAAAGAAGGTTGACTCTCTCCATCTTTAAACACCAAGAGTCTTGGTTTAACAATTCCCAACGAATTATGTTTTTTCTTGTGCATGTATATTAAAGACAATTTATCGTGCAATTATACCAAAAAACGGCCGAAATAACAAGAAAAGTTAACCCACCGCACAAAGAGATTGTTGGACGTAATGTAAGAAATCAGTAATGATTATTGTATAGAGACCAGTATCAAAATAAATAATAAATAACCAAATCATGAATAAAATAAAATTTCCCGCATCCATCGCAGTTCTACTACTCATTTGTACTCTATTTGCCACAAATGCAATTTACGCAGCAAGCTTCACGGACATAGAATCTCACAAGAATGAAACGGCAATTGAATACATCACTGAGGCGGGAATTGTTGAGGGATATTCAGACGGTACATACAGACCCAATGCTCTAATAAATCGGGCGGAGCTTCTGAAAATTATCCTAGAAGCCAATGACATAGATACAACTGACGGACTCTCCAACTGTTTCCCAGACGTTGGCACTCAGTGGTTCGCCAAATATGTATGTAAAGCAAAAGAAATTGAAGTAGTTGGAGGTTATCCAGACGGCACTTTCAAGCCAGGTAACAATGTGAATTTCGTAGAGGCACTCAAGATAGTCGAACGCAGTTACGGGGCAACAATTACAGAGGGCAATCCGTGGTACCAGGGGTATATCGACGAAGCCAAAGCCAAAAATCTAATCCCTACTGACATCAACTCAAACAGCGCGCTGATAACAAGGGGGCAAATGGCCGATATGATAACAAGGCAATTGACATACGAGGATGGAACTCAGGAGGAAGTCACAGAAACAACCACCGTAACAGGCACAGGAATGGTCGATACAGGACAAGTCAACTGCTACGACAATAGCGGCTCATTTACATGCCCATCAAATGGTTCCAGTTACTTTGGCCAGGACGCACAATACGAGGGCCTACAACCATCATACACAGACAATGGTGACGACACAGTGATAGACAATGTGACTGGTCTGATGTGGTCACAAGGAGTGGACACAAACAAGGTAAGTTTAGCGGAGGCAGAACAAATCGCATCGGCAATGACACTGGGTGGGCACACAGACTGGCGAGTCCCAAATATCAAGGAAATGTACTCTCTAATCGATTTTAACGGCTATACAGGAGCTTCCCAGGACATGACATCAGTCCCAAGTAATGCAGTCCCATTTATTGACACTGACTATTTTGATTTCGAGTGGGGGCTAATCGACCAAGGAGAAAGATATATCGACGCACAGTGGCTAACCACAAGCAAATACGTCAGCACAACAATGAATGGAGCTGAAACACTTTTCGGAGTCAATTTCGCAGATGGAAGAATCAAAGGATATGGATATACAATGCCAAATAGACCCGGTGCAGAGAAAAAATTCTACGTCCGTTATGTCAGAGGCAACTCCTACGGAGACAATGACTTTGTTGATAACGGCAACGAGACAATCACAGACGGGGACACCGGCTTGATATGGCAAAAAGACGATTCAGAAGTAGGTATGAACTGGGAAGATTCTCTAGCATATTGTGAAAACCTGGCTCTTGCCGGAAGCGACGAGTGGAGACTACCTAACTCAAAGGAGTTACAATACATTGTCGATTATTCCCGCTCCCCAGCCACAACCAACTCACCAGCAATAGACCCCATTTTCAACACAAGCTCCATCACGGATGAAAAAGGAGACACGAATTACCCATATTTCTGGACAAGCACTACCCATTTAGATGGTCCACAACCCGGGACAAATGCAGCCTACGTTGCATTCGGCGAAGCCCTTGGATATATGAACGGAGAATGGATAGACGTACATGGAGCAGGCGCCCAAAGAAGTGATCCAAAAACAGGGGATTATACTGATTACCCAGATGGACACGGCCCACAAGGGGATTCAATTAGAATTGAAAACCACGTGAGATGTGTAAGTAATTAGTTTGAGCACACAATTTTAGTGAAACTCAAAAAAAATCTTTGCATGAAAATAACTCATGCAAAGGTTTTTAACATATTAAAGTGCCAATCCCTTCTCCGCTATTATGGCTTCTACGTCAGCTGGATTGTCCAGGTCATAAACCATCGAATCATTGTTTCCATAAACAACAGAGCCAGTTAAATGACAATCCGTAGCAAGAACTTTTCCAAAAGCATTCCGTATCATTCGTAGCATTTCGATTATGTCATCTGGTTTCTGCAATGCTTCTCTAATGGTTGGACTCCCCTCTGTTAGAACTTTATACATCCCACATCCACCCCCTGCTTTTGCATCAAGCGGCCCATCTCCCTGTGCACCAAAATGATAATCTAGTTTATTTACCGGTGCTCCAGCTTCTGCCGCAAATTCAATCGATCTCGTTAAAGCTTTTACATGATGTGCCGGCATTTCGTCTTTAAGTTTTGGATGCAATACAAGGGCACCTCCTGCATGAGTAATCTGAGCCGTCTTTGCAATTGGATCATATCCGGTATCATCCAACCGTCTATCCACACAGCCAAGATCACAGTTTTTAATTGTTGTGAAATCAACAAATTTTGTATCAGCCTGTTCTCTTACTTCAACCTGGAGTCCAGCTTTTTTCAATTCCAGAATAAGCCAGTGTAAATCGGCAGAGCCACCTTCAGGGCAAGTAATTGTCACGAGCTTATTGCCAGGCGCATTATGACTAAATGCCACATTTGCTGTATCCAAAACAGTCTGCAAAAGATCTGAATCATATTTTTGAAGAAGTCCTAATGGAATTCTAAAAGTATAAAAATCATCCTCATTTTGTGCCACCCTTGATTCAACCGGTTCTATTGCTAAGTAATTACATGCTTCCATATTTCAAAATGTTATTAATAATCTCACTAATTGGCAGCGATAATAGCAATTCAGAAGAAAAATTCAAGACTATTTCATAAATTCAAAATATTGCAACTTCACGCAGAATTTTTGTAAAATCACCAAAACCATATAATATGATTTCATCAAGAAAAAGTCACCATGAGTAAGCAAGAATATTACAGAAAAGAGTATAAGCGGTTAAAGCCCAAATGGGAGAATAGCTCTGATATCTTTCGTGACATAATTAACGACTACACAACTTCAGAAACTAAAATCCTGGACGTAGGATGCGGACACGGCGACCTCCTAAAGCCAATTCACGAAAAGACCCTCCATTCATACGGCATCGACCCAGATAAAGAAGCAATAGAAAAAAACACATTCATAAAAAACACTTCGGTCGCAGGAGCCGAAAGTTTGCCATTTGAAGACAATTTCTTTGATTTAGTCGTGTCTGCCTGGGTACTCGAACATTTACCAGATCCAGAAAAGGCTTTTAAGGAGATTCACAGAGTATTAAAACCAGGCGGAAAGGTAGTTTTCCTAACCCCAAACGTATGGAACTATAACGTCTGGATTATCCGCATTATCCCAGAAAGATTTCACGATTCCTTAACGAAAAAGTTGTATAACAGACAAGAAAACGACACCTATCCAAAACAGTACAAAATAAATTCAGAACAAGATATTAAACAAACTCTTGAACCAATTGGCTTCACAAAAACGCAAGTAATTTTAAACGGAGACCCCTCATATATCAGTTTCAATCGCCCACTTTTCAGTGTTGCTTGTTTGATAGAAGAAATATTCAACTGGGAACCAATGCAATTCGCAAAGGTCCACTTGATCGGTGTGTACGAAAAATAAGAAACGCTCAGTTATTCAAGTTCAGCCAACCTTTGCTGCTTTTTCCCCTACTAATTCACAAAGAATATTTCCAAGATCAGCAAATTGATAAGGTTTTTGGATAACTTGACTTACTCCATATTGGTCCATTTGCTCATGCAGCACTGGGAGCTGGTCTCCAGACATCAGTACAACTGGCATGCCCGGATGTGATTTTTTGATATTTGCTGAAAGCACTAATCCATTCATGTCAGGCATATTCATATCCGTAAACACAAGAGCAAAGGTCTTCTCGTCCAATAGTTTTAAAGCATCTTCTCCATTTGATGCGCAAACAACCTCACAACCTAGAGCTTCAAGAATTTTTGATGTTACGTCTCGCACAAGTTCGTCATCATCTACGAAAAGTACTGGTAATGGTGTCACGATTTCCAGATTAGTGTCATCAAGAGGAGTAGGAAGGGCACATTCCACTGGTGCTAAAGGAAGATACATTTCAACTATTGTGCCAATGCCAGGCGAAGAAAATTTAATTCCAATTTTTCCTTGGAGCTCCTCAACTATTCTTTTAACCTGCCCCATCCCAAGACCACGTGGTTTATCCTGCCTTTTAGTTGTAAATCTCTGTATAAATGCGCTCAATTGTGTCTCCTTATCCATCCCTATTCCATTATCTGAAACCGTTAAGTACACACTATCATTGAATTCCTTCGCTTCTATCATGATTTCCCCTTCAAAAGGTAGTTCATCACGCAGTTTCGCAGCTTTTGGCATTGCTTCGATACTATTTTTTATGAGATTAAGAATTACACTAGTTAATCCACCAAATTCTCCCAAAACACGCAAATCGTCTTGGCAATCTGAACTAATCCTTATGTGTTTTAGGCCATACTTTTCAGCATACTGATCCTTTAATACACTGATTTGCACTATCACATCATCAAGAAGAGATTTCATATTGATTGCTCTCAATACCGGAGAATCGACATTACTTCCAATAATACGCTCTAATCTTTCTACCATTGAAGTCGAGGCTTCTGTAGCCATTTGTGCTGCTTGCAGCATTCTCTCAGTGTCAGAACATAAAGTGTTGTCCAAAAGGGCAAGAAACACTGCACCACTAATCGTCTGCAAAAAATTGCGTAAATCATGTGCAACTCCAGCAGCTTGTTGTTCAAGAGATCCAAGACGATCATAACGTAGAGCTTTTTCAGTCCTTGCCTGCAAAAGCTGCTTTTTTGTCTCTGTAGGTATCAGGGATATATTAAGGCTACTCGCCTCTTGAGCCATACGTGCAAGTCTAGCTCGCATCATTACGATAGCATCTGGAGATTGTTCGGCTTGTTGAATAGCTTCCTCACCGCGATCTGCAAGACGTTCAGCCTCTGCAATTTCCCCCTCTTGCTTCATAAGGTCAGCCTCTGTTGGAGCCTGGCCCTTGTTTCCAGAATATATGATTCCACTGGTCATAAAACAATATTCATATTAAGCAACAACTTTGCCATCCATTTCGCAGGATGTAAAGAAAAAAATCCCTTTCGGAACGATTATACAATCAACACCCCATACACGCAAAAAATCGCAATAGCTTTAATACACAAATATCTTGGAGATAGGTTTAATACATACTAAACAACCCCCTGCGCAAGCATCGCATCAGCAACTTTAATAAACCCAGCAATATTGGCGCCTTTTACATAATTGGTATAGTCGCCATCTTTTCCATGGACAAGACACTGCCCGTGAATATCCTTCATTATCCCCTCCAGCTTATCTAATATTTCTTCTTCGGTCCAATACATGCGCAGCGAATTCTGCGACATCTCCAACCCCGAAACAGCCACCCCACCAGCATTAGACGCCTTCCCCGGAGCAAACAATATTTTTGCTTCATGAAAAACTATAATAGCATCCGCATCACATGGCATATTCGCTCCTTCAGCCACCGCAATAACACCATTTTTCACCAAATTCTCTGCATCAGTCTTATTAATTTCATTCTGAGTAGCACACGGGAATGCTAAATCAGCCTTCACATCCCAAGGCTTGCCTCCTTCAAAATACTCCCCACCATATTTATCCACATATTCTTTAATACGCCCCCGCTTTGTGTCCTTTAAATCCTTAATAAAATCCAGTTTTTCCTGAGTAATCCCACTTTCATCATAAACCATCCCTGAAGAATCTGAAGCAGTCACAACTTTCGCTCCCTTTCTAATCAACATTTCAATGGCATGCTGCGCCACATTCCCAGAACCAGAAACCAAACACCTCTTCCCCTCCAAACTGTTCCCAACAGCACTCAACATATTCTCCATGAAAAATATCAACCCATATCCGGTAGCCTCTGGCCTAATCAAACTCCCACCATGTGACAACCCCTTCCCAGTCAACACGCCAGTAAACTGATTCTTCAACCGCTTATACTGCCCAAACAAATACGAAACCTCACGTCCACCCACGCCAATATCGCCAGCCGGCACATCAGTATCATGCCCAATATGCCTATACAATTCAGACATAAAACTCTGACAAAACCGCATCACTTCATTGTCACTTTTCTCCTTCGGGTCAAAATCAGAACCGCCTTTCCCACCTCCCAACGGAAGGGTAGTCAAAGAATTCTTAAAGACCTGCTCAAAAGCCAAAAATTTCAAAATACTCAAATTCACTGAAGGATGAAAACGCAATCCGCCTTTATAAGGCCCCAAAGCCGAATTCATCTGAACCCTAAAGCCACGATTTATCTGAATTTCACCAGCGTCATCCACCCAAGGAACTCGAAACATAATAACTCTCTCTGGTTCAACCAACCTATCCATAATTCGCGCATCCAAATATTTTGGATTCTCCTCTAAATATGGAAAGACAAAAGTTGCAACCTCTTCTACTGCCTGTAAGAATTCAGGTTCATGAGGATTTTTTTCTTCCACACTTGATAGGAAGTTTTGAAGTGAATTGTTCATTGGTAAAGGATGAAAAAATATTGCGCACAAATCTACGATGGCTGTTTCTGATGTACTTTGAAGGGCTTTTGCAGTATACTTTCGTAAAGTTTAACGCAAATCAAATTCTATACTGCGCAAGAAAAACTGTCCAAATATTCCACTATACTAAACATCTAAAATCATGAAAAAAACTTCTTCAACAAAAATTTCATCATTAATAGGAAAGGGATTCGCACATATTCAAGACGGGTTTGACCGAGTTTGTGTCTGGGGATTTGATAAGCTCAAAAAAGTTGACACAAAGACAGCACCAAAAAACGAGAACCAAATTGTCCATGGGGCACGGAAAGTTGGTGGATTTGTCGGCGAAGTGGGTACAGAGTATTTCGAGGAGTACAAGAACTTGAAGAAGGAAGAAGAAGAGAAATAACGCACACTCGCACTGGAGTTTGACAGGAGCCCCTCTATGACGATCATCGAAAAAGTAAACACTCTGTAAATAATCGCCGCCATTCATTGTACACTTAATTTTTAAGCCAGATTCCAGTATCCGAGGTGTATTGTCGTGCTGAAAAGTTGACAAAAAGCACAAGCATGCACTAGGATTCTTCCCAATCAATAACAATAAACAAATGGAAGAGGCTAGATTCCTATCAATACCAACTATTAAAGAGCTAACAGAGGCAAGGTTTGCAGATACTGCAGCCATGCGCGAGTATTTTTATGCATGTGGATTTGTGGATGAAGATTTTGAAGAAATGCGGTTCGGTAATTTACGGTTCGCAGCAGACTGTGCTTATTCAAAATTCTTTCCAGGGGCACTTGGAGTAATGGATAAGGCAGGTTGGCGTCTCGGCCAAGACACACTTGAAATAATTGATAGAGTGGTGATTAATGGGTAGTCAGGCACGGTCAATATTCAGACAAACCTTCCAAAGCTCTATGTAATGGGAGCAGTTTGTCTTTTAGGATCTGGTGCTTATAAAACCTCTTTTATAACAGTTCGAATCTACTAGGGGGAGGCACTATTCAAGGATGTGGTGAATATGCATGAGAAGCACGCGAGCCCCCACGAACTCTTTTGTGCAGAACACGACCACTAGCACAACCATTTACACAACCACCAACACAGCCCTGAACACAAGCACCAACACGGCCAAAACGTTCACTGAAAACGCCAACATCCCAAATCCCACTAAAACAAACAGGGGGCCAGAATTGTAATTATGAGTAGACCACATTCCAATTATCCAAACACAATAGACAACCTCCAACAACGACTTTCTACTGCGCCGCCCATAACATAACTTGACGGGGCCACGCCACCCACAATGTTTGTTTGGCCGCTAAGATTACACTAAAATATAGTCTTAACTTATCACACTCAACTCATGGCAAAACAAATCGAACAATTAACCAACAAGGAGCTGCACGCGGAATGTAAGAAATTCGGAACTGCAGCCTTGGAAGCCAAGCGGAAGTTCGCAGGATTATTGCCGGAAGTAAATAGAAGGGAAATTCAGGCTCGGGCGGAAGGGAAATCATGGTTGGTAAGGAAAGGGTATTCCGGCATTTTTGAATTTGCCGCACGGCTAGCCGGGATGAGTCGGGATGAGTCGGGATCAGGTGAACCAAGTGTTGCGAGTAAGTGAAAAGCTTTCTGGTTTGCCCGATTTACAGAAGCTATTGTTGGATGGGGAGGTTAGTGTGAATAAACTTGAAAGAATTAGCTCTATTGCTAGTGTTCACAATCAGGCGGATTTTGTGGCAAAGGTTAAAGTATTATCGCAAAGGGCAATGGAAACTTATATTAGAGACGTGAAACATTCAACATGGGATAACACAGAAATAGAAGAGTTGATGCTGGCAGAAAACGAAGAGCAAATTGGCTTATTCAAGAGCAGCAATGGCTTGCACGTGCAAGAATTGAAGAAAAGCCAACAGAGAGGGTGGGATGTCAACCAAGACATGAAACAGCCAAAACCTGGAAGCATCAATCAAGACCTTAAGCTCATGCAGACATTATCTGAAGAAGTGAAACAAAAATTAATAAAAATCTCAGAGCAGGGGCATGATATCAATGAAATATTAATGAACCTTTTGGCAAAAAGGGAGGAGGAGATTGATGGGAGTATCGAAGAAATTGGTGAGGAGGTGCAACTCGAGCAAGAGAAGAAAGCTATAATTAGCATGCCAACGGGGAGATATGTGCCGGCGAAAATTCGTAAAGTGGTGGTAGAAAAATATGGGCATAAGTGCAGCGAGGAAAACTGTAAGAATATTGCCAATCGGCTGCATCATGAAAATGAATTCGCAAAGTGGAAAACCCACGACCCAAGATACCTGAGACCACTATGTAAAGAGCATCATGAGCTGAGGCACGCGAGAACCTAAATGGTTCTGCACGGAAATCAATGTGGTAAAGTGACTACTGAGGGGCTTCACAGGTTGTGGTACATGGAAGAGCAGGACGAGACCTTTTTCAGCCTACGACGATTGACAAGAACTAAAAACAGCAGGTACTATCCAACACTATAAATAATCTTTTACAGATGGAGAGTCAAATATATGGTGAAGACATTGAGTTCATGGCTTTGTACAACACAGAATTTCAGAACAGATTAAATGAAAGAGAACAACGCGAAGGTTTGACCAGAGATGAACTATCAACTCTATCAAGACCAGAAATCTTTGCGAGACTCGAGTCTGCTATCGGCAACACCCCCAAACTTGAAGTCCCCCTTCCAAACGGCAACACTCTTATCCAAGTTGACGAAACAGCCAACCCTGCAGAAAGCCACTACGACCGTGTATACATCCACCTTCTAAAATGCCTCGAACAAGAAAAAACAATATCCCCCGGGGACACGTTGCTTGAAACAACTTCAGGTAGCGCTGGAATTTCTTTTGCTTGGATAGCCAAAAAACTTGGGTATAAAACAGTAGTTTTTGCTCCACGCTGCATTCCAGAACCAAGACGCTTCGAGCTTATCAACCTATGCGACGAAGTCTATTTGAGCGACGACGAGGAAGGATACCTAGAAGCGTGTGCAGAGAGGATGGTCCTCTATTTGAAAGACAATAGGAAGCAGGTGAAGGCAACGGGACACAAAATTTGGATGCCGAACCATTCTCAAGATCCAAGGACACCCGAAGCGTTCCACAGCGTAGGAGATGAAATTTTGGCAGCCTTCCCAGGTAGAACAGTTGACTATTACATAGGAGGTGTTGGCAATGGCACAACAATACTCGGTCCAATGACAAGGTTGAGGCAGATTTACCCACACATAAAAGGCATTGGATTCGAACCAATGAAGGCTTGCCCATATTACAAACAGCATCGAGCAAGATGGGGAAGAGTAGCCCCCAAACTTGTAGAAGAAAATGATATCCCTGATGGTTACTCATTTCACCAGCTTCCAGGCACAGGAGGATACGGGAGAATCAATTTCCCCTTCATGAATGAAGCTATTGCAAAAGGCTTAATAGATGACATAATCCCGGTCCCAACAGAGAGACTTCTAGAAGCAGTTCCATACAATAATGACGTTGCCCCAGATCACCAACAGGGCAACACCTCCCTCATCGCTCGATACATCGCAGAAACCATGGCAGCCCACACGTCAGGCAAAACCTTCCTCAGTTTAATCTATGATAAAGCCGACAGATATGGTAAACCTAGACTCGAAATTTAAATTAGAGAATGCAATACGTTGAGGATTACCTGAAAAAACACGCCATCGAATACACAATGCACGAGCACCCTGCAGTATTCACATGTGATGATGCAGAAATTCATTGCAAAAACACCCCCGGAACGCCAGGGAAAAATCTTTTTTTACGTGATAAAAAAGGGAAAAGATACTTCCTTGTGATTTTACCTGCGAGCAAAAGAGCGGACCTGAAGTGGGTAGGAGAAGTAGTTGGAGATAGTAAAATAAGCTTTGCCAGTCCGGAAAGGTTAAAAGAAAAACTCGACCTGACTCCAGGAGCCGTGTCACCATTTGGATTAATTAACGATGCAGAAAACGAGGTCGAAGTACTGGTGGATCAAGATATGTACGATGCGGAAGTTGTAAATTTTCATCCAAACAGAAACACAGCTTCAGTAGAAATCACAAATGAAATGTTTCACAAACTATTAGAATTGTTTGGAAATAAATTTAGCATTATTCAAAGTTAGATGCGTTCTTTACACACAACCAGAGCAATAGGGGAGGAGGGGGAGGAATCAACCCTTGAACTATGTTGGACAAGGTCAGAGCCTGGCAACAAACTTCATTTCTATGACTACGGTGTAACCCGCGCAGCACCGGAAGGTGATACTCGAGACAGGCTAGAACATTATCTCCGTACGTTTAAACCAACGGAAAGAATCAAGATATACGGACGAATTGCTGCAAATACAGGACTTAAAATTGAGTTAGCAAGGATATTGGCTGATTTTGATAGGAAAAAGATCAACTTAAGATGTTCAGAGGTACTCAGAATTCTGGAGGAGAATGATTCCGGACTAAGGATAAAAAATTACTTGTCGTATTTTACAAGATTACTGCAGGAAACCCTTTGGGCAACAGATGAAAGCGATATACATTTTCCAAGCTCGCTATTTTAATAGACTCCATTTTCAGGTAAAATAGATAGAAACCTTTCAATTGAACATGTTTATAAACATTGGTTTCATTTCAGAAAACATTTGCAATGGCCAAACATATATTCAACAAAGCTCTTCGTATCCTACTTTCCACAAATGCCATGATTCTTTTGGCTGGGGCAATGCTAGGCCCAATTTATGCACTTTTCGTTGAAAGAATTGGAGGTGACTTGATGGACGCCAGTATTGCGGGCGCATTATTTGCCTGCGCAGCTGGGGTGACCACTTTAGTCTCAGGAAAATACAGCGACAAAATTAAGCAAAATGAATTAGTTGTTGTACTCGGCTACATAATAATGGGAATTGGCTTCCTGCTATACACTCTTGTTGATTCCATCTGGCTACTATTCGCAGTCCAAGTAATCATCGGACTAGGCGAAGCAATTTATTCTCCTGCATTCGATTCCGTTTACTCAAAACACTTGAACAATAAAAAAGCGGGCAGCCAATGGGGCGCGTGGGAATCGATGAATTATTTCACAGCAGCTATTGGAGCAATAATTGGAGGATTGCTGGTTACCCAATTCGGTTTCAACACAATGTTCATTATCATGGCGATGTTATGCTTCGGCAGCGCATTATACATTTACCGTCTACCTCGTAGGGTTTTGTAGTATGTTGAGAAGGTCACACAGCTTAAAATCCCAAAACTTTCAAAACAATATATGCGGCATAAACGACCAAGAGGACAACTGCCTCCTTTTTGGTGAGCTTTTGGCCTGTGAGGAAAAACAGTACCACCAGAAGTGAAGTGAAGAATAGATAAGGGAGATCAAACCACAAGAGACCGTCTTCTACTATAAACCCGCTAATTGTAGTCCCAACCCCCAAGGTAAAGAGCACATCAAAAATATTACTTCCCAACAAATTACCAATAGAAAGCCGCGGGGACTTCTTAGCAATAGCACCAACAGACACCGCAATTTCCGGCAAACTTGTACCAATGCCGACAATCACAGCTCCCACAAAAGATTGAGCCAACCCCCACGTCAAAGCAATAGCCAAGGCATTATTAATAACCATATCAGAAGCAAAAATGAGCACCACAAAGCCACCTAAAAGTGACATAATCGACCAGGTTACATTCATGGGAGGAGCCTTTTTAACCTCAGGCTCAGGCCCTTTTTCCGAAATGTATAACATAACGAAATAGAAAGCATAAACCAGCAGCATCACGCCTCCATCAAGTGGAGTCAACATCCCATCATAAGCCAAGAAAAACAGCAGCAACACTGATCCCAATAACATGGACCCCTCACGCACAAGCTCCTTCTTTGTCAGAAAAAGACTTGTCCCAAACAATCCAATTATTCCCAACGCCAAACCAATCTGCGACAAAGCCGTCCCCAGCGTTTCTCCCACAATCAGCCCAGAAGTTTCAATCCCAGAAAGCCTATGAAGTGCACCATTTATATCCACTACCAGCTCTGGAAGATCAGTTCCAACGGCCAGGATAGTAAGACCAATAAATATATGCGAAATCTTGTAGTGTTCTGCAATATTAAGAGAGCCTGAAATAATCAAATTAGTACCAAGCACTAGGCCGATGATCCCCAGAATTAATAAAACAAATTCCATATGATAATTTCAATAAGTTGTCGAAAACCCAATCTTACATATATAATATGGCACGACTACCCTGCTAAATAAATACCAAATATGAACAAAATCAACAAAGTTATTATCTTTGCAATCATTCTAGTTGTAGTAGCAGCCGTCTATCTTTTTGCCACGCCCCAAACAGCGAGTATCAGTTTGCCATAGGAAAGCCTTCCCACTGAAGCGGTTGAACGAATTTATTATTTATTAGTACATGCTAAGCCACGAACACCATCATCACCTTTCCAAATTAGTCCAAATGAAAGAGAAGCTCGGGAAGATATATATGCATTTGATTATTCAAGCATTCGCGGTTTCTATGATCTCAGTTTTTGTGCCGATTTACCTACTAACTATTGGATTTTCCCTTGCCCAAGTAGTTACTTTCTTATTAATTGAGTGGACCCTTTTCGGCTTACTGAGTCCTCTTTACGCAAAGCTCATCCATAAGATTGGCTTACGCGAAGCTATTTTAATACGGACGCCGTTTCTAATTCTTGCATATCTGCTTCTATTCCTGCTCGAATCGAACACAACTGTCCGAGCATTTTACTGGATTATTCCCATCATAGGGGGAATTTCCGGATCAATTTATGCCCTTTCCATAACTTCACTTTTCGCAGAATCGCTTGGCAACAAGAATCATGGCGAAAAAACCGCCAAATTAATTTCATATCCACAAATAATATCCGCTGCTGGTCCATTTATTGGTGGCTTTCTAGCAAGTCTAATTAGTTTTCCTTTCGTAATTGGATTAGTGGTAGTATTTCTGATTATTTCAATCATACCAATTGGCTTAATTAAGGAAAAAATTACTCATCCAAAATTCAATATTAATGTTTTTAAAGACATCAAAGTTGAATTTAAAGAATTCTTAATGCTCAACTCTTATGGAGTAAAAAGCATGATCTTTTTTGTTGTATTGCCACTCTCCATTTACTTTTTTTCCACAGACATACTCGTCGTGGGAGCTGTCATTTCGACCATAGCCCTGGCACGTGCAGGTTTTACAATGTTCCTTGGGAAATATTGTGATAAACATGGACACAAAACCGTTATTCGCATTGGGGCGATTCTTACGTCAATCATATTGCTCCTACTCGGATTTTTCTCTCAAAGCCCATTTCTATATGTATTAGCAATAATTTCTGGTTTCACAAACATAATGACAACTCTGGTATACGAAACTCATCTATACGACAAAGCCCGCAAACATCCAAATCCACTAGAATTCCTAACCTTCAAAGAGTTTTCTCTTTTCTGGGGGAGGCTAATCATTTTTGCGGCCATGCTCATTTACCTCCCCAACTTCGAAGTCAGCTATTTCATCGGAGCTGTGACTACCCTGTTCTTCTTTTTCTTATAGGTCCCGAATACAACTTACGGGGCAGGCGTCATCTCCCAACCACTCAAACGTGCCATCATATACCAGAAGGCTCGGCCTTTAAGATTACAATTCAGTGACTGGGAATGTGCACAAGACACGCTTGCACAAGGGGGAGCCCCAGCATTTGCAACACACCACTCAGTAGACCAATTCCCACTGTCATAGTCATTATTGTCATTGGCGCCTTGATTCAAGAAATATGTGCCATCTGGGTTATAACTTTCAATGTCGGCAAAATCGAAAAGCACTTTATTATATTGATTTGCAAAGTCACGCACCATTTCATTGTTGCGGTGTAAGGTTCCTGATTCCCCAGAACCATCCAAATGTCCTGTCATATATACAAAAACAACATTTGGAAAATCCGATTCCAATGAATCCATGGCAGATAAATATGCATTTACATCATCTGTAGACATACTAGACATCTGGCCACACCATGACCACATTACTAAATTAATATCATTAGTATTAGTGTTGAGGAGATCTCGAGTTTGAGATTCCCAATCTCCACCAAGGTCGCCTGAAAGCAGCCCCTCATTGAAATACAGGGCTCCATTTGTTCCACTTGAGTTGTAGCCATAAACAGCCTCCTGAGTTTTCAATATGCTCATTCCAGATGTGATTTGGCTTCCGTGTGAAGTATGACCATATGCAATTTTGAAGGTGGCCTTTGCGGTGTTAATTGCGTCCTCAGAGACGCTGGCAAGGGAAGTGTGGTTATGGTTCACGATTAACGGAGAAGTACGGTGAACAGAGCCTACAACTGTTGCAGGAGTAGCAGGAGGTTCAGTAGACGGAGCAGGATCTTCTACAACCGGCTCAGGATCAACGACTTCAGGGTCAACCTTAGATTCAGGAGCAATATATACTGACACAGGCTCCGAAAATCGATCTTTTGCATTACAAATCATCTGGGCTGCCTCTGCTCGGCTTAGAGTAGAGTTGGGCCTAAATTCCGTGTCTGCTGAATAACCGCTCACTAATCCATTTTTATACGCTATGTTAACAACATCCTTTTGCCATGCTAAATATACATCCGTAAATGGTGAGGAAGGAACATTATCAAGTGAAATTTTGAGTGCCTTGATTAACAAAGCGGCCCCCTCAGCACGAGTGATATTATTCGATGGTCTAAAAGTTAAATCCGGATACCCATCTGCAACATCATTCACTTTCGCTGAACACACATATGGCGCATACCAAGCAGTCGTACTTACATCATTAAAACAGGACTCGGATAAATACTTGTCGGCTCCTGGATAGTAAATCATCATAACCATCTTCAGGAATTCAGCTCTGTTTACTGAGTCATTTAAACGGAAAGCTACGTTTTCCCCAGATTCTATAACACTAATATCTGCTAACTTTTTAATACAGGTGGCCGCCCAGTGATCTGTTGGGACATCGGCAAAACCTTCGACAGTATATAAGACTGGTTTAGTTTCGTAAGTGGTAGGTTCCGGTTTTTCGGTTACAACTGTAGTTGCGGTTCCAGAACCAGCATCAACCTTCACAACAGTCTTTGAACAATATCTTGCAGGAGAGGCAATCTGACAAACTCGATAATAATTTGAGCCCGCTGGAACCTTTGAGTCAGTATAAGAAAGAGTATTTACATCGCTATTTGCATGAATATAACTGTCATCTGGATATACCGGGTCGATATTCGTTGCAGAACGAACTACTTTATAGTAATTAAATCCCTCCGTATGAGAGTACTTACTCCATGTAGTTTTCACAGAACCATCACTTTGCAGAGTTGCCGAAAAGCGTATGCTATCATCATATGTTACGGCATCATAACCAGAGGAAGTTGTCCCCGTTGCATACACTGACCCTGTAATAGACAGCATGAAAAGCACTGCCATAAAGGTAGAGATAATTTTATTTCGCATGGAATATTTATTATATGGTTGGATACAATCCTACATTAGAAATAAACTCCAAAACAGCAAAAAAGTTACACCGAAAGTTGTCACCCCAGACCACTCACCCTGTCATCCCGGACCGCTCACTATGTCATCCCGGACCTGATCCGGGATCCATCCCTCTTTTGCTAGGGGACATTACCAATGTAAATAGACCCCGGATCAAGTCCGGGGTGACACTGTATGGTCCAGGGCAACAGGGGGCGACTACCCTAGTAACTCTTCGCAAACAGCCAATCATGCTTTGCAGGCTCCCCTGTAATAAAGCATTTATCATTTTTCGGCTTTTTGTCCTCATTTTCGCGAAGCAAAACTCGAGACACCATTGAGAATTTTTCTTTAAGTAGTTTTTCCGATTCAGTCGTTTCACACCAGCTAGCCTCAAAAAAACCAACCTGATCTTTTATCTCATCCAAACTTTCAATTCGATGAACATGAGTATCAGCAAAGCTCTTTGCCTGATCAAATAAATTCTTATGAATATCCAAGAACAATTTCGGAATCATTGATGATAAGTCCGCAGCAGCCACCTTCTCTTTCTCGCCAGTATCGCGCCTATACACAGTCACTGCATCCTCCTCCATTTCTTTCCCTCCAATTTCCAGACGCACAGGCACGCCTTTGATCTCCCATTCATTAAACTTAAACCCAGGAGACATACCATCCCGTTCATCCACTTTCACTCGCACATCTTTCCCAAGACTCTCACACAATTTATTTGCATAAGCCACAACCTCTTCACGATTCTCATCACGATAAATCGGGACTATTACTACTTGAATAGGCGCAATATTCGGAGGAAGCCTCAACCCATTATCATCTCCATGAGCCATAACAACAGCTCCAACTGACCTCCAGCTCATACCCCAACTGGTCTGATGTCCAAGATGCTGCTCTCCATCTTCTCCTAAATACTTAACATTGAATACTTTTGCAAAATTTGTACCAAGATAATGACTAGTCGCACCTTGCACAGACTTCCCATCTTTTACCATAATTTCGACAGTAGTGGTCGCATCCGCCCCAGCAAACTTTTCCATATCAGATTTTCTGCCCTTGAAAACAGGAATACCCAAATATTCATAAACCTTCTCATAAACATCCAGCATCTGGCCAACCTCTGCAACAGCCCCAGCCTTATCAGCAAAAACCGAATGCCCCTCTTGCCACAAAAACTCACTCCATCTCAAAAACGCACGAGGCCTTTTTTCCCAGCGCACTACATTATTCCACTGATTCAATCGAAGAGGTAAATCGCGATAACTCTGAATCCACTTAGCATATGTCTTATACATAGCAGTCTCACTGGTAGGACGAACCGCCAATTTATTTTTCAATTCTTCCCCCCCCCC
>SWCD01024277.1_pt1 | contig 48562 bp, 43 predicted proteins | sample 4693011 | NCBI WGS metagenome assembly SWCD01 (sample SAMN10267278, study PRJNA491770) | bioreactor metagenome | isolation source: DHS bioreactor inoculated with marine | place: Japan: Omine Ridge, Nankai Trough
AAGATGCGGCAATTCTGGCTGTGAAAGCGCAAATTGAATTGGCAGATATGACGGAAGATGCAGGCGAGGTCGGTGACTTGAAATCCAAGCTGGCTGCCAACCCTGATGACCATCAGACACGTTTTGATTTGGCTATGGCCGAACTTGCCAACGATGATCCGGCATCCGCGGTCGACACGCTTCTTGATCTTTTTGGCCGCGACCGTGAATGGAATGATATGGCCGCGAAAACACAGTTGTTCAAAATATTTGATGCACTCGGCGCACAAGATCCCGTAACCCAAGTTGGCCGCCGTAAATTGTCGTCAATGATATTTGCCTAATCTCAGGAGTGGCCAGAATACAATGATTTATGATTTGTCAAATCTGCCCACCACGATTCCGATCTTCCCACTAACGGGTGCGTTGGTTTTACCCCGCGCCCGTTTGCCCTTGAATATTTTCGAACCGCGTTATCTGCAAATGATAGACGATGCTCTTAAAACTGATCACCGTCTTATCGGTATGATCCAGACGCGTGAAGCACCTACCGATATAGGCGATCCGCCATTACACAATATCGGTTGCGCTGGGCGCATAACATCATTTACCGAAACCGATGACGGGCGTTATCTGATCTCGATTAAGGGTATCACTCGTTACAAAATACTCAACAGCGATACAGGCTTCACACCCTACGTCAAAGCAGATGTTGATTGGGGTGAATTCGAACGCGATCTCGGGGCTGAAGAAACAGATGACGGCTTTGAACGGAATGCATTTCTTCACCTGCTTGAAATCTATTTTGAAGCCAAGGATCTTCAAACCGATTGGAACAGTCTGAAAGACGCGTCAGAAGAAATGCTGGTAAATTCCTTATCAATGATGTGTCCATTCAGCCCCGAAGAAAGACAAGCATTACTGGAGGCACCTACCCTGAAAATACGGCGCGAAACAGTTGCAACATTAATGGAATTTGGGTTGAGATCATCCAGCGAAAATGAAGGTAAAGTACAATGAGTACCGAAGCCAAGGTTGACGGAAAAATGTTAGAGGCATTGTTATGTCCACTGACACACCGGTCTCTGGAATATGACGCAAAAACAAATGAGCTGATCTCTCGGGCAGCAAAACTGGCATACCCCATTCGCAACGGCATTCCTATCATGTTGGTTGATGAGGCACGCAAACTTTAAGTCAATTTACCCTGCTGAATTAAATCAACAATCATAAAAGACTTGCAACCACTTAAATTGTGAAATGTACGATTAGTGATTGTTCAGTAGTTGCTAATTTAGTAATAATTTATAATATTATCGTTATATTGATATATGTTAGGCAATTTACTTAATGTAATACATTAACATTAGCTTTAACTTTAAATATGTATCAATAGTGTAAGTGATATTTTTATCATCTGGAAATATTGCGCTAAGAAACCACTTGCTGCGCGCAAAAATTATCCACTCAAATAAGTTTCAAATCATTTTGCCTTGCAGAAGTTTAGGCAAATCTCCTGTCAGTCCAGCTGCCTGACGCATCAGACCGCGGCGTGCAAATGGTGTCGAATTTATCAGACCCATACCAAGATCACGCATGATCCGAATTGTGCTATTATCATTGGAAAACAGTTTATTAATTATATCTGTTGATGCAACGGATGAACTTGTGTCAAAACGGCGCCATTGTTGAAAACGCGAAAGAACATCAAGCGCACCTATATCTTCTCCACGTCGTGCGGCGGTAGCTAACACTTCCACCAAGGCTGCAATATCCCGCAGTCCCAAATTCAACCCTTGCCCGGCCAGCGGATGCACACCATGTGCTGCATCTCCAACCAACGCCAATCTGTTGTCCACAAAACGATCGGCAAGTGTTAGATTCAAAGGATAAGAATACCGCCCGCCCTGCAATGATATCTCGCCAAGAAAATCGCCAAAACACGGTCGTAAGCACGCCATGTAATCCGCATCGTTCATTGCAGAAATCTCGGCTGCCCGTGCAGTTGTTTCAGTCCAGACTATTGATGACTTATTGTCATTAAGCGGCAAAATAGCCAATGGCCCCGAAGGCATGAAAAATTGATGTGCGGTATTTTTATGTGGCAGCTCATGTGAAATTGCACAGACAAGACTGGTCTGATTATAGTCCCAACCACTACGTTTTATTCCGGCGCGCTTTGCAACTTGGCTCTGACGCCCGTCACAACCGATCAACAATTTGCTGCGTAACACTTTACCGTCCGCAAGTATTACTGATGCCATCCCGGCAGTTATTTCATGATCAATGACTTTGGTTTTATCCAAATGCCGGATCGCAGGGTTTCCATCAATTGCCTGCAACAAGGCTTGGCGTAAAAACCGATCTTCCAGCATATAGCCCATCGGGCCTTCTTCTATTTCTGTATGATCAAAATGCACAAACCACGGTGCAGCACCTTCGCCTGCACGGCCATCGCTAACCTTAATATCCAGAATTGGACAGCTATCTTCCGCTACTTCTTTCCATAGCCCCAGAACGTTCAACATATTTTTTGATGTCAAAGCCAACGCATAGCCACGGCCATCGAATGCAGGGTCTGCCAGAATTTCCTTCGGCATCGCATCAATCAAAATCACATCCTGCCCGATTTGGGCTAATGCCAAAGCTGCCGTGCAACCATTCAGGCCACCACCGACAATGATAATATCTGCGTCACATTCCATGCATGTGAATATGACCTGAAAACATGGATTGTCCAGCCATCAATACGCCGCTAGTCTGCGGCAAAAGGGAGTTTGAGATGTCACAAAATCTGCTGGAAAGCACAGCTACAGACCTTGGTCGTTTAATCGAAGCAGGCGAAATCAGCCCATCAGAACTGACACAAACCTACCTTGATGCAATTGATGCACACCCCTTAGCCCATCGGATCTATGCCCGCACGACACCTGAACGCGCAATCTATGAGGCTAGTACCGCGACCGCGCGCGCTGTCCAAGGCACGCGTTACGGCCCGTTGGACGGTGTCCCGATATCCTGGAAAGATCTGTTTGATACCGATGGCGCGGGCACCGAAGCAGGCTCTGCCTTTTTAAAGGGCCGCGTTCCGCGCGCAGATGCAGAAGTTCTGAAAAACGCCACGTTAGGGGGTTTGGTTTGTCTTGGAAAAACCCATATGTCGGAATTGGCCTTCTCCGGTCTTGGCCTGAACCCCGTCACGCAATCACCGCCCTGCGTCAATGATCCAAACGCCGTTTCAGGCGGCTCTTCTTCGGGTGCTGCCGCTTCCGTTGCGTTTAATATAGCTGCCGCCGCAATTGGTTCGGATACTGGTGGCTCTGTGCGTATTCCGTCAGCCTGGAATGATCTGGTCGGTTTAAAAACCACATCCGGATTACTTTCTTTGAAAGGTGTTGTTCCGCTTTGTGCAAAGTTCGATACAGTCGGACCGCTCTGCCGTTCAGTTGAAGACGCAGCAAACCTGTTTGCCGCTCTTGGCGGCACACAAGCAATGCAGCTACAAAACACAGGCCTAAAGGGTAAACGCTTTGCCATATGTTCAACACTTGCGTTAGACACGCTGGAAGATGCACCAAAGAATGCATTTATGCTGTCCATCCAATCCCTGAAAGATGCCGGCGCGATTGTCGAGGAATTGGATATACCTGAAATAAATTCGGCAATGCCACTGGCAGGATGTCTGTTTACAACCGAAGCTTATGCCCAGTGGCAATCCGAAATTGATACCACACCAGAGCTTATGTATCCCGCAATTCGCGACCGCTTTTTGATCGGGAAAACATTTTCGGGCTATGAATACGTTCAAGCATGGCAAAAACTGGATCAATTGCGCGAAAGCTATCTGAAACGCACCGCAGGCTATGATGCCGTATTGTTACCTTCCTCTCCGATCTTACCACCAAATGTTGAAAAGCTTGAACAGGATAGTGAATATTACATCAGTGCAAACCTTCTAGCCCTGCGCAACACGCGTATTGGCAATTTAATGGGGCTTTGCGGGCTGACATTACCAACAAGCCTGCCATCTTGCGGGTTAATGATCTGCTGTAGTCCGTTTGAAGAGCGCAAATTGTTGACTTTAGGCGCAAATATTGAAGCAGCGCTGAAGTAAAGCCGTTCTATAGGCAAAAAAGCCACATACCTCTGTTACCAGCAAAAATTCGCCAAAAATCCGTTGGCGAATTTAGTGTTTTTGGTTAAACTGTAACGAAATAGGGCGTTTAGACCCTTAGATTGAGGCAGTACATGCAGTTTCCAGAGCGGTTTTCGAACCTGCCAGAATACGCATTTCCACGTTTACGCGCCCTGTTGGACCATCATCCTGCAGGCGGTGAAGTCGTGCATATGACCATTGGCGAGCCAAAACACGCCTTTCCGGAGTTTATTACATCAACCATTACACAGAATGCCGCTGGCTTTAACAAATATCCGCCCAATCAAGGGGCACCCAAGTTATTAGCCTCGATTTCAAGCTGGCTTAAACGCCGTTACAAAGTCACAATGGACGCAAACACCCAAATCATGGCCTTGAACGGGTCACGCGAGGGTTTGTTCAATTCTTGTTTGGCACTTTGCCCGGAACAAAAAAATGGGCGCAAGCCGAACGTTCTTATCCCAAACCCGTTTTATCAGGTTTATGCAGCAGCAACCTTAGCTGCGAACGCCACACCGGTATTTGTATCGGCGCATCAGCAAAACGGATTTTTACCCGACTATGCCTCACTTGGCGCTGACGTCTTGAATGATACAGCGATTGCATACATATGCTCACCTTCCAATCCCCAAGGTGCAGTTGCATCCTATGACTATTGGGTTGATTTGATTAACTTGGCTGAAAAGCACGATTTCTACATATTCGCGGATGAGTGCTATTCAGAAATTTACCGCACGACACCGCCCACAGGTATATTAGAAGTTGCAAATGACATCGGTGCTGACCCCGAACGCATTTTTGCTTTCCACTCTTTGTCGAAACGCTCAAACCTTCCGGGTCTGCGTTCCGGCTTTGTGGCAGGTGGGCCAAAGGCACTGGTTAAACTAAAACAGCTACGGGATTACGCAGGTGCCCCATTACCACTGCCTCTACAAATGGCAGCGGTTGCTGCATGGGATGATGAAGATCATGTTGTGAAAAATCGCGCGGCATATGCGAAAAAATACGATATTGCCGATCAGATCTTCGGAAATCTAAAAGGCTATTCCAGCCCGGAAGCAGGGTTCTTCTTATGGCTCCCCGTTAAAGACGGTGAAACCGCAGCCCTTGAAATCTGGCAAACGACAGGCGTGCGCGTCTTGCCGGGTGAATATTTAGCACGTCCAACAAAAAAGGATGACCCCGCAAAGGGATACATCCGCGTGGCCCTTGTGGCCCCAGAGCAGGAAATCATGCGTGGACTAAAAGCAATCCGCGCGTGTTTGTATGAGGTGAATTAGAATGGCGTATCAAGCAAGACCACGTAGCCCGTTATTGGAAGAACATATGCAGGCCGCAATCAAAAAACGCGGATCCGAACTGATCGGTATTGGCATGCTGTGCGTTGGCCTACTATTCACCTTAATCATGTGGAGCTACTCACCGGACGACCCAAACCGTTTCAATGTCACATCTGATCCTGCGCAAAATATACTGGGCGAATTCGGTGCCGCAATTGCCGGCACTTTAACCCTTGCGATAGGCAAAGCGGCTTGGGTAATCCCTGCGTTTTCTATCACATGGGGTATTCGCTTTGTTTTACATATCGGAGATACACGCGCCGCAACACGCGCCATCTTTTTACCCGTTTTCATAGCGATTACCGCGATATTCCTGGAAGCGCATATTCCCGAAGCATCTTGGGACTACAGTTTTGGCTGGGGCGGACTATTTGGCTATACCGCCTTGGGATTTCTTGTCGATCTTAACCCACTCAGCCTTGGACTTGGTGTGGCAATCATAACGCTTAGTCTGGGTATGATATTTGTCTCACTCGGCCTTTTCGTCTTCGGTTACACAATCCCTGAATTACGCGTAACCGGTCGATATGCAGTCCTTGCAATCATTCTATCTTACGCCAGCCTTGTGAATGCCTTTAGTGCAATTGTTGGAATAATCCAAAATTACCGGATTAAATCAGCTGCAAAAGCTGAAGCAGCAAAGGCAGCTGCAGCAAAGCAATCAACCGCAACCGGTCATGTTTCACCAGCTATGTCAGAACAAACTATGGTAGCCGAAGAAACACCCGTACAAAAGCCTGCGATGAAACTGTCTATGCCGTCCTTGCCCAGCTTTGGTCTTGGGAAACGCCAACAGGCAGAAACCTCAGAACCGCTTATACATATCGAACCTCAGCTGGAAAGCACACCGGAAGAGCGTGTTAGGCGCAGAATTTCCGAAGCTATTAAAAATAAGATTGTATCCGCACAGACAGACGGGAATGCAAGCGCGCGCGTAGAGCCGGTCCTGTCACAATCATCCTCAAACCAGCTACATCAGGATGACAGCGTGATTGACGATAGCTTGGTCGACGATCACGAGCTGGATTTCAACGATCCGGTAGAAAACATCTTTTCAATCCCGACAGCAGAGCCAAAACAAGTTGTACAGCACAGCACACCAAAACAGGTTCAGAAAAGTAAAAAGGCCAAGGCCGAGGCCCAGCCAAGTCTGTTCAATGAGGCAAACGCAGCCTATGAAACGCCACCCTTAAGTATGCTATCAAGCCCGACAACAGTTATCCGCCATCACCTAAGTGACGAGGCGCTTGAGCAAAATGCGCGGTTACTGGAAAATGTTCTGGATGACTATGGCGTCAAAGGCGAAATCGTAGCGGTACGCCCCGGCCCGGTTGTCACAATGTACGAGCTGGAACCAGCACCCGGCTTGAAAGCCAGCCGTGTTATCGGATTAGCCGACGATATTGCACGCTCCATGTCAGCACTATCAGCACGTGTCTCAACAGTTCCGGGCCGTTCGGTTGTCGGTATCGAGTTGCCGAATGAAAACCGTGAAACAGTTCTATTGCGCGAACTATTATCTGACAAAGAATACGGCGATGGTAATCATGCGTTACCACTGGCATTGGGTAAAGATATAGGCGGGCAATCCGTAATTACCAACCTTGCGAAGATGCCTCACTTGCTGATTGCAGGGACAACCGGTGCCGGTAAATCCGTTGCCATCAACACTATGATCCTGTCGTTGCTTTACAAACTATCACCCGAAGATTGTCGCATGATTATGATCGATCCAAAAATGTTGGAACTTTCTGTTTATGACGGCATTCCACATCTGTTATCACCCGTTGTTACGGATCCGAAAAAAGCAGTTATTGCCTTGAAATGGGTCGTGGGTGAAATGGAAGAGCGCTATCGCAAGATGTCCAAAATGGGTGTGCGCAATGTTGGCGGATACAACTCACGTGTAGCGGATGCTCTGGCAAAAGGTGAGGATTTCCAACGGACTGTTCAAACCGGGTTTGCTGAAGATACCGGCGAACCGATTTTTGAAACTGAAACGTTCAAACCCGAAAAATTACCGTTTATCGTCGTAATCGTTGACGAAATGGCAGACTTGATGATGGTTGCAGGCAAAGAAATTGAAGCGTGCATTCAACGCCTTGCACAAATGGCACGGGCCTCTGGCATCCACCTGGTCATGGCGACACAACGCCCGTCTGTTGACGTGATTACCGGTACAATCAAGGCGAACTTCCCGACACGCATTTCGTTTCAGGTTACATCGAAAATCGACAGCCGCACAATTCTTGGTGAAATGGGTGCCGAACAACTGCTTGGCATGGGCGATATGTTATACATGGAAGGTGGCGGAAAAATCACCCGTGTCCATGGTCCGTTCGTAAGCGACGAAGAGGTCGAAGAAGTCGTTAATCACCTGAAATCTTTTGGTACCCCTGAGTATATCAACAGTATTGTTGACGGGCCCAAAGGTGGTCAGGAAAGCGATATTGATTTGGTGTTGGGATTGGGTGGAAACACCGGCAAGGAAGATGCGTTATATGATCAGGCTGTGGCGATTGTTGCGAATGACCGCAAATGTTCTACATCTTACATCCAACGCAAGCTTTCTATCGGTTATAACAAAGCCGCCAAAATCGTCGAACAGATGGAAGAGCAGGGTGTTGTTTCTGCAGCAAATCACGTGGGTAAACGCGATATTCTGTTACCGGAGTAATTTCGGCAGTTTATAGCCATTAACGATCTTGTTATACTCTGTACGTTTGAAACTTCGTATAGAATGATTAAATGAAGCTTATGAAAATACTCATTAAGATTATCGCAACATCTCTTTGTCTTGTGCCAACGGTTGCAAGTGCTGAAAAGCTGTCACTTGATCAGCTCTCAGTTTACCTAAACGACCTTGTTTCAGCCAAGGGCGGATTCACGCAAGTGAACCCTGACAATACCTTGTCAAAGGGTAACTTTATGATCAAACGCCCGGGCAGAATGCGGTTTGAATATGCCCAACCAAATCCTGCATTAGTCGTTGCAAGTAGCGGGCAAATTGCAATCTTCGATAAAAAATCAACTGCCGGGCCACAGGGATTTCCGCTGGGAAAATCACCTTTGGCAATTATCCTTAAAAAAGATGTGAACCTGCGCACAAGCGGCCTGATAGTATCCCATGTTGAAGAGGGCCCATTGACCAAAGTCATTGCCCAAGATCCGAATCATCCGGATTATGGTAAAATTCAATTGGTCTTCACAGCCGAGCCGGTAGAGCTGCGTCAGTGGATTGTAACCGATCAATCAGGCCAGAAAACCACAGTGATTTTGGGGGATCTTGATAAAAGTGTTTATCTGCCGGCAAGCCTGTTCGACATCGACCAAATCGCAGTTGACCTGGGTCAAACCTCCGATAGATAACCCTTAACCCCCACAGGTCCTCAACTGATTTTGATACATAATGGCACGCGCTTCAGCATCATTCGCAACTCTTAACAACCAAGACTTTTTACGGTACGTTCCGCGCGCATAGCCAGTATGACCATCGTGATATGCCAAATATTGATTATACATATCGAACTTTGACACACCATTGCGCTTTTCTGTTTTATTCATGTACCACCCGATAAAATCAACGGAATCCGCATAGTTGCTACGCCGTGCACCAAAGCCCCCTGCTTCAGATTTATACCAGTCCCAAGTGCTGTCGATGGCTTGCGCATAACCGGTTGCAGAAGATTGACGGCCCATAGGGATCACCCCCAAAGCAAACCGATACTGTGTTTTCGCATTCGGCACAAAGCGGGATTCATGATAAATTGTCGACATTTGAACCGGCGTTGGAACACCCCATTTTCGCTCGGTCTTATCCATTGCCTTAAACCATCCCGGACGTTGGGATTTCATTGAACAGGCATCATCCAGATTTCGCGGCGGACCTTTACCGGAGCCCGAACAGGCGGCCAGAATCAATAAGGCTGTTAGTAATGCTATTTTTTTCATCTGCTCTCTTCCCAGTCTGTCGCTGGTGTTTGAACGAACTATAAAGGAAACGATCCGGAATGTTTAGATAAAAAATGCCAATGTTAACGGGATCGTTATGACTGATAATAGGGTTGAAACAACAACCAATCCCGCAACTTCCCCTGATTTTGCACCATATTTTTCGGCCAAAAGATATGACGTTACCGCAACCGGTGTTGCAACTTGCATGACAAGCACCGCCAGCGCTATGGGTTCCAGCGCAAAATAAATACCGGTAGCCCAGGCCAAACCGGTACAAATTACCACCTTAACAACAGAAAGACCAAACGCCCGCCCAAAACTGTCCGCCCTTAAACGTGCAAGAGCCACACCCAGTGTAATCAACATCATAGGGATCGCCATCTGCCCGATCAGTTCCAGCGCGTTGGTCAGCCAAACCGGTGTCTGCCAGCCATTATAAAGAAACAAGGCACCCAATAAGGTCGCACCCACCAACGGCTCTTTGATAACCTTGACCATGGAACCGCCACCCGAAACCAGCCAGACACCAAAAGAAAACGAGTAAACCGCCATAACTGCAAATATTATAATCGCATAGCTTAACCCAACCTCACCAAAAGCAAACAACGCAAGCGGCAATCCCAGATTGCCTGTGTTACCGAATATAAGCGGCGCAAGATATGTACGAATTTCCAGTTGTAAAACTTTAACAATCACAACAAAAACCAATGTAACCAATAAATAAGCCACACAGGCTGCAATAAAAGTAACAGCCAAAACATTGCGATCTATATCGGCTTTCATCAGAGCTACAAAGATCAGACAGGGAACTGAAAGCGACATCGCCAACTGGGTGACAAACGCCACGCGATATTCATGCCCACGCTTCACCCAGACAAACCCGATAAGCGCCAAAAGAAAGACTGGTGCCACTATTTGCAACACTGTTATCAATAATGTCACAAACTGTTTCCCTGTTTTTTGTTGATTTCTTTGCTCTTTTTATAGATTAATCACCTTATAGAGTTTTATTTGCAAGCTGGAATTCAGGGATTCGGGGGCAATCGTGTTACAAGTAAATGCAAAATACGGAATTGGGACTGTTGTTCGACATCGTAAACATTCATTCCGAGGTGTAATATTCGATGTTGATCCGGAATTTTCAAACACTGATGAATGGTGGCAGGCAATTCCCGAAGAAAAGCGCCCCGACAAAGAACAACCTTTTTACCATCTGTTGGCGGAAAACGATTCGTCTTACTATGTGGCTTACGTCTCTGAACAAAACCTGATGATGGACACGACCGGAAAACCGGTAGAGCATCCGGAAGTTGAAGGTCTGTTTGGTAATATGGATAACGGGCAATATCGGCTTGATGTTCAAATGAACTAGGGATTAATACCCCAGCGCACACCCATCTTTGCGCGGATCAGAAGCGCCCTCCAACACACCGGTTTCGTGATTGATCAGTATGGATTGCGCTCCGCCAATGGGCCCATCCGGAATAACCACGTTATGCCCCATATCAGCCAGCTCTGACCTTACCGTATCGCTATAGCCACTCTCTACTTCCATACTGTCCTCGAAAGCAAAACAACGTGGCGCATCAATAGCAGTTTGAGCATCCATACCAAAGTCCAGCATATTTGACATAAAACGCGCATGCCCGCAGGATTGATAGGCCCCGCCCATTACCCCGAACGGCATGGTGACTTTCCCATCTTTGCGCAACATGCCCGGAATGATCGTGTGCATTGGACGCCGACCGCCCATCGCTTCATTCGGGTGGCCTTCTTCCAAGGTAAAGCCGCTGCCACGGTTCTGAAAATTAACTCCGAATTTTGACGATGCCAGACCAGAGCCAAAGCTTTTGAATATCGAATAGATCAACGATACAGACATCTGGTCTTTGTCCACCACGGTCAAATAAACTGTATCTTTATGTACACTTTCACTTAGTTTTGTAGCTGATGCCATCGCCCGTTTCGGATCGACCAGCGCTGCCAATGCATCTGCTGTATCTTGTGATAACATATGCGCAAGCCGCGTTGTTTGATCCGGGTCTGCAATAATACGATTGCGGGCATCATAAGCCAGCTTAGTTACCTCGGCTTCAATATGGGCCCTTTGCGCACCAAACGCATCCATCCCCGCAATGTCGAATTTCTCCAACATGTTATTAATCAAAATCGCCGTGGCCCCTTGGCCATTCGGTGGATGCTCTACAAGCTCCGTACCTTTGTATTCACCTGAAACCGGCGTTGTATAATCACATGCCGTAGCGGCAAAATCATCCAGTGTATGTACGCCGCCCAGCGCATTAAGCGATGCGACCATATCTTCAGCCACTTCGCCCTCATAAAACCCGCGCCGCCCTTCAAGCGCGATACGTTCCAGAACTTCCGCCTGATTTGGTGCGCGGAAAATCTGCCCGGCTTGGGGTGCTTTTCCATCAAACAGATAAAACTTTTTGGCATCCCCTTGCACCCTGTCTTGCCCAAGCGCCCAGTCAAAGGCAACGCGCGGGGCAACGGGTATACCTGCCTTGGCATAATAAATTGCAGGCGCTAAAACTGATGCCAGCCCCAGTTTTCCATGGTCTTTTGACAAACGGCAAAACGCATCGATTGCACCCGGTATCGTCACAGATGCAGCGCTTTCTGTTGGCACAGTTTTATGCCCTTCAGCACGTATAGCCTCCGCCGACAGGCCCATCGGGGCGCGACCTGACCCATTCAAAGCAATTATTTCATCCGAATCGCCCGGGGATAACAATACAAAGCAATCACCGCCAATACCCGTCATTTGCGGCTCACAAATCCCCAGCAAAACGGCAGCGGCAATCGCTGCATCAACGGCATTACCCCCGCTTTCCAGTATTTGAACAGCGGTTTTAGCCGCTAATGGGTGCGATGTCGCACACATGCCATTAATGGCAAAAACAGGGGAACGGCCATTGGTTTGAAAGTCGCGCATCATTAACTCCTAAGTACACAGATGCACTAAATGCCAACAGGCGGTCTTCGTCAATATCTGTTAAGGGAGTGTAGTCCTCGGCACCGTAACATGAGGTGGGGGCAAAAGTTGTCACGGCACCGAGGGAAGCTGATTGCTAGCTACCCGTTTCTTCTGACGCTAGAAGACGGCAATATATTGAAATATATAAGGCAATACTTAGACTTTGTTAAAAAACCCAAAATACATACTTTTGTGATCACATAATATGTTGGGAACCCTCTGAAAACAACAACGCCCCGTCTTTTCAGGCGAGGCGTTGTCTACTCATTAATCACAATACTCATTTACACCCTCTGAATAATCAAAAAACATGTCCATCCATTGTGAATTTTAAGGCCAAAGATCGTTATTTTCGTTAACAGAAAGTTAATGCCCTTGATTTTGAACATTGAAAGCAGCAAACTGTAGGCATGTTTCAGACTGTTCATGACGACCATAAGAAGCAAAAGAAGCTTCCCATCCACTTTCACAAGGCAGAGCTTGCCCTTATTATGTCCCTATATGGGCGTATGGTGGCAGCTGGCGAATGGCGCGATTACGGAATATCCCCGTTAACAGAAGTTGCGATCTTTTCCATCTTCAGACGTACAGCCGAACATCCGATATTCCGCATTGAAAAATGTCCCAAACTCTCAACAAAACAAGGGATTTATGCAGTTATCGCCATGGATGGGCGTATTTTAAAACGCGGCAATGATCTAAAAGCGGTTCTACGTGTTCTGGAGCGAAAAATGATTAAACTGATTGATTAGGGCCGTCTGCGGCACGTTATATCCAATCCTTCTGTCTGCTTAATACGCTGTGCCACGTCTTCAAGCGGCTCCAGCGTAACCCGCATATGATATGCGTTGGCATGAAGCAGATTTTCAGCGTCCGCCATAATGCCCGTATGACCTTTCCAAAAGATCAGATCACCACGCTGTAAGGGCACATTTCCCCCGAATTCCACACCAACTTCGGCCTGTTGCATATCGGTGTCACGCGGGCAGGCTTGCCCGCACGCACGCAAAGAGCTCTGCACCAATCCTGAACAATCAATACCCTGATAACTGTCTCCGCCCCATAAATAGGCAACGCCCAGAAATATCTCTGCGACCGAAACAAAATCGTCTGCATTGGTGTTCAAAGACACAATTGCCTGTTCCGGGACGAATCCGCCTGTTGCAAGTTTCGCGAATCTATCATTTATCGAAACCACATCTAAAAATGCCCCCATCGGCAATGTTAACAGCGGTACTGTTTTGATATTGGCTTCAGGATAGATATGTGTGTTGAGGCAGTTAACTTTGTGGCTTGCGGTACCGGCAGCGACCAAATCATCGGTTTTTATGTATCCGACATAGCGGTCTAATACACTACACCCGAATGAATATCCGGTACGGGGGTCGCGCTCCAATTCCAAAAAGTGAGCCCCGTACATAAGTTCGCAATCCAAACCTCCCTGTGGCTTTGCGAACAATCCCGCAACCGGTTTACCCACTTGCATCAACTCACCTGCCACGAACGTCACCCCATCAATCTGACCCTTAAGGCTATCATGTGCCACGCGGCCATTACTCAAAAAAGTGCGCCGATCATTCATCTGCTATATTCCCCTTCGATCACTTGCAGCATTGCACGCGCTGATTGGCATGCGCCACCAACAGTGCGGCCCGGCTTAGCAACAGGCGTCCAGCCATAAAGATCCAGATGCACGAAATCATTGGCATCCTCAACAAACCGCCGCAAAAACAATGCAGCGGTAATCGCGCCGCCAAATCCACCCTTCGGTGCATTATCCAGATCCGCAACATCAGGCTCAATCACACGCTCGTAAGGATCCCAAAACGGTAAACGCCACAAAGGATCAGCCTGATTTTTTGCAGCTTTCGAAATCGCACCGGCCAATTTATCACTATCGGTAAAGAATGGCGGCACATCAGGCCCAAGGGCCACGCGTGCCGCACCCGTGAGCGTTGCCATACACACCATCAGTTCCGGCTTCTCTTCGTCTCCATAAGCCAAAGCATCCGCCAAGACCAAGCGCCCTTCAGCATCCGTATTATTCACTTCAACAGTCAGACCCTTGCGAGAGGTTAAAACATCCTGCGGTCGAAACGCACCGGCTGATATCGAATTCTCTACAGCCGGAACCAGCACGCGCAAACGCACTTTCAATTTCAACGACATAATCATATGCGCAAGACCCAAAACGGTGGCCGAACCGCCCATATCCTTTTTCATCAACCCCATAGAACCACCCGGTTTGATGTTCAAACCGCCCGTATCAAAGCACACGCCCTTACCGACTAAGGTCACTTTCTGATGGCTTGCCTGCCCCCATGTCATATCCAGCAATCTGGGCGCTTGATCAGAAGCCCGCCCAACCGCATGGATCATCGGGAAGTTCTTTTTCAAAAGCGCATCACCCTTGATGACAGCAACCTTAGCGCCATGATCTTTACCCAATTTGCGAAACGCCGCTTCCAAAGCATCCGGCCCCATGTCTGATGCAGGTATATTAATCATATCCCGGGTCAAAAATTCACCGGCTGCAAGTATTTCCAATCGTTTTTGATCTATGTTTTTATTTGGCTTCAACTTTGCCGCTGCACCTGATTTCACTTTATAGCGGTCAAATGCATATTGTGCCAAAAGCCAGGACAGGCTGGCCTCTGCCAGTTCGGATTTATTTAACCCGGATGCAAATTCATAAACCCCCTTGGGTAATTTGGCAGCCACCGATGCAGCCCAGTAACGCCCACGCGCGCGACCTGCCGCATCACCCCATCCCGCCAGAACCCGTTTAATATTTCCGTCCATATCCGGTATGTTTACAATTTGCCCTAATGCTGCTGTGAATCCACTTGCTTTCACCCAAGCTTTATCTTGTGTCGACGCTTTTGACAGCCACGCTTTCAATGCATCTGATTGAATGAAATCAATCGGGATTGCTTTTTGGGTTTTGCCTGCAAACTTCGGAGCCATTCGGATATCCTTTTCGATAACCCTAACCGATTTTATCCGCGCTTCAAGTCATAGCACTTACCAGTCTGACAAAACCCGCGGAAATTCTGACAGATGAAACAGACCGGCTTCACCAAGGCAAACGATGCGGTGACAAATAACGGGTAAATTTGCCAGATCATTACAATCTATTACATTGATGATATCACAGGCAACATGCGCCAAACATTCCAACCCGATTTGCGGGCTTAGTGTGCGCAGGGTTTTTGCTCTGCGCCTTGCGGCTTGCAAATCCCCTTCATGGATAGCCAGTTCCAACTGGCATAATTTGTCGGATATCTCGAATATTACACGTTCAAAAACCCGCAAACCCTGATCCCGACCCATTGCCCCCAACAGGCTTTCAATTTCCTGATAGTTCAAAACAGGCGCCTCGCCTGAAGGAAACACAATAATCTCTGCCATTCTCTACACCACGCATTAGTACCCCATACGCAGGCTAACCGAGGACCAAAAAATAAATCCTAACCAAATCGCTTACAGCCCTTGTATTGTGCGAACAAATCTAGGAAAATTGACAGGATTTTAGGAACAGAGCCGTTAACATGAAATACGTCAAACCCTTGCCTTCATTTTTGATTAACCGCTATCACGGCTGGCGGGCCACGCAATTTCAGGAAAACAAAGCGTGGTTCGCCAAACTGGTAGACGAAGGCCAGCATCCACGCACCATGGTAATCTCGTGTTGCGACAGTCGTATGCATGTCACATCCGTGTTCGGTGCTGAAACCGGTGATTTCTTTATCCACCGCAATATTGCCAATCTGGTTCCCGAATTCTCGCCGGACGGCGACCATCACGGCACTTCGGCAGCGGTGGAATATGCCGTCAAATCACTGGGTGTGACAAACATCATGGTTATCGGCCATTCAAATTGCGGTGGCATAAACGGCTGCCATGACATGTGTTCCGGCAACGCCCCCGAACTGGAAGAAACTACCAGCTTTGTCGGCCGCTGGATGGACATCCTGCGCGACGGATACGAACGCGTCGCGGCCAAAGGCGGCACAAGAGAAGAACAGATCATCGCATTGGAACACGAATGTGTGCTGGTATCACTGACCAACCTGATGACTTTCCCTTTCGTGCAAGAACGCGTCGAAACAGAAGATCTAGCCCTACATGGCTTATGGATGGATATCCGTGGTGGCGGACTGGAAACGTATAATTCCACTAGTGGAATTTTCGAGCAGGTATAATATAGCGTTGGGTGGGCTATAGCCCACCACAACTTTAACCCTTTTTCAAAACCTCACGGCCCAGCAATTCTGCAATTTGAACCGCATTCAATGCAGCCCCTTTGCGCAGATTGTCTGAAACGCACCACAGGTTGATACCGTTATCAATCGTGCTGTCCTGACGGATACGGCTGATATATGTGGCATACTCGCCGACACAATCAGATGGGGTAATATAGCCACCGTCCTCGCGTTTATCGACAACCATGATGCCTGGAGATACACGTAGTATTTCACGCACTTCATCTTCATCAACGAAATCTTCAAACTCGATATTTATCGCTTCCGAGTGACCGACAAAAACCGGAACTCGTACACATGTGGCAGTGACTTTGATCGATGGGTCGATGATTTTCTTGGTTTCTGCCACCATTTTCCATTCTTCTTTGGTGGTGCCATCTTCCATGAACACATCGATATGCGGGATAACATTGAACGCAATTTCTTTGGGATAAACTTTTGCTGCAACTTCCTGACCAGGTACATATTTGCCTTTGGTCTGGTTCCACAATTCATCAATCGCAGCTTTTCCCGAGCCTGAAACAGACTGATAAGTGCTGACAACAACACGCTTGATCTTCGCGCGGTCATGAAGTGGTTTCAACGCCACGACCATTTGTGCGGTTGAACAGTTTGGATTGGCGATAATGTTCTTTTTGGCATACCCGTGTATCGCTTCAGGATTACATTCAGGTACAATCAACGGCACATCAGGATCATAGCGATAAAGCGATGAATTATCGATCACCACACAACCGGCAGCAGCCGCTTTTGGCGCATACTCTTTGGTCGCGTCAGAACCTACGGCAAATAAAGCCATGTCCCAACCCGTGAAATCGAAAGTGTCCAAGTCCTTCGTCTTCAACGTCTTGTCACCAAAGCTGCACTCTGTTCCCAAAGAATTGCGGCTCGCAAGCACGGCAATTTCATCGATTGGGAACTGGCGTTCCTCCAGAATATTCAGCATTTCGCGGCCTACGTTGCCAGTGGCACCCGCGACGACAATACGGTAACCCATGTTCAGGTCTCCTAAAGTTAAAGTTTGGACATGTTCCTTATGGAACGGGCGGGCTATAGCGCATGCTACAACTTTGTGAAATGGCAAATCGTGAAAATAGTGTTATTGTGTTGCAAAACACAAAGGTTTGAACATGAAATTTATCCTTACTGCCGTAATCATGCTGTTTTACCCAATGTCAGCATTTGCTAACACACCCGAAGTGGTGGCCGTCAATGCCGGTAAATCAGGCGGTGCATGGCGTTTTGATGTTACATTGAAACACGCCGACGCAGGCTGGGACCATTACGCTGATGGCTGGGGTGTCTATCTGACAGATGGAACCGAACTGGGGTACCGCGTGTTGGCCCATCCACATGTGAACGAACAACCTTTCACGCGTTCCCTGTCCGGTGTTAAAATCCCGAAAGGCACAAAATCCGTTATTATCCGCCCCCATGACAAAGTGCATGGGACGGGTTCGGATTTTGTTTACAAGCTGAAATGACCAAGACCCCGACAGAGCTGTTAGAGGGTGCTTACGGCCTTCAGACCGAGCAGGATAATATCGCCTATTACAAGGATTTTGCGGACCATTACGATGACGGGTTTGCCGATGCGATGGGATATAACAGCCCCAACGCTTTAGCGGGTGTTTTCCACGATCTATCAACAGATCAGGACACCCCCATCGCTGACATAGGTTGCGGCACAGGACTGGCCGCCCTTGCCCTTGACCTGCCAAAGCACTCAATTGACGGTTATGATATATCGCCTGAAATGCTTGAGAAAGCCCGCGAAAAACAACTCTACCGCACCCTTTATAGTGCCAACCTGAAATTATCCTTGAAAGCCTATCCAAACGATTATGGCGCATTGATTTCTGTCGGCACCTTCACTCTGGGCCATTTGGGGCCACAGGATTTGGGCAACCTGTTAACCCTATTGCGGTCAAACGGTTTGGTCTGCATCACGGTTAGTGCCGCACATTTTAAAGCCCAAGAGTTCGCCGCGTTTCTTCAGGACTTGCATACGGTGGGAAAAATAACCTCACCACAAATCCACACAGTCCCGATATACACCAAAGACAATCACGATCACGCGGCCGACAAAGCCCATATTCTGAGCTTTCGCAAAGCTTAGCGCTTGCCGTTCCACGTTCCACCTGTAATCTGGCCCCATGACATTCTTTGACACAAATCTCGACGATAAGTTCGATCTGACCAAAACCCGTATTTACACATCCGGCACACAGGCTCTTGTGCGCCTATGCCTGATGCAAGCCGCCCGCGACCGCGCCGCAGGGCTTGATACGGGCGGTTATGTCAGTGGCTATCGCGGCTCACCACTTGGCGGGCTAGACCTACAGTTCGGGCGTGCCAAAAAATATCTTGAGGATGCTCAAGTCATTTTTGAAGCAGGCCTAAACGAAGACATCGCCGCCACCGCCATATGGGGCACCCAACAGGCTGAATTGCGCGGCGACGGTAAACACGACGGCGTTTTTGCCATGTGGTACGGCAAAGGCCCGGGCGTTGACCGGTCAGGCGACGCCATCCGCCACGCCAACCTTGCAGGCACATCCCCAAACGGTGGCGTTTTATTGTTGATGGGCGACGATCATACTTGCGAAAGCTCCACCACCGCACACCAAAGCGAATATGCTTTGGTCGATGCCATGGTGCCGATCCTGAACCCCGCAAGCGTGTCGGAAATCATTGCATATGGCCTACACGGCTGGGCCTTGTCGCGCTTTGCAGGCGTCTGGTGCGGCTTGAAATGCGTTAAGGACAACGTGGAATCGTCAGGTTCCATTGATGTCAGTCTCGACAGCTTTCAAACCACGCTCCCCACAGATTTCGATATGCCCTTGGGTGGCCTGAATATCCGCCTGAACGATCACCCCACGGTGCAAGAGGCGCGGCTTCACCAACATAAACTAAACGCGGTTCTGGCTTATACCCGCGCAAATAAGCTTGATCAAACCATCTACACGGGCGGCAAGTCGCCCAAGATCGGCATCGTTTCCACCGGCAAATCCTATATGGATACCCTACAGGCACTGGACGAGTTGGGCATTGACGAAGCCCGCGCCAATGCGCTGGGCTTGGCCCTATACAAAGTTGCAATGCCGTGGCCGTTAGAACCGACCGGAATAGCAGAATTTGCCAAAGGTCTGGACCAGATTATTGTGGTCGAGGAAAAGCGCGGGTTGATCGAAGACCAGCTTCGTACCTTACTATATGGCCGGGAAAATCAGCCCGGTATAATCGGCAAAAAATCCGAAACAGGTTCAACATTATTCCAGCCGGAAATGGCCCTGAACGCGGTGCAAATAGCGGCTGCTATCGGTCAACGACTGTTGACATTAAAGGGTGGCCAATCGCTGGAAAACAAAGTCAGCGACCTGAAAGCCCGCCTGTCGGAAACCCGCACAGAGCTGCCTGTAGCACGCGGTTTGGTGTTCTGCGCTGGCTGCCCGCACAACACCTCCACCATCCTACCCGAAGGCGCACGCGGCTTTTCGGGCATCGGTTGCCACTGGATGGCGCAATTCATGGATCGCGGGGTTGAGGGCTACACCCACATGGGCGCCGAAGGATCAAACTGGATCGGTGAAGCAAAGTTTTCCACTTGCGATCACGTGTTCCAAAACATCGGCGACGGCACCTATAATCATTCAGGCATCATGTCGATCCGCGCAGCGGCAGGCGCCGGCGTGAACATGACCTACAAGATCCTTTATAACGATGCGGTCGCCCTGACAGGGGGCCAATTGCATGATGGCGGCATGGACGCTTACGATGTCGTCGCCGAAGTGCTGGCAGCAGGCGTCACCAAACTGGAATACGTCACAGAAGACCCCGCACGCATCGACAGATCACGCCTGCCAAGTGGTATCAAAATCCACCACCGCCGCGACTTGCAAAAAGTGCAGGAAGAAATCGCACATGTCAAAGGCGTCAGCGTTATCCTTTATGACCAAACCTGCGCATCCGAAAAACGCCGCCGCCGTAAACGCGGGCTAATGGCAGATATCGACAAGCGCTTGTTTATCAATCCCGATGTTTGCGAAGGCTGCGGCGACTGCGGTGTACAATCTAACTGTGTTGCCATCCAACCGCTGGATACTCCGCTGGGCCGCAAACGCAAAATCGACCAGTCAGTGTGCAACAAGGATTTCACGTGTTCGGACGGTTTTTGCCCCAGTTTTGTAACTGTTCAGGGCGGCACACCGCGTAAAACCAAAGCGACCCTGACCAATCTGCCGGACCTGCCGGAACCGGACAGCAAACCCGACCTGACCAAACCCTATTCGATCCTTGTTACAGGCGTGGGCGGCACAGGTGTTGTCACCATCGGTGCGCTTGTCGGCATGGCGGCACATCTGGACGGTATCGGCAGCGGTATCATCGACATGGCGGGCTTGGCGCAAAAGGGCGGCTCGGTTTATTCGCACATCAAACTTGCCGCCACGCCGGGTGTTATCAAAACCATCCGCGTCGCGGACGGCTGTGCCGACCTTATGTTGGGGTGCGACGTGGTTGTGGGTGCGGGCAATGCAGCGCTTTCTACCTTGTCAAAGTCCACACAGGCATTAATCAACACCCACGAACAAATGCCGCGCGAATTCGCCTACGAGCGGGATTTCACCTTGCCCACAGACCTGATGCATACACGTGTCACAGATACTGTCGGGCATGATAACGCCGCGTTCATCGACGCAAGCAATTACGCCACACAGCTGCTGGGTGACAGCATCGGCACCAATTTGTTCATGCTTGGGGCAGCTTATCAAAAGGGACTTATCCCGCTGAGCGCAAAAGCCATTGACCACGCGATTGACCTGAACGGTGTTGCCACCGAGATGAACAAAAACGCCTTTGCGCTGGGGCGCCATTGGGTGCTGGATCACAGCCGTCTTGATGCTCTTTTGCCAACCACCACCGTTCCGGAACCGGAAACACTGGACGCGATTATAGCAGACCGCGCAATGCGCCTGACCGCCTATCAAAACGCTGATTACGCGGATAGTTATCGCAGTTTCATGGCAAAGGTTTCCGACAAACCCTATGCCATCGCCGTGGCCCGCAACCTCTATAAACTCATGGCCTACAAAGACGAATACGAAGTCGCGCGGCTATACTCTGACCCGTCATTCATGGAAAAACTTCACGACCAGTTCGAAGGTGATTTAAAGTTGAAAATCTCCCTCGCCCCGCCACTACTGTCCCGCCCCGACCCCGTCACCGGCAAAGCGAAAAAAATCGAATTCGGCGCATGGATTTTTCCGTTCTTCAAGGTTCTGAAATCCCTAAAAAGCTTACGCGGAACCCCGTTTGACCCGTTCGGCTATTCAACCGAACGCCGCCGCGAACGCGCGTTAATCGAAGAATATAAGGCGATGATTCTTGGGATTAAGGAGGGTACAAAACCGGAAACCGCACTTGAGCTGGCAAACCTACCAGAGGGCATTCGCGGCTTTGGGCATGTGAAGATGGGGTGTGTTGAAGAGGTAAAGAAAGTCAAAAGTACGTTAGTATGAAAATCCGTAATATTCATTAAATAGTGCATACTTAGTTACATATTACCTCTTGCGACCTAGTCCTGGGGAACCACCTTGAACAAAGCTGCGATGGTTGCTTTTTGAGAATGTAGTGGAGAATGCATTGCGATCTGAAATAACATCATGCCTATCTTCAATCGTTGAAGAAGGGTTGATTTGTTCTAAGCCAATATAGCCATTAAACAATAGGAGAGCCTCTTTATCTATTTGTAGCTGACTAATGCGTGCTTTATTGATGAATTTAGCAATACCACCTTTTGGTGGTTTCTCTTCACTACGTTTGCAACATCGAACTAAGCAGTCAACAAATTGCTCTTCAATCACATCATGGTCGCACTTAGGAGCTATGGAAAATAACATTTGTGCATATATTATATTGAAACTCGGAGTCATTAAATCAATACTGATACGCTCTGCAAGGCTAAGGAAATTGTCGCGCGTCTGTAGGCAACTATGTCTACCGATAAGCTTGATTGCTAATTTTGTGTCCATTTTTCGCTCTAATAAAAAAAGCCGCCCAATAATAGGCGGCCTTTCTACTAGTTTACCTTAATGGCAATGATATGGTTTTGAGCCTGCATGACAACCGCTCGCATCTGTTCCACCTGAATGGGCAAATGCGGTAGATGTTGCAAGAACTGTAATAATAGTGGCAATAATAATTTTCATAATCTTTCCTTTAATGATTTATTAACCATCTTTACGATCATCTTAAGGGCGAGTAAATGAGTCTTATGTGATCTGACAGCATTTACGTAGTATTATTTCAGGTAAACCTAATGATTACAATGTCTTAACTATGCGTCCCAGCTGGGACATTCGCGTTTTCAATATAAAAAGGGCCGTCCATTTCAGGACAGCCCTGTCAAAAATCTAAGGATAAAACTTAAAGGCTTGCTTCCAGCTCAGCGATGATAGCATCACCCATCTGGCTCGTCGAAACAGGTGTGCCACCATCCGACATCATCAAATCACCCGTGCGAATACCCTTGGCCAGAACCGCCTCAACAGCCTGTTCCAGACGCGTGGCTTCCTCACCCTGATCAAAGCTGTAGCGCAGTGCCATGGCCAGACTTAAAATACAGGCACAAGGATTAGCTTTGCCTTGGCCCATGATATCAGGTGCTGATCCGTGAACCGGTTCATACATTGCTTTCGGGCGGCCATTTTCCATCGGTGCGCCCAAAGACGCAGACGGCAACATACCCAGCGAACCCGTCAACATTGCCGCGCAATCAGACAGGATGTCACCGAACAGGTTATCAGTCAGGATCACATCAAACTGTTTAGGTGCCCGCACCAGTTGCATCGCACCCGCATCCGCATACATGTGGCTTAGCTCCACATCCGAATAATCCGCTGCATGCACTTCGGTCACAACATCGCGCCACAAAATGCCGCTTTCCATGACATTAGCTTTTTCCATCGAACACAGCCGGTTATTGCGTTTGCGCGCCAACTCGAAAGCGGACCGCGCAACGCGATCAATTTCACTTTCAGTATAGCGCTGGGTGTTGATCCCGACACGTTCACCATTTTCTTCAAAAATCCCGCGCGGCTCACCGAAATAAGAGCCGGATGTCAATTCGCGCACGATCATAATATCCAGCCCCGCAACCAGCTCTTTTTTCAACGAAGAAAAATCCGCCAAAGCGTCAAAGCATTGGGCAGGGCGCAGGTTGGAAAACAGATCCATTTCCTTGCGCAGACGAAGCAATCCGCGTTCCGGCTTTACGCTGAAATCCAGATCGTCATACTTCGGGCCGCCAACAGCACCCAGCAAAACCGCATCAACTTCTTGCGCCTTGGCCATCGTATCATCATGCAACGGAGTGCCGTGTTTATCATAAGCCGCGCCACCAACCAGATCTTCGGACACATCAAACGTCAGATCACGTTTATCACCGTACCATGCAATAATGCGCTGCACCTCGGTCATAACTTCCTGACCGATCCCGTCACCGGGTAATATTAACAAAGATGGTGTGTTCATGGCGCAAATCCCTTTTAAATCTAAGTGCCACGGGTAATGCGTGGCGCGGATTTGGTCAAGCTTATAGGCGCATTATAAACTCATCTGTCTGGCGCTGTTCAGTCTTTTTCTTATCTTCATCTTTGTGGTGTAATGCAACTTTTGCCAAGGCAACTGCGCGCATAACGTAAATCGCAGGCAGATAAGTCCAAAAGGCAATCACCCAGGTAATTGAAATTGGTGCAAGTACACCGTCATTCGAAATCCACACGATTGCAATATCGGCAATGATGGGGCCAAACAAAGGGATCAGAAATGCTACAAGCATGCTGGCAAATGCCGAGTTCACCAATCTTTTATGTAAACTTGTCATATCATAGGATTTGTAAGTCGGCATATTTAACCACATATTAAAATTGCCGTCACCAAACCGCCAAAGATTTGAAAAGATGGCGCCGCAAAAAGCCAACACGCATGACAGGCTGATCACAATATTCAAAGTAATCGCTTGCCCGACAACTTCACGCAGTGCCCAGTCACTTCCTGCTAAAGTGTCAGCCACAATCGCTACCGGACTGTAGGTAAAATCCAAAACAGCAAACCCATTAATTGCAATTGACGCAAAAATACCGGTCAAAACGTTTCCGTCCAACACAGTCGAAATAAGGTAAGCCGGGGCCAAAGTCAGAGCCAGCATTAACAAGTATCTGATGCGGTTATAGGGTGCCGCAAACCGAAACTCTATAACGGACGGGGTTGGAAAACCGTATTCGTAAATCACAAACACCGCGCCGATAGTGGCCAGGATACGTGTAAATTCCAGCGCCGATTGGGATGTTTCCGAAAGCAAGAACGCAGGCAGCATCACTAAGATTGCTACGACTACCGCTCTCACAGCTGCTCCTGTAAGCCTTAAAATCACTGCCTTATCCTCATATTTTTACCCTAACATTGAGGGTAGTAGCTGGCATTTGTGCCTTATTATGGCCCTAATTGTGTCGAGAAAGCCCTATTCGTCAAGTATTTTATACATATTTATTGAAATTCAATAGCTTTGCGTGCTTTCTTAATCAGCATTTTTTATGAAAAAGGCCGCAAAAAGCGGCCTTAGATTGGTATATTTACACCTTAAATTCAGACCCAAGGCATCGTTTTACTATATTCTTCCTCAAACGAATCGATTGCCTTAACCTTTTGCATTGTAAGGCCAATATCGTCCAAACCGTTCAGCAAGCAGTGTTTTTTAAACGCATCGACTTCAAATGCATATTCTTCACCGTCTGCGCCGGACACGGTTTGATTTTCCAGATCAATCGCAATACGTGCGTTTTCACCCTTTTTTGCGTCTGCCATCAAAGCATCAACCGCTTCTTTGGGCAGAACCACAGGCAATATTCCGTTTTTAAAGCAGTTATTGTAAAAAATATCTGCATAAGAGGTCGAGATCACCACTTTGATACCGAAATCCCGCAACGCCCATGGTGCGTGTTCACGTGATGAACCACAGCCAAAGTTATCACCTGCCACAAGTATTTCAGCGCGGCGGTATGCAGGCTGGTTCAATACGAAATCAGCGATTTCATTACCATCTTGATCGTAGCGCATCTCGTCAAACAGGTTCACACCCAAGCCTGAGCGTTTAATGGTTTTCAAAAACTGCTTTGGAATGATCATATCGGTGTCGATATTGATCAAAGGCATAGGTGCCGCAACACCTGATACATTTTCAAATTTTTCCATCATACAGCTCCTTCAAAAGTACGAATATCCGTTAAATGACCTGTAACAGCAGCTGCTGCCGCCATCGCAGGCGATAACAAATGCGTCCGCCCACCACGGCCTTGGCGGCCTTCGAAGTTACGGTTGGAAGTTGCCGCACAGCGCTCACCCGGTGCCAATTGATCGGGATTCATTGCCAGACACATCGAGCAACCCGCCATGCGCCATTCAAAACCGGCGTCCTTAAAGATGTCCGCTAGACCCTCTTCTTCGGCCTGCGCACGCACAAGTCCCGAACCCGGCACAACCATTGCACGGATACCGTCTTTGACTTTATGCCCTTTCAAAACCGCAGCTGCTGCCCGCAAGTCTTCAATACGCCCGTTCGTACAAGATCCGATAAACACCGTATCAATTGCAACATCCGTCAACTTTTGACCCGCTTGCAGGCCCATATAGTCCAAAGACCGCGCAACAGCATCAACCTTACCGCCTTCAAAGTCGCTTGGCGCAGGCACCACCGCATCAATCGGCAAAACATCCTCGGGTGACGTGCCCCAGGTAACGCTTGGCGCAATATCTTCGCCCTTGATGGTCAGTACTTTATCAAAATGGGCGCCCGGGTCGGTAAACAAAGTCTGCCAATAAGCCATGGCTTTATCCCAATCAGCACCGGTTGGTGCATGCGGGCGACCTTTTACGTAATCAAAAGTCTTTTGATCAGGTGCGATTAATCCGGCACGTGCACCACCTTCGATCGCCATGTTACAGACGGTCATACGACCCTCCATGGACAGCTCTTCAATGGCTTGACCGCAATATTCGATCACATAACCCGTACCGCCAGCCGTACCTGTTGCACCGATCACCGACATCGTAATGTCTTTAGCAGTCACACCGGGACGCAAAGAGCCCGTAATCTCGACCTTCATGTTTTTGGATTTCTTCTGGATCAGCGTCTGTGTTGCTAAAACATGTTCAACTTCGGATGTTCCGATACCATGCGCCAAAGAACCAAAGGCGCCATGCGTGGCCGTGTGGCTATCACCACAAACAACAGTCATACCGGGCAATGTCCAACCCTGTTCAGGGCCGACAATATGCACGATCCCCTGACGCACGTCGGACACGGGGTAATAGTGAATGCCGAAATCCTTGGCATTCTTGTCCAAGGCTTCCACTTGAATGCGGCTTTCTTCATTTTCGATGCCATTCACACGATCAAGTGTGGTGGGTACATTGTGATCGGGCACAGCAATGGTTTTTTCAGGTGCGCGCACATCGCGCCCCGCCATGCGAAGCCCTTCAAAGGCCTGCGGGCTGGTTACTTCGTGGACAAGGTGGCGATCGATATACAACAGACATGTGCCGTCTTCGGCCTCGTCTGCCAGATGCGCATCCCATATTTTATCGTAGATAGTTTTTTGTGCGGACATTTTAACCTCCCGCGTATGTTTCAAATTGTAGCTAGTATAACAGGATTGCGGCTTAGGGCTTGGCCATAAGCGTAAACTGCATGCCATAGAACCGCCACGGCAGGCGTGTTTTGTCATCGATGTCAAAAAGAATTTCCATATCGTCCATTTATCTGCGAATCATGTTGTAAGCAAGTGCTGGAAAAAGCGACGCAAAGCACCTAGCATAGAATGAAAGGGGCAGAGTATACATGAATCCGGAAAAAAACACAGAAGTTCTGACTTCAGCGCAAGAACTATGGGGTGAACTGCTAAAATTCGGTGTCCGGCTGATGCAGCCGTGGACAATGTATCAACTTATAATAATAATTGCCCTTGCTATATTTTGCACCGCCCTGACCCGCGCATTTGTACCCAAATGCACAAAATGGTGTGAAGGCAAAGAAGGTATTTATAAACATCTTTCAACTATTATGCTGGATGTTCACCGCCGCGTTTCGCTTGCAGTTTATACAGTTATTGCACTTTCGGTTGTGTCCATCATGCAGATCATAACATGGCCCAGTCGCTCTTTTTTCATTGGCCTGTCAATAGAGCTTGCCGTTTCATGGTTAGTAATTTCAATCGTCGCATCCCTAATCAAAATGAGATCGCTCAGGGCGCTGGCAACTTGGGTGGGGTGGACCATCGCAACCCTTCAAATTACTGATTTACTGGAACCGACAACACATTTGCTGGACAGCATATACATCGATCTTGCCGGTGACCAAATTTCAATTCTTACGATAATAAACGCAATACTGACATTGCTCGCATTGTTTATTGTCGCCCGGATAGTAACCAGAGTTTCAGTCAGGCAAATCAACAAAATTGACGACATGACACCGTCGCTTAAGGTTTTGTTTTCAAAGATTGTACAAATCAGCCTATACACCATTGGCTTCCTGCTTTGTTTAAAAGTTATCGGGTTTGACTTGGGCAACTTGGCCGTCCTGTCCGGTGCCATTGGTTTGGGTATCGGTTTTGGTCTGCAAAGAATCGTATCAAACTTGATTTCCGGCATCATCATTCTGTTGGATAAATCAATTAAGCCCGGCGATGTCATATCATTGAACGAAACCTTTGGCTGGATCACGCATCTTGGTTCTCGTTATGCCTCTGTCACAACGCGCGATGGCCGCGAACATCTGATCCCGAATGAGGACTTCATCACAAGCCAGGTTATTAACTGGTCACATTCCAGCGATTTTGTCCGTCTGGATATCTTCTTTGGTGTCGATTACGACTGTGATCCACATGAGGTTAAAAAACTTGCGGCCGCTGCACCGTTATCTGTAGATCGCGTCGTTACAAATCCAAAACCCGTAGCTCATATCGTAAAATTCGGTGATAGCTCCATTGATTTTATTTTGCGGTTCTGGATCCGCGATCCCAATAAGGGCCTGACGAATATACGCGGCAACGTCTATCTCTCACTTTGGGATACGCTAAAAGAAAACAACATTAATATCCCCTATCCACGGCGTGAAATTACAGTTTTGGGGAGTGACGGAGAACGCCTACAAGACGTTAAATAAAATCTCAGACAATTACAGTTGCTTCCAAGGGGGCAAAGCTATGGCCACTGAGCATAATCATTTAATGGCTAATTCTTGCCAAATGCAGCCCTTCTGCTAGCATAGGGTCTATACTATATATCCAATGCCACGTTTATGAAGGTTTAGCTGATGTCATTAATGCGAGTCCTTTCAATCCATTCAATCATATTTATAGCTTTGTCCGGAAATGTTTCTGCACAAACCGTTCTCGACAAAATCAAGGATGGCGCCAATAAAACGGGCTCAGCAATCGGAAATGCCGCCAGCAGTGTTGGTGACACGGTAAACTCAACAGTTGATCTTGCGGCGGATAAAGAGACGCCTGAACAATCGCGTCAAACTCGTGATGCGGTGGCCAAAGATACTCTTGCCAAGCTGTTTTCCAAGAACAAAACCGCAAAAGAGCTTTTTGATGCAAGTGCCGGTTATGCCGTGTTTGATACCCGCAAAGTTGTCACTCTTGGGGTCGCCGCAGGCTTTGGCCGCGGTGTAGCGGTATCAAAAGAGACAAATAAACGCACATATATGAATATGGGAACCGGCGGTGTCGGATTGTCACTTGGTATCGGTGGTTTCGAAAGTCAGGTCGTGATCCTGTTTGAAAAAACAGCCGGTTTCAACTCTTTCGTTACGAACGGCTATGATGCTACCGCTGAGGGCGGGTCGATGTTCGGCGACGATAAAGCCGAACAACAAGTTAGATTTGTCAATGGCCGCTCAATCTTTGTGCTCACCAAAAAAGGTTGGAAAGTCAGTGCATCCGCCGCCGGAACAAAATACTGGCCGGACAAGGATTTGAACTAGGATCGGTTGATGCTTTCCCCATCCCGATAAACCACATTACTTGGCCGAATGCTTCCCACGGAAAAGTCGTTACAATTGCGTTGATCACGGAACAGGTATTTCTGAACTATTGGATGCGCGGGATCGGCCACACCCAAGCGCACCAGTAATGCAGTAATAGCACACTCAGAGGCGCGTGTAGCACCGTCTTCAATTTTTAGCGCAACGCCCAACCCAAGTTCAGGGATAATTGCGGCAAACACACCTTCAGCCCCGGTTTTTATTGCAACCTTGCCATCCATTGCCCGCATCAGTTCGGTGCAGGCGCGGCCTTCTCCCGCGACCAGTTCCGGATGCTTCGTCATGGCCGCTATCAAGGTTCTTGCCGCATCTTCCCGTACCGGCCCCAAACCACTTGGGTCAGCCATACGCGCCAAAGCACGGGCAAAACCTGCTAGCGTTATGCCAAAGTTAGGGGCCGAGCAGCCGTCGATTGCATAACCGGATGCATCTTCTCCTGCCATATCTTCGATCGCAGCCTTAGCCGCAATTTGGACAGGGTGGTCGATCTCAAGATATTCCGGCCCGCCACCCAGATGTTTATTCAAGGTTAAAAACCCGGTATGCTTGCCCGAACAGTTGTTATGGGTTTGATCAAAACAATGATCCCCACATATCAATCCTTTTGCAGCCTCTTCATCAGATGGCATATGCCCACCACAACGCAGGTCTTTTTCGGATAGCTCAAGATTATCAAGCCAGGCGCTTACGCGTTTAGTATGAATAAACGCACCCTTATGCGATGCGCAAGATAACGCCAGTTGCTCAGAGCCAAGCCCAAAGCGTTTTGCCGCACCACTTTCGATCAAAGGCAGGGCTTGCAGCATCTTGCACGATGACCGCGGCAGCACACCAGCAGTTGGGTCACCCCACCCGGCCAACAGGTCGCCGTTTGTATTACAAATCGCAATATGCCCGCGATGAACGCATTCCAGATAGGCGCCGCGCCACACTTCTGCCACAATTTCCGACTGACCCATCTGATTTTAACTCCTATCGACATTAATCCGCCGATTTTAAAGGTTTATACATTGCTTACTGGCTATATTTATCATTCTTATTCTAGTATACTGTCACAACATCAACACAATTCCGTCCTAATTACGGCGGAGCAGGCAAAAAACAACAGCTTGGAGGCTGTAAGGCAGAATGAACAGAGCAATTGCATTGACATGCGGCATAACCGCAGCGGTGTCCTTTAGTACTACGACCGTGTCCGCACAGACATCAACGAACGTCGTGGATTCAAAATCAGACTGGTCAGTATTCGTAGAAAATGATCCGCTTAGATGCTGGATCGTATCAAAACCCACAAAAACTGTTAACACCAAAGGTGGTAAAACCGTTGTTGTTAATCGTGGTGACATCAGGCTTTTTGTCACTTACCTGCCTAAAAACGGGGTCAGTGGAGAATTGTCGTTTACCGGGGGTTATCCATTTAAACCGGATAATGCCGTTTTATTAACGGTTGGATCATCAGAATATAAAATGTTCCCCGAAGGCGAGTATGCGTGGCCTGAATCTAGTGCTGTTGATACTAAAATCAGGGCATCGATGAAGCGCGGTGCATCCGCTATCGTCAAAGCACAAAGCGCCCGCGGCACCCAGACAACTGATACATTTTCACTGGTCGGGTTCACCGCAGCCCTTGCCGAAGCGGAAAAGCGTTGCAAATAGCTATTTCGCCGCAAGTATTTTGACGATGGGTTTTGGGACTGCTTTGCAATAATCGGTTTGCAGACCTGTGGGGCATGCCGCAGTCCATTAAAGGTTTAGCTTTCCGTTTTTATGCTATATTAGCGCCGGAACCCGATTTTCGGGACTAGTAGCTAGAAAGCTGTCACAATGACTGCACCGATAACACCAGATGTAATCACCATCCCACGCAAACAGGACTTGGATGCAAAGCCAAACCTGATCGGCCTTAGTCGCGATGCGCTTAAAGCGGCCTTTGCGGAAATCGGCACGCCTGAGAAACAGCTAAAAATGCGGGTCAATCAGGTTTGGGGCTGGATCTATCAAAAAGGGGTCACGTCTTTTGATGATATGACAAACCTGTCCAAGGATTTTCGCACAAACCTTGCGGAAAACTTTCAAATAACCCGCCCTGAAATTGTTACCCGCCAAATCTCGAATGACGGCACGCGCAAATATCTGCTGCGCGTCGCCGGCGGACATGAAGTGGAGGTTGTCTATATCCCCGAAACCAATCGCGGAACTTTATGCATATCTTCGCAAATAGGTTGCACCCTGACTTGCCCGTTTTGTCACACGGGCACACAAAAACTGGTACGCAACCTGACAGCGGGGGAAATCGTCAGCCAAATTCTGGTGGCCCGCGATGATTTGGAAGAATGGGGCAAGCCAGCCGGAGATAAACGCCTGATTTCCAATATCGTTCTGATGGGCATGGGCGAACCGTTATACAATACCGACAACGTACGTGACGCCATGTTGATCGCAATGGATAACGAAGGTATTTCACTTTCACGCCGCCGCATCACATTGTCCACCAGCGGTGTGGTCCCCGAGATCATCCGCGCCGGCGCTGAAATCGGCTGTATGCTGGCAATCAGTTTTCACGCCACCACGGACGACGTGCGCGACAAACTGGTACCGATCAACCGCAAACATAAAATAGCCGAGCTCCTGCAAGCCTGCCGCGATTATCCGCGTCTATCCAATTCAGAGCGCATCACATTTGAATATGTCATGCTGGATGGCGTAAATGACAGTGATGCGGATGCCCGCCGCCTGGTAAAGCTGATCTCGGGCATTCCTGCAAAAATCAACCTAATCCCGTTCAACCCCTGGCCCGGATCGCCTTATAAACGGTCAAATTGGGATAGAATTGAAGCATTTGCCGATATTGTGAACGAAGCAGGTTATGCTAGCCCTATACGAACCCCACGTGGTGAGGATATAATGGCCGCATGTGGGCAACTAAAAAGCGCAACAGAGCGACAAAGAAAATCAGCTAAGAAGATTGCGCAAGAAACGGGAACGTAATGATGAATAGACGGGAATTCATTCCTTTAACAGCAAGTGCGCTGATGCTTATGGCATGTGCGCCACCATCAAAATTCAAAACATATAATGGACCACAAGTCACACGGGTTATCGTGGAAAAGTCGACACGGTCCATGTGGTTGATGAACGAAACAACAGTGCTTAAAAAATATAATGTTGATCTAGGTTTTACGCCGGATGGACACAAAGAAATAGAAGGCGATGGGCGCACACCCGAAGGCAGCTATTTCATTGACCGGCGCAACCCGAACAGTACATATTACTTAAGTCTTGGCATTTCCTATCCAAACACAAAAGACATCGCATATGCTAAATCAATCGGGAAAAGCCCGGGTGGTGCAATATTTATTCATGGTGGGCCTGTTCGACGTGCTGATCGCAAAAAGCCGGATTGGACAGCGGGTTGCATATCCGTCACCAATAAAGAAATAGAAGTTATTTACGCGATGGTTCAAAACAGAACACAAATAGACATCATACCTTAACTCTAACTGCCTGTTAGCTGCGTCCACCAGATTTTACCGTTTTTCTCTTGGAACCATGCAAACCCAAGAAAATTCGCTTCGGGATCAAGAATTGAAGCGCGCGCATCAGGGTCACTCATCCATACCTGCAATGTTTCCGTATCATTTTCATAGGTTTCTGAAATATTTTCACCCAGCATCCGTCCGGCATATCCTGTGCGTGCGACACGGTCGATTGGCGAAGAGCCGTCAGAGCCAAAATGCCATGGGCGTTGTTGCTTTGCCATATCGATGGAATGGGTTTTTGCAGCGGCATTCAGCTGTTCTGACAACTGAAGCGGCTGTAATCCGCTTGCGAGACGAATTTCATTAACTGTATCCAACTGACGGAACATAATTTTGTTCTCACTACCCTTATGAATTCTAAATATTGTTGGGTGAAATCCGGTATCTGCTGGTTTATTTGTCGTGTCTGAGCATGCTGAAAGCATAAAAACAGCCATAAATACAATGGATAGCGTTTTAATCATTTATCTGCCCTCTGGCCCTTTAGATTCGCCCTGTTTAGGGTGCAAAACCGCTCTTGGGAAGCCCCCGCACACGCGTTAACAAATGTTTGAATTGCAACTGTGGTGTAAAGACACTATTTAAGCAAGATACCGCAGATTTGGATTAAAATGATGGATATGAAAATTACAAGACGTGCGTTTACTGTCTCTGCATTAGCAGCGCCTTCAATCGTTGGCACAAAGTTAATGGCGCAGACCGATAAGGCTATGCTGCAAGATATTGATGCTGAAAACGTCGCGGATCTCGAAACTGGGACTGTGAAGCGTAATTCGTCTAATTTTAAGTCCAAGGATTGGAGACCATATTTCTCTAACCTAAGGAATGGGGTTGTTCTGGTTGATACACGCAGCCGCGCATTACACTATTGGTCAGAGGATGAAAGCATCTACCGACTATATCCAACCAGCGTCCCCGAATCGGATGACTTAACCCGTCTTGGGCGCACATCAATAATTCGCAAACGTATTGGCCCAGACTGGCGCCCGACAGCCAATATGTTAAAAAGAAACCCTGACTGGCCAAAATATATTCCACCGGGCCCTGAAAACCCGCTTGGTACCCATGCATTATATTTATCTTGGAAATATTACCGCATACACGGCACTCACGATACACGTAAAATTGGCCGTCGCTCATCAAATGGATGCATTGGTTTATACAATCAGCACATCGAAATTTTGTATGATCTAACAAAGGTCGGCACGCAAGTGTTGCTAATTTAACGGCTTTTCGGCCTTGTTATAAGGCATTTTTGCATCTTATTGTTGCAATTCACATTTTTTGCTGCTTTAAAAACCGCACGAGGTACAGTCATGGGTGTTCGTTGTCGGGCCGTCTACCTTTCCCGAAGTTACAACGAACTTATTAAATTGGAGGATTTTCATATGAAATCTATCGCACTAGCAGCTGCTTTTTCTCTAGCAGCAACAACTGCATTCGCAGGTTCACTGGCAGAGCCAGTAGTAGAAGCACCAGTAGAAGAGCCAGCGGCATCTTCAGGTGGCTCTTCTGGTCAAGGTTATGTAGGATTCGCAATTCTTGGTGTTTTGGCTGTTGCCGCAATTATTGCTGCAGCTGACTAATTGCTATTTTACTTTCTGGCTAAGGCCGGAAATATACAGTTTCAAGGGATGCAGCGTTAACGCTGCGTCCCTAAATTTTTGCCTTATAAATCTACTGATAGTCCGGATTTATAATCAGGGTATTTCAAAACAACACCCAGTTCGGATTTAATCAGGGTATTCGAAACCTTTTTCGATTCTGAATAAAAACTCCGCGCCATCGGCGTCATTTCAGCTTGCTCAAAAGCCTCGTCCTTTGGGATAGGAACACCTATCATTAATGCCGCATGTGCAATCACATCTTCCGGCGGTGCAGCCAGATTATCACAAACATTATAGATCGCCCCTGCATTTGGCTTTGCAATCGAGGCTGCAAGTGTTTGCGCAATATCGTCCACATGAATACGGCTGAAAACCTGATTGGCCTTTATGATCCGCCGGGCAGTACCTTGCCGAAGTTTAGCAAAAGGCCCACGCCCGGGGCCATATATCCCTGCAAGACGAAAGATGTGCAGCGGTAAATCCATGTCCTGCCATGCTTGCTCGGCTTTCACACGTAGCTGCCCGCGTTTGGTTGCCGGATTAAGCGGTGTATCTTCATCGACCCAACCCCCCTGATGATCCCCGTAAACCCCTGTTGTTGATAGGTACCCAACCCACTGGAACTGATCCCGTCGTGCTGCGATTTTATCGGCCATATCTGTTAAAACAGGATCACCCGTTTCATTTGGCGCAGTTGAGATCAACAGATGTGTCGCCTGATCCAATACAGCATCAATATCGGGACCGGGCCAGACCACCGGCTGCGCACCTGATGCCACAACCTCTGCTGCCTTATCATCTGACCGAATGGTTCCGAACACCGTCCAACCCTGTGGGACCAGTAATCGCGACAATGCTTGCGCCGAATAACCATGCCCGAAGCTTAATAATATACTTGTCATAACCGCGCCTTTGCCCATCGTGCTGCATCCGAAACGGTTGGGTCTTGATCCGCAACCAATTCTGCTGCAACCGCTTTTAAATCCGTATCCCCTGAATTCCCGATTGCATAAAGCACGTTGCGCACAAACTGGTTGCGGCCAATGCGCTTTATCGGTGATTTGCTAAAAAACAGCCGAAATTGCGCATCATCCAGCCGGGCCAGTTCCGCCAGCTTTGGTGCCTTCAGCTCTTCTCGTGCGTGGTAACTGATGTCGCGCGCTTCCACCGCAAATTTATTCCACGGGCAGACCGCTAAACAATCATCACAGCCATAAATACGGTTCCCCATCAGCACCCGTAATTCTTCATCCACCGGACCTTTATGCTCAATAGTCAGATAGGAAATGCACCGCCGCGCATCCAACTGATAGGGCGCAGGAAACGCGTTAGTTGGGCAAATATCCAGACACGCACGACAAGATCCGCAGCGATCGGTTCCGGCCTCATCCTTGGTAAAGTCGTGCGTTGTGAAAATCGCGCCCAGAAAAAACCAGTTACCCAACGCATCCGAAACAAGGTTTGTATGCTTTCCCTGCCAGCCCAGCCCGGCGGCTGCGCCAAGCGGCTTTTCCATGACCGGTGCGGTATCAACAAAAACTTTGATCTCAGTACCATCAGCTTGTTCAATCAACCAGCGACCAACGCGTTTAAGCCGCTTCTTAAGTGCATCATGATAGTCACGATTTTGCGCATAAACCGAAATCGCGCCACGGTCGTGCTCTTGTAAAACAGCCAAAGGATCATGCTGCGGCGTATACGGCTCTGCCAACATCACGACTGATTTAGCAGCATTCCAAAGCTCCGCAGGATTACCCCGCCAATGCATCCGGTCCGCCATCCATGCCATTTGACCATGGCGGCCTAAATCAACATATTCAGCTAAACGCTCCGCTGCATGTGGTATGGCATCAGGCGCACAGATCCCCATTTTGGCAAAGCCTTCTTCCTGCGCTTTATCACGCAGCCGTTCCAGCAGGGAATTTTCCCCGCCGGACATCAAAAATCCAAATCAGAATAATGTGGTGGTTGGGGAAAGCCCGGCAACTGATCTGCCAATAACGATCTGAACGCAGGGCGTGACTTGATCTTGGCATACCATTCCTTGACCAGATCGTAACTGTTCCAATCAACATCTGAAATATAATCAAGACATGATATTTGGGCCGCAGCGGAAAAATCAGCTATAGTCATACGATCACCTGCAAGCCAGCGTCGGCGATCCAACAGGTATTCCATATATTTCATGTGATAACGGATACTCTTGGAACCGGCTTTTATATTTTTGCTTTCGGGGTAACCTTTACCCATAATCTTTTTCATTGTGCGCTCGCCCAACAGGTTCAGCGTTACTTCATGATAAAACTTATCATCGAACCAACTGGCTAATCGACGCGTTTCCGCTCTTTTTTCTATGTCTGTGGGAATAAGCGCAGGTTCGGGGTGAATTTCGTCCAGATACTCGCAAATCGCACTGGATTCCCCCAACGTGATCGTGTCCGTTTTAAGGATCGGAACTTTCCCACTTGGATTCATGCGCAAGAACTCTGGGCGTTCTTCCCAATAGCGTTCTTCGATTAGTTCTACTTCAATGCCTTTTTCAGCCAGAACAAGTCGAACCTTGCGGGAAAACGGTGATAGCGGGTAATGGTATAAACGATACATATGCGATTATGATTTCTGTTGGTGCCTGATTTTCTTTTGCAACGAAGCGCTCGGAAATTCAACCTCTACTGAAAGCATTTTGCGCGTCCATCCGCTTCAATTGTCTCTTCGCCCGATAAAATACGTGCGGTGCGCTTTCTTACAAGGTTGGATGGGCGGCTGGCAGAGCGATTTTTCGGGTTCGGTAAAATAGCCGCCAAACGCGCGGCTTGCAAACGTGTTATCTTATCCGGTTCCACACCGAAATAATGCCGACCCGCAGCCGCCATACCAAACACACCTTCATCAAATTCAGCTACATTCAAATAGACCTCGACAATACGTTCCTTTGGCCAAAGTAATTCAACCAAAACAGTAAACCCAACTTCAAGACCTTTGCGAACCCATGAGCGCCCCTGCCATAAGAACACATTCTTCGATACCTGTTGGCTTAGTGTTGATGCGCCACGTAATCGGCCTTTTCCGTTAAGGGCTGATTTGATTGAAGCAAAATCAAACCCTGAATGCAGGCAAAAATTCGCATCTTCTGCAGCAACAACACTGCGTGGAACATAACCCGGAAAGTCTTCAATCCGCGTCCAATCGCGTTTCACTTCACCCAAGCGATACCATTCAGAGCCGATGTAAATATTGATGGGTGGGTTCACCACCCGAAAAAGCAATACCAACAAAGCCGACACAGCCACGGCAACAAGCAAACCTTTCAGCAAAATTCGAAATACACGACGCCACAAACGCCGCACGAGATTTGCAATCCATGACATAGGTCGCAATGGAGGCGGCTTTGTATCTTTTTCCTGAGAGCTTGCTTTACGCGCCATATTTACCTGTTTTTAAATCAACATAGAGCTGAAACGGTACGGATCAACAAATTTGAAGGCCCATGCAATATTTCATTACGCGGGCCAATAAATTAGGCAGACTTCTGATCGCTTTCCAATGACAGTGGATATTCAAGGCGACTTAGCATTTCCTTTGGACATATTTGAACAAAATGTGCTAATTCCGCATCCCAACGATGTAAAATCTCTTTTGTTTTTGGACTGCCAGTTTCAACCAAATGCTGTTCTAAAAGCTGCTTAAGCTGGTCTTCCCAATGCGCAACCGTCACAGGCCCCGTTACAATGGATTCAGGATTTACATATTTGCCGAAAAGTCCTTTGGGGTCATAAACATAGGCCATGCCGCCTGTCATGCCAGCACCGAAATTTGAACCGACACGGCCAAGAATAACCGTGACGCCACCCGTCATGTATTCACAGCCATTGCTTCCGCATCCTTCAACCACAACCTCTGCGCCTGAGTTGCGCACGCAAAACCGCTCGCCGGCGCTACCATTGGCGAATAATTTACCGCCTGTGGCACCGTATAAAACAGTATTTCCGATGATTGTGTTTTCCGATGCAATCAGTGGGCTGCCTTTGGGTGGGCGCACAACAATCAAGCCGCCCGACAGACCTTTGCCAACGTAATCATTTGCATCACCCGATACTTCCAATTTCAAACCGGGGGGCGCAAAAGCACCCAATGATTGTCCGGCAGAGCCTGTTAATTTGATCGTCAGGTGATCAGGCTGCAATTCATTGTGCATACCAAACCGCTGGACAATATGGCTGGAAATCCGCGTGCCGATTGTCCGGTGTGTGTTTTGCACCGCATATGACAATTGCATTTTTTCACCATCTTTAAAGAACGGTTGCGCGTCCTTCAAAATTTCTGCGTCCAGCGTATCAGGAACTTCTTGGCGTTCTTTGTTGCGATCATAAATAATCTGGTCAGCATCATCGACGCTGATCAAAAGAGGATTTAGATCAAGATCATCAAGATGGGACGACCCGCGACTAACCTGCGCCAGCATATCTGCCCGCCCTATAATCTCGTCCAGTGAGCGCGCGCCCAATGACGCCAAAATCTCACGTACTTCCTGTGCGTAAAAGGTGATCAGATTAACAACCTTATCCGCCGTTCCGGTAAATTTCTTGCGCAAAGCTTCGTCTTGCACACAAACTCCGACCGGACATGTGTTTGATTGGCACTGGCGCACCATAATGCACCCCATGGCAATCAGGGCAGCGGTGCCGATGCCGTATTCTTCGGCCCCCAGCATTGCAGCCATGACAATATCCCGCCCCGTGCGCAAACCACCATCTGTGCGCAATGTCACACGGCCGCGTAAATTGTTCATCGCCAACACTTGATGTGCTTCTGACAGGCCCATTTCCCACGGCAGCCCCGCGTATTTAATCGAGGTCGCGGGCGATGCTCCCGTACCACCATTATGACCGGAAATAAGGATCACATCCGCATGCGCTTTTGCCACACCGGCCGCTATCGTCCCGACACCTGAAGAGGCTACCAGCTTCACGGTAACTTTCGCACGCGGATTGATCTGTTTCAGATCGTAAATCAACTGCGCCAAATCTTCGATTGAATAAATATCGTGATGCGGTGGCGGGCTGATCAGCGTAACCCCGGGCGTTGAATGACGCAGGCGCGCAATCAGCTCGGTCACTTTCATACCGGGCAGCTGTCCGCCCTCACCGGGCTTTGCACCCTGTGCGACCTTGATCTCCAACTCTTCGCACTGGTTCAGATATTCAGCCGTCACACCGAACCGCCCCGAGGCCACCTGTTTGATCTTGGCAGACGGATTATCGCCATTCGGTTCCGGTACAAAATGCGCCGGATCTTCGCCGCCTTCACCACTATCTGATTTCGCACCAATACGGTTCATCGCAACATTCAGTGTTTTGTGTGCTTCCGGACTTAGCGCGCCCAATGACATGCCCGGCGTCACAAACCGCTTGCGTATCGCAGTAATCGACTCGACCTCTTCCAGCGGGATGGGTTGTGCCACAGGCTTGAAATCCATCAAGTCGCGCAAAGCAATCGGCGGGTTTGATTGCATTTTTGCACTATACTGCTTCCATAATTCATACGATGCACGATCACAGGCTGACTGCATAATATGCATATTCTGCGCTTGCCATGCGTGGGTTTCACCACTGCGGCGCGCTTTGTAAAACCCGCCAATCGGCAAAATATCCTGTCCGGATTTCCAGCCGCGTGTATGGATTTTATTAACGCTGCGTTGAATGCCGTGCAATCCAATACCCGATATACGACTAAGCATTCCGGGGAAAAACTCGGCCACCATCGCGCGGCTTAAACCCACCGCTTCAAAGTTCAGTCCACCACGATAAGAACCAATAACCGATATTCCCATCTTGGCCATTATTTTCAACAGGCCTTGATTGATAGCCTCTTTATAACGCGCGATAGCCACATCCAGTGTTTGATCCAACAATCCGCGCTCAATACGGTCTGCCAGACTGTCTTGCGCCAAATACGGGTTCACGGTGGTTGCACCTGCACCGATAAGCACGGCGAAATAATGCGGATCAATACATTCAGCAGACCGCACATTTATCGAGCAAAATGTTCGAAGACCAATCTTTATCAACCAAGAATGTATCGCAGAAGCAGCCAAAATCATCGGTACAGGAACCCGATTATCATTTTGCCCTTCATCGGTCAGGATCAAATGTCCATAACCGGAACGCACAGCGTCTTCCGCTTCGGCGCGAATACGGTTCAATGCTTCGCGTAATGCACCATCGCTCGCGCCATCAAATGTGCAATCAATCGTTGTGACAGAATCGCCAAACTGTCCGACAATATGATCGAATTGCGCGTTTGACAGAAACGGGCTTTCCAGCGACAGAATTTCGGTTTGTTCATTGCTTTCATCCAGCACATTGCGCAGGTTACCAAAGCGCGTGCGCAAGCTCATGACCCGGCTTTCACGCAGGCTGTCTATCGGCGGGTTTGTCACCTGAGAAAAGTTCTGTCGAAAGAAATGTGACAACGGGCGATACTGATCAGACAAAACCGCTGAAGGCGTATCATCCCCCATAGAGGCCAAAACCTCTTTTGCATCTTCAGCCATTGGATGCAGGATCATTTCCAGCTCTTCAATCGAATAACCTGCAGCGATTTGGCGTGTGCGTAATTCTGCACCTGTGTAATTTGCGGCCTCACTTATATCGTTATGCTCTTTGTCCAGATAAACAATGCTATCAACCCACTTGCTGAACGGGCGACTGGCAGCAAGTTCATCTTTTAGTTTTTCATCATGCAGCAGGCGTCCTTTTTCCATATCAACCGCGATCATTTGCCCCGGGCCCAGCGCACCTTTTTCAAGCACGGTCATCTCATCCGTCGGCACCATACCTGCCTCGGATCCCGCGATCAGCAATCCGTCACCTGTCACCACGTAACGCATCGGACGCAAGCCGCTACGATCAAGCCCTGCACATACCCAGCGACCATCGGTCATCACCAGTGCCGCGGGGCCATCCCAGGGTTCCATCACAGCATTACAATAGCTGTACATGTCTTTCCATTCAGCCTTCATATCCGCCGAATTACCGCTTTCAGGCACAAGCATGGTTTTGGCCATTGGCGCATTACGACCAGCACGCACCATTACTTCATACACGGAATCCAGTGCCGCAGAATCAGAAGAGCCCGCCGCAATAATCGGTTTGATATCATCGGCATTATCGCCAAAATTCTTGGACGCCATACGGATTTCATGGCTTTTCATCCAATTCACGTTTCCCTTTAATGTATTTATCTCACCATTGTGAGCCAACATGCGGAACGGCTGGGCAAGCCACCATTGCGGGAATGTATTTGTTGAATAACGTTGATGATAGATCGCAAATGCCGACGTGAACCGTGCGTCCTGCAAATCAGGATAAAACACCGCAACCTGTTCGGCCAGCATCATACCTTTGTAAATGATCGACCGGCATGACAGCGAGCAAATATAGAAATCCTTGACTTGTGCGGCATTCACGGCTTTTTCAATTCTCCGGCGAATAATATATAGCTCGCGCTCAAAAGTAATCTCATCCACACCTTTTGAATTTGAGATCAGAATTTGCTCAATCTCGGGCCGTGTCGCATTGGCTTTTTCACCCAGACACGACACATCCACAGGCACATGACGCCAGCCGTAAATGTAATAACCCTTCCGCAGGACTTCGGTTTCCACAATAGTTCGGCAAATTTCCTGCGCACCAAAATCGGTACGCGGCAAGAAAACCTGTCCCACAGCAGCCAGTTCATCAACACGCGGCTTATGGCCGGTACGCTCAATTTGATCATAGAAAAACGGCACGGGAATTTGCACATGAATACCGGCACCGTCACCGGTTTTGCCATCCGCGTCCACTGCCCCGCGATGCCAGACAGCGCGTAAGGCTTTGATGCCATTTTCAACAACCTTGCGCGACGCTTTGCCGTCAATGGAAACCACCATGCCGACACCACAGGATGAATGCTCATCCGCTTCCGAATACATCCCGTTCGCCGCCATATAGGCGCGTTTGGCTTCCTGTTCGGCTTTCCAGTTTGCGGTGATGTTTTCTGATTTTGTCATTGGTTGGCTCCCATCCGGATCGCTGGCATTAAGGATTTATTTTTATATTGGTTAATATGCGTCAATGGTGCTGACCCGTTAACCTTTATGGGCATTAAAGCGGCGGTTAAAAATACCGATGCAATACCGACGTAATACCGACGTATTACAGACTGTGCTTTTTGGCTGAATGCGAAAAGATTAACGGTCATTCCGCAGCCAGTGCTGACTTGGCATTAAGGTAGCCTATGATGCTATCGGCCGCATCGCGCCCATCGCGAATGGCCCATACAACCAAGCTTGCGCCCCGCACAATATCACCAGCGGCAAAGACCCCGTCCAGTGATGTTTCTTTGGTGGTGAAATCAGCTTTTACTGTTCCCCAGCGGGTTACTTCCAACTCAGGCGTATCCCATAGTGCAGGCAGATCTTCGGGGCTGAAACCCAGCGCTTTGATCACCAGATCAGCATCTTCGGTATAGTCAGCCCCAACAATTTCTTCCGGGCTTTGACGACCCGACGGGTCCGGTGCGCCAAGGCGCATTTTGGATACGATTACGCCCGTCACATTATCATTGCCGGTAAAGCCTTTAGGGGCAGCCAGCCAAACGAATTCCACACCCTCTTCTTCGGCATTGGCGGTTTCACGTATCGAACCCGGCATATTTTTTCTATCCCTGCGATACAGGCACTTCACTGATTTTGCGCCTTGACGCATTGCCGTGCGCACACAGTCCATTGCTGTATCACCGCCACCGATAACAACAACGTTTTTACCTTTTGCGTATAACTCGCCACTTTCAATTTCTGGTACAGTATCGCCAAAATTCAGTCGGTTAGACGCCGTCAAATAATCAATTGCTTTCACAATTCCATTGTTCCCGGCCCCAGGCCCACTTAAGTCACGTGACTTGTAAACACCTGTACCAATCAAAATAGCGTCATGTTTGGCACGCAAATCGGCAAAGCTAATATCAACGCCGATCTCTGTGTTTAATTCAAAGGTAACACCACCTTCTTCCAGCAGTTCATTGCGACGCATCACGACATCTTTTTCCAGCTTGAAACCGGGAATACCGTAAGTCAGCAATCCGCCAGCGCGGTCATTACGGTCGTAGACTGTGACCTGCACACCTTGGCGGCGCAGCATATCGGCCGCAGCCAATCCAGCGGGACCTGCCCCGATGATCCCAACAGTTTCGACGCGCTCACTTACTGGCGCTACAGGCTTTACCCACCCGTTATCCCAAGCACTATCTGTGATGTATTTCTCAATAGCCCCGATAGTCACAGTGCCATGGCCTGCCTGCTCAATAACGCAATTACCTTCGCACAATCGGTCTTGCGGACATATCCGTCCACAGATTTCAGGAAATGTATTTGTTGCCTGACTTAGCTCATATGCCTCTTGCAAACGCCCCTCGGCAGTCAGGCGCAACCAATCGGGAATGTTATTATGTAGCGGGCAGTGCGTCTGGCAATAAGGCACCCCGCATTGTGAACAACGCGATGCCTGTTCGGCTGCTTTTGAAGCTGCATACTCCTGATAAATTTCGTCATAATCATGTGTACGCAGATCAGGAACGCGCTTATCGGGCATATCGCGGTTCACATCCACAAACTTCAACATTTTATTCTCAGCCATAGCGCGCCCTTCAAATTTTCAGATGAAACAGTCAAGCCCACTAACTATAATAGATTTTAATTATAATAAAGTCAGTATTACTTACCTAATATAAAGAAAACTAGTACGAGAGCGCATTTTAAATTGCAATCTAATTGATTATATATCAGCAATACTGACCTTTATGATCAACAAACGTTCCATAAAACCATAATTTATTACATTTAACGCTGGAGCGCCTTTAGAAACCGCCGGCATTACACTTGGCTGAAACTGATTCTTAGTTAGTTTGTAGTTTTCCCGCATGACTATCGTTAGGCCGATAGATTATCACCTGACGCAGTCAGTTCTGCATACTGACCATATGGACGATAGCAGTATAGGTATGTATCCAATATGGCATCCATAGCTTTTGGTTCTATACCAAGATTTGCAAAACCCTTAGCCTTTGCAGCTACAACATTATCTGTGCGAAGCTGGCTAACTTGATCAGCTGTCAAAATGGTATTTTTAAACAAACCCAATGTCATGGCAAAAACCAAATCTAGGGCTTTACCCTTCAAAGACGCAATAAAGAACGGGATATTTATTTTTAGGCGCTTGCGGCGAATACAAGCCAACATCCGGTCAACCAAAGCAGAGAATGTTTCCACATCGGGCCCGCCCAATTCATATACGCCCGCAGGCGCATTTCCCAGCGCAGCTTTAACTGCAGCTTTGGCAACATCATCAACATAAACCGGTTGAAACTTTGAATTACCGCCCACAAGAGGAATAATCGGCGAAATAGTCGCCATGCTGGCAAACCTGTTAAAGAAGTTATCTTCCGTACCAAATATAACTGATGGACGTAAAATTACAGCACCAGGAAAAGCTGCCGTAACAAGCGCTTCGCCCGCAGCTTTGGTGCGTGCATATTTACTAAGAGCATCTACATCAGCACCAATGGCGGAAATATGTACCAGCTGACCAACGCCTGCAGCCTTTGCCATTCGCGCAACGCGCTCGGCACCTGCCACCTGAACAGCTTCAAAATTGTTCCGCCCGCCTTTGTCGAAAGTTCCCACGCAATTGATAACTGCGTCGGCACCTGCACAGGCCGCCTTAACAGACGCATCATCACGTATATTTGCCAGTATTGGTTCGACTTGTCCCACAGTGCCATAAGGCTTAACAAAAATCGCCTCATTCGGGCGACGCACAGCCACACGAACACGCCAGCCTTCTTTCGCCATACGGCGTGAGATGTAGCGGCCGACAAAACCAGAACCACCAAATATAGTAACGAGTTTAGGAGTTTGTAACATGAGAATTCCCTTGCTGATAATGAAGCTAATACTGGAATACCCTTTCACAAGGATAGGGACAAGATTGTTTTATAATTAAACGCACATATCGTTGACACTGCAGCTATCCGGCTGTAATTCACGCAAACCAAATCCAGTGCCCAGATGGCGGAATTGGTAGACGCGCTAGCTTCAGGTGCTAGTGTCCGTATGGACGTGGAGGTTCGAGTCCTCTTCTGGGCACCAACACTACTCATGAACTAAACAGGCTTTCTTTGACAGTTCACTATCATTGAAATCGAACCGCTATTTGGTCGCGTTGCCTGTAATATATCTTCTGCATTGCCACCCCCCAAAAGCGCACTGGCCTTCTGCATCAGCCTGCGCCGTATTTCTGTGTGGCTGACAGGTAGCGCAAGATCATACTTACTTTGCAAAACAGTACCGTCTGTTAATTGAATTTCGATTTCAGATGCCATTTCATCAACGGTCTTGTCGGGCAATACTTTTACACGTTTTCGTATGGCCCGTAATTCATCATCTTCTGCCAGCGCGTCAGTATAGGCTTCCAGCTTTCCAGTATCATAACCGGCAACAAGCAGGGCAGCAGTGTGCCGGTAGCTGAACTTTGTCTCCAAGGCCGTTTTCGGCTCGGCAATATTGCATACAGTTAACCAACGCGGATTAGTCTTAACCTTTACAGACACTAACCGTTCCGCCGTAAATGGATGCTCCAATATGGCATTTCGTAAGGCTTCCAGGCTCGCATGTAGGCCATGACAACAAGCATGATATTTATAACTGACGCCTTCAAGAATATAAACCGACCCAAGTCCGGCAATTGCAGCCTTGGAGTCTTGTGCCGCATGATGGGTTTCGGCAAATCCGTTCTGCCCGGCAAGCGCGGTTGGATTTGATGTGATACCGTATTTTGCCAATGTAACAGACTCTACGGCATTTGCGGCGGCAAAGCCCGCATTCAGCGGCTTACCCATTGTTCCAAATTGTGATTTTAACCCTGACGCACGCGATGAAACCAGCCCCAAAGCATGTGAGGTTTCTGATGCCGTTAACCCAATCAATCGTGCGGCTGCCAACGTTGCGCCGATGGAGCCTGCTGTGCTGGTTTGATGGTATCCAATCTGATAATGCTCCCTGCCCAACCAGATGCCTGTGCGGCAGGCTGCTTCAAATCCAACCGCAGCCGCCTCTAAAAAAGCCCCCATTGGCAGGTCTTGCTTTTCTGCAAGGGCCAGAAGTGTTGGAAAAATAACAGTGCTTGGATGCCCGATATAGGAAAAATGCGTATCGTCGTAATCCAAGGCGTGGGATGTTGTTCCATTCACCAGTGCAGCCATCCTGCAAGTCGTTCTGTGATCGGTCCCAAACAGGCTGGCTTCAGGGATTCCGCCAGCATCACATGCATAGTTGCATAGCTTTCGGGATACAGGCTCGTTTTGCCCCGCCAAGCCCACAACCAACCAATCAAATAAGGACATCGAGATGATTTCAATGGCACTGCCCGGCAAAGCCATCGAAGCGTTAAGCGAAAAAGCTGTAAGTTTTCCAAATAATGTTGTCTCAAGCATCTGATCGCCTAACTTTTTTCTTCCGTATGCGTATAAAATTTGACCTAAAAAGCGTTATTTTACTTTGTTATTAATATACCGAAAAGAAAACTATGCACATTGTTAACTCTACCACCACACAAGCACACCGCGACTTCATCCCAATTTGAAATCTTATTCACTTGATCTGAAAATACGATATCTTTGGGTTTAGCGGTAGTGAGCACATTTAATTATGTAATGCAGTTTTGATCATCTGCATAAGACGTGCTGCTTCTGATTAAATTCTTAAGTGGTTGTTTGATCTATATTTCATAATGTAAATGGCGGAGACGAAGTCCGCCTAGTATATGTCCATGTTGTTCCCATAAAGTCATAGTATCCCATATTCTATTGATATATTGTTCTTGTAAGCTCCAAGACAGTTCCCTATATTCCAGTATATAATGGGGGACGTAATGGGGTACATAAATGAATATAGGTATAAAATCCGGACAACATCCTGAAAAGGCTCTTTCTGCTGCCTTCGTACGCACTGTCACAGAACCTGGTAAATACTTCGACGGACAAGGGCTATTTTTAAAGGTGGACAAATCCGGATCGCGACGCTGGGTTCAGCGGATCAACATATTAGGCAAACGGCGTGAAATGGGATTGGGGTCAGCATCGCTTGTTTCTCTGGCTGAGGCACGGGAGATAGCTATAGAAAACCGGAAACTGGCACGTTCTGGCGGCGACCCATTACGCAGTAAACGCGAAGCCGAAGCCGTGCTAACGTTTGAAGAAGCTGCGCGAAAAGTATATGAAATCCACAGGCCGTCATGGAAAAATAAAAAACATGCAGCGCAATTCATATCAACGCTGGAAACCTACACGTTTCCTCGCCTGGGCAAGGTCAAGGTCGGTGACATAACAACAGCCGATATACTTGAAGTACTTCAACCGATCTGGCTGGTAAAATCCGAAACGGCGCGGCGGGTTCGCCAAAGGATCAGCAAAGTTATGCAATGGGCCATAGCACAGGGCTGGAGACAGGATAATCCTGCAGAGGCAATTACACAGGTTCTCCCGAAACAAGACCGCACACAAAAACATCGACTATC
>SWCD01011937.1_pt1 | contig 48405 bp, 45 predicted proteins | sample 4693011 | NCBI WGS metagenome assembly SWCD01 (sample SAMN10267278, study PRJNA491770) | bioreactor metagenome | isolation source: DHS bioreactor inoculated with marine | place: Japan: Omine Ridge, Nankai Trough
AGAACGCAGAAAAGCAGAACGCAGAAAAGCAGAACGCAGAAAAGCAGAACGCAGAAAAACTAATTCCGGAAAGCAGAATGGAAAGAAAATTTTTGTTTAACCATTTAACCATTTAAACATGTGACAATGCATCAGTAAATCTTTCAACCAGCAACTTGTCAGCAAATCTCACTTTCCATTATTAACCTAATATCCTATATTGACAAGACAAAATTGTTTTTGTTCACTCTACTGCCAAAGGATTTTTGTGAGACTCAAAACACTTATCCCCAAATCGGAAGCACGAAAGTTAGTTGTTCAGCGGAGAGCTGAAATAAGTCATTTCGAAATTAAAAGTAAAACGAAAGCTATTATTGATAATCTATTATTGATCGATGACTTTGTTTTGGCAAATAGTATTTTTTGTTATGTGAACAGTCGTCCGGGTGAAGTTGATACAAGAACATTAATCGATTACATGGCAGGTCAAGGTAAATCCGTTTTTCTTCCAAAGCTGAATAAGGAGTCAAAATCATTCCGCCGTTTTCATTTTATGGGATGGGATTCCCTGGTAAAAAATAACGAAGGCTATTGGGAACCAAAGCTTGGTCTTGATGAAGATTTAAGCGACATAGATATTATAATTGTACCGGCGTTGGCAGTTTCCACAAAGGGTCAGCGAATTGGTTACGGAGGCGGTTATTATGATAAATTGCTTAGAGATACTCAAGCGCCAAAATATGTTCTCGCATTTGAGTTTCAATTGTTTGAATATATTGAATCCACGCCGCATGATATTAGAGTTGATAAGATTATTACTGAAAGAAGAATTTTAAGCACGCGAGACGAATTAAATTATTAATTATGAACGATGAACATAATAGAGAAATAAACTTCAACTCATTGGAACATGCCGAATCAAATGAGTTCGATCCATCTCAGTCTTCAAACTCAAAAATAAATCCAAGACAGCGTGCTGTTTTTTCAGGCGTTTGTTTTGCAATTGGCAAACACTTTAATATCGATCCTTTTTTAATAAGAGTGGCGTTCATCTTCAGCTTGTTTTTAGGAATTTGGGGTGTTGTCACTTATGTGGTGGCAGCAGTCATTTTAACAAAAAATGATTATTTCCTAACAGAGAATGATAATTCTAAAACAAAGAGCCGCCCTTTTAAATTAACAGCAATATTTTTGCTTGCCTTATTTTTATTGCTTGTATTTTATATTTCGGATTTTCTCCAATTTTTATTTCAGCCAAATATCTTCGGCTTTTCAGAAAATTTAATAATTTCAATTTTCTTGATTGCAGCGGGAATTTTAATTTTTGTTAAGCGAAAATTAATTTATTCAAATGTTCCTCTTACAAATCCACAATTTCTCTACCGCTCAATTAACGATAAAAAAATTGCAGGCGTCTGCGGCGGCATCGCAAATTATTTTAATCAAGATAGTAATTTTATAAGATTGCTTTGCATACTCTTTTCGTTTGTTACGGCAGGGTTAGGTCTCATCATCTATTTAATTTTTATTACAATTGTTCCAACGGAAAACTTAATGGAAGATTCGGATGCACAATAAGATATTATTAAGCGCGGTTTTAATTTTTACTGGATTTATGTTTTTCTTAAATCTAGTTGGAGCCGTAACGATGGAAAGAATTGAAATTTTTGCAATAGCATTTATTATTTACGGGTTGGTTGCAGTACTCCTTAATATCGGCAAGGGCAAAAGGGGAACGCTTTTTATCGCTTCAAGTTTATTTATCATCGGATGCATCATTACCATCTTATATAATTCGGAAATTTATAATTATGAAATGATTACATTTTCTGCTGTGCTAATAACTATCGGCGCAAGTTTTTTAGTACTATACATTGATAATCCGAAAGTAAAGGCGTTCATGTATTCTTCAGTTTTGCTTTTAGCATTTGGATTGTTAACCGCACATAAATTTACGCTTCTTGGCGTTGCACCCATTGCTAACAGGTATTGCAACGCTTTGCTTAATGTTTGGCAAATATTCGTAGTAATTTCTCTTGTGTTAATTTTATTAAAAAAAGTTAAACCACCGGCAAATAATAAATAATTTCGCCTCAGCTATTCCAAATTTTACTTCTTTATTCATTATATTTGAAACTTAAAAATTTACGCCTGACTAAAAGAGCGTTTTGCAGAATTATTTGCAATGTCATTTCGAAGGAATGAAATGACTGAGAAATCTCTATTTCAATACTTAAGAGATTTCTCTCCCGATCAAAAACGTCGGGATCGAAATGACAAATTAAAGTGATTAATAGACACTGCCAGTCTGGCATGATCAACGAGAAATTATAGGAAATGACATTTATGACATCCAATGAAATACGAAAGCAATTTTTAGATTTTTTTGAAAGTAAAAAACATAAAATAGTAGAAAGTGCGCCGGTGGTTCCGTTTGATGATCCGACTCTATTATTTATTAATGCAGGGATGAACCAGTTTAAGGATGTTTTTTTAGGAACGGGCAAACGCGATTATACCCGTGCTGCCGATACACAAAAATGTATTCGGGTGAGTGGAAAGCATAATGACCTTGAAGAAGTTGGTCACGATACATATCACCATACATTTTTTGAAATGCTTGGGAATTGGTCATTCGGCGATTATTACAAAGAAGAAGCTGTAATGTGGGCATGGGAATTATTGACAGAGGTTTGGAAACTTCCGAAGGAAAGACTTTGGGCAACTGTTTATAGAACTGATGATGAAGCATTTGAAATTTGGAAATCAAAAACAGATATAAATCCAAAACACATTTTAAGATTTGATGAGAAAGATAATTTTTGGGAAATGGGGGACACCGGACCTTGCGGACCCTGTTCTGAAATTCACATAAATCTTAGCGATGATCTGGAAAATGCAGATCTTGTAAATGCAGGTTCACCGGAGTGCATCGAAATTTGGAATTTAGTTTTCATTCAATACAACCGGGATGCCGATGGGAAATTGCAGGAGCTGCCAAGCAAACATGTTGATACAGGAATGGGCTTTGAGCGACTTTGCGCTGTGCTGCAGGGAAAGGATTCCAATTACGGTATTGATATTTTTGAGGCACTCATTAATAAAATATCCGAGTTATCATCAACAAAATTTGAAAAGGAAGAAGATAAAATTGCAATGCGAGTAATTGCCGATCATGTTCGTGCATTGTCGTTTGCAATTGCTGATGGAGCAGTGCCGAGCAATGACGGCAGGGGATATGTGCTTCGTAGAATCTTAAGAAGAGCTGCCCGATACGGAAGAAAGTTGAATCTTAAAGAACCGTTTTTATATAAAATAGTTGCTACACTTGTTGATAAAATGAGTGATACATTTCCTGAACTGAAAGAAAATCAATCCAACATAGAAAAAATAATTAAGGGTGAAGAAGAAGGCTTTAACGCAACACTCGATAGAGGAATTGAGCTTTTTGAGAAGATAGCTGAAAAAGTTATTGAAGCTAATCAAACAATTATTAACGGTCACGATGTATTTAAACTGTATGACACATTTGGGTTTCCCGTTGATCTTACAAATGTAATGGCTGATGAAAAGGGTCTTTCTATCGATGAGAAAATGTTCAATGAGTTGATGAGTGAACAGAAAGATCGAGCGAGAAAATCGACAAAAGATAAAACAGGAACAATAAGTGTTAAAGTTGAAACACTTGACGGATTTAATATTGAGTCAGATAAACCAACTGAATTTACCGGATACAGCGAGCTTTCAACAAAATCAAAAATAATTGGCTGGAAAAATGAAGAAGACAACCTGCTTGTTATTTTAGACAGATCACCATTCTATGTTGAAGCAGGCGGACAAATCAGCGATACCGGAAAAATGATTATTGACCATAAAGAATTTGATATTATTGACGTAACGAAAATTGATAATCAGGTTATTCATGTTCTCAATATTGACAAAGAGATTGAGTTATCAATCGGCAAACATGCTGAAGTTTATGTAGATAAAAAACGCCGATGGGATATAATGCGGAACCATAGCGTAACCCATTTTCTGCATGCAGTCCTTCGTAGTGTATTAGGCACGCATGTTCAGCAGGCGGGTTCGTATGTTGGTCCGGATAGACTCCGCTTCGACTTTACACATTTTGAAAAGGTGAGTGCAGACCAGATAAAAGAAATTGAAAAAATAGTTAACGAAAAATTGAGAGAAAACTTAGCACTGAATCATCATAAAAATATTCCATTTGAAGAAGCAAAAAAAATGGGAGCAATGATGTTCTTTGGCGATAAATATGGCGACACTGTAAACGTTGTTCAGTTCGGAGATTTTACTTTGGAATTTTGCGGCGGTACTCATGTAAGCAATAGCTCGCAAATTGGACTTTTCAAAATTATCAGCGAATCATCGATCGCAAGCGGGGTGAGAAGAATTGAAGCAGTAACAGGCGCTGGAGTTCAAAAATTTATTGAAGAGCAGGAAGTCAGAATTCAGAAGTCAGAATCCAGAATTAATGAGCTGAATGATGAAAAGCGAAAATTAGAAAAAGATTTAGCAGAACTTCAACTTCAGGAGAAGTTAGGCGGAATTGAAAATGTAATTTCAAGTCCAATTAATCTTGATGGAATAAATATTTTTAAGGGCAAAGTAGAAGCATCGAACATGGATGAATTAAAATCGATGGGAGATGAACTTCGCGAAAAGATGAAAAGCGGCGTGGGAATGCTTATCTCAAAGGTTAACGATAAAGTTGGAATAGTTGTGGTAGTTTCGGATGATCTGATCAAAGAGAAAAAATTAGCCGCAGGTAAAATTGTTGGTGAAACTGCAAAACTTGTTGACGGAGGCGGGGGCGGAAGACCTCACCTTGCAACTGCCGGAGGTAAGGATGTATCAAAAATTGATTTTGCCATAGAAGAATTTCAAAATATTGTGAGCAGTTTTTTATAATTTTTTAGGTATTGACGAAAGTCACACTAATAAATAAAGTTGGATATATTGTTGAAATTGCTCTTTTCTCTTGTTAGATTCATATACAAATCTTTACTTTTGGATGTATACTCCGAAAATCATTATTTTTTACCGTTCTTTTATTCATGCATACTATCTTCAAAACTTCATAGATTTTTGTAATTGTAAACTTTACGTTATCAAAACATTTTTGGGAGGCATTGATGAAAAAATTTTTTGTACTCTTTTTTATTCTTTTCGCATTCACACTTTCTAATTCATTAATCGCACAAAAACAAGGCTGGGTCGTTGGCGGTAAATTTGGTATGGGAATAGGTGCAAGCCCGATTTCCGGTGTGTCGCTAGTTTTTGGAGGTATGGGAGAATATTTACTTAATAAAAATATTGCAATCGGCTCTGAGTTTAACATTGCAACATTTGCAGGTACGCCAATTGAGTGGGCAAATTACTTTAAGTATTATTTTGATATTCCTCGTTCAAAAGTTAAGGTTTACGGCAATGCAGGCTTGGGTATGTGGTTTGCAACCGGTGGTCCTTTCTTTTCAATTCGTTTCGGCGGCGGTGCAAATTTTGAAGTTGCAAAAAATTTATATATACCTGCTGATCTGCAACTTGGTCCGGTTTTCTGGAGTACTCCAGGACAATTTAATTTCTTTACCGGACAATCAGAATCAACAACAACAACCATATTTATAATTACAATATCTGCCGGAATTAGATACTATATAAATTAGTTAAATATGAAGTATTTAAGTTTTTGTATTTAAAAATTTATATATTTTGAATTAAAAATTGAGATTGTAAGTAATTTAGACATTTTGTATTTTTTTTGAGTTCAAAACCACAAACAAGTATATTATTAATTAATTATTACATTTAACAAATTCTGGAGGAGTCGTGAAAAAAGTATTTATCGTTTTAATTCTATCATTGTGCCTTGTTGGTATTACACAGGCAAAAGGTGGTAAGTTAGCAGTTGGTGTTAATGGTGTTGTTGCATTACCTATGGGAGATTTTGGTGATTTTGCAAAAACCGGATTTGGAGCAACCGGAACATTTTTATTCAGAGTAATTCCACAATTAGATGTTACAGGTACTATTGGTTATTTAACTTTTGGTGTTGATGTTCCAACTGTGCAAGGCGCTAATATAAAAGCTGACGGCTCTTTTTCTTCTATTCCAATTCTATTTGGCGGCAGATATTATTTCATGCCGGGTAAAGTTCAACCTTATGGTGCTGCAGAAATAGGTCTCCATATTTCTAGCGGCTCAGATACGGAAGTTTCATTCACTAACCCATTTACAGGTCAAACTACAACTCAAACTGTCGAAGGTGAATCAAGCACTAATTTAGGTTTTGGTTTTGGCGGCGGAGTTTTAATTGAAGCCGGTAAAAATCTAAAATTTGATGGCGGAGTTCAATTTAATATTATCTCAACAACAGGTTCTTCATCAAGCTATATCAGCATTGAAGCAGGTGTTTTATTTGGTTTAAATTAAACTAATTATAAATGGCGGCATAATATTATGCCGCCAGTCTATTCTTTCATTCCCCAAATTGCCTTAAAAGTTATTCTCACCTTAAAAATTTTCTCTTTGTTTTCATTCAACCCATCCAATACTTTATTATAACCTTTATCATATTGTTCGTCAGTTAATTTCGATAGTTGTGATGTCCCGCCCTTTTGCAGCCATGCATCGGAAAGCACCTCTTTCCCAATTTTATCACTTTTTACTTCATTAATAATTTTTGAAGAAACATTCTCAAATCCCGATTCTTTCATCCATTCTTCAATTTCACTCCATGCTGGGAATCTCTCAAGATCATCTTTATATGTCGAATCAAAATAATCATAAATGTACCATTCATCATTTTTGCATCTTGGGTCAACGCCAATTATTGCGATTGTGCCGCCTGGTGCGAGATACTTTTTTGCATCAATAATAAATTGGTTTTTATTTTGAAAATGATGGATGGCATTCAAGCAAAAAATGAAATCAAAATAATTTTTGCGAAAAGGTAAAAAGTTCGCATCGCCGTTAACAACATTTTTACATCTTCCTGTTTCACCGGCTTTTTTCAGCATTCCGATTGAATAATCAAGACCAAAGATCTTAGTCTTTTCAGACTTAATTGCATTGAGCCAATATCCGGTTCCGCAGCCGACTTCCAAAATATTTTGATAATTATTATTGGCAATTAACTCATTTAATTCATTACGAATATTAGCCCACTGATCTTCATTATACCGGTTATCATAAGATGATGAAATTGCATTGTAATTTACTTTATTTCCATTCATAAGAAGTGTTTCCCTTCATAAAAAATCTCTATACAATAAATGTTTAGGAATCGAATGTAGTAAAATAAATTAACACAATAAATTAAATTTGCTTCTGATGTCCTATTAACAGTATGTTTAAATAATGATTTTTTGTTTTTGAGATAACGTAATCAAAGATTAATGAAAAAAAGTATTTTACTCTGGCTGCTCGCTTTTGTGATTACTTTTGCGGTGGCAGTTTATCAACGTGTAACAGGACCTACATACCCTTTGTCCGATTCAATCGAATTCGGTCAATCAGAAATTTCCTATAAGTTTAACCGAAGTCACAGTACATCTTCCGATTATAATCTTACCATTCTTGCCCCCGCCAAAAACATATCCGGTTATTTTTATTGGAAAAGATTAAACTCAGCTGATGACTGGCAAGAAGTAAAAATGAGCAGAATTAATGATGAACTAAGTGTTGTTCTGCCAAGGCAAAAGGCTGCAGGTAAAGTAAATTATTATGTTAAGCTATCTGCAAACGAAAGTGAAATTTATCTTCCGGAAAGTAAGTCGGTGATAATTCGTTTCAAAGGAGATGTGCCAACCTTTGTTTTAATATTGCATGTCTTTGGAATGTTCGGTGCTATGATGTTTTCAACAAGAACAGGGCTAGAATTTTTTAACAATGAGCCAAACCATGTTAAGCTTACCCATTGGACACTTGGATTTTTATTCCTCGGCGGATTAATACTCGGACCGGTTGTTCAAAAATTTGCTTTTGATGCTTATTGGACGGGCTTTCCCTTTGGGCATGATCTAACTGATAATAAAACAGCTGTAGCTTTTATCGGCTGGCTGGCGGCTTTCTTTATTTACCGCAGATCAAAACGTCCTGTAAAGTGGGCATTGTTTGCGTCAATACTTTTGCTGATAATTTATCTTATTCCACACAGTTTACTTGGGTCAGAATTGGACTACAATAAAATTGAAAATCAAAAAAATAAAATAAAGGAAAATGTAAAAGAATAAATGGGTGTATCATGAAATTCAAAATTAATTATACGTTAATAATTTTTTTCGCGGCATCAATAATGTTTGCCGGCGAATGGTCGCAAACATTTTTACCGCTTCGCCAAACAGGCGTTGAAGACTTTCTAAATAAATATCCCGAGTATGACGGCAGGGGAACAATTATTTTGATACTCGATACAGGTATTGATCAGGGAATTGACGGACTAACAAGAACTTCAACCGGAGAGGTCAAGGTAATTGATGTGCAGGATTTTACCGGACAGGGTGATATACAATTATTTGTAGCTGAGAAGGAAGAGGACGACGATCTATTTTATTTTACTAATGAAGATAACGGATTAAAAGTTGCCGGTGCTGATAAATTGGAACTTAAATGTATAAATGATGAATACTTTATCGGTGTGATTGAAGAAAAACTTTGGACGAACTCCAGTTCAGGGGCTGCTGATGTAAATGGAAACGGAACAAAGACAGATAAATTCCACATTGTTGTTTTTGAAACCGAGAGTGATGGAGAAAAATATTGGGTAGCCTATTTTGATAAAAATGGTGACGGTGATCTATCCGACGAAAACCCTATCAGAAATTACAAAGAGAAATTTGATTCATTCACAATTCCCAATGAAGATGGATTGTGCAATTTTACAATCGGGTTGAATATTTTTCCTGATGAACAGAAAGTTAATTTTCATTTTGATGACGGGGCACACGGAACTCATTGTGCTGGTATTGCTGCAGGCAATAGTATTGGTGAAACTGTTCTGAACGGAGTTGCACCGGGAGCTTATTTGATAAGCTTAAAACTTGGTAACAATAATTTTTCTGGCGGTGCCACTGTAACTGAAAGCATGAAAAAAGCTTACTTATATGCAGATAAAATTTCAAAAGAAAGAAAAGAGCCATGTATTATTAATATGAGTTTCGGCGTCGGTTCCGAAATTGAAGGTCAGTCTGATATGGAGAAGTTTTTGGATAACCTGCTGAAAGAAAATCCCTACTTATATGTTTGTACTTCTAATGGAAATGAGGGACCTGGAATTTCAACTGCAGGCTTGCCTTCTTCATCTAGAAAAGTATTTTCTTCAGGAGCGGTTTTAACTAAGGATGTAGCTGCGTCAAACTATGGCGCAACGATTGACGATGACATTATTCTATATTTTAGTTCAAGAGGAGGCGAGGTTTCTAAACCCGATGTTGTTAGTCCGGGCGCGTCTACTTCAACAGTTCCTAATTGGGAATCGACTGATAAGTATTGGGGGACTAGTATGGCATCTCCTTATACTGCAGGTGTTGCTTCTATATTGCTTAGTGCTTTAAATGTTGAATATCCTAATATCAAAGTTCCTTCCGGCCTACTATTCAAATTAATAAAAGAAAGTGCAACAAAGATGAGTGGATATAATCATTTGGACCAGGGAGGGGGTTATATAAATGTCGAAAATGCTTATGCTGTAATTAAAAAATTTATTGACGCCAGCGAAATAAAAAATTATGAAGAATATAGTGTAAGTACTTTAAGTCCAAATATGCCGAACGGAAGAGGTGAATGTTTGTATTTAAGAAACGGCAAATATTTAACAGGTAAAGAAACAATTTCATTTACAGTTAACCGCAATAATTTTATTGATCAAAAAAAGTTTTACAGAATTTATGAATTGAAGAGTGACAGCGATTGGCTTATACCTATTCAGAATAGCGTTTACATCCGCAACGATCAATCTGCATCAGTGCAGGTAAAGTTTGATGTTGCAAAGATGAAGGAACCCGGATTATACAACGGAAAAATTTATGCATCGCGTTCCGGCAATTCAAGTATTAACGAATTTAGCTTAATGGCAACCGTGGTTATTCCACATGAATTTACAACCGAGAATTCATATAGAAAATCCTTTAGTGGAAAACTGGCACCGGGAAAAATTGAAAGGTATTTTGTAAATGTACCAGCCGGTGCATCGGCAATGAGGATCACATTAAAATCTAAAGAAGGTGAGTACACGAGCAGTAAATTCCGTGTTCATGATCCGGACGGAAAAGATGTTTATGTATCCCCAACATTAACTTCACTTGAGAACGAAGAATCAGTTTCAAAAACTTTTTATAATTTACTGCCTGGAGTTTATGAGATTGTCGCAACCGGATTTTACAAAGCAAAAGCTGTTTCTAATTATAATCTTAAAATTGAATTTGAAATGGTTTCGACAACAGAAAAAAACATTCTGAGCCAAAGAAATAGCAGTGTTGAAATAATCAATAATTCAAATCATGTTAGGCAGTACTCGCTTAGCGGTTTTATTGATGGTTATGAAAAAGAATATTCAATTGAACTTAACGGCGAAAAGGATTTCCCAATTTCAATTGATAATGAACTTGAAAAGAAAGTCTTTAAATTTTCATTAAGTAAAGAGGACTTTAATAAAATTACTGATTTTGCTTTTCTTTTAGTTGATGAAGAGGGAAAAGCAGTGGCTAAAACTAGTCTATCATACAAAGATGGTGAGCTTGTATTTGATAATAATAGAACTAATGACAGCACAAATTACACATTAAAAATGCTTCCGGGTTTTGCACATTCCGGCAGTTATTTAACATTGAATGTTAAAGAGGAAAGTGTTTTCAAAAGTAAAGAAAGCTTTATAGTTACTAGTCAGAATAAAAGTGTGGTCTCAATTTATCCATCTATTACAGAAAAATTGGATTGCGAACTTTATCAGCCGAAAGTAAAAATTAGCAGTGATGAAAAATATATTGGAAAAATTTATTTAACACCGAAATCAGAAAGTGAAATAAAACTAGAAATACCTGTTCATATTAAATTATCAGAGGAAGTTATATGAGTGAACACGAAACAAATGTAGTAAAGGGCCTGCCTGAAAATGCATATACCGAGCTTAAGCCAGGTGAAGAATATGTCCCTATTATGTCCCCTCACAAAGAATACCCGGAAGTAAATCTCTGGTCGGTATTGTGGGGACTTGTTATGGCTGTCCTATTTTCCGGTGCGGCTGCATACCTTGGTTTAAAAATAGGTCAAGTGTTTGAAGCGGCTATTCCTATAGCTATTCTGGCTGTTGGATTATCAACAATGGCAAAAAGAAGTAAAGCATTAGGTGAGAATGTAATTATTCAATCTATCGGCGCAACATCGGGAACGATTGTTGCCGGTGCAATTTTTACAATGCCTGCACTTTATATTCTGGGGTTGGAAGTGCAATTCTTCCAGGTATTTACTGCTTCGCTCCTTGGCGGGTTCCTTGGAATTTTATTCTTAGTTCCCTTCCGTAAATATTTTGTTTCTGAGATGCATGGTCAATTTCCCTTCCCAGAAGCCACCGCCACAACTGAGATATTAGTTGCCGGAGAAAAAGGCGGCAACCAAGCTTTCATTCTGGTAATAAGCGGGCTAATCGGCGGTATTTATGATTTTGTAGTAGCCACATTCGGCTGGTGGAGTGAAACTTTTACTTCTAAAGTTCTTCCCTATGGTCAGGATTTAGCTGATAAACTGAAATTGGAATTTCGTTTAAGTATCAGTTCCGCAATACTTGGTCTCGGTTACATTGTAGGATTAAAATACACAGCAATTATTGCCGCCGGTTCATTTGTTGCATGGTATATGATCATTCCGATTTTTGCATTTCTCGGTGAATACATTGCAGTACCTGTGGGAGCCAATGTAGATTTACTGCTTAGCAATATGTCACCCGAAGACTTGTTTGATAATTATGTTCGCCACATTGGTATCGGCGGCATAGCAATGGCTGGATTAATTGGAATCATCAAGTCATCCGGTATTATTAAAAAATCTTTTGTACTTGGATTCAAAGAATTATTCGGCGCAAAAGGTACGAACAATAATTTAAGAACTCAGCGCGATCTACCGATGAAAATTATTGCAATCGGTATTGTATTAACAGCAGTTTTGATTTTTGTATTCTTCCTATTCGGAGTTGTTCATAACCTGCTTCATGCAATTGTTGGGCTAGTGATCGTAATGATAATTGCATTTCTATTTACAACAGTTGCTGCAACCGCAATTGCTATTGTGGGTACAAATCCCGTTTCCGGAATGACGTTAATGACTCTAATTCTCTCATCAGTCGTTCTTGTTTCAGTCGGTTTATCTGGTCCATCCGGAATGGTAGCTGCGCTTATAATTGGCGGTGTTGTGTGTACAGCGCTTTCACAAGCAGGGGCTTTTATTACTGACCTTAAAATTGGCTACTGGCTTGGTTCATCTCCACACAAGCAGGAAAAGTGGAAGTTTCTCGGAACGGTAGTATCTGCGGCAACAGTAGCAGTTGTTATGATGATCTTGAATGACACATACGGTTTCGTCGGTGAAGATAAATTAGTTGCTCCGCAGGCAAACGCAATGGCAGCGGTAATTCAGCCGTTAATGTCTAATCAGCCTGCACCTTGGATGCTTTACCTTGCCGGTGCTTTTATGGCGCTTATATTAACGATGATAAACGTTCCTGCACTCGCATTCGCACTGGGAATGTATCTGCCGCTTGAACTTAATACTCCTTTATTAATAGGCGGACTGATATCACACTTTGTAATTACAAGAAGTAAAGATGAAGAATTAAACAAAGCAAGGAAGGAGAGAGGTACTTTAATCGCTTCCGGATTTATTGCGGGTGGCGCCTTGTTCGGCGTACTCAGTGCTGTGCTTCGCTACTTTGATTTTAACTGGGTAGATAAAGTCTGGGTTGAATCGCACTCGGCTGAACTAATTGCGATAATTATGTTTGCAGTAATTAGTTCATACTTTATTTGGGATACTTTAAGAGCTAAGAAAGAATCTTAATATTTTTATGATTTTGAGTATAGTTTGAAAACAGAAAAACCCGACCTATTCGAAAAGTCGGGTTTTTTCATTTAAATATTAACAAGTTATTTCCGAAAGAAATTTCGGTTTACAAGTAATTCGAAATTAATTATCCAAATGCATTTTTTGCAGTGCCATTCCAATTGATGTTTCAATTGAGTACCTGTCATTGAGGTGGTTAATAACAAGAACAGAAAAAAGTTTCCGCTTTCTTCCGGGGATAATAACTCCGTAAAAATTTTTAGCAAGTTCAATGAAGATATTCATTCTAAAACTCCATAATTTTGGCTACTTAACTATCGAAAAAAAATCTTAATATTGAAGTGAATGTTTATAGCACTTTAAATTTTATTGAAAATTTATTCTAAGGTAGAGATATGAATATTGATCAAATTAGAAATTATTTTCCCCATACAAAGGAAAAAATTTACTTTAATCACGCTGCAATTGGACCTATATCTACACTGGTCTCAAAGCGTATTCAAGAATTTATTCACGAACGAAGCAGAACTCAAATTGAGAATTACGGCACTTTCCGATTCGTGGCAAATTCTGCAAAGAAAAGGATTGCACAGTTACTTAAAGTTAATAAAAACAGAATTGCCTGGGTTGATAACGTATCCAACGGCTTAAATATTTTGGCGCAGGGATTAGACTGGAAAACGGGAGATAGAATAATTTTAAATGATCAGGAATTTCCTTCAAATATTTATCCTTTTATCAATTTGGCATCAAAGGGGGTTGAGATAGATTTTGCAAAATCAAAAAATTGGGTAGTTGATGTCGAAGATTACGAGAAGCTGATTACTCCAAAGACAAAATTAATATCAATTAGCTCGGTTCAATTTTTATCCGGGCATAGAGCCGATTTAAAAGCACTTGGGGAATTATGCAAAGCGAAAGGAATAATTTTTTGTGTGGATGCCATACAAAGTGCCGGAGTAGTTGAGATGGATGCAGTGAAATATAATATTGATTTTCTTGCCGGAGGAACTCAAAAATGGCTTATGGGGCTGCAGGGGTTGTCGTACATTTATATTTCAGAGGAACTGCAATCTAAAATAAATCAAGCTTATGCCGGCTGGCTTTCCGTTGATGATGATTGGAATTTACTTGATTATAATTTAGAATTTAAAGAGACTGCCTCGCGATTTCAAAGCGGTACTTTTAGCGCTATTGGTGTTGCTGCAATTGATGCCTCACTGGAAATGTTTGCATCGGTTGGGTATGATGAAATTGAAAAAGCTGTTATAAAAAACTCTATGCATTTTTTTAATAAGCTGAAGGAAGCAGGAATAGAAACCTTATTAAAAAATGCAGATGCAAAAAAGATTGCCGGAATTGTAAGTGTAACGGTGGCTGATTCTGATAAAGTAATTGAATACTTGGAAAAGCAAAAAATTCATGCCGCAGTTAGAGAAGGAATATTAAGATTTTCGCCCCACTTCTATAATACAAAGGACGAGATTGATGAGGTTGTGAAAGCATTGAAGGAATTTAAAAAATAAAATCAAAACTCCAGCGGAAGATTGCAATTAAAATTAATACAATTCCATCTCTTCGGGAAATTTTCCATCCGCCGCGCATTAAAAATAGCAGTACAATTAAACTGCCTAACATCAAGTATAGACTAGTAAATTCTGTTTGCGTTATTTGAAGTGGATTTAATATTGCCGAAACTCCTAAAACTCCAAGCATGTTAAATAAATCGCTACCAATTAAATTGCCTGCTGAAATGCCATACTTCCCTTTGTAAACAGCGACGACCGATGTAGCTAGTTCCGGTACCGAAGTTCCTCCGGCTACAATCGTAATTCCAATTATCCAATCGGAAACACCAAGCACTCGTGCGAGATCAGTTGCTGAATCCACCAAAAAATTTGCACTTGTTATAATTGCGGCAATGCCGATAATCAATTTTGGAATATCGTACCAATTAAACTCGCCTGATGGCACACCGTCTTCAATTTTTTCTTTTTTAATAATTAATGTGGAAATATAAATGGCAAGAATGGAGAATAGGATTATCCCTTCAATGACAGATAAATTCAGATCATAAAAGAAGAAGATCAATAAAATAGCGGTGAAAACTAAAAGAAATCCATCCCTTACAATTAGTGATTTGTTTGTTTTTATGCCGGAAAATATCGCTACCAATCCAAGAATAAAACCTAAATTAAAAATATTGGAACCAACAACATTACCCACTGATATTGATGTTTGGCCGCGCAATGCCGCTGAAACAGTAACCGCAAATTCCGGTGCGGAGGTTGCAATTGCAACTACAGTTAAGCCAATTACCAGTTCGGAAAGCCCTAATCTTTTTGCAATGTTTGAGGCTGATTCAACAACCCAAATTGCTCCAACCCATAAACCAACTACCGATAGAGCGATTATTATTGAATTTAGTAACAAGATAAATTGGAAGATTATTATAAAATGAAATTAATATAATAATTTAATGGGGCAATTCTATAGGTGTGGTGAAAAAAGATGTGGAAGCTATACCGCTTCCACAAAGGTTAAAACTTTATTCTGGATTATATGTCAGCTCAATCTTTACGTGAAAGTCTGCACCGCTGAACATGGTATATTTAACTTCACCAATAGTGCATTTATAATCTTCACCAACCATTTCACTAACAACTTTACTTATACCTTTTTCAAGGTCGCCAACACTTACCGATTTCAATTTATTCTTCAGTAATTTGTCAACATCAATTGCTTTTGCATCAGCCATTTTATTTCCTCCGGTTAAAATCTTTTTTCTTTAGACGACAAAATAAATTTTTAGTTCGGATATTAAACTAATTTAATTCCTAATAATATCTAAAAGTTCTTTAGTTTTTTCTTCTAGTAACTTTGTATCTTTTTTTGTTTCTACATTTAAGCGAATAAGCGGTTCGGTATTACTCAATCGAACATTAAAACGCCATTTATCATATTCAACGCTCACACCGTCAGTAAAATCCATTTTTCCATCAGCATACTTTTCTTTTATCTCATCAAGTTTTGCTGCTGGATTATCGAGAGTAGAATTAATTTCGCCAGAGCAAGGATAATTGTTTATCATCTCTCCAACTAATTGAGACATTGATTTATTTTCATCGGACATTAATTGCATTATTAATAGAAAGGGGATCATCCCGCTGTCCGAATAATAATTTTCCCTAAAATAATGATGAGCAGACATTTCGCCGCCGTAAACAGAATTTACTTCGCGCATTTTTTCTTTAATAAATGCATGCCCGCTAACAGATTGAACCACCTCTCCATTTGAATTTTTTACTACATCAATAGTGTTCCAAACCAATCTTGGATCATGAACAATTTTTTCACCCGGATAAGCTTTTAAAATTGATTTAGCTAAAATTCCGACAATATAATAGCCTTCAATAAAATTTCCTTTTTCATCAAAAAAGAAACAGCGGTCATAATCGCCATCCCATGCAACACCAAGATCAGCTTTATTTTTGAGAATTGCGTCAATCGTTGGTTTACGGTTTTCCGGCAGCAATGGATTGGGAACTCCATTCGGAAAATTTGAATCGGGTTCGTGAAAAACTTTGATCATGCTGATTGGCAAATATTTTTCGATTGCATCCAATGCGGGACCCACACATCCGTTACCTGCATTAACAACAACCTTAAAAGGCTTTAATGAATCTTCTTTTATAAAAGTTCTTAACCTTTCAATAAATTGATCCATAATGTTTACTTGCTTTACACTGCCCTTATTCTTACTTATTTCACCAAAATCATCGCTCAGGATCATTTGTTCAACGTCGCTTAGTCCTGAACCGTAACCCATTGGTACTGAACCCTTTTTTACAAATTTAAGTCCGTTGTATTCCGGAGGATTATGGCTTGCCGTTATCATTATTCCGCCGTCGGCTTCAAGATATGGCGTACCGAAATAGATCATTTCAGTTCCGCACAAGCCTAAATCTATAACATGTGCTCCTGCATCAGTAATTCCATTTGCCAATGCTTCTGAAATTTCAGGTGAGGATTTTCTCACATCACGTCCTATTACAACAGATTTACAGTCCAAATATTTCACATAAGCTCGTCCAACTTTATAGGCTAAGTCCGTATTCAAATCACCAGGTACTTTGCCTCTAATGTCGTAAGCTTTAAAAGAGCTGATTTTTGCCATGCATTCTCCTTACATGATAGTTTTTAACCTTGAATATATTTTGTCATTTGGCAATAATCAAAATAAGTTTTGAATGAGTAAATTACAAACATCCGATGCTTAATTAATCTCAAAGTATATTTTTTTTTGCATAGAATTAAACCGTATATAGGTTTATGTTTGTAGCACTTGATCTAAGAATGGAGGTAATTATAGAAACAGACTGTACTATTCCGAAACGTTTTGCACGATGCAACAATTCCAAATGCCGAACCTTCTTTTTGTTTGACCCAAGAGAGATACTTGGAGAAGCAGGGTTTTTATGCCCTACTTGCAGGGAAAAAATTGATTCACATCATTTGGTACAGTGCAGTAATTGTCAATCAATAATTAATTTTATTGCCGCAGAACCAAGTGAAGAGCCCGTAATTTTCAATGTAAAAAAATGTTCCCGCTGCAACGGAACAGTTGAAGACGAATGGGAAATGAAACCTTACTATTTTCCCGACGCGTTTGTTTAATTAAATATTTAACTACCTGATAAATTTTGGCGCAGACTTTTTGTTTAATAAAAGCTGCGCCTTTTTTTTATATTTTTAATAGCATTGTAATTAGCTTTACTCTAATTTTACATTATAAACTGCTAATATTTATGGTGAACCAATGATACTTCGAAATACCCACTTACTATTATCTGCCTCATTTATTTTTGTAATCGCCTCATTCGGATGTTCGGCATCAAATGATTCAAACAATGCGGTAACCCATAGCTCTGTATTTATTCCGGATACAGTAAAAGCCGGAAAATTTGATACTGGAAAAATGTGGACATTTGAGCATGCACCAACCGATTATTTTTATGATGAGTATGGATTTAAGCCCGATGAAGAATGGCTGACGAAAGTAAGAATGTCGGCATTAAAATTTGCAAGCTGGTGCAGTGCTTCATTTGTTTCTGAAGACGGTTTAATAATGACAAACCACCATTGTATTGATATGATCGCTCAAAAAATTCAAAATGAAGGTGAGGATATTGTTAAGAATGGATTTATTGCCAAGAATTTAGAAGATGAAAGAAGAGTCCCGGATTTGTATGTGAATCAACTCGTGTTTGTGAAGGATGTAACCGATTTAATAAATGATGAAGCAAGTGATTTGGCTGGGGAGAATAAAACCGATAGGAAGATAACTGATATTATTACAGAGCTTGAAAAAAAATATTCTGATGAAACCGGACTTGATTGCAATATAACTCCGCTTTACAATGGCGGTAAATATTCTTTATACGGTTATAGAAAATACGATGATGTAAGAGTTGTATTTTTTGCAGAAAGTGAAATTGGACTTTACGGCGGGGACCCTGATAACTTTACATATCCAAGATATAATTTGGACTGTGCATTTTTGCGGGTATATGATGACGGAAAACCTTTAGCTACACAAAATTTTTTGAAGTTCAGTTCCAACGGCATTGTTGAAGATGAACCGCTTTTCGTTGTGGGTTTCCCCGGCACTACTAAAAGATTAAAAACTGTTTCGCAGCTAGAATTTGATAGGGACTTTAGTTCTAAAAATTTATCAGTGCGGTTATTAGGACTGCAAAGAATTTTAGAAGAAGAAATGAGTGCCAAACCCGAAAAATTTTCTGAACTTCAAAACCAATTTATTCTGGTTTCAAATTCTGCTAAAGTTTATTCCAATGAGTTGAAGGGAATGAATGACCCATATTTGATGGCAAGAAAGAAAGCGTTCGAAGAAAATTTTAAAAAAGCTGTATTTACAAATTCAAATTTAAATGCAAAGTTCGGTCATGTTTGGGCTTCTATAGAAAATAATAGAAATGAATTACGTAAATATGCGCCCGAGTATTATGCCTACAGATTAAATAGAATAACGAGTGCACAGTATTTTTTAATTGCCCGTGAGTTAGTGCAATTAGCATCTCAGTTAAGTCTGCCGGAGAATAAAAGAGATCATAAGTACAGATCAGAAAACTTAAACGAAACTATTGCCGGTATTTTTCCAAGTGATTTTGATAAAGACCTCGAGTTTAAAAAATTAGCTCTGCAAGCTGATTTGATCGCAATGAATCTTGGTAAAGACCATCCACTTATGAAAAAAATATTCGACAGCAAAACTGGAATTGCGGCGGCGGAGTTTGCACTTTCAAATTCAAAAATTTTATCGAAGGAAAATGTAATTGCACTCGCTGAAAAAGGAGGCGAGGCAATACTTAAATCCGATGACCCATTCATTCAATTTACTTTAATAACCTCTCCAATAGTTGAACGATACTCAGCCATAAAAAATGAAATTGATGCGACTGAAGAAGATTTGGAAGGCGAATTGGGCAGGGCTCTTTATGATGTATATGGAACATCAATTCCGCCCGACGCAACTTTTACTTTACGAATAACCGATTGTGTTATGAAAGATTATGAGTATAACGGGACCGTTGCTCCTAAGTTCACAACCTTTTACGGATTTTATGATAAGTATTATTCACATGAACAAACTTACCCTTGGGACATAAGCAGCAAATGGAAAGAGCCTGCAGAAGATTTTGATTTAAGTACACCGTTTAATTTTGTTGCAACTTGTGATATTACAGGCGGAGCTTCCGGCAGTCCTGTATTAAATCAAAGAGCGGAAGTGGTTGGTTTAGCATTTGACGGTAACATAGAAAGTATTCCCGCTAACTTTTTGTTCACAACAGAAAAAAATAGAATGGTTGGACTAACTGCTGAAGGCATGCTTGAAGCGCTTGAAAAAGTTTATAGATTTAATAGGTTAAAAGATGAATTAGAGTTCGGAAAAATAATTAATGATTAAGCGGATTTTAGTTGTAAGGAAATTTATTTAAGATGATTAAATTTCAAGACTCGATATATTTAAGAGCAGCGACGAACGAGGATTCTTTAGAAATCAAGAAATTAGTATTCAAAGTTTTAGATGAATATAAATTAAAATCCTCTCCCACATTAACTGATTCTGATTTAGAAGATATTGAAGAAAGCTATGCTAACCGAGGCGGTTTATTTGAAGTACTGGAAATTGAAAGTAAAATTGTCGGATGTATTGGGCTTTACCCAATTAACAATGAAGTGGTTGAACTCAGAAAAATGTACTTTGAAAAATCCATACGCGGAAAGGGAATTGGCAAAAAGATTTTAAAGCATTGTATTGCACGAGCCAAAGAATTAGGCTTTAAAACTATGACGCTTGAAACAGCCTCGGTTTTAAAAGAAGCCATTGCCTTATACAAACAGTTTGGGTTTGAAGAATTTTTTCCCGATCATTTATCCGACCGATGCGATCAAGCCTTTCAAATAAAAATTTAATATTTAGTGACAAGTAAATTTTAATGAAAATAGATTTTAATCAGCTTGTACAAATTGCCGGCGTAATTGATGAAGCCGAGGTGCAAATGCTAATCCAATGCGGTGTTAAGTATTTGGGATTTCCATTAAGGCTGCCGGTAAATAAAGAAGACCATACCGAGGAAGAGGCATCAAAAATTATTAGCTCACTTCCCGTAACTACTCATCCAATTTTAATTACTTACCTCAACGATCATGAAGAAATTGCTGAATTTGCAAAGCAGTTAAAAGTTGATTGCGTTCAATTGCATGGAAGAATTTCAATTGCTGAATTAAAACTTTTAAAGGAAAAATATCCGCAACTCAGTTTAATAAAAAGTTTAATTGTGAGAGAGAATAACTTAGGTGATTTGAAGGAGGAAATCTTTAAGTTCGACCAATTTGTTGACGCATATATTACTGACACATTCGATCCAAACACAGGGGCAACCGGTGCGACGGGAAAAACACACAACTGGGATGTAAGCAGGGAAATCGTTAATTCTACAAAACGCCCCGTTATTTTAGCGGGAGGATTAAATCCATCAAATGTGAAAGAAGCTATATTAAAAGTTAAACCTGCCGGGGTAGATACACACACCGGTGTCGAAGACGTCGAGGGCAGAAAAAATAAAAAATTGGTAGAAGAATTTTTATTTAATTCAAAAGAAGCATTTAATTTAATTGATAAAGAGAAAATTTAAAATGAATCTTGAATTTCAAAAAGGTGATTACCTTTTAAGCACTGATCAAAAAAAACTTAACCTAAAAGTCATTCATGAGTTCCTCAAGGATTCTTACTGGGCAAAGGAAATTCCATTTGAGATCGTAAAAAAATCAGTGAAAAATTCCTACTGTTTTGGAGTTTATAAAAACGAAGAGCAAATCGGTTTTGCGCGAATTGTATCTGACTATGCAACCTTTGCATATCTAGCAGACGTATTTATTCTTGAAGAATATAGAGGCAAAGGTTTAAGCAAATGGCTGATGGAATGCATAATGAAAGACCAGAATCTGCAGAACTTGCGTACTTTTTCTCTCGCAACTTGGGACGCGCACAGCTTGTATGAAAAATATGGATTTTCAAAAATTAAAAATCCAGAAAGACAAATGTCAATTTCGAATATTAATATCTATAGAGAATTAGCCCAAAAATAATTTTACAGGAATTTTCCTAATTGAAAAAATATGAGTTTGATTATTTAATTATTGGAAGCGGTTTAGCCGGGTTATATGCAGCAATTTGCGCTGCCGAAAAAGGCAGTGTCTGCATTGTAAGTAAATCGGGTTTTGATATCAGCAGTTCATATTGGGCCCAGGGTGGAATTGCAGCGGCGCTGGACCCCAAAGATTCTTATGATCTTCACATGAAAGATACGATGATAACGGGTAGAGGATTATGCAATAAACAATTTGTGGAAGTGCTTGTTAAGCAAGGCAAAGAGCGGATTAAAGATTTAATTGAAATGGGAATGAAGTTCGATACAGAGCAGGGAAGACTTGCTCTTGGATTAGAAGGCGGACATAGCAGAAGAAGAGTTGTGAGAGCAGGCGGCAATTCCACGGGAAAAGAAATTGTAAATTTTTTGGTAAATAAAATATTAGCTGATAAAAGAATTAAAATTTTTGAGCACACAAATGTTTACAGACTTTGTTCAGTAGGAAGTAAATGCTGCGGCGCATTCGCAGTTTCCCTCGACACGAAGGAATTATATTTCTTAAAAGCCAAAGCTACAATATTGGCAACCGGCGGCGCTTCGGGGATTTACAGCCGCAATACAAATCCTCATTCATCAACCGGTGACGGAATTGCTCTAGGCTATAATGCAGGCGCAGTCCTTTCTGATATGGAATTTATTCAATTCCATCCAACAGCTTTTTACTCAGAAACCGGAAAAACATTTTTAGTGAGTGAAGCGGTAAGAGGAGAAGGTGCTCATCTTGTAAATAGAAAGGGCGAGAGATTTATGCTTACCACTCATCCAGATGCAGAACTGGCTCCGCGTGATGTTGTTTCGAGAGCGATTTATGAAGAGTTAATTTCTTCGGGCGAAAAATGTGTGTTCCTTAAATTGAACCATCTCAATGCTGCTGAAGTTGAATTGAGATTCTCCAACATTTATGCAAATGCAATTCAGTTTGGTATTGATATTACAACAGATCCCGTTCCGGTTGCTCCTGCTGCACATTACATGATAGGCGGAATTAAAGCAGGACTAAATGCCGAAACAAATATTGAAGGTTTATATGTTTGCGGCGAAACTGCCGCAACCGGAGTTCATGGGGCAAACAGGCTGGCTAGCAACTCATTACTTGAGTGTTTGGTTTTTGCCAAGCGCGCAGTTGATAATGCTTCAGAGCATTTTCACTTTTCCTCGGTTCAAGTGGATGAGGATCAAAATATTTCTTTTCAGCTAAAGTACGAGCAGCAATTTTTAGAGAAGAAATTATTACTAGCTGAAATAATGAATAAGTATGTTGGTATTGTAAGGAGTGATTATTCGCTTGCATCAGCAGTAAGTGAAATTCAAAAAATTAATGCTGAAGTTTCATTGGAAAACAGTGATTACTTTTCAAACAAACTAAGCGACTTAATTACAATTTGTGAGTTAATGACGAAGGCTGCTTCTTTGAGGAAGGAGACAAGGGGAGTTCACGTTCGTGAGACTTATAAACATGAAGACCCGACTCTTCTTTATCATATTAATTTCCAGAAAGGGAAAGAGCCTACTTTTTCGCACATTAAATAAATTAATAAATAAAAATTGAAATACATTAAATGAAATTATCAGAACAAGAAATGAAAAAAGCACAAAAGCTAATTGATGCAGCATTGTTGGAAGATATTGGTGATGGAGACATAACAACAAATGCCTTGCTTGATAAAAACGTTAATGCCTCTGCAAGAATTGTTGCAAAAGAAAACGGAGTTATTGCAGGTATTCAAATAGCGGAGAAAGTTTTTAAAACGTTGGACCCGAATATTAATTGGGTTAAAAAAATTGAAGACGGCGATTTTGTAAACGCAAAGGACGAACTAATAAAATTCAGCGGCTCTTATCGCGCAATATTAACAGGTGAGCGAACAGCTTTAAATTTTTTACAGCGTATGTCAGGCATTGCAACTACCACATCAAAATATGTTAAGGCAGTTGAAGGAACAAATGTAAAAATTTTAGATACACGAAAAACATTACCCGGTTTTAGGATGCTTGACAAATACTCGGTGAAAGCAGGCGGGGCAGTAAATCACCGTATCGGCTTATTTGATATGGTGATGATAAAAGATAATCATATTGAAATTGCAGGTAGTATTGCAAAAGCAGTGCAGGCAGTAAAACAAAAAGTAATGCCGGGAATTAAAATTGAAGTTGAGACAAAAAATATTGCCGAAGTTGATGAGGCACTGGCTGCCGGGGTAGATATAATTATGCTGGATAACATGAGTTCGAAAGAAATGATAGAATGTGTAAAATTGATAAACGGCAAAGCCAATGTGGAAGCTTCCGGCAACATTAATTTGGAAAAAATACAAGAGATTGCACAAACCGGAGTCGATTTTATTTCAATTGGGGCACTAACTCATTCAGTTAAGGCTCTGGATATTAGTCAGTATGTAGTATAAAATGCATTAAATCTGTTGAATTAAGTATTTATGTTCATCATTATAATAATTACAACTTTAGATCTGGAAAGGATTTAGGATGATAAATAGACAAGATATGATTGACGAAATTTTTCTAATGAAAAAAGATAAAAATGCGGTGATTCTTGCTCACAATTATGAACTCCCGGAAATACAGGATATTGCTGACTTTGTCGGCGATTCTCTCGGACTTTCGCAAATTGCGGGTAAGACTGACGCTGATGTTATAGTTTTTTGCGGGGTACATTTTATGGCCGAAACTGCAAGTATTATTTCCCCTAATAAAACAGTGCTTATCCCCGATTTAGAAGCAGGCTGTTCATTAGCAGCAAGTATTGAAGTAGATCAGCTGAGAGAGTGGAAAAAGGAATATCCCGGTGCCGTTGTGGTTTCGTATGTTAATACTACGGCGGAAATTAAAGCCGAGACAGATTTCTGCATAACATCATCCAACGCAGTTAAGGTAGTTGAAGCAATTCCCAAAGACAAAAATATTTTGTTCCTTCCCGATAAATTTTTAGGGAAATATGTTAAGGCTATTACCGGAAGGGATATTCAAATTTGGGATGGCGCTTGTCATGTTCATGAAAAAATTGGCGATGTTGAATTTGATAAAATCAGAGAGCAGCATCCCGATGCCGAGTTTTTAATTCACCCGGAATGTGGATGTTCTACCTCTTGCATGTTAAAATCAACAGTTTACAGCGATTGCAAAAACATCCATATTTATTCAACTGAGGGAATGATTGATCATGTGGCTCAATCAAATTCAAAAGAATTTGTAATTGCAACGGAAGTTGGAATTTTGCACAGAATGAAAAAGGCAAATCCCGATAAAGAATTTTATCCCGCCGATGAAAACTCAATTTGCGAATACATGAAAATGATAACTTTGGAAAAATTGTACGACTCACTAAAATATGATCAGTTTGAAGTTAAAGTTCCTGAGGAGATTGCCGCAAAAGCAAGAATTCCTATTGAAAGAATGCTTCAAATAGTTTAGCTATTGCCTATATTTAAATATTAGATTTTAATCTTTAATTATTAACTATTTAATTACTCATCCGTCTAATTTAGCAAATGATTAAAAGACAATAGCGAATGTACAAGTTGGATAAAAAGTATTCAAAAATATATTACTTCTTTAAAAAAATTCCCTTCGAGGCTTACCTTTGGATAGCCGGACTAATATATTTACTCTTGATCAATCCATATCAAGTTTCACATTTTACACTTTGCCCATTTAATAATTTGGGTTTGGATTTTTGCCCTGGCTGCGGAATCGGGAAATCAATTTCATTTATATACCATGCGGATTTTATCAATTCATTTAAATCCCACCCGCTGGGCATTTTTGCTTTAGCAATAATCATATATAGAATAATTACACTAATATATAAATCCTTCTCAACTAACTTTTCAATGGAGGTTAACAATGGCTAGCATATTTAATTTATTACCGGAGATAATGGGAGACGAGCAAGTTTATGTTTCCGGACTGGTAAAAGATATGTCGGATGAGAAAGCACAGCAATTCGCTAATATTTATAGAGTAAGAAGAAAAGACCCGCAGACAATTTTACTTTTAACGCTGGTTGGATTTTTAGGCATTGCCGGAATACAGCGCTTTATAGTTGATCAAATTGGACTAGGAATTTTATACTTATTGACTGGCGGTATTTGCTTGATCGGTACAATTATCGACTTGGTAAACTATAAATCAATTGCATTTGAATATAACCAGAAGCAGGCGCATCAAGTTGCACAACTTATTAATAACAGTTAAATAATATCAGTTTTAAGTTTTTTCTCTTTGAAAAAATTTAGATTATAATTAAAATATTAGTCGCAAGAATTTTTACTTGTGTAATTTACTTTTCACAACCAAAAAATGAGGTGCAGATTTATGTCTGATCGTTCAAAAGGAAACGTTAAATGGTTTAATCAGGCAAAAGGCTTCGGTTTTATTACCCGTGATGACGGTGACGATGTATTTGTACATTACAGCAGTATAGTTGGGGATGGATATCGCAATTTAAAAGAAGGTCAATCAGTTCAGTTTTCAGTTGCTGATTCCGATAAAGGTCCGCAAGCGCATGAGGTAGAAGTTATTGAAGAATAAATTTTACTACTTCTAAAAATTATGCGGTTTAACATTTTGTTGCCGCATTTTTTATTTTAAATAAAAACTAAATACATTATTTATTTTTGAATATTAAAAATTTAATGAGTCTCAATTGAAAAAAATCATCTTAATAATTTTTTTTAACTCACTCCTCATTTTTTGTCAAAATAAAATTGAGGTTATTATTAATGTTGAGGCAATCAACCTGCAGAAAAACGATTCGATTTACATTGCCGGAAATTTAAAAGAAATTGGAAATTGGAAGCCATCCGAAGTGAAATTAAATAAGCTAACTGATTCAACCTGGCAGAGGAACTTTAATATTGAAAAGGGCGAAATTTTAGAATTCAAATTTACGAAAGGAAGTTGGCAGACTGAAGCGCTTGATGATGAAGGGAATCTACCGGGGAATCATATTTTGAAAGTCAAAAATGATACTACATTAACTTTCAAAATAAGTAAATGGAAAGATGAAAATTATGTAAGCGAAGAGAATAAATTTGTAGGGCAAATTACCGGGCAGGTGTTTTATCATAAAAATATAAGCAGCAAAAATATTAGTCCGCGCGATATAATAGTTTGGGTTCCTCCCGGTTATGAAGAAGAAGACGAAAACAATTATCCGGTACTATATGCGCACGATGGGCAAAATTTATTTGATCCGGCAACTTCATCTTTCGGCATTGATTGGCAGATGGATGAGGCTGCGGACAGTTTGATTAAAAATAATATTGTTGAACCATTTATTATCGTTGGCATTTATAATACAATTGATAGAAGTGCAGAATACTCGGAAAATGATACGGGCAAAGCTTATATGGAATTTATTGTAAATGAGCTTAAACCGTTTATCGATAATAATTACAAAACCAATCCAAGCAGAGAAGAAACAGTTACAAGCGGTTCAAGTTCGGGCGGATTAATTTCCTTTATGCTGCTATGGGAATATCCTGAAATTTTTTCGGGAGCCATTTGCGTATCACCGGCTTTAAAGATTAATAAAATTGATTATGTGGATAATGTCCTTGAGTATTCCGGTGTTAAGAAACCAATAAAAATTTATATTGATAACGGAGGAATTGGTTTGGAAGAAAAACTTCAGTCGGGAATTGATGAAATGGTTACGGCATTATTGAGTAAAGACTACATAATGGGGAAAGATTTATTTGTATATACTTATAAAAATGCAGTGCATAATGAAGCTTCTTGGGCAGCAAGAATTTGGAAACCTTTTAAAATATTTTTTGGTAAGTGATCTATGAAAATATTAGTCGGTTCAAAAAATCCCGTAAAAATTAAAGCTGTTGAAAAGGCATTCAAAAATTATTTTGATGTTGTTTCTGCAATTGGCGTGGATGCCAATTCTAATGTTCCCGATCAGCCCATTGGAGATGAGACTTACAAAGGTGCAGAAAACAGAGCTGAATTTTTAGTAAAATTGAACAGCAATGAGAATCTAGAAGCAGATTATTTTGTTGGGATTGAAGGTGGAATTAGTAAAACATTCAACAAATGGTTTGCATTTGGCTGTATGTGTATAATTGATAAAAACTTGAATAAATCATTTGGCACAAGCTCCCATTTTGAGCTGCCGGAATTAATGGTAAAAAAACTATTAAACGGAATTGAACTTGGAACTGTGATGGACGAGCAAACAAATGAACACAACACTAAACAAAACTCCGGTGCAATTGGATATTTTACAAAAGGACAAATTGACAGAGAAAATTTGTACATGCAGGGATTAACAGTTGCGTTAATTCCCTTTATTAATCCTGAACTCTACTTCAAAAAAGATGGGTAGAAATATGATCATTAAAACTGATAACCTTGTTTTGAAAACGGTGGATCAAATTTCAGATTCATTAAAAGCTAAAATGGTTTTAGATAATGAAATAACAAGCATGACGGAAGTAAAATTATACCCGCCGAATCTCCCCACCGAATTTACATTTGAAATAATCAATGATGAAAATGTGATTGGCGAACTCAAGTTAAAATCATTTAGATGGTTTAATAGAAAAGCGGAGCTGAGTATTTTTATTCTTAAAGAATTTCGGAACAAGGGTTTCGGTAAAGAAGCTATTAGTACCATCATAAAATATGCTTTTGAAAAATTAAACTTGCATAGGCTTGAAGCAGAAGTGATAGAGTACAATGAGGGTTCAAAAAAAATGGTTGAGGGATTTGGATTTATACTTGAAGGCAGATTGAGAGAGGCGAAGTACAGCAATGGAAAGTATTATGATATTTTACGATATGGATTACTAAAAAGTGAATTCAACAAAGGGAGGAATAAATGAAATTAAAAATGTACCAGGTGGATGCGTTTACATCAAAACTTTTCGGCGGTAATCCTGCCGCAGTTGTTCCGCTGGAGGATTGGCTTGATGATGAACTGATGCAAAATATTGCTCTAGAAAATAATTTATCCGAAACCGCTTTTTTTGTAAATGAAAACGGTGAGTATAGAATCAGATGGTTTACTCCAACTGCGGAAGTTGATCTTTGTGGTCATGCTACATTGGCTTCGGCATTTGTAATGTTTAATCAATTAGGTTTTAGTGAATCATCAATTTCCTTCAACTCTAAAAGCGGAAAACTTATTGTTGGAAGAGAGAATGAATTGATCAGTTTAAATTTTCCGGCAAGAATTCCCAACCCGGTTGAAAATTCGCCGGTTTTAATAGATGCACTTAATATCAAACCCCAAAAAGTTCTTTTTAACAAAACAACAGTAGCCGTTCTTAATTCAGAAACCGAAGTTAGAGATATTAAACCGGATATAAAAAAGTTTTTAGAGCTTGATACTCATGGTGTAATAGTAACAGCGCAAGGGGATGAGGTTGATTTTGTATCAAGATTTTTTGCCCCCGATGTTGGAATTGATGAAGACCCGGTTACAGGATATGCACATACAATCCTTACTCCTTATTGGGCAAAAGCCTTAAATAAAAATAGAATGGATGCTTTGCAAGTATCGAAAAGAGGCGGAGAATTAATTTGTGAACTGAAAGATGAAAGAGTACTAATTTTAGGAGTAGCAAAACTTTACATGAAGGGTGAGATATATATATGATGAAAAATGAGAAATAAGGGGATTATGATTAAGCAAAAGTTTCTAATAACAATAGGGCATTTAATCTTCCATAAGTAACCATGAAAACCATAACCCACGGCATTAGCCGTAAACCTTATTTCGCCCCCTGAACAAATTTTCAATTAACTGTAACAAATTTGGTTAATATTAGGAAGGTTGTAAATAGGTAGAAAGGTCTATTTTTAAAAGGCTTCGATGTCTGAGTTTAATTTGAAAATTTACTTAATTAGTCCCTCAATAATTGCATATCTAACCAATTCAGCAGAATTCTTTAAATTCAATTTACTCAAAATATTGTGCCTGTGATTTTTTACCGTACTATAGCTTATGGATAGCAACTCGGCAATTTCATTTACAGTTAATCCCTTTGCTATTTGTGTTATAATTTCTCTTTCTCGCGTGGTTATACCTGCTTGGTCATTTTTATCATTACTCGAAATGGACTCATTCAAGTTTTGATTTGCTATTTCAGTTACTTCAGGATCAAAATAAACGTCACCTGCAAAAACCGTTTTTATTGCCTTAACCAATTCCTGAATTCTAGCCATTTTAAAAATATAACCGTCAATTCCGGATGATAGTGAATCAATAATAAACTGACGGTTATCGAACATTGTTAGAATAATAATTTTAATCTTTGGATGTAATTTTTTAATCTTTTTGGCAGCTTTAATACCATCCATTTCGGGCATATTAATATCCATTAAAATAATGTTTGGATTAAGTTCTCCTGAAAGTCTAATAGCCTCCAAACCATTTTCAGCTTCTCCAATAACATTAATTGATGGTTCAATTTTTAATGCGGATTTGATTCCATCTCTTAAAATAGCATGGTCATCGGCCAATAAAATATTAATTATTTCATCCATTCAGTGGAATTCCTAATTTAATTGTTGTCCCTATATTAATTTCCGACTTAATTTCTAATTCAGCGCCCAGCAAATCTGCTCTCTGTTTCATGTTGATTAAACCAAACGTATTATTTTTATCCTCAACTAACCCCGCGTCATCTTGATTAAATCCTTTTCCATTATCCCAGACTGTTATTAAGAGTTTATTTTTTAACTCCTCAATTTTTACACTAAGTTGTGTACAACGAGCATGTTTAATAACGTTATTTAACGCCTCTTGCACAATCCTGTATACCATCACTTCATCTTTTTTATTCAATTTTCCTGAATAATTATTTTCAATATAATTTACTTTAATTTTAGTATCCCTATTGATTTCATGACAATTCATCTTGACGGATGCTGCAAGTCCGTAACTTTCAATTTCCAAGGGATGAAGATTATGTACTATTATTCTCAATACTTTTCCAGTGTCCTGAAGCAGGTCTATGGATTCATCAAACTGTTTATCTCTAATAGTTCTGGAATGTTGGAATGCTTCTAACTTTAGTTTTGCACTAGTTAAAATTTGTCCCAAATAATCATGCAAATCTCTTGAAATTCTCTTTCTTTCAAATTCAATGTTTTCATAAATAGCTGCTAATTTTATTTTTTCAGCATTTTGTAATTCATCAGTTCTTTCTTTTATTTCTGCTTCCAATTTCCTAGAGTATAACTTTTGCGAATAGATATTCTGAATTATTAAGCCAATTAGTATCAATGCGGCAGCAATTATAGCGTAAAACCAAATTTGATTGTAAAACGCTGTACTGATTGTGATAGTGCTTGTAATTAATTCGTAACTATTAACACCTAATGGGTTCTTTGCAATTAATGATATTCTGTAATCGCCCGAGTTTAAGTTTGAAAACCTTGCAGATTTTTCTTTTGTTGTAAATTCTTCAATTACATCGCCGTCAAGGTCAACAAGTTTTAGTTCGAATAAAATATTGGATTCATCGTAAAAGGATAAGCATCTATAATGGAGCGAGAAACTATTATGATCATGATCAATTGCAATGCTTTTATTTAGCTGATATTTTTGAAAAGACATGTCCTCCAGATATAAAATATCAACCAAGGGTTTTGGATTTGGAATATCTTCATTACCTGCAGGGAACATAGAAAGCCCGTTATCCGTCCCTATCCAAAAATTCCCTTTTGAGTCGAGGAACCCAGCATGTCTGTTTGTTTCATAACCGGCGAGACCTGAATTCGGGTCATAAAACCTTACTTCACCTTCGTGCCAATAAATAACTCCCTTATCTAATCCAAACCAAATACTGCCGGGTTTATTCCCTGCTTCAATAAAATATATTGGATCTGAAATAGAAAGGTTATCTAGGGAGTGTTCTACTAAAGCTTCACCTTTAATTTTACAAAGTCCAGCAACAGTTCCAACTAAAGTTGTGGAATCATCTTTGATATAAATTGAGTATGTATTATTATAATTATCAAATTGAGATTTGATAAAAGATACATTATTGCCATTAATTTGAACAATCCCCTGACCATTTGTAGAAAATAAAATTATTGAGTCCTTTTTAGATACTATTTCTCTACCACCAATTTTACTTGGTTGATTAAACAATTGTTTTACTTTTAAATTGTTATTCTCCAATACAAATAATGTATCATTTTTTGAAACCAGTAAATTGTTTTTAAATTTTCCCAGACTAAAAAATGGTTCTGAATTATTTTTCGTATGCCAAATTATTTTGTTGTTTGCGGACAAGTTACCAAACCCCAAACGGGAGGCTGCAAACCAAATTTTACCATGATTTTTTTTTATATCTAATACTCTTGAATTTAAATCCAAAAGATTTGAGTAGTCATCAAACGGAGCTTTCTTAAATTCAACTCCATCATAGATGGAAAATCCTTTATTATGAGCAATAACAATGTCGCCGTTAATGTTCTCTTCAATAGCACTTACTTCATTCGATAATAATCCATCAGCAGTAGAATATGAAAAAAATGGTGATGATTTTATTTTATAAATACCCCGTTGAGATAGTATCCATGTATTTTGTTCACAATCAACAAAAACTTCCATTGCCCCGACAGATTTTACTCCTAGAGAGTTGTTTAGTGAATTAAGTTTGGTCTCACTGGTATTGTAGTGATATAATGAAAAATCATTGCCGAAATAGAAATTATTATAATCATCAAGAGCGAGAAAATAATATTGCAATTCTAAGTGAGTGGGGATATTAAAGTTTTCAACAACAACCTCAATTGAATTATCAACAACTTTACCAAGCCAGTTGTCACTAAGTATAAAAATATCGTTTATTGAATTATTCGATTTTATTAATACACATAATACTTTTTCTAAATTTTTGTTCTTGATATTATATACTTGAAATTTCCCATTATCATCAAGTGTAAACAATCCTCTAGATGTTGCTATATAAAAAACACCTTGGGATTGATGGAGCGAAAAAAATCTTGTACTCGTTGGGAAATTCGAAGTTTCATTCTTCCAAATGCTGCCATCAAAATAAAATAAACTATCATAAGTAATTACGCACAACTTTGATAAATTTTTCTCTGATACAATCGCAAGGTCTATTGTTATTCTATCACTATATTCAGAATTAATTGCTGGAAGAGAAATCCAATTATCAGCATCCTTATAGATAATTCTATTTTTAACAAAATTAGGTAAGGCCCACAATCGATTTTTGGAATCGATTTTTACTTTAATATAATTAGCCATCGGTACCCCCTCCTTTTCAGAAAGGAATTTCCATTCATAACCATCATAAACTGTAAGTCCCTTTTTACATGCGAACCACATTCTTCCGGTAGTATCCTGAACGGCATCAAAAAATGCTTGGGTAGGTAATCCATCTTTAAAAGTATAGGTTTGAGTACTTAAGTTTTGTGATAAATTTATTGAGTGAAAAAAAATAAAATTTAAACACAAACTTATGTATATAATCAACCGTCTAAAGTATGGATTCATAAAAAACACTAATAGAGTTCTGCAAAAATTTGAATAAATTAAAATAAGAAAAATCAATTTCTTATTTTTACTTCATACAGTAATTTTCTCAATAAAATAAAAATATTCTTGATGTCTAAACCGAATCCAATTAAACGAATTTTTGAACTCTATACTAGTGATTTAAGCTTTTCAGAAATTGAAAGATTAATCCGGCGTGATGCAGCTGAAGTTTATGAATTTTATTCACAAAACATTCCCAAACCTGATACTTCCAAAAATAAATTTTTAAGAGCTTTAATTTTTACCCGATCATTATTCAATGCTTTCTTGATGAGATTTTCAGCCGCAAGAAGAATTGTATATCTACTCACACTAATAATTTTTTTATTTGGACTGATAGAAATTGCTTGGGGATATGTAATTGTTGCGTTTCTTGTTATGAATATCCTGCTGGCTTTTGAACTTGCCGATAAGTTAATAGTTAAGGATGATCTTATCCTTGCACGAAAAATTCAACATGACTTGATGCCCAAAAACAAGTACCCGTTTGAAAATTTTGAATGTACGAGTTTCTATGAATCCGCTAAGGAAGTGGGAGGCGATTACTACGAAATAATAAAATCGAACGAAAAATCATTTTTAGTTATTGGTGATATTTCTGGTAAAGGTCTTGCCGCTGCGCTTTATATGGTGAGAGTTCAAGCAATTATTCATACACTTGTTAAAGATTCAAATTCATCTAAAGATATTTTGCTCAAGTTAAAACAGACGTTCTCCCAAAATTTAAGCAAAGGATACTTCCTTACAATTATTGCCTCAAGTATTGAAGAAAATGGAAAAGTAAAATTGTGTAGCGCAGGTCATACACCAGTATATTGGTATAAGAAAAAGGAAGATTTAATTGAAGAAGTAAATCCAAGAGGAATTGGAATTGGGTTGAATGATAAAGGTATTTTTGAAAATACTTTGGAAGAACTTAGGATAAGAATGAGTTCTGATGATATTCTACTATTTTTTACTGATGGACTTCCGGAAGCTATGAATATTAGGAAACGCCAATTCGGATTTGATAATATTAAAAAGTTGTTGAAGGAAAACTGTGATTTGCCTGTTGAACAATTAAAAGAAAAAATTGTTGCTCAGGTAAATTTCTTCAAAGGAGAAGCAGTACAACAGGATGATTTAACAATGGTGGTAGTAAAATATAAACCTAAGTGATTATTCTACTATAATAAACTTGTCATCATTTGGTCTAAGAGCATCGTACATACTTCTAAGCGAATTGAATGAAGCCTCATTACCTCTTTGAGCAGCATTACGGTAGTATTTTACTGCATCAGCTTTATTTGATTTTACACCAATCCCATTTTCATAACAATATGCGAGTGCAACCTCAGCTAGAACTGATCCGCTTTCCGAAGCTTCTAAAAGGAATATTATGTCATCATCTAAGTCTGATCTTTTATTGTCTTGCTTAATCTTATCCAATATAATTCGGACACGTCCTTCATCATTTCCTAATTCAAAAGCTCGCTGCCAATACTCCATTGCCATTTCTTTATTTTTATCTACCAAAGTACCGGAATAATAGCAGAGCCCTAATTCAATAATAGAATATATATGATTCTCATCAGCAGCTGATTCAAGAAGCTCTAACGCTTGCTCATTATTTAACCGGTGATCAAAACCCATTGCAATTAAACCTGCCCAAACATACATTGCATCGGGGTCTGCACTATCAACTCGCTTTTTAAGTATACCAAAGAATTTTTCATCCCGGACTAATTTTAATAATAATGCGGCAGACCTCTGCGAACCCAGCCTTAATGAACGAATGTATTTTGATGCAGCTAGTATAGGGTCTCTCCTAACTAAGTATCCATGTTCATATCTTTTTGCTTCCAGTATTAATGCTTCGGGGCTGCCGGCTTCGGATGCAAATTTAATTATGCCTGCTGCAGTTGTATCATGATTTTCCTTAACATCCAAAGCTCTGGCAATACCTAATATGTTTTTTAAATCCGCTGGTTTTTTCTTGAATATTTCATCAAGTAATTTTTCATCATTTGAAGTTGAGTCAGCACCAAAATCATAAAAGTCTAATTCAATAGGTGAATTAAAAAGGGCGCCGCTAAAGTTTGAATAATCTGCTGAGTCCAGTTCTGTATTGACCGAGGGACTGAATTCAGTAACCACCGGCAATGCAAGTCCCGATTCTTCCATTGATTTTAAAGCCTCATCCGCTGGTTCAAAACCGGCTTCCGATGCTCTTTTTATCCAACGATAAGCTTCGGGAATATTTTTATTCACAATCAAATCATCAGTCATTAATACCCCATACATATATTGTCCTTCGGGCATTTTACTTTCTGCAGCAAATTTAAATCGTTCAAAAGCTTCAAAAGGATTCCATTCGGTTCCAGTTCCGTTTATGAGCATTATTGCATAATTAAACTGTGCTGCTGCTAATTTTTGGTTTGCTGCCTTTTTTATCCAGCTTACTGCAAGTATTGTATCCGGAGCGAAACCTCTGCCTAACAAGTAACGCAGTCCCAATTCATGCTGAGCAAAAGGATCTCCCTTTTTTGCTTCCTGCGTTAATAAAAATCCAGTCATAAGAGGATACGAGGGATACTTAGGTTTAATTAATGGATACTTACGATTTGGTAAATTGTCTTTGAATGCGGAACTCAATGTTGAATCCTGAGCAAAGATGCTAAGCGGGATAAAGAAAAAAAGGAGGTATAAATATATCTTCAATTGGGGTTCAATTCTATAATAAATGATTTTAATGTGTAATAATAATAATATCTAAGCTTATTTTACACATTTTACCAACAAAAGTTTCAGTTATCATAGTACTTAATCATAGTAAATGTATTTGAGCCATTGTAGGATTCGTACGAAACTTTGTTCATTAACTTTTCAATTATAAATAAACCCATACCTCTTTCCGGAAGTGATTGAATATTAGAGGGATTTACTTTCAGCTCCGCTTTTTTAATGTTTTTTCTACTCTTACCTTTGTCAGTTATTTTTATTTTAAGACACAATTTTTCAAAAGTTAATTCTATTTTTATTTGATGTGATTCTATTCGACCATAAGAGTGTTCAATAATATTATTAAGTGCTTCTATGATGCAAATTTCAATTTCATCACACTCATCCCGAGAAATATTTTTCTTGCTGCAATATTCCCTAACTAATTTGCTTGTCGCAACAACCTTACTAAACTTGCTTTGAAGAATAATATCTATAATCATTGAAATACTTTCTGGGAGACAATTTTTTTAAGGAATAAACATTAGTAATAAAATAAATTTATTATATAATCGAATAATAGTTAAAATTATTGAATTTGAACGCCCGAGTATTAACGACATAGTGACTTTAAAAGTAGAATTTAGTAATGCCCGGAGGAATGAATTATCTTTTCGAAGCTAAGCTTGATTTACGCCCACGTAAATGTTCTGAAAGAAATTTTTCAAGTTCACCATAAAACTCAATTTTATTTTCCTCGTTCTTAAAACCGTGTCCTTCATTTTCCTTAAACATATATTTTACCTGAACACCGTTCTTTTTCAAAATCTGAATAAATTTTTCAGTCATTTCTGTAGGTACTTTCGGATCATTGCCGCCTTGGGCTATGAATACAGGAGCTTTAATTTTTTCAGGGTGGTATCTTGGCGAATTCTCTTTCATCATTTCCAAGTCTTTAGCAGGATCGCCAACCATCTCGAATAACATTTCTCTAAATGGCTGCCAGTACGGGGGCACCGATTTAAGAAATGCAATAATGTCAATCATACCAGAGTAACTTACTCCGCAAGCATAGAGATCAGAATTTTTTACTAATCCGGCTAAAGCTGCATATCCGCCAAATGACGCTCCGTAGATCGCAATTCTTTCCGGGTCGGCAATTTCCTGTCTGATAAGCCACTGAACTCCATCGGCAATATCCTCCTGCATTTTTTGACCCCATTGCTTAAACCCCGCCTGCCAAAATTCTTTTCCATATCCTGAGGAACCGCGATAATTCATTTGTAATACAGCATAACCGCGATTAGCTAAAAATTGAACTTCTTTATTGAAGCCCCAATAATCTCTTATCCAGGGTCCTCCGTGAGGATTGATTACAATTGGAAGATTATTTTGCTTAACCCCACGAGGCAAAGTTAAGTACCCGTGAATTGTTAACCCGTCTCTTGATTTGTAAGAAATAGGTTTCATGTGCGCCATATTATTTTCGTTAAGCCATGGACTTACATCAGAGAGTTTTTGAAGTTCGCTTTCAGATTTATCAAAGTAATAAAATGCGCCTAGGTTTTTATCGCTATACGTTCGAACAATAAATTTATCTTCATTCCTATTGGAATTTGATACTACAACTTCCAAATTCGGCAGTCTTTTTTCCAATTCCTCTTGAAGTTTTTTGAAGTTATCATCAAAATAATATGTGTTTTTTTTCCACGTAGTGTAGGATACGCCAATAGCCTTGCTGCTATTTTTTGATTGAAGCAGTTTAACAACATCTACATCCGGATTAGAATAGATCACTTCCAATTCTTCATTATTTTTAATATCAAATTTTACAATTGCACATTTATCCCGCCCAACATTAGAACACATGTAAACATATTTATTATCTTCTGTAAAAAAGAGGGGAGTCAAATCAGTTTTGAAATCAGTAACTACGGTAGGCTCAAATTCTTGAGAATCAGAATTCCTATAAAGAAGCCCAACGTTTACTCCATCAGTTTCTACAGCTATTCTTATTACTCCATTATTGTCTGTTATCCATCTGGTTACTTTACCAGGGTTCTTTGCAACTAAAGAAATATCTCCCGTTTTTAAATTAATTTTATGAGCATCGAACAAAGACTTATTTCTTTTATTCATTGAAATGATCATTTCATCTTCATGATCAATCAACTCATCAATAACCCAAACATTTGTTTTTGAAAATGGAGTAAGTTCTTTGTGATGTGATCCATCGGGGTCAACGGCATAAAGATGATAATTCTCATCACCGTTTGCATCCTGTAAATAAATAATTCGATTCTCATTACCCCAGAAAAAATAATTAATATCTCTCTCGGTAGAATTAGTTACTCTAAAAGATTCACTATCTCCAACCTTCTGAACAAAAATGTTCATTCGATTTTCCCACGGCATTAAAAAAGCGATAGTTTCTCCTGACGGCGAAATACGAAAATTGTCTTTAACAGGGTTCTTAAAAAAATCTGTTATTGGTAAAAGCGGAACCTTAGGTTTGTTTGATGAACAACCACTAAGTGATAGGATGGAAATAAAGGCGAGTATAATTACATTTTTTAATTTATTATTCAGCATAGTTCGGCACTGTATTTATTCTTACAAGATTTATCAAGCAAAAGGTTTAGACGTACGCATAGCATTTTTGTTTCATTCTATAATTTTTCTTGAAAAACGATCAATTTCCCAATTTTTCAATAACTTCAAATTCAGCTTTTTCAATAGGGAATACTGAAAGTCTGTTACCCCTTTGGACGAGCCTCATCTTTTTTAGTTTTGAATTGTTTTTTATTTCTTCCAAAGAAACACTTTTAGAAAATTTTTTGATGAATTTAATATCCACCATAAACCATGCAGGTGCATCTGTTTTACTTTTCGGGTCAAAATGTTTGTTATCAGGATCAAAAGCTGTAAAATCGGGATAGGCTTCTTTTACAATTTCGCAAATGCCAACTACCGCGTTTGGTTTTGCATTGCTATGATAAAATAAAACCTGGTCGCCCTTCTTCATTTCATCCCTTATAAAATTCCGTGCCTGATAGTTTCTCACTCCATCCCAATAAGTTTTTTTATCCTTTTGCATATCATCAATGGAATATGCATTTGGTTCGGACTTAAACAGCCAGTATTTTTTTGCCATAGATATTTCCTGTTAGTTATTCTTTAAATATTTTTCAAACCACATTTTTCTATTTGTATCAACTTCTTTTCTGTGATTCTTTAAAAAGTGGTCACCATTTTCTAACATCAATAATCTAAATGGAATTTTTTGCTCAAGAAGTTTAGTCGATAAGTCAAGCGAATCATGCGGCAGTACTCTGTTATCTGCAGTTCCGTGAATTAAAAGCAGCGGTGTTTCTTTTGGTAACTTTTCCGGAAAGTTTACGATGGAACGCGAATGACATTTTTTATTAAAATCATCACTGCCGTAACTGCCGATTGATGTTTCGTACAACTTGCGCATAAATCTGCTTTCGGAAGAATTGCATCTTAAATCAGCAATACCTCCAGTAACAACTGCTGCCTTAAATTTTGAACTTTTTGTAAGCGCCAGATAAGTCATCATACCGCCTCTGCTCCACCCTTCAATTCCCCATAAAGATGAGTCAGCTTGCGGTATTTCTTCTGCGAGGAGCATCATGTTAATTACATCGTCAACATCACCGCCGCCAAATTCATCAGTGCCTTCGCCGCCGTCGTTGCCCCTGTACTGACTTGCAAATACAACATATCCCCAACTCGCTAATTGTCCGAACATCCCTCTTGCATTAAAACTATCAACAATTCCGGAATTACCAATACCCCCGCGACACCAAATAATGCAAGGATATTTTTGATTATTATCGTTCGGGTAAGCAATATAGCCCTTTATTTTTAAGCCTTCCGACATGTAAGTTATTTTTTCAACGGTTGTATTTCTTATTTCATCAACACCCCAGCCGCTTTCTGTCATTTTTATTTGAGTAGGATTTAACTCAACCCGTTTTCGGTCTATTATCAATTTTGCCATTAAAATTATAAATTTACTTTCTTATTTTTTTTATTGAATTTATTGCTGTAAAAAATAATCTAATACAATTTCCTAAACAAACAATCATTTACAAATTATGGTTCAAAAAAAAGTCGATAATCCTACCAGAACAAAAAAATCAAATTTGAATTTAAAACTGATCACGGTTATTTCAATTGTCGTAATCGCTGCTGTTGTTATAACTTTTATTATTACAAAAATAGATCAGAAGGTAAAAACATCAACGGCTACAACCGATAAACAAATTGAAGAAATACAAAATTATAAATTTGAAAAAGAAGGCGAGTTAACATTCAATACATCCAATTCAAAATATATAATCTCGTTGGAAATTGAAATTGCTGAAGATAATATTGAACGATCAAAAGGACTAATGTTCAGAAAAGACATGAACGAAAATCAGGGCATGCTATTTATTTTCAGCCGTCAAGAGTTTCAATCTTTTTGGATGAGAAATACCGCGATTTCGCTTGATATAATTTTTGTTAATTCGAATAATGAAATTGTAACAATTCACAAAAACACTAACACTTTTTCTGATGAATCCTATCCATCGACCAAGCCCGCAATTTATGTAGTTGAAGTTATTGCCGGATTTACGAGCAAATATGGAATTAAAGTTGGCGATAAGATAGTTTGGCGCAGAACTAAATAAAACTGGTTTATAAATTGCAAGACGGATTGCTTGTTTTGATGAAATTATTTTGCAGCAATCTACTTTACTGTTGACTTCGAAATAAAAAAATGATGAAAAAAATTAAAATTGAAGCAGTAGTATTTGATTTAGATGGAACTCTCGTAAGTTCTCACGAAACAATATTAAAAACAGTGATAATGGCTTTGGCTGAATGCCGTTACAGAAAATCGATTGATGAAGAAAAGTTTTACAGTACGATCGGTAAACATTTTCGAGAAATTTTTTCAGATCTAAAAATTGAAATAAATGATCTTGATGAATTCATCAGGATTTATAAATCGAAGTATTTTGATTATATAGGTCATTCTAATTTATATCCCGGAGTAATATCCTTATTAGACTTTCTGAAAACTAAAAAAATCAAGATAGGATTATTGACAACAAAAATGCAGGATCAAGCGGATAAAATTATTGAGCATTTTAATCTTCAAAAATATTTTGATATTATTGTTGGACGAAGAGATGGAATAGAAATAAAGCCTTCTCCGCAGCCATTGAATTTTATATCCCAAAAAATTGATGTCTCAATAAAAAATATTATAATGGTTGGTGATACTGAAATGGATATCCAATGCGGTAAAAATGCCGGTGCGCAAACTTGTGCAGTAACTTTCGGTTATCGCACAAAGGAAATTTTAATGAATGAAAATCCGGATTTTGTAGTAAACGAGTTATTAGAAATCAAAAATATTTTGTATAGGGACTAAATGGATCAACAAGGAAAAGTTTCACTAAAAATTAAGAATGGAATTGCAGAAGTTTCTTTTTATCACCCCAAAAGTAATTCACTGCCGGGAAAATTATTAAGTGAAATTGCGGAAGCCTTTACCACTCTTGCAAAAAATCGTGATGCAAAGATTATCATATTAAAAAGTGAAGGTGATAAAGCATTCTGCGCAGGCGCATCTTTTGATGAACTAATTGCCATTGATGACTATGAAATTGGGAAAGAATTTTTTATGGGTTTTGCAAGAGTAATTAATGCGATGCGAAAATGTCCGCAATTAATAATTGCTAGAATTCACGGAAAAGTTGTTGGCGGGGGAGTGGGTTTAGCAAGTGCTGCAGATTATACATTTGCCTTAAACACCGCGGCAGCAAAACTTAGTGAACTTGCTTTAGGAATTGGTCCTTTTGTGGTAGGTCCCGCAGTTGAAAGAAAAATTGGCAAAACTGCATTCAGTGAAATGTCCATCGATTACGATTGGCGAACTGCGGAATGGTGCGAGCAAAAAGGATTGTACAATAAAATTTTTGACTCAATTGATGAATTAAACAAAGCGGTTTATGAACTTGCGAAGAAATTAAGCAATGGCAGTGTTGAAGCAATGGCAGAGCTAAAAAAAGTTTTGTGGGAAGGCACAGAAAATTGGGACAAACTTTTAGAAAAAAGAGCTGAGATTAGCGGCAGGCTTGTGCTTTCGGATTTTACAAAGGAATATATCCAGTCATTTAAAGCAAAATAAATCAGTAGAGTTAAGCAAGGGACGAAAAAAAATTAAGTTTTTAATATTCTAACTGAAATTTGTAACCTTCAAACCTATTTATTCAAAACTTCTCATCATATTTCGTCCAAAGTTTGTCACCTAATTTCCATGCTTCATTAACAACTTTATCGCCCCAATTAATAAAGTAGTTCGTCAAATATTTTCTTGCTTCCTCTCTATTTTTATTCAGTAATTCGATAGCAATTTTTTCAATGTTGGACTGATCATCAAACATTTGCTGCTGCATAGGCTGCCACACATTATTCACATCATATCGCATATCTCCCCAGCGCTTTGCAGTAAGCACACTCAATCTATTAAACGCCCACCATGCCGATTCACGAGTGTATCCTGTTTCTCTTCCTTTTACTTTGTATGATTGAGGTGCATCAATTACAGAGCAGTACATTGGAACATAAATAGAAGTTGCGGCATTATCCCAGGCAAACCAAACCAAGCCTCCAATTTCATCCGGCAGCCAATCGCGTGATTGAGTAATTGTGCAATACATACTGTACCATCTCGCGATAGTTCGTTCACCAAGTTCACCCCAACCGCCATTTATTTTTAGCATCTTCATCATGTCGTAAGGCATAAATGGATTTGCCAATGGTGATATTACTGTTTCGCCTTCCTCATTTACAACAGTTAAATTTTTCAACATGTCGTAATCGGTACCTTCATAATAATCTTGAAAAATGTTGATCATTTTATGAATAGTAATAAGTGTATCGGGTTTAACGGAAAAAGGATAATTTTCAGAATATGGATGGAGATTTAACGACGGAGCAGCGAGACTTAACGCACGCCACTCTCTCCTTCGCGAAGATATAGACTGTCGTCCATCAGGATCATAAGCATAACAAAATTCAAAATTGCCATCCTCAGGATTCCACCAGCCGCTATCTTTCGCCACTTGAAAGACATTTTCGGATGCTTGAAAATATTCTGGATTATCCAAATCGATGTGTCTGATTCTGCTTGCATTAGCTGCAACACTAATGTGTCCATCCGGTACTCTCTGTGCCGCCCAAACGGCTCCCATCTTGCCCCTACCGGGACCAACAATTTCAAGCATCCACGCTTCGTTTTTATCAGCAAGTGTTAAAGTTTCCCCGTAATCATTCCAGCCGTATTTTGAAAGTAATTCGCGGGTTAAGTTGAGTGCTTCTTTTACCGTTGTGCATCTCTGCATTATCAAATGAACAAGCTGGTAGCAGTCTATCAATCCTTCATCGGATTGCAATTCATCTCTTCCGCCGAAAGTTGTTTCTCCTGCTGCAAGCTGTTTTTCGTTCATGCATGGATAAGCTGTATTAATATAACCGAATGTTTCCAACACTTGCGGAATTTCACCGATGGGATCAAATTTATATGAGGGCATTGCCGTTTCATCATTCTTAAATCTTTTCGTCATAACAGCTTGTGCATCGGCAGCATGTCTTTTAGCGGGAGTAATATCCATCCATGCTCTATCTCTATGACTGTCATCCGTATGTGATGTCATTACCGATCCATCAAAGGTAGCTTTTTTGCCAACCATGATCGTTGTGCATGCTTCAGGTCTGCCGTTTATCCAATCAGGTCTTTCGTTCTTGGATTGAGAAAAAATATTTATTGAAGTAAAAAATAAAATTGAAATAATATATATCGAAATTAGAAATTGATTTTTCATAATACCTTTCAAAAGAAATTTAAAATAACAGTAAATTATTTATCCAAATTAATCATTGTTTCCGGCAGCCCAACCATTTTGTTATTCTTCAAGTCAAACGCTACACCTTTTTGCTCGGCTATGGCAACAATTTTATTTTCTGATCGAAACTCAGTTCGCAGCGTCCAAATCAAATCTCTTTCCAATTTACTTAAGTAAGTTAATGCTTTCAATTGATCGAACATTTTTAATTGTCTTTTATACTCGATATTAGTTGAGCGTATTACGGGAAAGAGATTATTTTTTGATAACTCATCTAGGGGTAAAAATTTTGCAAGCCATAACAGCCTTAAATCTTCAAGCCATCTAATATAAACAATATTGTTTACATGCCCGGCAAAATCGATATCGTAAGTTTTTATATCGATATCTTTTTCAACTTTAAATAAATTCTTATCGTAAATTTTCAATGCGCTTCCATCTATTGTCTAAAATATTTCTTCGATCTTTTCAATTGGTCTAGCCAGTACTGCCTTTTCACCAACTTCAACTATAGGTCTTTGCACAAGATCATGATTTTCAATCATTAAATCCAGCAATTGATTTTCTGTATAACTCTTGTTTTTCATATTCAAATCTTTATAAGCACTTTCATTTTTACGCAGCAGTTCACTTGGCTGCATATTCATCTTTTTCAAAAGAGTTTTCAATTTACTTTTTGAAAATGGTTTTATGTAATAATTAATTCGGCTGAACTCAATTCCTTTTTCCTCAAGCAGTTTAATGGTTTTTCTGCAAGTTGTGCATGTTGGTTTTTCATAAACTGTTACTTTTTGCATTTTATTCCTCAATTAAATTTTCAGTAAAATTTTTGTAGTTCTGAAGTTCGGCAGTGTGGTCACCATATATCATTAATAAATGATTCCCAAGCGGATCATTGAGTAATTGTTCAAGTTTATTAGAACTATCAAGTTTTATTTTTGCCTGTGTTCTGCATAAATTTTCATCTTTAGTCGTTTCAACAATTTCTCCTTCTGCAGTCCACAATCTTTCCATATTTTTACCGCCGATTCGAAAAAGTGTTACTCTGCCTTGCGGAAGTTTTCCTTCAATTCCAACTCCCAGTCCTGACTCAAAATGTGATCGGAGATTGTAAGCATTTATCATTTTTCTCGGCACTGTACAGTGTGCTAACGTTAGTGTTGATTCATTCAAATTAATTTTTGATGGATTTGCCATCCAGACTAACTTTCCCGTTAATTTATTCGCAAGCAGCATTCCGACTGTGCTAACCAAATCGCCTTCACAGCCTGCAATTATTCCATCATCATTTAGCTGCGAAATTGCAAAGCAGCCGGTCGTTTTTTGATTGAGAACAAGATCGAAACAGCGGATGCTTAATGAATCAAGTTTATGTTTTTCAACAATATTTTTTACGGACCGATAAACATTTTCATTTTCGACAATTTCATTTTCAGAAGGTTCAAGTATATTCTCCGCTTTTACTTTTAAGTTCGTATTGTCTGTTGATGTCAATGCTGCTCTTGATAAATTACTTGTGACTTCATTTAAATCAATTGTGACAACCATGGGTCCCCATCGTTCTGTAATGATCTTACTTTTAGGAGAACTTGCAACCAGCCAATCGGATGGCTCGCCGATCAAACCAATTTTAGATTTTGAAAGTTTATCTTTTACTGAAATGAATTTTACTGTCGACTGAATTTTATCGAGTCCGGATGAATCGGTTGAACTTTCTAAATAAAATATTTGTCCCTTTTTGCCATCCTGTTTTAATTTCGCTAAAATTTCAAGTGATGCGGGGAGAGAATTATCAGAAGAATGCGCGATTAAATAAACAGGTTCATTTTTAACATATTGATTTCTTTTCCCCACTAAATCTAGGACTATTTTTTCTGTTCCCCCGGTAAGAACAAAATAGAAAAGAGGAGAAACCTTATCTAAATCTTGTTCATCAATTTTTTTCCCGCCGGCAGAATCTAATAGGTTATAGTAAGCGTTCAATATTTGTTCTACTTTTTTATCATTCGCAATAATTGAAAAAGCGGGGATATACTTGAAATTAAAATTCATTCATTTACCGCATTTAGTAATTAAGAATATTTATAAAATAAAAATATCAAAATTTTTGATAAATTTAGTTCTATTGAAGAACCTAATTTAAAATCAACTTGAAAAGCAATTATTATTCATGTTGTTTTGTTCTCTTAATAAAATAGGATAATGATGAACATTCAGAATGCGATAGCAAAAGAACTTTCAGTTAAACCTGATCAGGTAAAAGTAGTTTTGACTTTATTTAGTGAAGGAGCGACGGTTCCGTTTATTGCTAGGTATCGTAAAGAAAAAACGGGTGAACTTGATGAAGAGCAGTTGAGAGAGATAGAAGAGCGATTCAGTTATTTAACTATTCTGGAAGAGAGAAAAGAAACAGTACTAAAAAGTATTGAGGAGCAAGGTAAATTAACAGATGAATTAAAAGATAAAATTTTAGCTTGTGTAAAACTCAGAGAAGTTGAAGATCTATACTTGCCCTACAAACCAAAAAGAAAAACACGCGGCACTATTGCAAAAGCAAAAGGTTTGGAGCCTTTGTCAATATTCATTTTAGAAAATCCAAAATTTGAAGGTGAGTTTACAGAAATTTTAGAAAACTATGTGGATGCAGAAAAAGGCGTAGAGAGCGGAGCAGCGGCATTGTTGGGAGCCAAAGATATAATTGCGGAAATGATCAGCGAGACTGCGGAAGTTAGACAAACAATTAGAGAATTCTTATTAGAGACCGCAACAATCGTTTCTAAAAAAGCGGATGCAAAAAAGGAAGACTTAGCCCCGAATACAAAAGATGTATACGAAGTTTATCATGACTTTTCAATAACACTTACCAAAATTAAACCTTATCAAACTTTGGCAATAAATCGTGGCGAACGGGAAAAATACTTAAAAGTAGTTTTGAGTTTCGAAAAACCGGAAGCGTTGGCAATAATTTTTGAAAAATTCTTTGAGTATGATGAATCAGTATTTCGGGAAATTTTAGATGAAACTGTTGATGATTCATTCATGAGATTAATTTTTCCATCGATTGAAAGAGAAGTTAGAAATCAATTAACTGAAAATGCCGACTTGCATGCAGTTGAAATTTTTGCTTCGAACATGAGACAGTTATTACTTGTCTCACCGATCAGCAATAAAATTATTATGGGTATCGATCCCGGTTTTGTATCGGGTTCAAAAGTTGCGGTAATTGATTCAACGGGCAAATACGTTGAAGGAAAAACAATGTATCCGCATCCTCCGCAAAAGAGAATGGATGAGGCAAAAAAATTAGTTTTGGAGATGGTAAAGAAACATGATGTCGATTTAATTGCGATCGGTAATGGAACCGCAAGTCGGGAAACAGAATTAATGATCGCCGAATTAATTAATGAAGAAAATCTTAAATGTCATTATTTAATTATCAGTGAGGCGGGGGCTTCAGTCTATTCTGCATCGCCGGTTGCAAAAGTGGAGTTCCCCGATCTTGAGGCGAGTCAGCGGGGAAACATTTCCATTGCAAGACGTGTGCTTGATCCTCTAGCCGAGCTTGTAAAGATCGATCCAAAATCTATTGGAGTTGGCTTGTATCAACATGATGTTGATCAAAAATTATTGAACAAAAAACTTGATGATGTTGTGATAAGCTGCGTAAACTATGTCGGTGTTGATCTAAACACAGCATCAGCATCACTTCTAACTTACGTGTCTGGATTGAACAAAAGGATTGCAAATTCCATTGTAAGATATCGTGAAAAGGAAGGCCGATTCAAAAATCGAAAGGAATTAATGAAAGTTAGTGGAGTAGGTGAAAAATTATTTGAACAGGCTGCCGGATTCTTAAAAATTCCCAATGGTGAAAATCCGCTCGATAATACTTTTATACATCCGGAATCATATACCGCGACCGAAGCAATGCTGAAAATATGTTCAGTCTCAATTTCTGAAATAAATACCAAGGGGAATTTGATTGATCTTTTCGTAAAACAGAAAGGCGCAAAAACGGTCGCTAATGAAGTGGGAGTTGGTGAACCAACCTTAGAAGATATTTTGCTCAATCTAAAAAAGCCCGGCAGAGACCCACGAGAGGAAATGCCGAAACCGATTCTAAGAAGCGATGTCTTGAAAATGAGTGATCTCCAAATTGGAATGAAACTTAAGGGAACAGTAAGAAATATTGTTGATTTCGGAGCCTTTGTGGATATTGGAGTAAAACAGGATGCATTGCTGCATATTTCACAAATCGCTAATAAATATATTAAGCATCCGATTGAAGTACTGAATGTTTCCGATATTATTGATGTAACAATTTTGGGTATTGATGAAAATAAGGGAAGGATTTCGATTACGATGAAGGGCGGGGATAGCTAAAAATTAAACTATTTTCAGATAATTGTGGTATAATAAATTAAAATTTTGAACTTTTTTT
>SWCD01024396.1_pt1 | contig 48310 bp, 43 predicted proteins | sample 4693011 | NCBI WGS metagenome assembly SWCD01 (sample SAMN10267278, study PRJNA491770) | bioreactor metagenome | isolation source: DHS bioreactor inoculated with marine | place: Japan: Omine Ridge, Nankai Trough
GTCGCGCAGCCCCGCGACATCGCGCAGGCCGAGGTTGACCCCCTGTCCGGCCAGCGGATGCACCACGTGCGCGGCATCGCCAACCACCAGCACGCGGCCGGACACCTGCGATCGCACCAGCTGCCGCCGCAGCGGGAACGCGACCCGCTTCGACGCCGGTCGCACCGTCCCGAGCCTCGCATCGAAGGCGCAGGTGAGTGCAGCTGCGAAGGCCTCGTCGTCGAGCGCAAGCATTTCCGCCGCGCGCGCATCCGGCAGCGTCCAGACGATCGAGCTGCGGCCGTCGCGGCAGGGCAGGAAGGCCAGCGGCCCGGTCGGCAGGAAGCGCTGCCACGCGGTGTCCTCGTGCGGATGCCCGGTCTCGACGTAGCCAACCACGCCGCGCTGGCCGTAGTCGTGGCTGTCGACCTCGCCGCCGGCCAGGCGCCGCAGCGTGGACCCGGCGCCATCGGCTGCAATGGCGATGCGCGCATCGAGGCGGCCGCCGTCGTCGAGCCGCAGCTGCACGCCGCCATCGTCCTGTTCCAGCGCCTGCACCCGCGCTGGCACGCGCATGTCGACACCGGCCCGCGACAGTGCCGCCCACAGCCGGTCGACCAGCAGGCCGTTTTCGACGATCCAGCCCAGCTCGCTGCGGCCAAGCGCATCGGCGTCGAACGCGAGCTCGTTGCCACCGGCGGCATCCCACACGCGCATGCGCCGATAGGGCTGCACGCGCGCGTCGCGTACGCTCGACCAGACGCCGAGCGCATCGAGCAGCGCGACGTTGTCCGGCGCGAAGGCGTAGACACGCAGGTCGGGACGGTCCGGGGACCAGTGCGCAGGCTCCACGGCCTCGACCAGGGCCACGTCGAGATCGAGCCGCGCCAGCGCCAGCGCGCAGGCGGCGCCGACCACGCCGCCACCGACCACCACCACATCGCCGCGCCGCCCTCGGCTCACGTCGCATGGCCCCGGCACAGCGCGGGCACCTCGCCGCGATAGCCCATCGCGCCGCCGACCAACAGCGCCTGCGCCGAAGGCAGCCGGTCCAGCGCCAGCAGGCCGAGGCTGCGCAGCGGCCGCAGCAGCGGCGCGTCGCTGGCGCTGAGCCGGGCCAGGCCGTCGCTCATTGCCAGCGTGCGCTCGCGGTCTTCCCTGCGACGCGCCGCGTACGCCGCCAGCAAACCGGAGGCGCCAGGATCGCCATCGGCGTCGCGGCAGCGCGCTTCGATCAGTTCGGCCAGGGTCAGCGCGTCGCGCAGGCCGAGGTTGAAGCCCTGGGCACCGATCGGATGCAGGGTCTGCGCGGCATTGCCGACCAGCACCGCCCGCGGGGCGGTGGTGTCCCGCGCGACCACACGGATCGCAGGGTAGAGGCTGCGCGTGCCGGCATCGAGGAAACGACCGACGCGCCAGCCAAAGGCCTGCTGGATGCGCGCAAGGAATCCTGCGTCGTCCAGCGCCTGCACCTGTTCGGCTTCATTCCGCGAAACACCGTGCACCACGCCGAAATGGCGGTCGCCGCGCGGCAGCAGCGCGGTCGGTCCGTCTTCGCCGAGGCGTTCGTAGGCGGTGCCGTCCGGCGCCCGCTCGGCGCGCAGGCGGGCGACGAACAGGGTTTGCAGGTAGTCGTGCGTGTCGGCCTCGATCCCGAGCGCATCGCGTACGCTGCTGCGGGTGCCGTCCGCCGCGACCACCAGCCGGGCCTGCAGCCGGCGTTCGCCCGCATCGTCGGAAACCAGGACCGTGCGTACGGCAGCGTCGCAAAGTCCGCCATCGGCCTGCGCGAATCCGACGAAGCGTGCCGGACGATAGCGGGTGAGGCGCTGCAGCTCGCCGAGCCGCGCCTCCAGCGCGGCGCCAAAATCGCGCGCCACCACCACTTGGCCGAAGGCCGTGCGCCCGTAATCCGCCGCCGCCAGCTTGACCCGGCCGAAATCGCCGCGGCGGCTGACGTGGATGCGTTCGATGGCGCCGGTCGGCGCGCGCAGCTTCTGCAGCACGCCCAGTGCGGTCAGCGCATTGACGGTGGCGTCGGCGAAGCTGAGGTTGCGCTGGTCGAACACCGCCGGCAACGCGCCGGCCGGTGTCGCCTCGACCAGGCCGACGTCGAGGCCGATCCGATCCAGCGCGATCGCCAGGCTGGCGCCGACCAGGCCACCACCGACGACCAGCACATCGTGCGTCGCGATGCCGCCTGTCGTCCCAGGGGCGTCGGCTGCGACGGGCGCTGGCGATGACGTGGGCGAAGTGGGCATTGCGCTATGCTAACGGCTTCCCGCCCGACCGCATGTGTACACACTGATGAATCGTCCCGCTTCCTCGCTGCTCGCGCCCGGCCCGCTGCTGCTCACCGGCCTGATCCTTGCCGCCGCGCTGACGCGCCTGCTGCCGCATCCGCCGAATTTCTCGCCGGTCGAGGCCGTGGCGCTGTTCGCCGGCGCCCACTTCGCGTCGAGGCGCTGGGCCTTCCTGGTGCCGCTGCTGGGCCTGTTCGTGTCCGACCTGGCACTGGCGGCGATCAACGGCGGCAGCTATGCCAGCTGGTTCGGCAGCGCCGGCATCTGGATGGTCTACCTGTGCATCGCGCTCACCACGGCGATGGGACTGAGGCTGCGCGGCCGCGTCAGCGGCGGGCGCGTGCTCGGCTACTCGCTGGCCGGCTCGGTGCTGTTCTTCCTGGTCACCAATTTCGGCGCCTGGCTGTTCCAGCCGGCGCAGCTGCTCTATCCGCAAAATCCGGCCGGGCTGGCAATGGCCTACGCCGCCGGCATCCCGTTCTTCCAGTGGACCGTGCTCGGCACCCTGTTCTACGCCGCCGTGCTCTTCGGCGGTTTCGCCGTGCTGCGCCACCGGATGCCGCGGCTGCGTGCGCAGACGGTGTAGAGGCACGGCGACACAACACTTCCGGCGCTGGCATTGCCGCGAAACGACCAAGGTATCTGGGAAAACATCTCGCCGGGAAACCAGCTATCACGCGAACGTCGGCTTGATTCGAGCAAAGGCACCATGGGCAACCGCCTCTCCAAGATCTACACCAGAACCGGCGACGACGGCACCACCGGCCTCGGCGACGGCAGCCGGGTGGCCAAGGACTCGGCGCGGGTGGCGGCCTACGGCACGGTGGACGAAGCCAATTCGGCGATCGGCCTGCTGCTGGCGGCGGAGTTGCCGAAGGACATCCGCGAGCTGCTGACCATGGTGCAGCACCAGCTGTTCGACCTCGGCGGAGAGCTGTGCATCCCCGGGCACGCCGCGATCGAGGACGCCGACATCGAGCGGCTCGAACAGCGGATGGACCACTACAACGAAGCGCTGCCGGCGCTGAAGGAATTCATCCTGCCCGGCGGCGGCGAGGGCGCGGCGCGTTGCCACGTCGCCCGCACCGTGGTGCGGCGGGCCGAGCGCGCGACGGTGACGCTGGCGGGCGCGGAGGCCGTGCGCCCGCAGGCGGTGCGCTACCTCAACCGGCTGTCGGACCTGCTGTTCGTGCTGGCGCGCGTGCTGGCGCGCGCCAGCGGCCACGGCGAGGTGCTGTGGCGGCATGAGCGACGGAAGAAGAACGGCTAGGAGTTTGGCGTTGCTGCTTGCGGGTTGCAGGTTGTTGGACGCGAACGCCTGAGCTTCCATCCTGCGCCGGCAGGCCTCCTGCCAGACCACCCACCAACAACCAGCAACTAACAACCAGCAACCAGCAACCAGCCGTGCTCATCCTCACCCACCCCGCCTGCCTCGCGCACGACACCGGCCCCGGCCATGCCGAGCGCCCGCAGCGGCTCGAGGCGGTGACCGAGGCGCTGCGCGGAACATTCGCAGGCCTCGACTGGCGCGAGGCGCCGCGCGCCACCCGCGGCCAGCTGCTGCGCGCGCATGCGGCCAGCCTGCTCGACACCGTGCTGGAAACACGGCCGGGCGAACGCACGATGCTCGATCCGGACACGATGCTGTCGCCCGCTTCGCCCGAGGCCGCCCTGCGCGCCGCCGGCGCCGGCGTCGCGGCGGTCGACGCGGTGATGCACGGCGACGCGAAAGCCGCTTTCTGCGCCGTGCGCCCGCCCGGCCACCACGCCACCGCCGACACCGCGATGGGCTTCTGCCTGTTCAACAACGTCGCCGTCGCCGCCACCCACGCGCTCTACGGGCATGGCCTGGGGCGGGTGGCGATCGCCGATTTCGACGTCCACCACGGCAACGGCACCCAGGCGATCTTCGAGGCCGATCCGCGCGTGCTGTACCTCAGCTCGCACCAGATGCCGCTGTATCCCGACAGCGGCCATGTCCACGAACGCGGGGCCGGCAACATCTTCAACGCGCCGCTGCCGCCCGGCGCCGGCAGCCGCCTGTTCCGCGACGCCTGGAACGAACGCCTGCTGCCGGCGATCGACGCCTTCGCGCCGCAGCTGCTGCTGGTCTCGGCCGGGTTCGACGCCCACTGGCGCGACCCGCTGGCGCAGCTGCAGCTCGACGCCGAGGACTACGCCTGGATCACGGGTGAACTGTGCAGGCTGGCCTGGCGCCACGGCCAGGGTCGCCTCGTCTCGACGCTGGAAGGCGGCTACGACCTGCAGGCGCTGCAAGAATGCAGTATCGCGCACGTGCAGGCGCTGCTGGACCACCTGGATGCATCTGCGCCCACTGCCACGCCCGGCCGCGCATGAATGGTCGCGCGGGAGGCGTCCGGCACCGTTCAGCCGGCGTTGCAGGCCTGCAACCTGGTTAGGTGGCGATCCATCGTCCCCGCCCTTGTCCGAACCGCCCGCGCATTGCCGCTGCGCAAGGGATGCGGCAAGCTAACGGCCGCCTACCGCCCATGGATGCCCGCGTGCGCCCAGTTTTCCGCCTGCTGCCCCTGCCGCTGTGCATCGCCCTGTCACTGGCCGCCCATGCCGCCGATGCCGAACGCCCCAATGAGTGGGCCCTGTGTCCGGTCGAGGATGCGGTTCCGGTCTTCGCAGACGCGCCGCAGCCGACCGGCTCCCCACAGGACGCGGCCACGCAAAGCACCGAGGTGGGCGGCGACAGCGTCAAGGGCGTCTCTGGCGGGGCCTTCGACATCGCGGGCAACGTTACCCTCAAGCGCGGCGACCAGTTCGTGCATGCCGACAGCATGACGTTCGACCAGCAGACCGACCAGTACGTCGCCGAGGGCAATGTGCGCTACCAGGATGCCAGCATGCGCATGCTGGCCGATCGCGCCTCCGGCAACACCGAGAAGGAGACGCACGAGATCGACAACGTGCACTACCAGCTCGTCTCCAGGCGCGGCAACGGTGGCGCCAGGACCATCCGCATGGACGGTAGCCAGGGCGCGCTGGAGTCCTCGACCTATTCGACCTGCCCACCCGGCGACAGGCGCTGGGAGCTGCGCGCGCAGCGCATCGACGTCGACACCGATGCGGGTTTCGCCACCGCGCGCAATGCCACCATCCGCGTCGGCAAGGTGCCGGTGCTGTACGTCCCCTGGTTCAAGTTCCCGATCGACGACCGACGCCTGACCGGCCTGCTCTACCCGAACATCCGCTCCTCGGGCCGCGATGGCTTCGACTGGCGCCAGCCGATCTACCTGAACCTGGCACCGAACTACGACATGACGCTGATGCCACGCCTGATGACCAGGCGCGGCCTGATGCTGGGCAGCGAATTCCGCTACCTGACGCGCACCGGGCGCGGCACGCTCGACCTCGACTTCCTGCCTTCGGACGACCTCACCCGACGCGAACGCGACGAGGAGGCGGCCGCGTTCCTCGCCAACGGCTATCCACTCGAGAATCGTCGCAAGGACAACCGCGGCCGCTTCGCGTTCAACGGCGTGCAGAACGTGGACCAGCACTGGCAGGCACGTGCGAACCTGAACTGGATCAGCGACGCGCGCTACCTCGAGGACTTCAACCAGAACCTCAGCGCCATCTCCAACTACCGCATCAACAGCAACCTCGGCCTCTATGGACGCGGTCGCGACTGGGATGCCGGGGTGCTGGCCGACTATTACCAGCTCGCCGACTACACGCTGCGTGAGTCGACTCTGCCCTACTACCGGCTGCCGAGCGCCTACCTCAACTGGGAACACCCGTTCAGTCGCTGGTTCACCGCCGGCGTCCGCGCCGAAGCCACCCGCTTCGACCACATCGACGGCAACGCCAGGCCCGGCGGCAGCCGCCTGGACCTCAAGCCCTACGTCAGCATGCCGCTGGGCGGCCCGAGCTGGTTCATCACCCCGACGCTCGCCTGGCGCTACACCGGTTACCGGCTCGACCAGGACTTGGCCGACCAGCTCGCCGTCGGCAACGGCAGCGGCAATCCCGACACCTCACCGACGCGCAGCCTGCCGGTCAGCTCGCTCGACGCCGGCCTGTACTTCGACCGCCAGGTGGAGTTCCGCGGCGACAGCTACGTCAACACGCTCGAGCCGCGCCTGTTCTACCTGCGGACGCCTTACCGCGACCAGACCGACCTGCCGCTGTTCGACACCGGCCCGCTGACCTTCAGCTGGGGCCAGCTGTTCCGCGACAACCGCTTCTCCGGCGCCGACCGCCAGTCCGACGCCAACCAGCTGACACTGGCGATGACCACCCGCCTGATCCGCGAATCCGACGGCCGCGAGAAGCTGTCGGCCAGCATCGGCCAGATCACCTATTTCGACGACTCGCGGGTCGGCCTGACCCCGACCAGCCCGGTGCTCGAAAGCGGCCGCTCGGCATGGATCGCCGACCTGAACTATGCGGTCAACGACCGCTGGACCGTCGGCACTTCCTACCAGTGGGATCCCAAGTACCGGCGCAAGGACCTGGCCAGCCTGCGCACCCGCTACCTGATCGGCGACAACGGCATCGTCAACCTCAGCTACCGCTACCGTCGCGACGCCGGCACCGGCAACGACCTGCTCAAGCAGATCGACCTGTCGTTCCTGTACCCGCTCAACCCGTCGTGGAGCCTGGTCGGCCGTTACTACTATTCGCTGCAGGACAACAAGCTGCTGGAAGGCATCGCCGGCGTGCAGTGGGACAGCTGCTGCATGGCGGTGCGCCTGGTCGGCCGGCGCTACGTGCGCAACCGCAGCGGCGACCTGAACAATGCGATCCAGCTGGAGATCGAACTCAAGGGCCTGGGCTCGGCCGGGCCCGACACGGAAAGCCGTTTGCGCCGTGCTATCCTCGGCTACTACCGCGAGGACCTCTACCTCGTGCCGCCGCCGGCCGGCGTGTCCGACGACACTGGCGCCGGCGACAATACCCCCGACCCGACACCATGAACCGACTACTCCCCCTGTTCCTCGCCGTCGCCCTGCTCTTCGGCCCGGTGGCGCATGCCCAGCAGACGCAACCGCTCGACCGCATCGTGGCGGTCGTCGACGAGGACGTGATCCTGCAGAGCGAGCTCGACCGCGCCCTCAACAACATCCTGTCCCAGTACGCCAACCGGCAGGACCAGTTGCCCCCGCGCAACATCCTGGAGCGCCAGGTGCTGGAGCGCCTGATCCTGGTGCACCTGCAGACCGCGCGCGCCACCGAGACCGGCATCCGCGCCAGCGACGAGGACGTCGACAGCGCGATCTCCACCATCGCCGCGCAGAACAAGCTCACGCCCGCGCAGCTGCGCCAGCAACTGGCCAACGACGGCATGTCCTACGACGATTTCCGCAGTTCGCTGCGCGACGAACTGTTGGCCCAACGCCTGCGCCAGCGTTTCGCGCAGAGCCGCATCAGCGTCAGCGATGCCGAGGTCGATGCCGCGCTGGCGGCGCAGTCCAACAAGCAGTACCGCCTCGCCCACATCCTGGTGGGACTGCCCGACGGCGCCACCCCGGAGCAGATCGCCAAGGGCCAGGAGAAGATCGACGGCGTCAAGGCCCTGATCGACAAGGGCGAGATGACGTTCGCGGCCGCCGCCGTGCGCTATTCCGACAGCCAGAACGCGCTGGAAGGCGGCGACCTGGGCTGGCGCAGCCTGGACGAGATCCCGGCCGCCTTCGCCAGCACCATCCGCACGATGCAGAAGGGACAGGTGATCGGACCGATCCGCGGGCCCAGCGGCTTCCAGCTGCTGCAGCTGGTCGACTCCAGGTCCATCGATCCCGCTGCGCCGCAGACCGTCACCCAGTACCAGGCCCGCCACATCCTCGTGCGCAGCGGCAGCGGCGACGACGACGCCAAGGCCAAGGCCAGGATCGACACCCTGCGCGCCCGCATCGCCGGCGGGGCGGATTTCGCCGAGGTCGCCAGGGAAAGCTCCGACGACAGCTTCAGCAAGGACAAGGGCGGCGAACTGGGCTGGTTCACCCAGGACCAGTTCGGGCCGGAATTCGGCGCCCAGGTGTCCAGCCTGCAGGACGGCCAGGTGTCCGCGCCGTTCAAGACCCAGGCCGGCTGGCATATCGTCCAGCGCGAAGCCAGCCGCCAGACCCAGGTGACCGACGACAATCGCCGTGCGCAGATGCGCGAGAGCATCGGCCAGCGCAAGCTCGAGGACGAGTGGGATCGGTACCTGCGCGAACTGCGCGGTGAAGCCTACGTCGACATCCGCCTGCCGGGATCCGGCGCGACCCCCGCCAGCGGCGGCTGACATGCCGCGACCGCGATTGGCGCTGGTCCCGGGCGAGCCGGCCGGCGTCGGTCCGGAGCTGTGCATCCGGGCACTGCACTTGCTCCCGGATGCCGCGCTCACGGTCTTCGGCGACCGCGACACCCTGCAGGCTGCGGCCCGCCTCCTCAAGCAGCGCACCCGCTTCCGCGACGTAGGCGCGAGCGCCGGCGCGCCGGGCGACATCCGCCTGGTCGATGTCGCGAACACAGTGGCTACGGAATTCGGCACGCCAGACCCACGCAACGCCGCGGCGGTCATCGCGGCGCTGGAGCAGGCCGCGCGCGGCTGCATCGACGGCGAGTTCGATGGCCTGGTCACCGGGCCGGTGCACAAGGCCACGATCAACGCCGGTGGCATCGCCTACAGCGGCACCACCGAACTGCTGGCGCGGCAGGCCGGTGTCGACGTGGTGATGATGCTGGCCAACGACATCGTCCGCGTCGCCCTGGCCACCACCCACCTGCCCCTGCGCGCGGTGGCCGACGCGATCACCAGTGACGGCCTCGAGCGCACGCTGCGCATCACCCACGCCGCGCTGCGCGACGACTTCGGGATCGCCGCGCCCACGATCGCCGTGCTCGGCCTCAATCCGCATGCCGGTGAAGCCGGGCACCTGGGGCGCGAGGAGCTCGACGTCATCGCGCCGGTGCTCGAACGCCTGCGCCGCGAGGGCATGGCGCTGGAAGGCCCGCTACCGGCCGACACCGCCTTCCTGCCGCGTCGACTGGCCGGCTTCGACGCGGTGCTGGCGATGTACCACGACCAGGGCCTGCCGGTACTGAAGTACAGCGGCTTCGAGCGGGCCGTGAACCTGACCCTGGGACTGCCCTATCCGCGCGTGGCCGTGGACCACGGCACCGCGCTCGATCTCGCCGGCCGCGGCGTGGCCGATCCGTCCAGCCTGCTCGCCGCGATAGATACCTGCACTCGGCTGGCACGACGTCGTGTGGACGCGGCATGAACGAGACGACGTCCATGCCGCAGATCAGCTGGGACGACTTCAGCAAGGTCGAACTGCGCGTCGGCCGCGTGCTGTCGGCCGAACCGTTCGTGCAGGCGCGCAAGCCGGCCTACGTGCTGCTGATCGATTTCGGCCCCGAAATCGGCGTGCGCAAGTCCAGCGCGCAGGTCACTGCCCTCTATTCGCCGCAGCAGCTGGTCGGCCGGCTGGTGGTGGCCGTGGTCAATTTCCCGCCAAAGCAGATCGGACCGCTGATGTCGCAATGCCTGGTGACCGGCTTCCACGACGACAACGGCGACGTGGCACTGTGCGTGCCCGACCGCGACGTGCCGCTGGGCACGCGGCTGCTGTGAACCGGCCTCCGCCATGAGCGGCCAGTTCCAGGCCGCGGCCAAGAAATCGCTGGGCCAGCATTTCCTGCACGAACGCGGCGTGGTCGACAGGATCATCCTCGCGGTCGATCCGCAGCCGGGCGATCGCCTGCTCGAGATCGGCCCCGGCCAGGGCGCCCTGACCTTTCCCCTGCTCGACCGCCATGGCGCGCTCACCGCGATCGAGTTCGACCGCGACCTGCTGGCGCCGCTGGCCGCCGCGGCGCAAACCCACGGCGACCTCGAGCTGATCCACGCCAACGTACTGGACGTCGACCTGACCTCGCTGGCAGGCGCTGGATCGCCGCTGCGGCTGGTCGGCAACCTGCCCTACAACCTGTCCTCACCGATCCTGTTCCACGCCCTCGGCCACGCCGCGGGCATCCGCGACATGCACTTCATGCTGCAGAAGGAGGTCGTCGAGCGCATGGCCGCCGCGCCCGGCAGCAAGGTCTATGGCCGGCTGAGCGTGATGCTGCAGGCCTTTTGCGAAGTGACCGCGCTGTTCGCGGTCGGGCCAGGCGCCTTCAACCCGCCGCCGAAGGTCGATTCGGCGGTCGTGCGGCTGCTGCCGCTGGCGCCGGAGCGCATCGGCATCGACGACCGCGCGCGCTTTGCCGACATCGTCCGTGCCGCCTTCGGCCAGCGCCGCAAGACCCTGCGCAACGCCCTGCGCAAGGTCTGCGACGAGGGCGTGATCCGCGCCGCCGGCATCGATCCGCGGGCGCGCGCGGAGCAGCTCCCGGTCGCCGACTTCGTACGCCTGGCGAACCATCCCGCCGCCCCGTAGTCCAAGCGTTCACCGCGAAGCTTTACACTGTGGGCATGGAAGAGACTTCGGACTACACCCTCGAAATCCAGATCGCCACCAGCTTCCTCGAGGAGGAATCGGCGCCGGAAGACGATCGCTATGTCTTCGCCTACACCATCCGCATCCGCAACCTCGGCCGGTTGCCGGCGCAGCTGCTGGCGCGCCACTGGCTGATCACCGACGCCAACGGCAAGGTCGAAGAGGTGCGCGGCGAGGGCGTCGTGGGCGAGCAGCCGCGCCTCGAACCAGGCGAACAGTTCACCTACACCTCGGGCGCGGTGCTGGAAACCGCGGTCGGCACCATGCAGGGCAGCTACGGCATGCTCGGCGACGACGGCACCCGTTTCGACGCGCCGATCCCGCCGTTCACGCTGTCGATGCCGCGCACGCTGCACTAGGCTTCGCGATGGTGAGCGCATGAGCGTCTGGGCGATCGGCGACCTGCAGGGTTGCCACGACCCTACCCTGCGGCTGCTCGACAAGCTCGCGTTCGATCCGGCGCGCGACCGCCTGTGGTTCTGCGGCGACCTGGTCAACCGCGGCGGACAGTCGCTGGAAACCCTGCGCCTGGTGCATTCGCTGCGCGCGAATGCAGTCTGCGTGCTGGGCAACCACGACCTGTCGCTGCTGGCGATCGCCGAGCGGCGCGAGGAGGACCAGCGCAGGGTCAACCCGGACCTGCAGCAGGTGCTGTTCGCCGACGACCGCGACGTACTGCTCGACTGGCTGCGCACGCAGCCGCTGCTGCACGCCGATCGCGACCTCGGCTGGATGATGGTCCACGCCGGACTGGCGCCGAAATGGACCACGCAGCTGGCCGAAAAACACGCCCGGGAAGTCGAGCAGATCCTGCGCGGCAGCGATTACCGGCGCTTGTTCAAGAAGATGTACGGCGACCGCCCGAACTGGTCATCCGGGCTGTCCGGCCTCGACCGCGCCCGCGCCATCATCAACGTGTTCACGCGCATGCGCTACTGCACGCCGCGCGGACGCATCTCGTTCGACGACAAGGGCGCGCCGGGTACCCAGGAGCCGGGGCTGTATCCGTGGTACGCCGTGCCCGGTCGCGCCGAACGCGACCTCAGGATCGTCTGCGGCCACTGGAGCACGCTCGGCCTGTTCATCGGCCACGGCGTCCACGCCATCGACACCGGCGCGGTCTGGGGCGGCAAGCTCACCGCACTGCAGCTCGATAGCGACGAGCTGCGCATCGTGCAGGTGCCAGGACGCAGGAACGATACCTGATCATGCTCTTGTGGGAGCGACGGAAGTCGCGACTTCCGTCGCTCCCACAAGAGCGCCTACGCGCTTGTAATCCACGAACTCGAACGCGAACGCATGCTTCGCGTCGGCCGCATGCCGCTCGCGCGACACGGCGCGCCACGCAGCCTCGTCGTATTCCGGGAAAAACACGTCCGCGCCTTCGACTGCCGTATCGACCCGGGTCAGGTGCAACCCGGTCGCCAGCGGCAGCGTCAAGGCATAGACCCCGGCGCCACCGATCACGCACAGCTCCGCGGCACCGGCCTCGCCTGCCAGCCGCAGCGCCTCGCCGACCGAGGCCACCGCCTGCATGCCATCGAACGGCGCGTGCCCGCTGCGCGTCAACACCAGGTTCCGCCGGCCCGGCAATGCGCGACCCAGCGATTCGGCGGTCTTGCGCCCCATCAGGATCGGCCTGCCCAGCGTCAGCGCCTTGAAGCGCTTCAGGTCGGCGGGCAGGTGCCACGGCAGCGCATTGCCCATGCCGATGGCGCGATTGCGATCCAGCGCCGCGATCAACGAAACCTGCATCGCTCAGACCGCCACCGGCGCCTTGATCGCCGGCCACGGATCGTAGCCTTCGATCGCGATGTCGTCGTAGGTGAACGCGAACAGGTCGGATACGCCCGGATTGAGACGCAACGTGGGAAGTTGGCGCGGCGCGCGCGACAGCTGCTCGCGGGCCTGTTCGTAGTGATTCGAATACAGGTGGGCGTCACCCAGCGTGTGCACGAAATCGCCTACGCCCAAGCCGGTCGCCTGCGCCACCATGTGCGTGAGCAGCGCGTAGCTGGCGATGTTGAACGGCACGCCGAGGAAGATGTCTCCGCTGCGCTGGTACAGCTGGCAGCTGAGCCTGCCGTCGACGACGTAGAACTGGAACAGGGTGTGGCAGGGCATCAGCGCCATCCGCGGCAGCTCGGCGACATTCCACGCCGAAACGAGCAGCCGGCGTGAATCGGGGTTGCGCTTGATCTCCTCGACCACCCACTCGATCTGGTCGATCTCGCCGCCCTGGCCGTCGGCCCAGCGCCGCCACTGCTTGCCGTACACCGGACCCAGCTCGCCGTGCTCGTCGGCCCACTCGTCCCAGATCGAGACCTTGTTGTCCTTGAGGTAGGCGATATTGGTCTCGCCCTTCAGGAACCACAGCAGCTCGTGCACGATCGAGCGCAGGTGCAGCTTCTTGGTGGTGACCAGCGGGAAGCCTTCGGCCAGGTCGAAGCGCATCTGCCAGCCGAACACGCTGCGGGTACCGGTACCGGTGCGGTCGGCCTTCTCGCTGCCGTGTTCTAGAACGTGGCGCAGCAGTTCGAGGTATTGCTTCATGCTGGCGCCCCCTGCATCAGGCCGCCCCGGCCGGCGCCGCGGGCTGCGGCTGCAGCGTCGGCGAGGTGCGCGATTTCCACAGCCAGAACAGGCCCAGCAGGATCAGCGGCACGCTCAGGAGCTGGCCCATGGTCAGCCAGCCGAAAGCGAGGTATTCAAGCTGCCTGTCCGGTACACGCACGAACTCGACCGCGAAGCGGAACACGCCGTACAGCAGCGCGAACAGGCCGGCCATGGCATAACGCGGCCGGGGCTTGCGCGAGTACCACCACAGGATGCAGAACATCGCCACGCCCTCGAGCGCGAACTGGTACAGCTGCGACGGCTGCCGCGCGTACGCGTTCAGCGCGCCGGCCTCGAACCGCGCGCGCAGCGCGCCCGGATCCGTGAGCGCGAGCCTGGCGAGCCCGTCGGGCAGCGACTGCGGAAACACCACGCCCCAGCTGCCGTCGGTGAGCTTGCCCCAGAGCTCGCCGTTGATGAAATTGCCCAGGCGCCCGAAACCCAGCCCCGGCGGCACCAGCGGCGCGACGAAATCGACCACGTCGAACACGTGCAGCCGCTGCCGGCGAGACCACCAGAACACCGCGACGAACACGCCGAGCAGGCCGCCATGGAAACTCATGCCGCCCTGCCAGATCTTGAAGACCTGCAACGGCTCGTCGAGGTAGGTCTGCAGGTCGTAGAACAGGATGTAACCGATGCGCCCGCCCAGCACCACGCCGAGCATGGCGTAGAACATCAGGTCGCCATAGGCGTTGGCGTCCACGCCCGGCAGTCGTCCCGCGCGTATGCGGCTGCGCCCGAGCCACCATGCGGCGGCGAAACCGAGCAGGTACATGATCCCGTACCAGTGCACGGCAAGCGGACCGATGCTGAAGGCGATCGGGTCGATCTGGTGCAGGTAGAGCATCGGCACGTGACGGGTACTCCGGCGGTAATGGGTGGCTATCGTGGCCGCATGGCGGCATGCGGCGGGGTACCGCTATTCCGGCGAACGGCGTTGCCGCATGCGGCGCTTGGCCCACAGGTTGAGGCACTCGACCGCGGCCGAGAATCCCATGGCGCCGTAGATATAGCCCTTGGCGATGGGCAGGCCGAGGCCATCGAAGACCAGGTATACGCCGATCAGCACGATGAAGGCCAGCGCCAGCATCTTGATGGTGGGGTTATTGTCGATGAAATACCCGAGCGGGCGCGCGGCCAGCAGCATCACCGCGACCGCGACCAGGATCGCCGCGACCATCACCGGCACGTACTGCTCGGCCATGCCGACCGCCGCGATCACCGAGTCGAGCGAGAACACGATGTCGATCACCGCAATCTGCGCGATCACCAGCCCGAACGAGGACAGCGGCGCGGCCGGGACGTCGTCGGACTCGGGTTCGCCGATGACCAGGTCGCGGATCTCCATCGCGCCCTTCACCACCAGGAACACGCCGCCCAGGATCAGCACCAGGTCGCGGATCGAGATACCGCGGCCGAACACCGTGAACAACTCGTTCTTCATGTGCGCCAGGTAGGCCAGCGTCAGCAGCAGCGCGATGCGCGTCAGGCAGGCGCCGGCGATGCCGAGCTTGCGTGCCTGTTCACGCCGCTCCGGCGGCAGCCTGCTGACCGCGATCGAGATGAACACCAGGTTGTCGATGCCGAGCACGATCTCGATCGAGCTCAGGGTGACGAGCAGGATCCAGACCTGCGGGTCGGACAGCATCTCCATCATCGCCGGCGGCCCTCCCGGCGCATCACGACCACCACCGCGGTGCCAGGATCGCGCCCCAGACCAGCAGCACGTTCATCATCATCACGAACACCGCCGCCGACCCCATGTCCTTGGCGCGGCCGGCGAGTTCGTGGTGCTCGGCGCCATAGCGCTCGATCACCGCCTCGATGGCCGAATTCAGCAGCTCCACGCCCAGCACCAGCAGCAACGACCCGACCAGCAACGCGCGCTCGACGCCGCCGGCGCCGAGCCACCAGCCCAGCGGCACCAGGACCGCGCACAGGTAGACCTCGAGCCGGAACGAGGATTCGTGCAGCCACGCCGCGCGCAGGCCCTGCATCGACCATCGGGTCGCCAGCAGGATGCGCGCCGGTCGACGCGGCAGGTGGCCGGTTTCGTCCGCCATGTCGGGCCGTCAGCCCCGGGAACCGCGCACGCGGCCGCTTGCGCCTGGATCGGCGCATGGGTCGGCATGGACGTGGTCGGGACGGAAAGCTTCGGGAATCTGCGGCATGACGGGTGAGGCGCGACCCAGTGGGCCGGATTACCGTGATTTTGCCACAAGCCGGCGGCCCGGGAGCGGCACCACGGCACACACCGGACCCGGCGCGGGCGCCGCGCCCCATGCCGTGCGGGCAGCGCCGGACCGGCCGGCCCATGAAGACGGGCATGACTTTCGGCATACGCCGCCCCCCGCCGTGCGTGTGACCCTGCGGGGTCGCCTCGATCATGGAAACCCGCATGAACAGCCCCGTCCGGTCGCATCCGAGCCAGACCCGCTCCTTCACCACCGTGTTCCTGATCGAGATGTGGGAGCGCTTCGGCTACTACGGCATGCAGGCGCTGATCGTGTACTACATGGTCCAGAAGCTGGGCTTCCCCGACGAGCGCGCCACCCTGGTCTGGGGCGCGGCCGCGGCGCTGATCTACGTCGCACCGGCGATCGGCGGCTGGATCGGCGACAAGATCCTCGGCACCCGGCGCACCATGCTGCTGGGCGCGGTGATCCTCGCCGCTGGCTATGCGCTGATGGTGGTGCCGGGGCAGAGCGTGTGGTTCCTGTTCTGCGCGCTGGGCGTGATCGTGGTCGGCAACGGCCTGTTCAAGGCCAACGCCGGCAACCTGGTGCGCAAGATCTACGAGGGCGACGACTCGCGCATCGACAGCGCCTTCACCATCTATTACATGGCGGTCAACCTCGGGGCGATGTTCTCGCAGCTGCTGACGCCGTGGCTCAAGGATTATTTCAACGCCCATTACGGCAACGGCTGGGGCTGGCACATCGCCTTTGCGGTTTGCGCCATCGGCCTGGTACTGGGCCTGCTCAATTACGCGGTGATGCGGCAGTCGATGGCGCACATCGGCTCCGAGCCCGACGAGCGTCCGCTGGATGTCGGAAAGCTGTTGCTGGTGCTGGCCGGCGGCGTGGCCACTGTATTCGCATCGGCCTACATCCTGCAGAACGAAGGCGTGGCGCGTATCTTCGTCTACATCGCCGGCGTCGTGGTGCTGGGCATCTTCGCCTACCTGATCGCCATCGGCAGGACTGGCGAGCGTGCCGGCCTGATCGTCGCCCTGGTGCTGGTGGTGCAGACGATGTTCTATTTCATCTTCTACCAGCAGATGTCGACCTCGCTCAACCTGTTCGCGCTGCGCAACGTCGACCCGGCCTTCAACGTCTTCGGCGTGCACCTGCTGGACTTCTCGCCGGCGCAGTTCCAGGCCCTGAACCCGATCTGGATCTTCCTCCTCAGCCCGGTGTTGGCCTGGATCTACACTTCCGCGGGCCGCGCCAACAAGGACATCTCGATCGCCGCCAAGTTCGCGCTCGGCTTCGCCATCGTCGCCCTGGGCTTCTTCATCTACGGCGCCGCCGGCCATTTCGCCGGCGCCGACGGCAAGGTGTCCTCGTGGCTGATGATCTGGGGCTACGGGGCGATCTCGCTGGGCGAGCTGCTGGTCAGCGGCCTGGGCCTGGCCATGGTGGCGCGTTACGTGCCCGCCAGCATGGGCGGCTTCATGATGGGTGCGTACTTCATCGCCTCGGGCGTGTCGCAGTACCTGGGCGGCGTGGTCGCGTCCTACGCCAGCATCTCCAGCGACCTCACCACCAACCCGGTGGCGAGCCTGCCGATCTATACCAGCCTGTTCAACAAGCTCGGCCTGGCGGCGCTGGCGTGCACGGCGATCGCGTTCGCGGTGTTGCCGATGATGAAACGCCTGTCGGAGACCTATAACCGCGGCAGGGCGGTGCCGGGAGCCGGCGTGGGCATGCCGACGGTCGCCTCCGAGGAGTGATGCGGCACGCGCGGGCTGGTGCGCCGCGGCCTACGGCTCGCGGAAGATCGCGGTGCCGCGGCTGCCGTCGGGACGGACCCATCCGCGGTACATGCCGACGGTGCTGAAGGGCATGGCGATGTTGCCGTCGCGGTCCAGGGCAATGGCGCCGCCGTCGCCGCCCAGTCCGGGCACGATTCCGAGGATCACCGCGTCGGCCGCTGTCTGCAGGCTGTCGCCACGGTAGGCCATCCGTGCGGCGATGTCGTGGGCGACCGCGCCGCGGATGAAGAACTCGCCCCAGCCGGTGCCCGACACGCCGCAGCGCTCGTCGGCCCATGTACCGGCGCCCACCAGCGGCGTGTCGCCGACCCGGCCCCAGCGCTTGTTGGTCATGCCGCCGGTCGAGGTCGCGGTTGCGATGTGGCCCCGCGCATCCAGCGCGACCGCGCCGACGGTGCCGAAATAGCGGCCCTTCAGGTCGCCGGCGTCGCCGCCATCGGCGCGCTCGCGCGCCTGCGCCAGCTCGAGTTCGTCGCGCCGGTGCTCGGTGTCGAACCAGGCGTTCGCTACCCGCGCGATCTCCCTGCGCGTGTCTGCAAAGGCTTCGGCTCCCGCGCCCACCAGCAGCACATGCGGCGATTGTTCCATCACCGCACGCGCCAGCGAGACCGGGTTGCGGATGGTGCTGACCCCGGCGACCGCGCCGGCGCGACGCGTATGTCCCTCCATCACCGAAGCGTCCAGTTCGTGCCTGCCCCCGGCATCGTAGACCGAGCCGTGCCCGGCGTTGAAGCGCGGCGAGTCTTCCAGCGCCCGTACCGCGGCTTCGACCGCGTCGAGCGCGCTGCCGCCGCGCGACAGCAGGTCTTGACCCGCATCCAGCGCGGCATCCAGGTCGGCGCGGATCGCGCGTTCGGCGTCGGCATCGAGCCGCTCGCGCTCGATCACGCCGGCACCGCCGTGGATGACGAGCGCCGTGGGGCGGGACGTGTCGACTCGGGCCATCGTGTCAGGATACCTATCTCGGGTAGGTCGGGGCTACGTCCCCGACGCCAGAACGCCAGCAACCTGCGCAGTCGGGGGCCTAGCCCCGACCTACTGTTGCCGCAAAGCCTCGATCGGGTCGAGCTGGGAGGCCTTGCGTGCCGGGTAGTAGCCGAAGAACAGGCCGGTGGCGATCGAGAACACCGCTGCCAGCGCCACCACCTGGCCATTGAGCGCCACCGGCAGGCCGCTGAATTTCCCGACCAGCAGCGCACCGGCGATGCCGATCGCGATGCCGATCACGCCGCCGATCAGCGAGATCAGCATGGCCTCGGCGAGGAACTGGCGGCGCACGTCGGTCGGACCCGCACCGACCGCCATGCGCAGGCCGATCTCGCGGATGCGCTCGGTCACCGACACCAGCATGATGTTCATGATGCCGATGCCGCCGATGACCAGGCAGATGGTCGCCACCGCGCCGAGCAGTTTCGACATCAGGTTGGTGGTCGCGGTGCGGGTGGCGACGATCTCGCTGATGTTGCGCACGCGGAAGTCGTCGTCCTCGCCCGGCCTGATCTTGTGGCGCTGGCGCAACAGCGCCTCCACTTCACCCTGCACGTAGTCCAGGTCCCTGGCATTGGTGACGGTCAACGCGATCTGCATCACCGCGTTCGGCGGCAGCCCCATCATGCCCATCAGCCGCCGGCGGCCGGTTTCCAGCGGCACCATCACCACGTCGTCCTGGTCCTGGCCGAAACCACCCTGTCCCTTCGGCGCCAGCGTGCCGACCACCGTGAACGGCACCCGGCCGAGGCGGATGGTCTGGCCGATCCCGGTATCGTCGCCGAACAGTTCGCGGCGCACGGTGTCGCCGATCACCACGTGCTTCGCGGCGCTGCCGTAGTCGTGCGCATCGAACAGCTGGCCGTTGGCGATGCCCCAGTTGTTGATCTCGAAATAGTCCGGCTGCACGCCCTGCCAGCTGGTCGCGGCGTTGTTTTCCGCGAACACGACCTGGGTGCTTCCGCGCAGGGCGCCCGCCACGTACTGCACCTCGGGGACCTGGTCGCGGATGGCATCGACATCGCCCTCGTTCAGGGTGAAGAAACTGCTCGCGCTCATGCGCGCGCCGCCAGCGCCCCGGCCCATATCGGGCGAAATATCCAGTCGCAGCGACCCCAGCCCGGACACCAGCTTGTCGATTTCCTGCTGGGTTCCCTGCCCCACCGACACCATGACGATCACCGCGGCGATGCCGATGATCACGCCCAGCGAGGTCAGCGCGCTGCGCATCCAGTTGCCGCGCAGGGCGAAGATGGCGGTGCGCAGGATGTCGAGGAAGCTCATGCGGCTGCCTGCTGCAGGTGCAATTCGCCGTCGTGCATCTCGTAGATGCGGTCGGCATGCGCGGCGACCTCGGCTTCATGGGTGATCAGCACCACGGTGTGGTCGTCGTCGCGCAAGCGGCTGAACAGCGCGAGGATTTCCTCGCCGGTCTTCGAATCCAGCGCCCCTGTGGGTTCATCGGCCAGCAGAATCGGCGGCTTGTTGACCAGCGCGCGGGCGATCGCGACGCGCTGCTGCTGGCCACCGGAGAGTTCGCTGGGCAGGTGTCCCGCGCGTTCCGACAAGCCGACCGATGCCAGCATGTCCTGCGCCAGCGCACGACGCTCGGCCACGGGTATGCGCGCATAGCCCAGCGGCATCGCCACGTTGTCCAGCGCGCTCATGCGCGGCAGCAGGTTGAAGCCCTGGAACACGAAGCCGATCTTGTCGCGCCGCAGCGCTGCCAGTTCCTCTGCATCCAGCGTGGCCACGTCGATGCCGTCGCAGGCATAGCGGCCGCTGCTGGCCGTGTCCAGGCAGCCGATCAGGTTCATCAGCGTCGACTTGCCCGAGCCCGACGGCCCCATGATGGCGACGAACTCGCCGCGCTCGATGCGCAGGTCGACGCCCTTCAAGGCGACCACCTCGGCCTCGGTGCCGGGCGAATAGATCTTGCCCAGCGCGCTGGTCTCGATCACCGCCGGCCGTGGCCTCATGGCGCGGCGCGCTCGCCGGTGACGATCGCGTCGCCCGCCTTGATGTCGCCCGAGACCTCGGTGCTGGTGCCGTCGCTGGCGCCGATGCGTACCATCACCATCTGCGGCTTGCCGTCGACCAGCTTATACAACGGAGCGCGCCTGGCGCCGGCCAGGTCGCTGATCTGCGCATCCCACTGGCTGCGCTTTTCGGCGTCGAGGCTGGCGCGGAACGCCGCGAACTGCTGCTTCATGCGCTCGAGCAGGCGTTGGCGGATCTGCGCCTGGAGGTCGCCGCCACTGCCACCGCCGATCACGCGGAACCCGCCGCGGCCGCCGCCGAACAGGCTGCTGCCACCGCCGGGCTGCGGCGCGGCCTGGCGCGCGGCCTGGCGCTGGCGCATGGCTGCGATCCCGGCGTCGAATGCCGCCTGCTGCGTCGTATCGAGCTCCAGCCCGGCGGCGACGCGCACCAGGTCGTCGATCATGCCGCCAGTGCCACCGCCCGCCGCCGGCGTGCCAGGCCCGGCGCCGTCGTCGGCCGGCTTGTAGCGAAGCGCGGCGTTCGACACCTTGAGCACGCCGCTGCGCTTGCTGACCTCGATCTCGGCATTGACCGTCAGGCCAGGCAGCAGGGTGCCGTCGCTGTTGTCGACCGTGACCACCACCGGATAGGTCACCACGTTGCTGGTGGTGGTCGCCGACAGCCGCACCTGCTCGACCCGGCCCTTGAACTGGCGGTCGGGGAAGGCGTCCGCGGTGAACGAAACGGCCTGCCCGGCCTCGACCTGGCCGATGTCGGATTCGTCGACCGCCAGCTCGATCTTCATCTTGGCCAAGTCCTCGGCGATGGTGAACAGCTCGGGCGCCGAGAAGTTGGCGGCCACGGTCTGGCCCGGTTCGATCGAGCGCGTCAGCACCACGCCGTCGACCGGCGAACGGATCACGGTGCGCCCGAGGTTCAGGCGCGTGGTCTGGGTCGCGGCGTCCTGCTGGCGGATCTGCGCCTGCGCCGAAGCGACCTGCGCCTGCGCCTGGTCCCGCGCGGCGCGGGCGAGATCGATATCGCTTTTCGCCACCAGCTGCTGGCTGCCCAGGTCCAGCTTGCGCTGGTAGTCGAGTCCGGCGTTGCGCAGCGTCGCCTGTGCCTGCCGCAACGCCGCGCGGGCGCTGGCGACCTGCGCGTTGCCCTGGGCGATCTGGGCCTCGTAGGTACTGGGGTCGATGCGCGCGATGACCTGGCCCTCGCGCACCTTGTCGTTGAAGTCGGCCAGCACCGCGGTGACCTGGCCGGAGACCTGGCTGCCCACGGTGACGGTGGAGATCGCGCTCAGGGTGCCGGTGGCCGAGATCGCCACGCGGATGTCGCCGCGCTCGACCTGGACGGTGCGCCAGCCGCCTTCGTCCGCCGCGGCCTGGTGCCGGCTCCAGTACCACAGCGCGCCCAGCCCGAGCGCAAGCACGACGACGATGGTGATGGCACGACGCAGCGTGCGTGGAACGGGCTTCTTGCGGGAGGTGGCCATGCGGTCCGGTCGCGACAGGTATCCGGCAGGTTAACGCATCAACGCGCGTATGGTTGACCCCAGGCAGCGTCCGAGGTTCCTGCGTCAGCGGACCAGGTGTCCGGCGAAGCCGATGGTGGCGATGGTGCCGGTGCCGGGCGTGCTCTCGAGCGTCAGCGGCCAGCCGAAACGATCGGCGAGCCGGCGTACGATCGACAGCCCCATGCCCTTGCCGCTCGGATTGAACTGGTTGGCGCGATAGAACGGATCCTGCGCCTTGCGCAGGATGTCCGTGGTCATGCCGATCCCGGTATCCCGCACGATGATGCGGTCGGCTTCGATCCTGACCTCGATCCTTCCCTGCTCGGTGAAGGTGCAGGCGTTGTCGAGCAGCTGTCCGAGCATCACCGCCAGTACCCGCGGCGGGGCATGCAGGCGTGGCGACGAGGATGCGACGACCTCCAGCTCGACCGGCCTGTGCTCGAGCAGCGGCCGGACCTTTTCGACCTCCTCGGCGACCACCTCCGCCACGTCGAAATCCTCGGCCAGCGGGGCGTTCCCGCTTTCGCGCGCGAGGATCAGGAAGGCATCGATCACCGCTTCCATGTCGCGACCGGCGCGCTGCATGCGCAACAGCGAGCGTTGCGCGCGCTCCGGCGTTGCGGGATCCGAAAGCAGCATGTCGGTCGCCACCCGGATCACGGTCAACGGCGTGCGCAGCTCGTGGCTCGCGTCGCGGGTGAAGTCGCGCTCTCGCTGCACGAAATCGCGGATGCGCGCCGACAGGTCGTGCAGCGCGGTGCCCAGCTGCAGGACCTCGCTATCGCCTCCAGGCAGCCGCTCGGGCGCGATCGCGCGAATCTCCGGATCGCTCGGATCCCAGCGCGAGACCTGGCGCGCCAGCCAGTTCACCGGTACCACCAGGCGATTCGACCGGCGATAGGTCAGCCAGGTGACGATATAGATCGCGATCAGCGCCAGCCCTGTCGCCCCGATCGAGGTCCAGCGCACGGCGCTGTCGAGCAGGTAGAAGTGCATCACCACATAGAGACGGCCCGCCGCCCGGTCCTGGACCAGCACGCGGCCATGCCCGCTTTCCATGGAATGGACGCCCGGTTGCAATTTCCTCAGCGCAACCGGAACCGGATCAGGCGGCTGTCCGCTGGCGACGAAGTAGCTTTTCACCGCGAGGGTCCCGGCCTTGGGCCACTGTGGCTGGGCCATGTGTCCACGCCATAACGCATCTGCCTCCAGATGCAGGCGTTGGCTGGCCAATACCTCCTTCACGACACTGCCGGTGGCATAGATGCCGATGACAATGGCGAGGCTCGCCATCACCGCATGCAGGATGAAGGCGCGTTTGAGCTTCCTGGGCAAGCCATGCGGCATGGGGATCAGGCCTGTTTGATCATTGATGCCGCGGCGGGATCAAGTGCCTGCAACCCGGGAAGGATTCCTCCACGGGCCTGGGGCGGCCGATGCCGGTCGGGCTGGCAGGCAGAACGACGGGCGCGCGGCTGTTGTCATGCGCGCCCATCGCGGGACTGTCGAAGCACATCAGGCTGGCTGCTGCTCGATGTCGGCAATGCGGTATCCGGCGCTTTGCACGGTGTGCAGCAAGGGCTTGTCGAACGGCTTGTCGATGGTCTTGCGCAGGTTGTACAGGTGGCTGCGCAGGGTGTCCGAATCGGGCAGGCTGTTGCCCCAGATCTCGCGTTCGATCTCCTGCCGGTTGACCACCCGCGGCGACTCGCGCATCAGGATGGTCAGCAGCTTCAGTCCGATCGGCGACAGCTGCAGCTCGGCACCGCCGCGGGTGGCGCGCAGGCTGGCCGGATCGAGCACGAGGTCGGCGACCTTCAGCACTTCCGAGCCGACCTGGCGGCGCTCGCGACGGATCAGCGCGCGCAGCCGCGCCTCCAGTTCCTGGATCGCGAACGGCTTGGTGAGGTAGTCATCGGCGCCGGCGCCCAGGCCGGTGAGTTTCTCGTCGAGGGTGTCGCGCGCGGTGAGCATCAACACCGGTGTCGATTTGCGCGCCTCCTCGCGCAGGCGTTTGCAGACCTCGATGCCGTCCAGTCGCGGCAGCATCAGGTCGAGCACGACCACGTCGTAAGTGTTCTCGGCCGCGAGACGATAGCCATCGAGTCCGTCGGCGGCGTAATCGACTTCGAAGCCACGACCCTCGAGGTATTCGCCCACCATTTCCGAGATGTTGCGGTTGTCCTCGACGATCAGGACGAGCCCGCCCGATTCTTGTGATCCGCGCATGGCTGCTCCAGTGTGCTTGTCCAAAAAAGGCTCCTTCAGGTTTGTGAAGGCTGCCGCAGAACCGGTGCAGGCGCCGTGAAGGCGCTACGCTGCGAGCCCGGAAACCTGAACGACCGCCGCCATGCCAACCCTGCTCGAACGCCTGCTCCCCGTGGTGCTGCTGCTGGGCTCGAACATCTTCATGACCATCGCCTGGTATGGGCACCTGAAGTACAAGTCGTCGCCATTGTTCGCGGTCATCCTCGTCAGCTGGGGCATCGCCTTCTTCGAATACTGCCTGCAGGTCCCGGCCAATCGCCTCGGCAGCGCGGTGTATTCGGCGCCCCAGCTCAAGGGCATGCAGGAGGTGATCACCCTGCTGGTGTTCGCGGTGTTCTCGGCGACCTACCTGGGCCAGTCGCTGAAGTGGAACCACTGGGCGGGGTTCGCGCTGATCACGGCGGCGGCCTGGCTGATCTTCATGGAGTGACCCGCAGGTCGGGGCAACGTCCCCGACGCTGTCGCTGCGTCAAGCGGTCGTCGGGGACGTTGCCCCGACCTACAGGGGAATCTTGCCAATCAGGATGTCCTTGAACATCACCCAATCCCCCGCAAACGAATAAAACGGGTGCCTGAAGGTCGCCGGACGGTTCTTCTCGAAGAAGAAATGCCCGACCCACGCAAAGCCGTAGCCGCACAGCAAGGCGCCAAGCAACCACCATGCATTGCCGGTGACGATGGCGACCGCCACCAGTACCAGCACGCCGCAGCTGCCGATGAAATGCAGGCGGCGAGAGGTGCGGTTGGCGTGCTCGCCCAGGTAGAACGGATAGAACTCGCGGAAACTGGCGAAACGGTTCATGGGTTTGTCCTGCGTGACGCGGATACGCTTTTGTAGGAGCGCACCCGGGCGCGATTGGCCTTACCGGTAATGCCTGTCGCGCCCAGGTGCGCTCCTACAGGGATTCTTCGGCCTTGGCGCGATCCCAGTAGGCATCCTGCGCCTGCAGCGGCAGCTCCCGCAACTCGACGCCGTCGGCAGCGGCCAGCGCTTCCATGGTGCGGAAGCGGCGCTCGAACTTGCGGTTGGCGCGGCGCAGGGCGCCGCCGACATCGACCCGGGCATGGCGCGCGAGGTTGGCGCAGACGAACAGCAGGTCGCCGAGCTCGTCCTCGAGGCGGTCGCGCGCCGATGCGTCGTCGGGATCGTCGGCGAGCGTGGCGAACTCGGCCCGCACCTCCTCGATCTCCTCCCGCAGCTTCTCGATCACCGGCCCCGGTCCCGGCCAGTCGAAGCCGACCCTGGCCGCGCGGTCCTGCAGCTTCGCCGCGCGCTGCCATTCCGGCAGGCCGCGCGCGACGCCGGCCAGCGCCGAGCCGTCGGTTTCGCCTGCCTGTTCGCGCTCGTCGCGCTTGATGCGTTCCCAGCTGCCGTGCACGACTTCGGCATCGCCGCACTCCGCGTCGCCGAACACATGCGGATGCCGTCGCGTCATCTTGTCGCTGATCGCCGCCACCACGTCGGCGAACGCGAAGGCGCCTTGTTCCTCGGCCAGGCGCGCATGGAACACCACCTGCAGCAGCAGGTCGCCCAGTTCGTCGCGCAGCGCCGGCAGGTCGCCGCGGTCGATCGCGTCGGCGACTTCGTAGGCCTCCTCGATGGTGTACGGAACGATGCTGGCGAAGTCCTGCTGCAGGTCCCACGGACAGCCGCGCTCGGGGTCGCGCAGGCGCGCCATGATGTCGAGCAGGCGCTGGATGTCGCCTTGCATCCGCGTCACGTCGTCATTCCGAACGCACTGGGGGAACCCGATGCCCGGCACGCAGGCCATCGCGGGTTCCCCGCTGCGCCGGGAATGGCGGGAGTGCAGTCAAAGCCACTGCTCCCACGGCAGCTCCGGATCGCCCAGGGCGACGAAATCGCCATTGAGCAGGGTGTCGCGCTGGTTGTAGCGGAACGGCCGCCCGCGGGGATCGAGCACGCAGCCGCCGGCCGCTTCCAGGATCGCCTGGCCCGCGGCCGTGTCCCACTCGCTGGTAGGACCGAAGCGTGGGTACACGTCCATCCCGCCCTCGGCGATGCGGCAGAACTTCAGCGACGAGCCCAGCGCGACGGTTTCGATTTCACGGCCGCTCTGCTCGCCGACGCGCGCCATCAGCGCTTCGGTGCGCGGGTTGCGGTGCGACCGGCTGGCCGCGACCCGCAGCGGCGGCGGCGCCGGCTTGCGCACCTTGATCGCGACATCCTGGCCGCCCTCGCGGCGGAACGCACCGCCGCCGCTCGCGCCGTGCCACAGCGCGCCGGTCACCGGCGCCTGGATCACGCCGAACACCGCTTCGCCGTCCTCGATCAATGCGATGTTCACGGTGAACTCGCCGTTGCGCTTGACGAACTCGCGGGTGCCGTCGAGCGGATCCACCAGCCACAGCCGCGGCCAGGTGCGGCGCACCAGGGTCGGGACGGTATCGGCCGACTCCTCCGACAGGACCGGGATATCCGGGGTCATGCTTTCCAGGCGGTCGACGATGCAGCGGTGCGCAGCGAGATCGGCTGCGGTCAGCGGACTGTCGTCGGCCTTGCGTTCGACATCGAAACCGCTGCCATAGACCTGCAGGATCGCCGCGGCCGCTTCGCGCGCGACCGCGATGACGCCTTCACGCAATGGGTCACCCGGCGGCATGGTGCGCCAGGTATTCGCGCGCGACGAACAGCGCGGCGATGGACCGCCCTTCGGAAAACTCCTCGCGCAGGATCAGTTCGTGCAGCTCGGCCAGCTTCCACGGCAATACTTCCAGCTCTTCCGGCTCGTCGCCGGGCAGGCGCTTGGGGTACAGGTCGCGCGCCAGCACCAGGTGCGCGGCGTGGCTCATGTAGGTTGGCGCCAGCGTCAGCGAGCGCAGCACCTCGACCCTGCGCGCGCCGTAGCCGGCCTCTTCCATGAGTTCGCGGTTGGCCGCCTGCTCCGGGGTCTCGCCGGCATCGATCCTGCCCTTGACCAGTCCGAGTTCGTAGCGGTGCATGCCGGCGGCGTACTCGCGCACCAGCAGCACCGTTTCGTCGTCGAGCATCGGCACCACGATCACCGCCCCGTGGCCGCGCCCGTGCAGGCGTTCATAGCGCCTGCGCTCGCCGTTGCCGAACTCCAGGTCCAGCCGTTCCATGCGGTACGGGCCGGCATCGTGCTCGGTGACGCCGTGGATGGTGGGCAGGCGCCGGGTCACGACCCGCCTCCATCGCCGCGGCAACGAACCGCGAGGCGGGCGATAATGGGCGCATGACGGATACTCTCCACGATGCCGCAATTCTAAACGACGCCGACCGCTGGCGCGCGCGCGACCTCGCCGTGCTCTGGCATCCCTGCACGCAGATGCGCGAGCATCCGGACACCCTGCCCCTGCTGCCGGTGGCGCGCGGCGAGGGGGCATGGTTGATCGGACACGATGGCAGCCGCACGCTGGATGCGGTCAGCAGCTGGTGGACCAACCTCCACGGCCACGCGGAGACGCGCATCGCCGATGCCATCGCACGCCAGGCCCATACCCTGGAGCAGGTGATCCTCGCCGGCTGCTCGCATCCGCCCGCGGTGGAACTGGCCGAGCGCCTGCTTGCCATCGTCCCGCGCGAGGCCGGTCGCCAGCCGCTGTCCAAGGTGTTCTATGCCGACAACGGTTCGGCCGGGGTCGAGGTCGCGCTGAAAATGGCCTTCCACTGGTTCCGCAACCGCGGCGACGAGCCGCGGCGGACCAGGTTCGTCGCGCTGGAAAACGGCTACCACGGCGAGACCATCGGCGCGCTGTCGGTCAGCGACATCCCGCTGTACCGTCGCGTATATGCGCCGATGCTGATGGAAGTGCTTTTCACCCCTTCGCCCGATGCCTACCTGGCGCGCGAAGGCCAGGACGCCGCCGGTTGCGCCGAGGATGCCGCCGACGCCCTGGCGCACCTGCTGGACCAGCATCCGGGCGAGGTCTGCGCACTGATCCTGGAGCCGCGGGTGCAGTGCGCCGGTGGCATGCGCATGCACGATCCGGTGTACCTCAAGCGCGTACGCGAGCTGTGCGACGTGCACGGCGTATTCCTGATTGCCGACGAGATCGCGGTCGGCTTCGGCAGGACCGGCACGCTGTTCGCCAGCGAGCAGTCGGCCGTGCAGCCCGACCTGCTGTGCCTGTCCAAGGGCCTGACCGGCGGCTTCCTGCCGCTGGCGGCCGTGCTGGCGACGCAGACGCTGTACGACGGCTTCCTCGACGACTCGCGCGAGCGCGCCTTCCTGCATTCGCACAGCTATACCGGCAACCCGCTGGCCTGCGCCGCGGCGCTGGCCTCGCTCGATATCTTCGAAAGAGACGGCGTGCTCGCGCGCAACCGCGAAACCGCTGCGAAAATGGCCGCGCTTGCCGCGCCGGTGCGCGGGCACCGGCACGTCGCCGACGTGCGCCAGGCCGGCATGATCGTCGCCTTCGAGCTCACCGAAAACGGCGACAGGCATACCCCGTTCGACCCGACGCGGCGCGTCGGCCTGCGCGCCTATCGCGCCGCGCTGGATCGCGGCGTGCTGCTGCGCCCGCTCGGCGACATCCTGTACTGGATGCCGCCGTACTGCATCGACGACGAGCAGCTCGCGCTGCTGGCCCAAGTCACGCGCGAAGCGATCGACGAGGCGACCCGATGATCCGCAGCCTGCTTTTCCCCCTCCCCTTCAAGGGGGAGGAGCAGGACATGGCGACTCGCTGACATGCGCGTGAACCGCGCCTACGTCGACGCCCCACTCGCCGTCGGAGCGAGCCTCGCCCTCCCCGGCGCCGCCGCCGCGCACCTGATCCGCGTGCTGCGCCTTGGCGTCGGCGACGCCTGCGTGCTGTTCAACGGCGACGGCCACGACTACGATGCGCGCATCGTGGCCGCGGACAAGCGCGGCGCCGAGGTCGGGATCGTCGATGCGCGCGTCGTCGGCAACGAATCGCCGCTGCGCATCGTGCTGGTGCAGGGCATCGCCCGCGGCGAGAAAATGGACTGGATCCTGCAGAAAGCCACCGAACTTGGCGTCGCGTCCTTGGTGCCGGTGAGCAGCGAACGCAGCGAAGTCCGGCTTGCCGGCGAACGCGCCGGCAAGCGCCTCGCGCACTGGCGCAGCGTGGTGGTCGCGGCCTGCGAGCAGTGTGGTCGCGCGCGGGTGCCGGAAGTCGCCGCGCCTGAATCGCTTGCCGATGCGGTGGCATCGCTGCCAGCCGATGCGAGGTGCTTCCTGCTCGATCCGGCGGCAGGCGCGGGGATTGCGGATTTGTCGCAGGTGGCGGGTCAAGACCCGCCGTACGTGCTTGCCGTCGGTCCCGAAGGCGGCTGGTCGCCGCGCGACCGCGCCATTCTCGCCGAGGCCGGCTTCACCGCCCTGCGCCTGGGCCCACGCATCCTGCGTACCGAAACCGCGGGCATCGCGGCGATTGCCGCGCTGCAATCAAGATTCGGCGACCTGTAGGTCGGGGCTACGCCCCCGACGACGCCAATTCGTGGCTGCGCGGCAACCGAAGGCAAAGGCGTTCCGCCTGGCGGCAGGCAACTTTCTTTGCTGGCACACTGCATGCGCAGGAGCGCATGCGAACGGCGAAGCCGGCCCGAAGGGCGGGCGCCATGGACGGCGCGAGTCAAGAAAGTAGCCAAAGAAATGCCTTCCCCGACAAGGCTAACGTATCAACTTTGTTATTGCGGGTGATTTCCAGACTCGCCATCCATGGCTCGGCTGGAAACGGCGTGCCTCCATGCACGCCGCCCTTTGGGTCTTGATACAACCCAGTTGCCAAATATCCTCAGAAGCAGAGCCAACGCTTTTTGCTGCTAAAGATCGTGAATTGAGTATGAGACCTGGAGACCCGGAGGGCGACGCACAGGATGTGCGCCGTTTTTCGATCGAGCCATGGATGGCGAGTCGAAAAATCCCCGCAATGCCACAGTTGGATCGTTAGCTCTGTCGGGGAAAGCGTTTTCTTTGGTTCGTTTCTTTGACGCTTATCAAAGAAATGAACCCGCCGCAGGCGGAATGCTTTTGGCTCTAGAAATTGAATCGTTGATACGCCCCTGATGCGCTTTACTTATTGCGCTACCCGCGAACGAAGACTCACGCCGCCTGCCCCAGCGCCTCATGGATCGACCCCTCGATCCCCTCGATATCCGGAATCAGCATGGTATCGTCGTTGAGCATGACCCGGGCCTGCACGCCGTCGGGCAGCGGAGCGTCGTCGTCGTCGACGGCGACCAGGGCGTCGCGCGAGATGGTGACCAGGCGCGGGAAGCCCTGGGTCAGCATCGCGAAGTGCTGCATGCGGGCATCGCCGCTGAGGGCCTTGAGCACCACCACCTTGCTGCCGATGCCGCCCTGCTCGTCGGCAAGTCCGCCCAGCCGCCCGAATGCGATCAGCGGCAATTGCCAGCCGCGCCAGCGGATGCGGCCGAGCAGCCACTCGGGGGTGTCGGCGATCGGCTCCGGATCGGCGTAGGACAGCACCTCGGAAATGGTGGCGTTGGGCAGCAGCAGGCGTGCGCCTGCGATCTGGATCAGGACGCCACGGATGTCCTGGTGGGTCGAACCTGCGTCGGTAGGTGTGCTCATGCGTGCCTCGGGATCAGGATGGCCAGCGTTCGACCAGGCGCTCGACCAGCTCGGCCGGCGTGCCGGCGGCGCCGCCGCGCGAAACCAGGGCGGCCGGGGCGGCCGCGTCGTAACAGCTGTCGGCAGCCTGTGCCGCGACCAGCGCACCCTCGCCTGCCTGCGCCATGACCGCGTCGACGAGGGCGCTGTCGCTGCCGCTCATCAGCAGGATGGCGCTGTCGTTGGCAGGCAAAGCGGCCAATACCGCTGGTGCACCACCTTCGTCGTCCACGAACCGCAGGCGGCCGCGTTCACGCGCGACCGCAAGCGATGGCGGCAGGAAATAGACGGTGCCGGCGTCGGCGTCCAGTCCGGCCTTTGCCAGCGCCACCGGCAGGGTGGCGGCGCGCTCCATCTGCTTGACCAGGCGATCGTAGCGCCCGCCGTCGAGGTGCAGGCGCACCAGCACCGGGCGCGGGAAGCCCTCCGGCAGCGCGGCGAGCAGCTGTCGCACCGCATCCGGCCCCCCCAGCCCGCCTTCGACCAGCACCGCGCCTCGCAGCGGGCCGTGGCCATAGCTGTCGGCATCGGCCAGCGAAAGCGAGGCCACGCGCTCATCGAGCGCATCGAGATCGATCGTCGGCGCCGCTGCACCGGTTGTCGCTGCAGCATCGAAAGGCGCATCGGCGTCGGCCAATTCCAGGCTGCTTTCCGCCGGCATGGACGCATCGGCCGCGCCGTCGCTGTCATCGCCAGCGACGGAGCCCACGTCCGGATCGGCCGCTGCATCGGCATCGGCCGGGGTCGCTGCGAACAGCGCATCGATATCGACCAGTTCGCTTCCGCCCCAGGCCGCATCCGGCGCGCCGTCGTCACCCGGCACCTCGGCCGCCAGCTCCTGCGCCTCGTCGGCGAAGGAGGCGATGTCCAGTTCGTCGGGATCCCGCGCCGACGGCAGCGGCCCCGGGGAAGGATGCAGGTCGCCTTCGGCTTCCGAACCCGGCGGCAGCACGTCCTCGTGGCGGTTGAGCTTGGCGGCCAGGTGCCGCGTCCAGCGCGCGGCATCCCAGCCGGCGCGCTGCGCCGCGAGTTCGGCCTCGTCGAAGACCACGGTGACCTGCGGATCCGATAACAGGGCGTCGAAACGTTCCAGCGAATCCTCGATCGCCGGCTCCAGCGCCACCAGCACGGCGTGTGGCTGCAGCGCGGCGAGCGCCTGCGGATCGGCGGACGCCGGATCGGCCAGGGTCAGTTCCGCGCCCAGTTCGCCCAGGGCGCTGCTCAGCCGGTCGCAGGCATCGCCCGCACGGGCCAGCAGGACCACCCGCATGGCAGCCGCCTCAGTCATCGCCACGCGGCGGCAGCTTGAGCAGCTCATAGACGTTGCGCACCAGTTCGTTCTCCTGGTATGGCTTGCCGAGGTAGCGCTCGACGCCGATCTCGAAGGCACGCTGGCGATGCTTCTCGCCGGTGCGCGAGGTGATCATCACGATCGGCACTTCGCGCAGGCGCGGATCGGCCTTCATCTGGGTGGCGAGCTCGTAGCCGTCCATGCGCGGCATCTCGATGTCGAGCAGCATCAGGTCGGGCACGCGCTCGGCCATGCGCTCGAGCGCATCGATGCCGTCGCGCGCGGTGGCGACCTCGAGGTTGTGCCGTTCCAGCACGCGGCCGGTGACCTTGCGCATGGTCACCGAATCGTCGACCACCATGACCAGCGGCACGTGGCGCTGTTCGACCGCCGGCGCCGGTTCGACGACGCGCGGCTGCGCGGCCTGGCGGCGCACCAGCGGCACGACATCGAGGATCACCACCACGCTGCCGTCGCCCATGATGGTGGCGCCGAAGATGCCGGGGAGCGAAGCGACCTGCGGCCCGACCGGCTTCACCACGATTTCGCGGCTGCCGATGATCTGGTCGACCACGACCGCGGCCCGCAGGTCGCCCGAGCCGACCAGCAGCAATGGCATCTGCAGCTGGCCTTCGGCCTTCGCGGCGCCGTGGCCGACCAGGCCCCCGAGATCGTGCACGGCGTAATCCTCGCCGCCATAACCGTGGCTGGCGCCCGGCTTGCCGAGGTCCTCGCGCGCGATGCGGCCGACGCCGCGCACCGATGCGATGGGCACTGCGAAACTGGTTTCGCCGATCTTGACGAATACCGCCTGGGTGACCGCCAGGGTCTGCGGCAGGCGCAGGATGAAGGTGGTGCCCTCGCCCTTGCGCGACTGGATGTCGAGCGTGCCGCCGAGCTGGCGCACCTCGGACGCGACCACGTCCATGCCGACGCCTCGGCCGGCAAGCCGGCTGACTTCATCGGCAGTGGAGAAGCCGGGCTCGAAAATCAGGGCATCGAGGTCGCTGTCGGCCAGCACGGCGTTGGCGGCGATCAGGCCACGCTCCTCGCCGCGGCGGCGGATCGCGGCACGGTCGAGGCCACGGCCGTCGTCGCCGACTTCCAGCACCACTTCCGAGCCCTCGCGGCGCACGGCGATGCGCACCTCGCCCTCTTCGGCCTTCTTCGCCTTCTTGCGCTGCGCCGGGTCTTCCAGGCCGTGGGCGACGGCATTGCGCAGCATGTGCTCAAGCGGCGCGGTCATGCGCTCGAGCACGGTGCGGTCGAGTTCGCCCTGCGCGCCGCCGAGCTTGAGCTGTACCTGCTTGCCGGTTTCGCCCGCCGCCTGGCGCACGACCCTGCGCAGGCGCGGAACCAGCGCATCGAACGGCACCATGCGCGTGCGCATCAGCCCTTCCTGCAGGTCCGAACTCACCCGCGACTGCTGCAGCAGCAGGGTTTCGTACTGGCGCGTCAGGTCGTCGAGCGTGCCCTGCAGGCTGGCCATGTCGGCCGCCGACTCGCCCAGCGCGCGCGAAAGCTGCTGCAGGGTGGAGAATCGGTCGAGTTCCAGCGGATCGAAGTTGGCGTCGGCGACGTCTTCGCGCTGGTAGCGGGCGATGATCTGCGCCTCCGTCTCCAGGTCGAGGCGGCGCAGCTGGTCGCGCAGGCGCGCGTTGGTCTGTTCCATCTCGCCCATGGCACTGCGGAAGGCGCCGAGCTGCTGTTCCAGCCGCGCGCGGTAGATCGCGACCTCGCCGGCGTAGTTGACCAGTCGGTCGAGCAGGTCGGCGCGGATGCGGACCTGCTCCTGCGGTGCGCGGACACTGACGTCGTCGTCGTCCGCATCGGTCGCCTCACCGATCGGCGCCGACAGCGGCTTGAGCGCCAGGAGCGCCGGCGCCGGCGCATGCTCGACGGGCACGTCCCCCGGCAGCTCGGCGACGCGGCCGCCCGCGCGTGCATTGAAGGCATCGATCAGGTCCTGCGATTCGCTGATCGCACGGCGCGCGCCGACGCGCGTGATCATCGCGTGCAGGCGATCGAAGCCGCGCTCGAGCAGCGGCACGCCATCGCGGCCGAGGTCCTTGCGCTGGTCGACCACCGCCTCGAGCAGGGTCTCCATGGCGTGGCCCAGCTCGCCCACGGCCATGATGCCGGCCATGCGCGCACCGCCCTTGATGGTATGCAGGTCGCGCTGCAGGCCGACCAGTGGTTCGCGCTCGGATGGCTGCTGGCGCAGCTGCGCCAACAGGCCGTCGGAATGATCCAGCAGGTCGCCGGCCTCCTCGACGAAGATGTCGACCAGCTCCGGATCGAGTTCGCCCATGTCGAAGGCAGCATCGGGATCCTGGTCGCCGGCAGCTGCGGACGCGAGCACGGCTTCGACGGCGGGATCGAGTGGTTCGGCCTGCGCAGCGGCCTGTTCCGCCGCCACGCGTTCGGCTTCGACGCGCTCGGCTTCGATGCGTTCGGCTTCGACGCGTTCGGCTTCGACGCGTTCGGCCTCGACGCGCTCGGCTTCGACGCGCTCGGCTTCGGCACGTTCGGCTTCGGCGCGTTCGGCTGCCAGCGCCTGCTCCTTCGCCAGGCGATCCGCCTCGGCGTATTCGGCTTCCAGGCGCGCGTACTCGCGCTCTTCCTCGGCGGCAAGCCGCTCGGCTTCGGCGCGCCGGGCTTCGGCCTGCTGCTCCGCGGCGAGGCGGGCTTCCTCCTGCAGGCGTTCGGCCTCGAGCTGCCCGGTTTCGACATCCGCGGTCGCCGCGGCCTCTTCGGCAAGGCGCTCGGCTTCCAGCGCCTCCGCCACTTCGACCAGATGGGCGTGATCTGGGGTGTCGGCGGCTGCCCCGGCAAGATCGCCGTATTCGCTGAGGTCGGTATCGGTCAGTTCGACTTCGGCATCCACGCCGTCCCCTGCCGCAACGGCATCGGGCACCTGCCCGGACTCGACCGTGACCGGCGCCGCTTCAGGCAGGCTGTCGCGCAGCGCGACCAGCTGTGCCGCCAATGCAGCGCAGGTCGGTACCTGCGGAGCGCTGGCGTGCAGTCCGGCGACGGTGGCGCGGACCAGGGCGGCCAGCTCCCCGATCGCCTCGACGCCGGCGTCGTCGCTGGCCTGCTGCGCGGCCAGCATGCGTCGGATCCATGCCTCGGCCGGACTCAGCGCATCGGTGATCGCGGGTACTTCGGTCATCGCGAACGCGCCGTTCATGGTATGCACTGCGCGCAGCAATGCATCGCTGGCACGGGTCGGCTCGGCGCGCGCCTGGACGAGCCAGGCATCGATCGTGGCCAGGTGGCCATCGACTTCGACGTCCAGGATTTCCAGCAGCAGCGCATCCACCGCCGCCGGGACGGTCTCGACCGGCGGCGAAGCCGGCGCTTTCTCTTCTGCCGCCACGGTCGCCTGCGCTGCGACGAACGATACCTCCTCGCCTTCGGCGACGCGGTCGGCGATCGCCTGCATGCCCTCCAGATCCGCCGACACCGCACCGGTTCCGCGCAGCGCGGACAGCAGTTGCGGCAGGACATAGAACGCCTGGTCGACCAGCCCGACCACCGCCGGACTGGCCTCGCGCGTGTGATCGAGCACACGGTTGAGCATGTTCTCGATCTTCCAGCTGAACTCGCCCAGGGTGCGCGCACCGACGAGCCGTCCGCTGCCCTTGAGGGTGTGGAACACGCGCCGGATCGGCCGCAGGCGTTCCATGTCGTCCGGCTTCTGGCGCCAGACCGGCAGCAGTTCGTCGAGGTTGTCGATTTCCTCGCCGAACTCCTCGAGGAACACCTCGCGGATTTCGTCGTCGATCTCGTCGCCGGTGGCCTCGAACCCGCCCGGCATGCCGCTGCGGGCGATGGCGGGCGCCTCGGCAGGCGGCGCCTCGGCTGCAGCCTCCGGCGCTGAGGCGTCTTCCTGCGCCGACGGCCCGGGCGCGTCGTCGGCTTCGATGTCGTTCGCGGCGTCCGGCATCTCGCCGAGCGCCTCGTCGGGCGCCGGTTGCAACTCGGGAAGCGGCCAATAGCCCAGCGTCTCGAGGCTGCTGCGCGCGATGTCGAGGATATTGTCGCGGTTGATGCGGTTCTCGCGCAGCGCCTCGAGGTAGTACTCGAGGCTGGACAGCGCATCGGCGAAGGTGTCCAGCTGGCGCCCGTTGGGCACGCGCCTGCGCCCGATCAGTTCGGTCTCGGCATACAGGCGTACGCCAGTGAGGTAAGCGGCGGCCTGCGGCAGCTCCAGCATCGACATCGCGCCGCTGACTTCCTGCAGCAGGCGCGGCACCTCGGCAAGCTCGGCGTGGTCCCAGCCGGTTTCGACGAAGGCGACGAAGGCCTGGCGGGCATCGGCGAAATTGGAAATGGCTTCGCGCGCGATGGCCTCGACCACCTTGCGCGATTCGCTGGAGAACAGGTCGTCCTGGTTGCTGCCGGCATCGCTGTCGCCCAGGCGCGCCACCTGGTCGTCGAGCGTCGCATCGACGTACAGCAGCGCACCGGCCACGTCCAGCAGCGCGCCCTCGTCGGCCGCGCGTTCGCCCTTGACGATGGCCTGCATGGCATCGCGCTGCTGCTGCACGACGTTGCGCGCGACGCCCAGGCCGAGCATGCCGAGCGTGTCGGCGACGCGCGCCAGCGCCTCGACCTGCGGCTGCAGGCCGGAAATGTCGGACTGGGCGGTGCGCAGGTGCAGGTCGAGCACGTCCTTGACCCGCAGCAGGTCTTCCTTCACCGCCGCGGCCACGGTGTCGAGCAGCGCGCGGTTGCGACCGCTCAGGCTGCCCTGGGCATGGCTGATCTCGCTCTCGGTCGGCAGTTGCGCATCGAGGTCGAAGGTGTCGCGCAGCTCGTCCAGCGCCGCGTGTTGGCCATCGCTGTGGGCGACATGCCAGAGCAGCTGGCGGGTTGGCTCGAGCGCGGTTTCCGGCCGCGGACTGCCAAAACCGTCGTCCTCGAACTGGCGGCGCGCCTCGCGCTGCACGCTGATGAAGGCTTGGCGCAGGCTTGCGCTGGGCGCCAACCCGCCATCGCCCAGTGCGTTCGCCACCGACCCGGCGACCCACAGCATGCGCCGCGTGTCGACCTGCTCGGTCTGCAGGAACAGCGCATCGATGGCGGCCTTGATCGCGTCGAGGTCGGGCGGCATGCCGTCTTCCGGCCAGGCGACGACGGCTTCGCGCAGGCGTTCGAGCACCGGCAGGACCGCGGCGTTGCGCGCACGGCCGCGCTCGGGCCTGGCGTCTGGCAGCGCCTCCGGCAGCGGGCGCGCCAGGTCGGGCGCGAACAGCACGCTCTCGCTCAGGCCGGTCTCGCCGCGCGCTTCGCGCAGTTCGTTGAGGATCGGCAGCAGCACGATCGGGATGTCCCTGTGCCCGCTCTGCAGCCGCTCGAGGTAGTCGGGCAGCAGCACCACGCCGCGCATCAGCGTGGCGCAGGCGCCGTCGCGGTCCCTGATCTCGCCGCCCTGCAACGCCTGGGCGAGGCGCTCCATCTCCTCGGCCACCATCGCCGGCGCGTACAGCTCGACCATCCGCAGCGTGCCCTGGACCTGGTGCAGGTAGCTGGCGCAGAAGCGCATGCGGCTGGTATCCGACGGGTCGTCGACGAAGCCCTCGATCTCGATCCGCGCCTGGCGCAGGGTCTCGTCCAGCTCCGGCTTGACCCAGCCCAGGGTGGTGTAGTCGATCGCGTCGCGCAATGCCGTCATCGCGCGCCTCCGGGGAGGCGCGCGTGCGCATGGCTGCGAACGGGTAGGGTCCTGTGCATTCCAGTGGTCAGGCCGGCAGCTTGAAGTCGGCGACCGAGCGGCGCAGGTCCGCGGCCAGCTGCGCCAGGTTGCCGATCGACTGCGCGGTCTGGTTGGCGCCCTGCGAGGTCTGCGCGGTGATCGACTGGATCGTGTTCATGGTCGCGGTGATGTTGGTCGCCGCTGCCGACTGCTGCTGCGAAGCGCTGGAGATGCCTTCGATCAGGCCGGCCAGGCTGGACGACACGTTTTCGATCTCGCCCAGCGCGGTACCGGCGTCCTCGGCCAGGCGCGCACCGGCGACCACTTCCGAGGTCGTCTGCTCCATCGAGCTGACCGCTTCGTTGGTGTCGGCCTGGATCGTCTGCACCAGCGATTCGATGCGCTTGGTCGCGTTGGACGAGCGTTCGGCGAGTCGCTGCACTTCGTCGGCCACGACCGCGAACCCGCGGCCCGCTTCGCCGGCCGAGGCCGCCTGGATGGCCGCGTTGAGCGCCAGGATGTTGGTCTGTTCGGAGATGTCGTTGATCAGTTCCACGATCGAGCCGATCTCCTGCGACGATTCGCCCAGGCGCTTGATGCGCTTGGAGGTTTCCTGGATCTGGTCGCGGATCGAGTCCATGCCGGCGATCGTCTCGCGTACCACGCCGGCGCCCTTGGTGGCGATCTGCACCGAGCGCTGCGCCACGTCGGCCGACTCGGCTGAGTTCTTCGATACCTGGTTGATGCTGGCGGCGATCTCGTTGATGCGGTCGGACGCGGAGCTGATCTCCTGCGCCTGGTGTTCGGCGGCCTCGGCCAGGTGCATGGCGGTGGCCTGCGTCTCCTGCGCGCTCGACGCCACCTGCACCGAGGTGTCGTTGATCGTCTGCACCAGGCTGCGCAGCTGCTCGACCGCGAAGTTGATCGAGTCGGCGATGGCGCCGGTCATGTCCTCGGTCACGGTCGCCTTCACCGTGAGGTCGCCCTCGGCGAGCGAACCCATTTCGTCCAGCAGGCGCATGATCGCCTCCTGGTTGCGGTTGTTGAGCTCCATCGTGGTTTCGTAGCGCACGCGCTGGGCACGGTTGAGGCTGAGCACCAGGAACACGATGGCCAGCAGCGCGGCAAGGCCGGACACGATGGATATCCAGATGTTGCCGAGGAAACTGGTGTCCTTGAGCGAGCCGAAGGCGGTGAAGGCGCGGAACAGGCTCTCGCTGTCGGCCAGCAGCTTGTCGGAACCCGCGGTCAGCGCGTCGGCCGCCGACTGCGCGGCGAACAGCTTCTGCGAACTGCCGAGGATGGCGTCGAGGTCCTTCTTCATCCCGGCCCACTGCGTGGTGGCCTGGTTGAGCGCGGCCACCGCGTTGCTGTTGGACAATGCCTGCACGTTCATCGCCTGGTCGCCGGACTTCAGCCCGGCCAGCACCTGCTCGAACACGTTGGCGTCACGCGCGAGCGCCTGGCCAGCGACCGCGGCGCCGGGCCCGCCAGCCTGCACCTCGGTGACCCGGCGGGCGAGGTTGCCGGCCAGCACGTTCTGGCGCAGGGCGATGTAGATCTGCGAGGACGGCGAACCGCTCGAGGACATCGCACGCACCACCTCGTCGAGCTGGGCCTGCAGCTGCGGGATAGCCTGGGTGAAGCGGTTGGCGTTGCCGGACAGCGCGAGCACCGCCGATTCGCTGGCGATCACCTGCTGCGCGCTCTTGTCCAGCGGCGCCCAGGTCGCGGTCACCGTCCTGATCGGTCCTGCCACGCCAGGGGTATCGCCGAAATTGCTGTTGAGGCCGGCGATGTCGCCGTCGATCTCGGCCTTGGTGGCCTTGAACGCCGCGAACGCCTCGCCCTTGCCGCCGACCGCCTCGCGGCCCTGGTTGGCGAGCCGCTGCGAATTCACCTGCAGGTTCGAGGCCGCGGTGCTGGCACCGCCCAGTCGTTGCGCCTTCCACGTCGCGTAGCCGGTGTTGGCCACGACGATGATGCCGGCCACCGCCAGCACGACCAGCCAGAAGTTGGTGCCCATGTTGCGGCCCTTGCCGGCGACGCTGTCCATTACTGTGCTCATGATGTGACCTCGGTGGTGCGGTGCATGCCTGTCAATGCGGCGATCAGGCCGCCGCTTGTCTGAATTCGGGTGTACGGGCCAGCCGGTCCAGGCTGAAGATCCCCCACTCCTGGTCGGCGAGGCGATAGGCCCGGTCGACGAAGTGGGTGTAGCGTCCCTGCGCCAGCGGGCTCTGCGGCAGCGCATCGGCGTCGAGCGCCTGCTCTTCCAGGAAACTGCGCTGGCCGAACAATTCGTCGATGGTCACCGCCACGTCGCCGCCGGGCTGGCGCACGATCAACACGCGCTGGCCCTCGTGAATGACGGTACGTTCGCCTTCGAGGAACTGCTTGAGATCGACCGTGGGCAGCAGGTTGCCGCGGATGTTGGCGACGCCGAGCATCCATGACTGCGCCCCCGGCACCGGCGTGACCTGGGGCATCGGCAGGATCTCGACCACCTCGTCGAAACCGGACGCCAGCCGGCGCTGGCCGATGCGGTAGCCGACGCCGCGCCACAGTCCCGGCGCATCCAGCTGCTCCGGCAGGCCGACCACGTGCGCGAGGCTCTTGCGCTCGTATTCGGCGAGGATCGCGAAGGCATCCCCGGCCGGCTTCCCGTGCTTGTCCTTCTGGCGGCCCATGCTCAGCCGCCGAGCAGTTCGTTGATGCGGGCGATCAGCGCGCCCTCGTCCGGCGGCTTGACGATGTAGTCCTTGGCGCCCTGGCGCATGCCCCACGCCTTGTCGGTCTCCATGCCCTTGGTGCTGACGATCAGCACCGGGATGGCGCCGGTGGCGCTGTCGCGCGACAGCGCGCGGGTAGCCTGGAAGCCGTTCATGCCCGGCAGCACCACGTCCATCAGCACCAGGTCGGGAAGCTCGCGCTTGCACAGCTCGATGCCGTCCTCGGCGCTGCGCGACGCCAGCACCTGGTGACCGTTGCGCTCGAGCATCTGGGTCAGCACCGCCGTATCGGTCGGCGAGTCCTCTATCAACAGGATGCGTGCCATGAGTGTCCCTGCCCCCCGGTCAGGAATTGACGTGCTTGCGGATCGCGTCGAGGAGTTCCTCGCGCGTGAATGGCTTGGTGACGTACTGCTCGGAGCCGACGATGCGGCCACGCGCCTTGTCGAACAGGCCGTCCTTGGACGACAGCATGATCACCGGCGTCTGCTTGAACATCTGGTTGTTCTTGATCAGCGCGCAGGTCTGGTAGCCGTCCAGGCGCGGCATCATGATGTCGACGAAGATGATCTGCGGCCGTTGGTCGGCGATCTTGGCCAGCGCCTCGAAGCCGTCGGTCGCGGTCACGACCTCGGCGCCCTCGCGCTTGAGCAGGGTCTCGGCGGTACGACGGATGGTTTTCGAATCGTCGATCACCATCACGCGCAGGCCGTCGAGGCTGCCGGCGCGACTATCGTCTTGCGTCATCTTCAGGCTCCCCATGCGCGACGCTTCATCAGTGCCGGCGTCACTGCAAACACTACTTATATCCCAACCGGACGCCACACTGTCAAGCATTCGTTGCCGACGGCCGAGCCTGAATGCTACCCAGTGCGCAACATGGCCGGCCGCCCCTGCTAACATTTGTCAGAATCTGCCGCAGGTGGTGCGCATGCCCCTCGACGTCGTCGTCGTGATGGATCCGATCGGTTCGATCAGGGTCGCCAAGGATTCCACGTTCGCCATGCTGCTGGAGGCCCAGCGGCGCGGCCACCGGCTGCATTACGTGCTGCCGGGCGGGCTGGCGCTGCGCGGCGGGGAGGCGACCGCGATGCTGGCACCGCTGGTGGTCCGCGACGACCCCGCCGACTGGCACGAACTGGGATCGCCATCACAGCGTGCGCTGGCTTCCGGCGACGTGGTGCTGATGCGCAAGGATCCACCGGTCGACGCCGACTTCCTCCACGACACCCAGATCCTGGGATTCGCCCAGCGCCAGGGCGCGCGCGTGGTCAACGACCCGCAGGGCCTGCGCGACTTCAACGAGAAGCTGGCGGCGCTGGAATTCCCCCAGTGCTGCCCGCCGACCCTGGTCAGCCGCGATGCCGGCGAGCTCAAGGCCTTCGTCGCCGCGCAGGGCCAGGCCGTACTCAAGCCGCTCGACGGCATGGGCGGGCGTTCGATCTTCCGCGCCGCGACCGGCGACGCGAACCTGAACGTGATCCTGGAGACGCTCACCGGGGATGGCCGCCACCTGGCCATGGCCCAGCGCTACCTGCCGGAAATCTCCGCTGGCGACAAGCGCATCCTGCTGGTCGATGGCGAACCGGTCGACTATTGCCTGGCGCGCATCCCGCAGGGCGACGAATTCCGCGGCAACCTCGCCGCCGGCGGTCGCGGCGAGGGCCGGCCGCTGTCCGAGCGCGACCGCTGGATCGCCGCCCAGGTGGGGCCGGAGATGAAGCGCCGCGGCATGCTCTTCGTCGGCCTGGACGTGATCGGCGACTGGCTGACCGAGGTCAATGTCACCAGCCCGACCTGCATCCGCGAGCTGGATGCGCAGTTCGGGCTCAACATCGCCGGGCAGATGTTCGACGCGATCGAATCCGCGGGCCGATGAGCGGCTTTTCTGCCCGGCAGCCGGGAGCCCGGGCCGGTGCAGGGGATCCGGCACCGCCTGCACACCGGCGCGCAGTCCTCCAGGCTCTCCATCGCCTGCGGCCCGGTTCCGACCACCGGGGCAGGTGATGGCGGCCATCATCGCCCCTCCGCCGGCCATCGGGCCCAGCCAGCGCCTCAGCGCGACCATGGTGCTGTCGCTGCTGCTGCACGGCATGCTGATCCTCGGCGTCGGCTTCGCGCTCAACGACGCCGCGCCGGTGGTGCCGACGCTGGACGTGATCCTGACCCGGACCAGCAGCCCGCTGACCCAGAAGCAGGCCGACTTCCTCGCCCAGGCCAGCAACCAGGGTGGCGGCGAGGACGAGAAGACCAGGCGGCCGCGCGACACCCAGGCCGGGATGATCCCGCAGCTCGAATCCGGGGTCGCGCCACGGCCGCTGCAGGCGCAATCGCCGGCGCCGCAGGCGCCGCCGCAGGCGCGCGTGGTCGGCAGCATCCGCGCCGAGCAGGCGATGCCCGAGCCCGACGCGCGCCCGCAGGCCGACGCCACGGCGCTGCCCCGGGGACAGGAGAAGATCGACCACGACCTGGCGATGGCGCGGCTGGCCGCCGAGATCCACCTGCGTTCGGAGCGCTACGCCAAGCGCCCGAAGCGCAAGTTCGTGTCCGCCAGCACCCAGGAATACGCTTGGGCCGGCTACCTGCGCGCCTGGGTGGACCGGGTAGAGCGCGTCGGCAACCTCAACTACCCCGACGAGGCCCGCCGCCGGCACCTGGCCGGCCAGCTGGTGATCAGCGTCGCCATCCGCCGCGACGGCTCGGTCGAGCGCGCCGACGTCATCCAGTCCAGCGGCATCCCGCTGCTCGATTCCGCCGCGCTGCGCATCGCCAAGCTTGCCGAGCCCTACCCGCCGCTGCCCAAGACCGACGAGGACATCGACGTCCTGCACGTGACCCGGACCTGGAACTTCCTGCCGGGCGGCGAACTGCAGGACGACGATTGAGCTTGCTCAGGAATTCCGCGCGGCCTGCTGCGCCAGCGTGAGCGCGACCTTGTCGCGCAGGTAGGCCGGCTCGAGGGATGCCGCCGGACACGCTTCTCCGCGCGCGAACGCGGGGGCGGCAAGGCGTGCGACGTCCGCCGCGCGCGGCAGTGCGCCGGCATCGATGGAGCGCAGGCGCGGAGCCAACGATGCCTGCAGTGCGCCGTCGCTGGCGGCGAAACCGGTACCGACGCCATGCCAGCCGCCATCACCGCCGGGCAGCCCGACCGCGTCGGGGGCGGCGACGGTTTCGGGCGACAGCAGGCGCAGCTCGTCGCCATGGCGTGCGAATGCGCCGGCATACACCTCTCCCATGCGCGCATCGATGGCGGCAAGGATGTTGCAAGCAGGCCCAGCCCCACCCTCTCCCGCGGGCGGGGGGGCGGGATCATCCACCCGCATCGCCAGCGCGGCGAGCGTGGACACCGGCACCACCGGGCGATCGAGCGCCAGCGCGATGCCCTGGGCGATGGCGATGGCCAGGCGCACGCCGGTGAAGGCGCCCGGCCCGCGACCGACCGCGATCGCGTCGAGCTGCGACCTGGCGATGCCCGCCTCGGCCAGCAGCTGCTGCGCCCACGGCAGCGCCAGTTCGGCATGGCGGCGCGGCGCGATCTCGAAACGCTCGTGCACGGCACCGTCGATCCACAGGGCGACGGAACAGGCTTCGGTGGCGGTTTCGAAGGCGAGCAGTTTCATGCGGGAACCGGGAATCGAAATCTGGAAAAGCCTAGCGTGTTTGTCGCGGGTTGGGGCTGCGTCCCGGTGTTTCCCATGTGGGAGCGACGGAAGTCGCGACTTCCGTCGCTCCCACATGGGACATCCTCGATGCGGAGTTGCGGCTGGGGATGCCGCTATGGAGTGGTCCCGGAAAAGAATTTCCGTACGTCCGCCACGTCGCGCGTCGTCGGGAACGGCGGCAGCGACTCCAGGAACAGCCTGCCGTAACCCTTGCCCAGCAGGCGCGGGTCGCACAGCACCAGCACGCCGCGGTCGGTCTCGCTGCGGATCAGGCGGCCCACCCCCTGCTTGAGCGCGATCACCGCCTGCGGCAGCTGCTCGTCCCGGAACGGATTGCCGCCGGTCCGGCGGATGGCATCGAGCCGCGCCTCGAACACCGGGTCGTCGGGTGCGGCGAACGGCAGCTTGTCGACCACCACCACGCTCAGGGCGGCGCCAACGACATCGACGCCCTCGCGGAAACTCGCCGCGCCCAGCAGCACCCCGTTGCCCGATTCGCGGAAGCGCTGCAGCAGGATCGGCCGCGGCGCCTCGCCCTGCACGAATAGCGGCCACGGTCGATCGCGCAGCAGCTCCGCCGCTTCGCGCAGCGCGCGGTGCGATGCGAACAGCAGGAACGCCCGGCCGCGCGAGGCTTCGAGCACCGGCACCAGCGCCTCGACGACCGACGCGGTGTAGTCACGTGCGGCCGGTTGCGGCAGCCGCGGCGGCAGGTAGCACAGCGCCTGCCGCGGCCAGTCGAATGGACTCGGCGCAAGCAGGGTCCGCGGCGCATCGAGCCCGAGGCGCACGGCGATGTGGTCGAAACGCCCGTCCACCGCCAGCGTCGCCGACGTGAATATCCATGCCGCATGCGAGCGTTCGCGATGGTCCCGAAGCGGCACCGACACGTCCAGCGGCGTGCGCTGCAGGCGGAAACCGCGCGGCGAGAGTTCGTACCACCGCACCGACAGCGGGTCGGCGCCGGCTTCGTCGGAAAAGGGGGCAGGGTCATTTTCCGCCGGGGATGCGTCGCAAGTCGCGATTTCCGGGCCGGGAAACGATCCCGGCCGCCACTCCCCTTCTCCCATCCACCGCCGCAGCCGCGCCAGGTTGTCCTGCGCCCGCGCATGGCAGGCCTGCAGCCCCGGCGCGGCTTCGCGCAGCGGCGCCACCGCCTGCGCCAGCGCTTCGAGCGCCTGCTCCAGCGCAGCCAGCGCCTCGCCAACCTGCGGCGCCTGCAGCGCGCGCATCCGGGTGCCGCGCGGCGGCAGGGTTTCCATCGCCGCGCGCAGTGCGCGCGTGGCATGCTCGAGCCCCAGCGCAGGGCCCTGCACGATCGCCAGCGCCCCGTCGACATCCTTGCATTCGCCCAGCGTGTCGCGACCGAGTTCGGCCAGCGGCCGCGCCGACAGGCTTTCGCCGAAGAACTGCGCGGCCAGGTCGGGCAGCTGGTGCGCCTCGTCGACGACGAAGGCCTGCGCGCCCGGCAGGATCTCGCCGAAGCCCTCCTCCTTGAGCGCCAAGTCGGCCAGCAGCAGGTGGTGGTTGACGACCACGACATCGGCCGTCTGCGCGCGCTGCCGTGCCTGCACCACGAAGCACTCGTTCCAGAACGGGCATTCGCTGCCGAGGCAGTTCTCGGCGGTCGAGGTCACCATCGGCAGCAGCGGCGAGTCCTCCGGCATCGCCTCCAGTTCGGCCATGTCGCCCATGCGCGTGCGCCCGCCCCAGGCGACGATGCGCTGGAACTGCGCGGACTGTTCGCGCGAGGCGAACCGCGGCTCGCCTTTCGCCCGCTCCAGCCGGTACTTGCACAGGTAGTTGGCGCGCCCCTTCAGCAGCGCGGTCTTGATGCCGACGCCCAGTGCGTCGCGCACGCGCGGCAGGTCGCGATGGTAGAGCTGGTCCTGCAGCGCGCGCGTACCGGTGGAGACGATGGTCTTCTGCCCGGACAGCAGCGCGGGCACGAGGTAGGCGAAGGTCTTGCCGGTGCCGGTGCCGGCTTCGGCCAGCAGTTCGCCGCGCTGCGCCAGCGCATCGGCGACGGCAGCGGCCAAGTCCTGCTGCGAGGGCCTGGGCGTGAAGCCCGGGACCTGCGCGGCAAGCGGGCCGCCTTCGGCCAGCGCCGCGCGACTGCGCGCGGCGAACGAATCCGGTCCGCTCATTGCGGCTCCAAGGCGGCTTTCCAGACTGGCGTCGCTCCTCTCGCCCGACAGGCGCGGGATGGCGGCCGTTCGTGCCGGGCGAGGCGCGCTGGGATCCCGCGCCAACGGCACCCCCCTCCCGACCCGCCCGCTAGGTGGGCAAGCGAAGGGCACTCAGAACCGGTCGACACCGGCCACCTTGCAGCCGGCGACCTGGGACTTCGCCGAGGCCGCACCGTCCGCATCGCCCGCCAGCAGGCGCAGCTGCTCGATGGTGGCCCAGTTTCGCCGGCACAGCGGACCGACCTGCGGACCGAGTTCGAACGCGCGCCTAGCCAGCGCTTCGGCCCTGGCATCGTCCTTGAGCAGGATCGCCGCCTCGGCGCGCTCCTGCAGCAGGGCCGGGTCGTCGGGCACGATGGCCAGCGCCTGGTCCAGCGCCGCGGCGGCATCGCCGTAATATTCCGCCTGCTCCAGCCGATGGGCGCGTGCGCGCAGGTCCTCGACCTGCGAATCGCGCAGCGGCTGCACCGCGAGTTCGCCATCGCCGTCGCCGGCCGCGGCGCGGATCGCGGCAACCATCTGCGCCGGCGTCGCCGAGGTCAGGGCCGCGACCGCGGCAGGCTGCGGCGGGGCCGGCGTCGCGCAGGCCGCTACCCCCAGCGCCAGCACCGGCAACAGCGTGCGGCGCACGGATCGCGTCCATCGCCGGTGCACGTCAGCGATCCTCCGGTGGCTGCGGTGCGGGCGCCGGCTGCGGTGCGGGCGGCTCCGGCGGCTTGGGATCGAGGCCGAACCAGCTGCGCCAGCCGCCGTGCTTCTGCGCCGGCGGCTGCTGCGGACCGGCCACCGGGTCGAAGGCCTGATCCATCTCGGGATCCGGCTCGGCATAGACGCAGGGCTGGTAGGGCGGCGCATAGCCGGCCACGAACGGGAAGCGCCGCGCATCGGGGCAGGAGGCGTCGGTGCTGTTGGACTGCGCCACCCACTGCCAGTCCAGGCCCTTGCCGCCGACCCTGAGCGGGGCGCTGGGCAGGTGCTTGAACAGGTCCGACCAGACGCGCATGGCGCCGGTGGCGCCGTACAGGCCGGTCATCTGGTTCTGGTCGTTGCCGACCCAGACCACGGCCAGGTGGTCGCCGGTCCAGCCGGCGAACCAGCTGTCGCGGCCGTCGTTGCTGGTACCGGTCTTGCCGGCGGCATCGAGGCGGCCGAGGCCGTCGCGCACCAGCTGGCGCGCGGTGCCCGAGGTCACGGTGTGCTGCAGGGCGATGGTGACCAGGCGCACGGCGATCGAGTCGCCCTCCTGCGCCGGCTTCGGCGCCTTGTCGTAGCGCTTGACCGTGCGGCCGCCGCGATCGAGCACGCCGCGGACCAGGTGCAGCGGCTGGACTTCGCCGCCGGAGGCCAGGAACTGGTACAGCTGCGCCATCGCGTAGGGGCTCTGGTCGACCGAGCCCAGGATCAGCGAGGGATTGGCATCGGTCTCGATGCCCGCCAGCGTGCGGATCAGCTCCGCGACCACGCCCGGCCCGACCAGCATGCCGACGCGCACCGTCGCCTGGTTGTAGGACTGCGCCAGCGCGTCGATCAGGCGCACGCTGCCGTGGCTGCGGCCGTCGGAATTGCCCGGGGTCCAGCGCTTGCCGTTGCCCAGCACCACCGTCACCGGCGAATCGTCGACCCAGGTCGCCAGCGACCAGCGGTCCGGCATCGCCAGCGCGCGCAGGTAGACGAAGGGCTTGAGCAGGGATCCGACCGGACGCTGCGCCTCGATCGCGCGGTTGAATCCGGGCTGGCGGAAGTCGCGGCTGCCGACCACGGCGCGCACTTCACCGTCGTGCACGTCGGTGACCACCATGCCTGCCTGCAGCGGCGGCCGACGCTTGTTCGCCAATGCGTCCAGGGTGCGCTTCACCGCGCCCTCGGCATAGGCCTGCGCCGCGGGCGACATGGCGGTCATCACGCTCAGCCCGGCGCCCTGTAGCGCGTCGGCCGGGTAGTCGCGCACCAGCTGCCGGCGGACCAGGTCGATGTAGGCCGGGAAGCGGTTCGCCGACAGGCTGCCCGGCGCGTTGGTGACGCCCA
>SWCD01011370.1_pt1 | contig 47883 bp, 31 predicted proteins | sample 4693011 | NCBI WGS metagenome assembly SWCD01 (sample SAMN10267278, study PRJNA491770) | bioreactor metagenome | isolation source: DHS bioreactor inoculated with marine | place: Japan: Omine Ridge, Nankai Trough
TTTTTTGAGTGGATGCAGTATGGCTGGCCGTTGGTACCTATTGGTGGTTGTTTGGTCTTTCTTTATATGATGGTACTTTTCGGACGAAAGGTTAAAACAAAAGATCTTACTCCGGGACTACTTGCTATAAAAAAGGAAGTGCGGGAACGCGGTTCGATGACCTATAAAGAATATGTTACCGTTGGAATGCTTATTACTATATTGGCTCTCTGGATATCACAAGGGGAAGAACTGGGGTTGGGAGGTCCGGCATTACTTGCTATGATAATCCCGGTTGTTTTCAGGACTACGGAATGGAAAACAATTCTGGGAGGTATTTCCTGGGATGCCTGGTTTATGTACTGCGGTGCTTTGACGCTGGGTGTTCTTCTAAAAGAGAGCGGCGGTGCTATGTGGCTGGCCAAAGGTTTCTTAACTACTCTTTCTAATGTTGGTATGAGTGAGGGGTATCCCTTGTGGGTAGGGATGTCGGGTTTTTCAGGTTTGGTTACAAATTTCATGTCTGATGCTGCAACTGTTGCTCTCACTGGTCCAATCGTCATTCCGATGGGAATCATGACCGGAATAGAAGGGGAGCCATGGGCTATTGGTTTGGCCGTTGCTTTTGCTTCTTCCTATGCACATTTCCTGGTAGTGGGTTCACCTACAAACGCTCTTGTTTATGGATTGGGAGTTTATCCTGATACACACGAGAGAGTGATCCATCCAGCCGATTTTATAAAATATGGTTTGTTGTTATGGGTGCTGTGTATGGTTATGTTATGGGTAGTCGAGTTGTTTTTTATCTACAATACCAATGGATTCCCAACTGGGATTTTAGATATTGCCCGAGATGCCGGCATCAACTAACAGGATTAGCAATTAGTTATTTTTGTGAAGTAGGATATTGTCTATAGTAGTTATGCTATAAAGAAGGCAGACGAAGGCGTCTGCCAATCACATAAATATAAATTAAATTAGGAATTACGCCGAAGGTCTTTGATGTGATGAATTAGCGCTTTCGTCCAAAGCGATCCGTTTTTTTTGGGCGCGTTTGCGATCATTAAAATCCAAAATTGTTTTTCTGACCCGAATAGATTTGGGTGTTACTTCAACCAGTTCATCATCTCTGATCCATTCCATTGCCTGCTCCAAAGTCATCTTACGTGGGACATCAAGTTTTACACCAATATCTTTTGTGGATTGGCGATGGTTGGTCAGGTTTTTCCGTTTGGTTGGGTTGCAGGTGAAATCCATGTTTCTTGAATTTTCGCCCACTATCTGGCCAACATAAACTTTATCTGTCGGTTCAACAAACATTACCGCTCGTTCCTGAAGTCCTTCCAAAGCATAGGCTGTGGCGGGACCGGATTCGATACTAACGATTGACCCTTTGGTGCTTGATAATAATTCGCCACACCATTTACCATAGCGAACAAAACGTGATGCCATGATTCCAAGACCGCGCGTATCTGTTAAAAACTCTGATCGATAACCGATCAAACCGCGAGTAGGGATTTCAAACTCAATACGAATAGTATTTGTACCAGCATTTTCGACTGTTACCAACTCACCTTTGCGTTTGGAGAGTTTTTCAATGATGATTCCCTGATATTCTTCGGGGACATCAATCATAAGCTGTTCCATTGGTTCCAGAACATTTCCGTCTTCATCATGGTGTTTGATTACTTCCGGACGGGAAATACAGAACTCCAGCCCTTCACGACGCATCTCTTCAATTAAGATTGCCAGATGAAGCTCGCCGCGTCCTGAGACTTTTACACCATCCGGACGACCAACATCTTCCATCCGAAGAGCAACATTCACGCGAAGTTCTCTTTCAAGTCTGTCCTTTAACTGGCGAAGCATTATGGCTGTGCCTTCTTGTCCTGAGAAGGGCCCGTTGTTGACGAGGAAAAACATAGAAAGAGTAGGTTCTTCAATCTCAAGAGGTTTTAAGGCTTCGATAGTATCTTCATTTTTGGAAAAAGTATCACCAATGCCAATTTCAGGAGGTCCTGCAAGCCAGACAATATCACCGGCAGAAATCTTGTCAGTTTCAACTCGTTTTAGTCCACGAGTAATCCACATATGGATTCCCTTAACTTTTGAAGTGGAATCCAATTTCCAGCCTTTATCCTTAGAAAACTGATCATTTAATTTTGTAACAAACCGGGTGAATTCCTCACCTTTATTCAAAGAACCTCTGAGAACCCGACCACAACCAATCTGACCGATATAATCATTCCAGTCCAGAGAACTTACCTGCATTAAAAAATCACCATCCTGATCAACCTGGGGGGGAGGGACTTCATCGATGATTGTCTGAAAGAGAGCATCCATGCCTGTGTGATCCTCTTTATCTAAATCATTAACAAACCATCCGTCAAGACCGGAACCATAGAGTACCGGGAAATGAGCCTGTTCATCGGTGGCGCCTAATTCTATAAAAAGATCAAATGTTTTATTTAAAGCGTAATCCGGACGGGCATTGGGGCGGTCCGTTTTATTGATAACAACAATCGGTCGCAGTCCAAGTTTTAGGGCACGCATCAGCACATAACGAGTCTGAGGCATCGGTCCTTCGAGAGCATCAACTAACAGCAAAACCGAATCAACCATAGAGAGTACCCGTTCTACTTCGCCTGAAAAATCGGCATGACCGGGGGTATCTATAATATTTATCAGATAGTCATTCCATGATACGGTGCAATGTTTGGAGCGAATAGTGATACCGCGTTCGCGTTCAATAACGTTGTTGTCCATTAGCCTTTCGGCAACTTCCTGGTTTTTTCGGAAAGTCTGAGTAGCTTTAAACACGGAATCTATAAGAGTAGTTTTTCCGTGGTCAATATGAGCAACAATTGCAAGATTTCGGATACGAGCGATATCAGTCATGAAAAAGAACACCTTTCAAAAGCAGAAATATCTGCTAAGTAAAAAATTATGTATAATCTACAGATTAAACTTTCAGGGAATAATCACGCAGAAAAAATCCGAACAGATTAAAGCTGTCCGGGGATCTATAAAACCCGTCAATTATAGGGTTTTATCAGATTTTGTCAATGAAAAACTTTAAGCTATTTTGTGTTAAGGATCAGTCCTCAGATACGATAGCATCTACCTCAATTTCCACTAACCAGTCTGGATTTATAAAACGACTAACTTCCATGACAGTATCAACAGGTCGAATATCTTTGAAATATTCACCCCTAACCTTTGATACTTCCTCCCAATCATTGATTCTTGTTAGGAGCATTCTTGTCCGAACTACATCTTTTAATGATGAACCAGCATCTTTTAAAGCTTTTTCGATAGTTTTAAAGCATTGTCTGGTTTGGGCGGCAGGGTCGTTGATACCAACAGTATTACCATCGGAGTCGATTGGTGCAGTACCGCCAACTGTAATGAAATTACCAACTCTAACAGCTCTGGAAAATCCAATTATAGGGGCATATGGACTACTGCTGGGTACAAGTTTACGGGGCATATATAGAATCCTTTCAGTGCTACTTATATAGAATATACGAAATTATTGTTTTAAATATAGATTAAATAAGTCTATAAAAGAAGAAAATAATCAAATTATATTTTCTACAATCTTATGAGCCTGCTTTACACAATCGTTTAGCCCGATTCCATAATAGGCATTGCCAGCAAGGTAAATATCACCAATTTGTTCAAGTTCATTTTCTATATTTCGTAATCGATCCTGATGGCCGAGCATAAACTGAGGAATTCCATTATTCCAACGATATACTTTTGTTATCTTAGGTGATGAAGATATTCCAACTACATCCTTAAGATCTTTTATGGTAAGTTGAATCAACTCTTCTTCGGATTTATTTACAACATCATGATTCCCATCACCGCCAAGCATTGACCGAAATTGCACTTCTCCATTCGGGGCACGGTTAGCAAAAATTGATGAAGTCCAGATAGAACCTAAAATATTTTTCTTTTCTTTTGGTGGAACCAAGAATCCAAAGCCATCTAATGGATGAGTTATGTCAGCTTTATTATACCCTAAACATACAACTGCAATTGGGGCATAGGGGATAGCAATCAATTGATCTTTTAAGGTTTGAGAGATTTCACCAACAATGTCAGCCGCCTTATAAGATGGTGTTGCAATTATAACTTTTGATGTTTGTATCTTATCGTTTGGAGTTTGAATAACCAATCCATCATTGTTACGAGTGATTGTATCAACCGGAGAATCAGTAATGATATAGTCAGAGTATAATTCAGCAAATCTTTCTATCAAAGGATAAAGTCCGCCTTTGAATGATGTCAACCATCCACTCGGTCCGGAAGGTCCTCCTGATTTGTTTTTATTCTTTTTGGCAGCTCTCGCTTTGGCAATCATCGCCTTGATAAGAGAACCATATTCTGCTTCCATGTCATGCATAATACCAAAACATGATTTCAATGAAAGTTTTTCGGCTAATCCTCCATATACGCCAGAAACCATTGGTTGAACCAGATAATCGGCTGCTTCACGTCCAATGCGTCTTGAGGCAAATTCATAGATTGTCTCATCGCTTTCTTTGCTAACCGATGCAAATGGTTCACGAAGAATTCTTAAACGTCCTGCAAGACTGAGGATGTCAGATTTCATAAACTTAGCTGGAGACATCGGAACTTCACGAAGACGACCGCCGCGCATTATAAATCTTTTAGTGACATTGTTGTTGGCACGTTCCAACTTATCATCCAAGCCAAGTTCATGACATAGCTTTAGTGTTAAGGGCTCTCGATCCAGAAATCCATTTGGTCCCCAATCAAAACTATAACCATCAATAGAATCAGTTCCAATTGTGCCGCCCAAACGAGAGTCAGCTTCTAGGAGAATAACGTTTTTGGAGGGTTGTTTAGTTTTTAAATAGTGGAGAGCTGTCAGACCTGAAATACCACCGCCAATTATAACAACATCATATAGTGGCATGAGTTTCAATCCTCTCCCGGATCAATTGTGCCAGAGTAGATCCAAATTTAGGGTCATCATTAAACATTGGCAGCCGATATAAACGATCTTTAGCTGAGTCACCTATTAGTTCTTGTAGCTCAATATCAATTTCAAATAGGGTTTCAATATGATCGCAAACAAAACTTATAGGGATAATGCATATATCTCTATTTGTTGTTTCAAGGAGCCGTTTGGTTTCATCAATGGTATCAGGGCCAACCCAATTGACAGGTCCTGTTCTGCTTTGGAATGAAACAAAATGTTCTCTTTGACTGGAAACTAATTTAGCCGTCTGATAAATCTGATCTACATAAGGATCACCTTCATCAACAAATTTCTGAGGGAGTGAATGTGCTGAAAAAAGCAAAATGTCTTCTGGCTTTGTATATTGGTTAACGTATTGGCTCATCAATTCAATATACCCTGAATTATCATGAAAATCTTTAATCAAAGTCCATGACATCTTTGGGAATCTATTTAATGTACGTCCCAATTCTTCCATGCTGGATCCTGTAGTTGCCGTACTGTATTGAGGATACATAGGGAGTACTATTATCTTCTCACAGCCATCGGAATGCATTTTTGCAACTGTATCAGCGATTGTAGGATGGTAATATCTCATCCCGATATAACATTTAAAATCAGGAAAGATAGGCTGAAGTTTCTCTTCTATGATATCTGCCTGAGCTTTGGTCCACTTTAACAGAGGTGATGATCCGCCAATTAAATTATAATGCCCCTTAACTTTTGTACTTCTTAAACGTGAAATAAGATGAGCAAATGGTTTTTGAAATAATGCACCCCCGGGAAGGCGAATTAATGTTCGGTCAGAGAAAATGTTAAAAAGGTATTGTGGAACAGCCTCGGTAGAATCAGGCCCACCCATTGCTACAAGAAGAGCCGAGACTTTGTTTATAGCCTCATTCATATCAGATTGTCCTTGAGAAAGTTGTCTTCTGTTCAGGATCTTTGAGATAAGCATCAAAAGTCATTGCAATATTACGCACAAAAGTACGACCAAGATTAGTTACATACAAACCATTATCATCACGATTGAGAAACCCATCATCAATAAAAGGCGAAAGAAGTGGATCGTCATCGGCAAAGTACTCTTTATAGCCGACATCATATTTCTCTTTAAGTTCAGCAAATGATACTTTGAAATTGCACATCAAATTTGAAATTACATATTGGCGGATTAGATCATCCTGTGATAATTCTAGCCCCCTGTAAACGGCAAGGCCATTGTTGTTCATTAGCTCTTCATAGGTCTCAAGTTGTGAAGAATTTTGAATAAAGGTATCATTGATATAACCAATTGATGACATTCCAAAACCAATCATATCCGGTGCTGATTGAATGGTATATCCCATGAAATTCCTATGGAGTTTGCCATTATTCTGGGCTACTGCTAATTCGTCATTGGGTAAAGCAAAGTGATCCATACCAATTTGAAGATAGTTAGCATCAGTAAAATTTTTAACAGCATTTGAGAAAAGAAGAAATTTTGTCTCTGTGTCCGGTAGTTTCTCAGCTTTAATTTTCCTTTGGTTAGGGCGAAGTTTTGGAAGATAAGCAAAAGAATAAAGTGCAACTCGATCTGGTCGCATTTCAATACAGGTTGCTAATGTCTTTTCAAAACTTTCAGGCGTTTGTGAGGGAAGACCATAAATAAGATCAAAGTTTATTCCTTTATAATTAACTTCTCTCGCAGTTGTAAGAAGCTCCTGCACGCATTCGATTGATTGCTTACGACCGATTTCATTCTGAACATTGGGATCAAAATCCTGTACGCCAAAAGAAACTCGATTAAAACCAATTTCTCTGAGTTGACGAATGTCATCAGATGAAGTAGTTCGAGGGTCAACCTCGATAGAGATTTCACAATTATCTGTAAACTGAAAAACATTGCCAAATCGTTGCACAAGTTTCTGAAGACCATCCACACCAATATATGTAGGTGTGCCGCCACCAAAATGGAATTGATTTACCTGGCGTCGATCACCCAATAATTCAGATACGTTGGTTAATTCAGTATTCATGAAATCCAGATATCTTGTTACCTTATCTTCCTTTTTGGTAATGCAGGTATTGCATCCGCAATAGTAACAGCGGGTATGACAAAAAGGGATATGGCAGTAAATTGCAAAAGGGATATCTTTGTTTGCGGAAGCGTTCTTTAATGCATTTTGGTAAGAGTTTTGAGTGACTTTATCACTCCAGACCGGAACAGTGGGGTAGCTGGTATAACGGGGGCCAGGACGATCATATTTTTGCAGAAGTTCAATTGTTACTTTATTATTATCTGAATTATTACTCATGATTTAACTCCGGTAATTATGAACTGTCTTAACGAATGCTTCTACTGATTCCAGAGGGGCTTCAGGTTGAATGCCATGTCCTAAATTTACTATCAGACGATTGTGATCTTCTACACTATCGAGCATAGATTTTGTTGCATCACAAACTATTTCAGGGCTGGCAAACAAGATAGCCGGGTCAAGATTCCCCTGAATTGCATGATCAGGCAAACTGTCCATTGCTTTTTTTAGAGGTAGCCGATAATCCACTCCAATAACTTCACAGGGAATATTTCTTACCTGATCCAGATAGGGTGCAACATTATTAATAAACAGAATCCGTGGAATATTTGAATCTTTAATATTTTCAAAAATCCTTGTAACCGGTTTGGCAACAAATCGGGCAAACAAATCCGGTGATAATACACCGCTCCAGCTTCCGAAAACCTGTACAGCTTCAGCTCCTGCATTTATTTGTGCCCGAAGATATCGGCTAAGACATTCAGTCAATAACTCAATCAAGGCATCTGCGGCTTCGGGTTGTTCACACAAAAATCGTCGGGGTTTGGCAAAATCCTTGCTTCCACCACCTTCAATCAGATAACAGGCAAGAGTAAATGGAGCACCGCAAAAACCAATAAGAGGAGTGTCTGGTAATTTATTTTTGATTGCACGAATACCATCTAAAACAAAATCAAGTTCCTTTTCGGGCTCAATCTCTCGCATCGATTTTACATCATCAATATTACGAATAGGATTACTGATTTTGGGACCGCCATCCGGAAATGTGACTTCAGCTCCCATTGGTTCCAGCATTGTCAGGATGTCAGAAAACAAAATTGCAGCATCAAGACCAAATTTTTCAACAGGCTGCCTAACAACTTCTGCAATTATTTCAGGAGTACGACATAATTCCTGAAAACTAACTTTTGAACGAATCTTCTGGTATTCCGGCAGGTAACGTCCAGCTTGTCGCATTATCCAAACAGGAAGTTGGCCATTGTTTCTTTTGAAACAAGCATCTATAAAAGTTGACTGTGCTATTCCCATGCATGTGCCTCCTGAGCAATTACTTCTCCCATGATATCAGCAGCATTGTCAAGGTCTTCATCTGTATGAGCTGCTGAAAGAAAACAGACTTCATAACCTGACGGAGGAATATATAAGCCTCTTTGCAGAAATTTTTCATGAGTACGATTAAAATGCGATATTCCATCAGAATCTATTTCAGATGCAGCAAGGGGGATATTGCGCTGGAATACTACCCAGAAAATTGAAGCAACGCCGGCAATGCTGACAGCAGATCCCTGAAGATGACTCATTAATCGTGTTACAAAACGACGGTTCTGTTTCTCAAGTTGGTTATGAATATTTCCATTGGCTAATTTCTTAAGGGTTGTTAATCCGGCTCGCATTGCGACCGGATTACCGGAGAGGGTTCCAGCCTGATATACCGGTCCCATGGGGGAGAGGCAATCCATAATGTCAGCTCTACCGCCAAAAGCACCAACAGGCATTCCACCACCCACAATTTTACCATAAGTTACTAAATCGGGCATTATACTATAATAAGCTGCTGCACCAGACATCCCCACTCGAAATCCGGTTATGACCTCATCAAAGATTAATAAGGCTCCATGTTTTTCAGTTAATGCCCTGAGAGATCTGATATATTCATGGCGTTGGATTAATAAACCATTATTAGCAGGAATTCCTTCTATAATAACAGCGGCTACTTTATCTCCATGTTCATTGAAGAAATTAGTAAGTGCTTTTTGATCATTAAGTGGAAGAACAACAGTATCTGCTGTAATATTTTTGGGCACACCATCTGAAGATGGTTGTCCAAATGTTGCTAATCCTGATCCAGCCTTAACTAGCATATGATCACAATGCCCATGATAGCACCCATCAAATTTGACTATCAAATCGCGTCCTGTAAATCCTCTGGCAACCCTTATGGTAGACATGACGGCTTCAGTACCCGAGGAGACAAAACGAATTTTATCAACATGTTCAATATGTTGCGTTATAAACTCAGCCAACTCGTATTCTATTTCAGTAGAGGTTCCGAATGTAATCCCTTTTTCAATCTGATCTTTTATTGCTGCCATTACATCCGGGTCGCAGTGGCCAAGAATAAGCGGACCCCAGGAACTACAAAAATCAAGGTAACGATTATTATCAACATCAATCAAAAAAGATCCCTCGCCTCGCTCGATAATACGGGGAGTTCCTCCTACAGAATGAAAAGCCCTTACAGGAGAATTAACTCCGCCTGGAATTACTTTTTGAGCAAGTTCAAAGATTTCCTGTGATCGATCAGTTTTACTCATTATCCCATCCTTTTTTCAAAATATCCCTCAAATGATATGTAAGAATAACAGATGCACCAGCTCTTCTGATAGCTGTCAAATTTTCTCGCACCAACTTACCTTCCTCTGCCAGCCCAGCCTTAACCAAAAGCTTCACCGTTGCATATTCTCCTGAGACATTATAAGCTGCTACCGGGACTTTGGCATCATGGGCAAAATCAGCAATTATATCCAAATACGCAAGTGCTGGTTTTACCATAACAATATCAGCCCCCTCTTGTTCATCTAATTTTAATTCTCTCAAAGCTTCCCTGCGATTTCTGAAGTCCATCTGATATCCGGTGCGATCACCTTTGCCGGGAGCTGACTTGGCTGCTTCACGGAAAGGGCCGTAGTATGATGAAGCATATTTGGCCGAGTAAGCCATAATAATTGTATCAAAAAATCCATTAACCTCTAATTTATCCCGAATAGCACCCACACGTCCATCCATCATATCCGATGGAGCAACACAGTCACAGCCAACCTGTGCTAGTTTTAAAGCCATTTCTGACAGTATTGTTACGGATTTGTCATTGTCGATTTCATTATTAATAGTGACTCCACAATGACCAGTATCAGTATAAGCACAAAGGCAGACATCAGCTCCTACAAATAATTCTGAGCCGAATTCTTTCTTTATCTCTTTAATAGCTCGGACTACGGGATTATCATCATCATAGGCGGTTTTGGCAAACGGGTCTTTATGTTCCGTTACTCCAAACAACATTATACTATTTATGCCTAACTTGATATCCTTTTCAAGTGAGGAGAGAAGTGAATCGACTGATTCCCTGTATATTCCTTCTAATCCTGATATCTCATCATGAATTTTTGTGCCATCAGTTACAAAGTACGGCTGGATTAATCCTTTTGTATTGAATTGATTCTCGGCAATGAGATTCCTGATAAGAGGATTTTTCCTTAATCTTCGTGGACGCTGTTTCATTTATTTTTTACATACTCCAATATTAAATTTACATCAGGTTGAGGCAGAATATTAATATTCTGCCATCCAAGCATATTCATCCGAGCAGCAGTAGTTTTACCAATTGCCACTGTTTGAGAGGTAGGAACTCCAAATTGTTCCTGATATGATATTACTGCCGTCGGGGAAGTGAATAAAATATAGTCATTGCTATTAAAATCATTAAATGAATTCTTCTCCAATGGAATTGAAGTTGATCCATAACATATAATTGGAAAATATTGAATCTTTGCTTTTTCAAACATCAGCTCAGGATTATTAACTATTTTTTTTGCACGAGGATAAACAATAATATCATCAGGTTTAAGTCTCTCATTAATCATTACTTTAAAAAAGCTCTCTCCATATGGTTCAGGCGATTGAAAGGATACTTTGTATCCCTTCGATTGTAATGATTGAGATGTTTTATCAGCAATTGAAGCATATCTGATTGATTGGGGAAGCTGTACATTTAGTTCTTCAAGCCTGTTAAAGAAAGTCGCCACCGCATTTGCACTGGTAATTACAATCCATGTGGGAATATTTGATATAAGTTTTATTGGCCAGGCAAATGGAATTGGATCAATCTTTGTTACCGGAAGAGGAATCACATTGAATCCAATATCTTTTCCCTGATGAATTAATGCTGCCAGACTGGAAGCTTTGCGAGTAATCCCTATGCGCATGATTAATTCTCTTGAGTTAACTGCTCAAATACTTGTTTAACTAAAACTTCCGGATCAACATGTGTTAGATCCACTTGTCGTAAACCCGTCCATTTATTGTCTGTTTGAATACCAAGAATTGCCTTTAATCTTAAAGAGTCCTCTTTGATTTCTGAATAAACACCAAGGGGGAGAGTGCAACCCGCATCAAATTTTGCCAGCAGACCTCGTTCTAATTTAACTTCCATCCTTGCTTGATCAGAATCAAGTTTCCTAAGTAATTCAGCAACTTCTTTGTTATCCTCACAGATTTGCAGTCCTAATATTCCCTGAGCAGGTGCCGGTAAAAATACTTCTGGATCAAGTGGGATTTGTTTTAGATCGCTAAGATCCAATTCCAAACGATCAACACCGGCTTTTGCAATAATAATTGCATCATATTGCTTTTCACGAAGTTTACGAATCCTGGTCGGGACATTTCCACGAAGATCATTTATATTAAGAGAAGGATTTAAATCTAAGATCTGGCATTTACGACGAGCTGAGCTGGTTCCAACTATCCCATTATTTATTACAGGAATAACCGATCCTTGCAAATAAGATTCTGGGCGGACAAGTAGCAGCTCTCTTCGGTCAGCTCGATAACCTACAGCACCAACTGTTAACCCTTCCGGCTGGTCGGTCATCAAATCTTTAAGGGAATGAACTGCAAGATCAATTTCCTTATTCAGGAGAGCATCTTCCAGTTCTTTGGTGAAAAAACCTTTACCTTCCATTTTGTCAAATGAGATATTATCAATTTTATCACCGGTAGTTTTGATAATTTTTAGTTCAACTTCACAACCGCATTTGGTGCGAAGTTCATTGGTAATAAAATTCGCCTGCCAGAGGGCAAGGTCTGAACCTCGAGAGCCTATTATGATATTGGAGATCATGCTGATTCTTTAATTGATGCGATCACATCTTCCGATAAGAGTAGTTCAGCCCGATCAGCAAGGTGATCTGACAATAATTTTGCCGGTTGGAAACTTGAATGACCAAGAACTTTTGCTACCAGGTTCATCACCGCTTCTTTATCTTTTTCATCAAGTGAAGTTACCCGTTTTTCAAAAAGATCGGAAAAAGCATTTTTGGCCATTGCTAAAGATTCCTGATAGCTTTGCTTAAAAATAGGTTTTAGAGTTGTTTCGATTCGATTAGCATAATCTTTTTCAACTTCTTCGGCTACTATTTCATTTGCCCTATTTACTTTGACAAAACGCTTGCGAAGATTCCGCTGCTCGCGGATTCTAAGTTCGGCAATATCCACTAAAGATATATTCTCCGAGTCAGCAAAAGCATCACAAAAATCACGGGGAATGGCAAGATCAATACAAACAACATGTTTGTTATTTGACAATAAACGGTCTAAAAATGTACAATCGAATATTGCATCACGGGCTGCTGTTGCAGTCACGATTGCATCAACTTTTCCAGGATTTTCAATAAATGATTCAAGGCTAATGATTTCACCATCGAATCTATCAGCCAGAGCTTCAGCTTTGCTGACGGTACGGTTAACAAAAATCAAATCACAAGAGATTTGCTTTTTTAAATATTGGGCACATTTAACAGTCATAGGTCCGCTGCCAGTTAGAGCTATCCGAGGATGTTCACAATCTTTTAATTGCGTATTAAGGGCGTTCATAGCCAATGAAGCCATAGAGACGGCACCACGACCTATTTCAGTCTCACGACGTACTCTTTTTGCTACACGGAGAGTGTCGCCAGCAAGGTTATTTAGAGTAGGTCCGGATAAACCGATTTCTTTGGCCCAATTCCATGCATCAGAAAACTGGCCGGTAATTTGAGTCTCACCTATAACAAGTGATTCGAGAGACGAAACTGTACGGTATAAGTGGCTGACTGCTTCCTTACCGGTATAGTGATAAAAATCATTTGGGAAAAAAGATATGTCATTACCATTTGAGAAGAAAAAATCTAACAAGGGGTGTAGTGGATTTTGAGTGTTAACCTGTTCATTCTGAACATAAATAAATTCAACCCGATTACAGGTAGCTAAATAAATAAGTTCAGTGAGACCAAGTTTTTGTTTTAAGCGCTGAACTTCAATTTCACGGATTTCACGATCAATTGTCAGCTTCTCTATTAGGGGCAAATTTTGTTGCCATACTGAGGTGCCAATTATCCCGATTGCCATATTTTCTTACTTAACTTCCTTCTCATATTAAAGTTAAATGAATGTATATATTAGAAGGATTTAATTGTCATAATATCGTCATTATTTGTGACAATAAAGACCGAAAAGAGCTCTAATAACCTGTACTTTTTAGTAAATGTTTTAAAGATAATAATTTTAAAGATAATGAGAGTTAATGCTGTGAATGATAAGAGGTTGCGATTTGTCATAACTCAATGAGCCCGGATTGACATTACTTGATAATATAATATTTTATTGAAAATTAGATCACATATATCATCAAAAAGACAACAATTCCGGATAACGAAACAAAAAGCCACACGGGAAGGACGATTTTCATGATTTTTTTATGCTTATCCAATTTTTTCTTAAAGGCATAAAATATTCCCAGCAGGATGAATGGAACCATCAAAGCTGCCAGAATAATATGTGGAATTAAAATTACAAAATATAGTATTCTTGTCCAATCATGATAGGGATAAGGAACTGAGCCGACAATTTTGTGATATATCAAATATGAAATCAAGAACAGCGCTGATGTACAAACAGCAGATAGCATGAACTTTTTATGGGAATTCTCATTGTTGTTTTTTATGAACCTATAGCCAATTAACAAAAATATTATTGTTATGGCATTCAGGGATGAATTAATTAAAGGCAGGTCTGTAACATTCATTATAACTCACGAGCTAATATATTTATATTATTTTTCATTAACTCAAGCTCTTCTTTATCCATGCCATTATGATAAGATCTGATTTGTCCAAGATGATCAACTAATACCAATCTGGTGCTATGTCCACCCGGAAGATTTCCCGCTCCAATCATCAGGCCATTTTCAGAGAAATCTATAACGTTTTCAATTTCAGTTCGAAGAAATATCCAACGCATATCATTTACTCCCAGACTGTCAGCGTATTTGGCTAACTGAGGAATGGAATCAACATCGGGGTCGACTGTAATCGAAACAAACTGAAGCTTGTCGGAATGAGCATAAAAATCATATACCTCAAGAACATTGGCAGACATAACCGGACATATAGATTTGCATCGGGTAAACATAAAACTGATAACGCTTAATTTCCCGTCTAAATTTGTGTTGTTAAACTGTTGGTTATGATGACTGGTGAATGAAAACGGAGGGACCTCACCAAGAACCGGAATTTGTGTCAGTGATCTATTTGCAAAATCCACAACTGTTAAAGCCAGAAAGGCAAGCAGGATCATTGCACCAATAATTATAAATATTAAAGCCGGTTTTCTTTTAGTATTGTCCTTCATGAATTCACCTTTGAAGACTTCATCAGTATTAGAGATAATGTTATCAAACCTATTATGAGTGAAGAGAACCACATATGCATAACCTGTAATACCTGCCATAAGTTTAAAATCATCAATACTCCACCCAAAATAGACTGGAGGAACATAAGAATCAATACTGACAAGGTTGCTTGCCAAACAATCGATGATATTTTTTCACTCTTCTGCAGGATGGAGGTTGATACGTAGAAAGTAAGAAATAATGTAATAATACCTAATAAAGAATGAATAGTAATAGTATTACCAACTTTTTCCAGCCATTGATTGTGAGTTAGGAGAGGAAACTGGTTTACCACAGTTTCAAAAGCACCCCGAACCAATGTTCCCGCGATAACTTGTGTGAGTATTAAAAACAATAATAGCATAGTCCAAAGTTTCAACTGCTTTGGTACAACCGTAAAATTGCTTTCCGATGAATCCTCTATCAAAAAAGCTTGAGTAGTCAGGTATATCATTAAGATAGCGATCAAAAAAGCTAATCCCATATGCAGTGAAATGATATATGGCTCTAATTCGGAAGCAACAACCTGACTGCCCTGCCATCCCTGGAAAGCTGTTAATAATCCGACAATTACAGCAGGGAGGATAATTTTAATTTTGATTCTGTAATTTTTGAGTGCGACCAAACCTATTGCAACAATTATCAGACCAACCGATACCCCTGCAAGACGGTTTACATATTCAATCCATGCTAAAGCAAAATTAAACTGTGAGGGATCAAATTGCTGGGGTAACTGTCCAATATTAACCGGCGGGATCCATCGTCCAAAACATTTTGGCCAGTCGGGACAACCCATGCCTGCTCCGGATACCCGAACCAAACCACCTACGAATATTAAAAAATAAACTGCGGCAGTTCCCAGGACAGTCAGTTTTTGAAAAACTGTCCACTTATATTTTATCCCCTGTATAGACATACTAATCTTTAAATCGTTTGTAGCTTATATGCAATATTAAACAAGTTATTATTTATGAGTATCTTCATCAGCAGTGGTAGAATCCAAAATTAAATTCGTACTATCAGAGTCTGTTTTTGTCTGTTGATTATAAATTATCGCATTGGGATTTATTGGCCGTTCTACTACTTTATCAATGTCACCGCGATTAAGAGTATCAAACATTATGAAGCCGATGAAAATTGCTAAAAATAATATTGCCGTCAGGAAAATAACCAGGTAAATTTTTCTATCATAATAAAGATGCATAAAAAATAATAATACAAAAGTTGCTTTGATAGACGCAATGAAGATGGCAACAACAACGTTCCATGCTCCCAGATCAATATATGAAACTGCAACAGTGACAGCTGTTAATATCAATAGTATAAATCCAATGTTAAGATAAACACTAAGATCGAGTATATGAGGTTTATGACTTGCTTCGGTATTCATAGTCTATCCTATCAAATAAAAGAGTGGAAAGAGGAATATCCAGATCAAATCGACAAGGTGCCAATATAATCCTGTCATTTCTACGGGGGTATAATATTCTGCTGAATATTTGTTTCTATAAGTATTTCTTAGTATCCAGGATATTACACCTATACCGCCCAGAATATGAATTCCATGAAGACCTGTCATCATGAAATAAACGGAAAAGAAAATGTGCGGGTTGGAGCCTTCAATACCTTCAAAGGTATAGAACTCGCCAGGTAATTGCCCAAGATGAATCTTATGGGCATATTCGAAATATTTAATAACCAAAAATACGCCTGCTAAAAAAAGTGTGGCCCATAAGAATTTAATAGAGTTTTGACGGTTGTTCAATTGGATAGATCTGATACTCAATGCCATTGTCACCGAAGATGTGATTAGTACAATTGTATTGATAGTTCCCATGGTGATATCCAAAAACTTATGAGCATTGTAAAACATATCCGGGTGCCATGATCGATATATTGAATAGGCAACAAACAATCCGCCAAATAGTAAAATTTCTGTTAATAAAAACAGCCACATACCCAGTTTGGCAGAATCCGCTTGTTGTTCGGAATCACTGAAATGGTGTGCCAGGTGCGACTGATGATTTATATTATTTGCACTCATATATTACTCCGTGACCCTTACTTTATCATAATCATAAGGACCATGACTTAGCACGACCTCTTTATCGAAGTTCTCAGTTGGGGGAGGAGAGGGTGACTGCCATTCGAGAGTGAGAGCTTTCCAGGGATTTCTTCCGGCAGGTTTTCCTTTAAAGAGTGAGTGAATAAGATAAAAGGCCATTATTAAGAAACCAACAGCCATGATCCATGAACCAACTGTAGAGAAGGCATGAAGGGGCTGGTATTGATCCAAATAATTAAAATATCTTCTCGGCATTCCCTGACTGCCCAATATAAACTGAGACATAAAAGTAACATTGAAGCCTGCAAATATAAATCCACAGGCAATCTTTCCCCATAATTCAGAATATTTTTTACCCCACATTTTAGGCCACCAATAATGCAGTCCTGCAAGAAACGCCATAACAGTTCCACCAACCATAACGTAATGGAAATGGGCTACTACGAAATATGTATCATGCAGGTGAACATCTGTCGCAAGAACTCCCAGGAATATTCCTGTCAATCCTCCAATAGTAAAAAGAAAGAGAAATGACAGTGCGTAGAGCATTGGTGTCTCAAAACTGATTTTGCCTTTATACATTGTTGCTAACCAGTTAAATATTTTTATACCAGATGGAATTGCATTTACAAAAGTTAAGAATGAAAATATTGCTGCTGCTAACTGGGATTGGCCACTGGTAAACATGTGATGTCCCCAAACCAGGAATCCAATAAAGGCGATAGCAATAGATGAAAAAGCAATAGCATTGTAACCAAAAATCCGTTTGCGAGAGAATACTGTAATTATTTCACTTATGATTCCCATACCGGGTAAAATCATAATGTATACTGCCGGGTGTGAATAGAACCAGAAGAAATGCTGATACAAAACCGGATCACCCCCCATAGCAGGATCAAATATCCCTATCCCGGCGGTACGTTCAAGAATTAGCAGCAGTAAAGTAATACCTAAAACCGGTGTTGCCAAAACCTGAATAACTGCTGTTGCGTAAAGCGACCAGATAAACAAGGGCATCTTAAACCAGGTCATACCTTTGGTGCGGAGTTTATGAATTGTAACTATAAAATTAAGCCCGGTAAATATTGATGAAAATCCGAGCACAAATGCAGCGAATGTCATGGCTGTTACCGAAAGCCCCGAATCGGTACTGTACGGCGTATAAAAAGTCCACCCAGTATCTACTGCTCCGGCAATTATTGAATAGACTGCAATAAGAGCTCCAAAAATATATATGTACCAGCTTGCTAAATTGAGCCGGGGGAAGGCAACATCTTTGGCACCGATCATCTGTGGCAAGAAGAAATTCCCTAACGCCGCAGGAATTGATGGGATGATAAAAAGAAATATCATTATCGCACCATGCAGGGTGAAAAACTGATTGTATGTTTTCGCTTCAATAAAATCCTGAGCAGGACTCAACAACTCTAAACGAAGCAATATAGCAAAAACACCACCCAGAAAAAATGATGCTGTAATTCCAATTAAATAAAGAACGCCAATCCGCTTATGATCCTGAGTAAGCAACCACGATTTCCAGCCGGATGTAGCATTTAAATAATTTTTTTGTATATCCGTATTCATATTATTCGTGATCCTCGCCTTTTAGTGATTTTATATATGCCACCAGCGCATCAAGTTGTTTGTCATCAAGAAGCCCCTGATAAGTCGGCATGACCGGCTGATAACCAGCAACAACATTCTTTTTAGGATTTAATATCGATTCTCTTAAATAGTTTTCATCGGCAGAAATAGTAGTTCCGTCTTCAAGAGGAACGTTGGACCCAAAAACACCATTTAAGGGAGGTCCTACCAAAGTTTTTCCACCCACACTGTGACAACTGGCACAGACTTTGGAACTGAAAAGTTTGGTGCCATATTCTACCGGAGTTAGTCCCTCGCCTAAATCGACACTGGCTTGTTGATTTTCATAATCTTCCATGGAGACAACCTTGATTTTGGCAATCATATCAGAGTGGCCCTCACCGCAATATTCGGTACAGAAAAGATTATGTACGCCTGTAGATTTTGCTTCAAACCAGGTTGACGAGTATCTATTAGGAAGGACATCCATCTTTATTCTAAAATCAGGTATAAAGAAACTATGGATCACATCTTTTGATGACAATAAAAGTTTTACCGCTTTGCCTTCAGGGACAATCAACTCATTTATACTGTTGTTTCCTTCAGGATATGTAAATGCCCAGAACCATTTTTGACCGGTAACTTTAATTTCTATCGCATCTTTGGGAGCGATATTCATTTTCATGAAAACATTAAAGCCCCAGAAAAATACAATTATGACCAATATTGATGGAATAACCGACCAGGTCCATTCCAGGATTCGATTATGATCCATCTGTGGTGTAATATTGTCATAATCATCATCACGACGGCGGTACTTTATCCCAAAATAGATTATCGCAAACGTTACTATTCCGAGAAAAAATATGCTGACATAGGCAATGAAATAAAATAAAGAATCTATTTCACCGGCCATTGTTGAACTCTCCGGTGGTAACCAAAATGATGCAGTCGAATCCACTAATATATTCCCTTACAAATTAAATTACACTTCATTAGTACTCACAATTTTCCGTCGATATTCTTTCAGCCATAACCCTGACATAAAAATTACAATAAAAATTACAACTGCCAACCCGCCTAATTTCATGATATTGCTGGCGAGAACGACATATCCTCCTGATTCGGGATCATACTGATAGCAATATAATATTATTCTATCTATAGTACTGACGATCTTACCCTCAGATGCTTCCTTTAATGACAGAGTCAGATCATTAGGTTTAAACTCAATTCCATATAGGTATCGTGAGATTATCCCCGAGGAGGAGATAAGAGTTATTACTGCCGGGTGGGCATACTGCTCCGTATTATTGTCATAGTAATATTGGAACCCGATTGCATCAGCAAGCTGTTTAGTGTTTCCATGACTATCGGTTAAAAATACCCAGCTATCTTCAGGAAATTCATTTTGCAGGTTTGATAAATAGTTTATTTTCTTTGCTGAAGCTACTTCGTGTTTTTCAGTAGGATCAATGCTCACAGTAACAATTTGATAATCAGTGCCAGCTTCTAATTTTATGCCATTAATAGCATTAGAGAGGCCATTGAATACTAAGTTGCATAGCATGGGACAATTATAATAACCAAGAATCAAAATAACTGGCCTGCCATTGCTGAAATATTTCTTAAGCGATACTATTTCTCCATTATCATCAGTAAAAGTGAGATCAATTTGGATAGTCGATCCAAGGTGTTCATCAACATCAATTATTTCAAGTTGTTGAGGTTTGTCCTCTGTGCGCTGTGCGATTGTGTTAGATGAAAACAGGCATATTGATAAAAACAAGAATAGTCCGATTGACCATTGGATTTTCAATTTGTAATTGTGTTTTAATAATAAACCCATAGACATAACATTCTGCTATTTTGCAGATTGCTCCTCAACCATCAATTTCATAGCCGAATCAATGGGTATATGATAAATATTCTCTACCGAATCGATAATGCCATATGAATTCAACTCTTCATTTTCACGAATGTCTAATTTTATCAGATATTCTGATTGAGGTTTTAAAACCTGGTCATAGTATACTTGCTGATGGAGTTGATCATAATAATCAATTATATATATCAGTACAATTATTATAGCAAGAACTGACAGACCACCAATCCAAAATGTCTTTTTTAAATTTATGTCTTTCTCTTCATAACCAGGATTAGTAGTTAACATTTAAATATCTCCATAATTACACTCATTACCAAATAGCCTTGTCAATAATCAGAGCTGCAAACATTGCAAAAAGATAATTGATGGAATATTTGAATAATCCAAACATAGACTTGTTATCATCTTCTTTGCGGACTTTTAGTATTTTCGCTATAAATATTGGCCCCATGAGAACGGCTACTCCCATGTAAACCCATCCAAAATTAACTATGAGCAAATAAATCGAAAGGCAGAACATGATTATAGCATAAATTAACATTTTATTAATAGTGGATTCTCTACCAGCGACTATTGGATACATTGGTAATTTTGCAGCCCGGTAGTCATCCTGGAAATGAATCGCCAGAGCCCAAAAATGAGGTGGTGTCCAAAAGAATATTATAAGGAAAATTAACCAGGGAGTCAGTGCCATTGATCCTGTCGCTGCCGTCCATGCTCCCACCGGAGCCATAGCTCCGGCAACTCCACCGATAACAATATTCTGTGGAGTGTTCGGCTTTAAGTAGAGTGTATAAAATAAACCATAAAAAAGTATCGTTCCCAATGACAAGAGCGCGGTAAGCCAGTTAAACTCAAATGCTAATATCAATACTCCAACTATTCCAATGCTAATTGAAAATATCAAAGCCTGGTTTGGTGTTACTTTGCCAAGGGGGAGAGGACGACGCGAACTTGTCCGGCTCATCTTGGCGTCAATTTCACGCTCAAAGTATTGATTTAAGGCGTTAGCCGATCCGCCGGTTAAATATAGTCCGAAAAGGAAAATAAGTAATCTTCCAGGCTCAGAAATTAAACTGCCTTCAAGAAAAAGAGATGTAAAACCACCTGCTATAACCAAGAGCATTATTTTTGGTTTTGTTAATTTTATTAGATTTATAATTGTATTCATAATGTGTTTGATATTTGATTTCAGATTAAATCAATATTACCGATCTATATTGTAAGAACCTCCCTGAATTTTATTCTTAAAACGACTTTCTGAAATAAAATAACAACTGTAACAGGTATTTGTTCATTTAATTATTGGAATATCAATTTGATGACAAATCATTTTTGCAATTATAATTCCTGTCCTATAAATCCGTATGATGCTAATGCTGTGCTAACATGATAATGAGAAACAATTTACCGGAAGCACAAATCGTATAATGATGGGTCTAAGATATTGTGTGAATATGGACGTGTCAAGTATAATATGTCTATGATGTCTATAAATTCATGATGAAGACAATCATGTATAGCTCTTGCACTATAGAAGAGATTGATATGTGTTTTAGTTTGCAATATTGGTTGATCTTCTAATTGGCATATTTGGATAACTTTGGAATTGTGAAAGCTCAACTCTCAGGCCATGATGTTATCTGATCATATTGTTGAGGCATTTAATAGAAGTACAAACCATCAAATTGACAAATCGATGGTTATCAGGTATATTTGAAATATGTACTAACCTATTAGGACTATTTGATTAGCAAATAATACCGATGGATAAACAACAAGGTAAATGTGCATTTCCAGACGTTTCTGACGCTTTGTGGTGAAACATGATCTGGTTATTTATGTTCAAGTGATTGTACCAGTCGATCAACAGATTAACCAACCGGAGGTTTTGTTAGATGAATCATCTTGTGAGTCGCAACACTTTTCAACTTCTTGGGGTAATACTTCTTTTCAGTCTCTGTCCAATGCTCTTGTCTGCCCAGCAAACAGTGGGATTGTTTCAGTATGACACATCATCATCGGATGGTTATACCTTAATTCGTCCCCAGGTATCTCCCAGTGCTTACCTGATAGACGAATTTGGACGTGAAGTACATTCCTGGACCGATTCATCCTATTCATTTTCGGCATATCCATATTTTCAGCCAAATGGTGATCTGGTTCGCAAGGTTTCTACCGGAGGTGGAATAACGGCACACCTGGTTAAGTATGATTGGGACGGAAATAAGATATGGGACTGGTCTACAACAGATACAACTTTTGGCCAACATCATGATTTTCAACCGCTACCTAATGGAAATGTAATGATAATTGGCAGATATAATCTTACTAGAGACGATTTCATAGCAGCTGGAGGAGATTCAACTAAGTTTATTGGGACAATTCTCATGACTGAAAAAATAGTTGAAGTGATGCCAACCGGTCCTACAACAGGCAATATTGTCTGGGTATGGTCTGTGATGGATCATCTCATTCAGGATTATGATGCCACAAAACCAAATTATGGTGTTGTCGAGGATCACCCGGAGCTACTGGACCTTAACTATGGAGTTAAGACTGACAACTGGCTCCATGCCAACGGACTAAATTATAATCCTGAGTTGGATCAGGTTATAATAAGTATGCGAATAATGAATGAATTTTGGGTGATTGACCACAGCACATCAACCGCTGAAGCTTCCGGACATACTGGAGGTGATCGTGGTATGGGCGGAGACATTCTTTATCGCTGGGGCAATCCTCTCACTTATCGTGCAGGTGACGCAAACGATCAACAGCTTTCCAAACAACACAACGCTCATTGGATTGCTCAAGGAAATCCAGGCGAAGGAAATATTCTTGTTTATAATAATGGGAATGACTGGGGCTATACTTCTATTGTCGAAATTGAAACTCCGGTAGATATGTCAGGAGACTATCCCCAACCATTGGCTGGAATCGCCCATGGTCCAGCTTCACCTATATGGACGTTCACTGCTGATCCGCCGGAATCTTTTTTAGCTCCGGTTCAATCAGGATGCCAGCGTTTAACCAATGGCAACACGATTATGGTCAATGGTCCTGATGGCCTGATTCGAGAAGTAAATCCAGCCGGTGACATTGTTTGGTTGTATCAAAATCCTATAGGTAGATTTGGTCCGACAATTCAGGAAGAAGATCCGATTGCAACTCTGATGTTTCTTGTCCATAGATACCCATTTGACTATCCTGCATTTGATGGTAGAGATCTTTCACCAGGTGCAACTCTTGAAATATATCCGATAACAATAAGCAGCACTACAGTATTACCTTCAAACTATATCGAACCTGATTCTCAAGTTGTAATTCTATCCACAATTAAATCAGATTCAGGTTTAGCTACAGCCACTGCTATGATTGATACCGGTGATGGTTACCTTGCCTATCAAATGTTTGACGACGGCCTTCACATGGATGGAGCTGCAGACGATTCTCTTTTTGGAGTGATACTGGGATCACTGAATCCTGGAGAAGTTACATATTACATTGAAGCTACCGATGATTCCTCCAACCTCGTTAATGATCCGGTAAATTCACCACCTATAGTTTACCGATTTTATGTCGAGCCCAGTTGTTGCCAGGTTCGAGGGGATGCTTTGCATGACAATCAGCTTATTCTTGTAAACGATCTTGTCTTTTTAGTTAATCATGTATTTAAGGGTGGTCCATCACCAATATGTCCAGAAGAAGGAGATGCATTAGCAGACAATGGACTTATTCTAGTAAACGATCTTGTCTTTCTGGTTAATCATGTCTTCAAAGGTGGCCCTGTTCCTGCACCCTGTTGAATTTGACTATAAATTTTGATAAAAGAGATACGTGAATCTGCGTATCTCTTTTTTATTAGCAATAAAAGTTACCTGAAGGCCAAATTGATGATCTTCGTAACTTGTATGCTGCCAACAGTTAAATAGGGGTGGTTTATCCAAATTGACAAATTTTAATATTTGGGTATATTGTTTCTAATGTACTAACCATTTATTACTACATGAAATTGTAGAATATGGATATGGATATTGAATTAGTTCCATATTTGGTGGGATTTTCCCACGAATATCTTGAGAGGTATCAAATTATGAAGGAGTTATCGTTATGCTAATACGTGTAATGAGATTGCTGTCGTTACTATTGATTATAATTATAACAAGCTCAGCATATTCTGCTGATCCACTGTTTGATCCAGCAGTCAATTATGGGGCAGGAAATGGTCCCAGAGCGGTTTTCTCTGCTGACTTTGACGGAGATAATGTTAATGACCTGGCAGTAGCAAATCGTGCATCTGGCGACGTCTCTGTTTTGTTGAACAACAGTATTGGAATCTTTTCTACAGCAGTCAATTATACAACTGGTGCCTTTCCTTCAGGAGTCTTTTCTGCTGATTTTGATGGTGACGACTTTAACGACTTAGCAGTTACAAATGCAAATAATAATAATGTTTCTATCCTGTTAAACAATGGGGATGGAACATTTGCAGCAGCAGTTAATTATCAGGCAGCAGCCAAACCCCGTTCTCTTTTTGCTGCTGACCTTGATGGTGATGGCGACTTTGATCTGGCAGTTGCGAATCGACAAGCTGATAATGTCTCAATTTTACTTAACAATGGTGATGGAACCTTTGCTCCCAGAGTAAATTATCCTTCTGGTGATGGTGCATGGTCAGTGATTGCAGCTGACCTTGATGGTGATTTTGATAATGATCTGGTTATAGCAAACAAGGTTGAAAACGATGTTACTATTCTTCTGAATAATGGCGATGGGACTTTTGTTTTCTCAAGCGTTTACGCAGTTGGGAGAGAACCCTGGTCTGTTGTCGCTATTGACCTTGATGGCGATACGGATAATGACCTGGCTGTGGCAAATCTGAGAACAGATAACGTATCTATCCTGTTGAACAATGGTGACGGAACTTTTGTCGCTAATGTAAAATACGGAGCAGGGGATGAGCCTGGTTCAGTTTCATCAGCCGACTTTGATGGAGATTTCGATAATGATCTGGCAGTAGCGAATGGAAACTCCAATGATGTTTCCATTCTATTAAATAATGGCGATGGAACTTTTGCCGCGCCGATTGATTTTGCCGCTGGCAGTGGCCCAAAGGCAATATTCTCCTCTGATTTAGATCAGGACAATGATTATGATCTGGCAGTAGCTAATTCAGGATCTGGTAATGTTTCGATACTTTTCAATCAAACCAGGTGGGGGACGATACCGGCAACTGTTACCGAATTGGATACGATGTATAGCATTTTTGCAAAAACTATAGAACCTTTGGAGCTGTCATTACATATGGGTAACTTTGAATCGGGATACTCAGCCTCAGATATTATTACTTCAACGATTTTGATCAATTCAGGCATTTCTCCTGTATCAGCAACAGTGATTCCTTCACACCCGTTATTCGATGAAGAGGTTCTTGAAATTGTTTTCCATGCCAAAGCGTTTATTGAGGGTTATGGCTTAATGTTTGATATAAATACGCTGCCTTACACAATTGATGGTGAGTATTCGGATAGCTCTCCGTTTACATCGGTTGGAAAGATTGTATTTGTCGGTCATATATCCGGAGATGTGAATGCCGATAGCAAAGGACCTAATATCACGGATCTGACTTTCTTCGTAAACTACATATTTAAAGGTGGAGACACTCCGCCAGTCCTTGAAGCAGCTAATGTCGATGGTGCTGACGGAATTACGATTTCAGATTTGACTTATATGGTTAACTATCTATTTAAAGGTGGTCCATATCCAGTCTGTCAATCTGAATATTAAGAAGATATGATCAAAATTTACTTTTAGTTTATCTGAAAGATATTTTACTTAATAAAAAACCTCCGATTAAATCGGAGGTTTTTTTATAAATAGAAGCGTCAAAAACTCTATTAGGGCAATCACTACCAGCTCATAACAATACGATAACGGGCCTTACCGCTTTTCAATCTTTCAAAAGCTTCATTCACTTTATCAAAGTGATACTTTTCAATAATTGGTTTGATGTTATGCCGGGCTGAAAATTCAAGCATCTTGGCAATAGCTGACGGACTTCCAACAGGTGAACCGGAAACTGATCTTTGACCCATAATCAAAGGAAAAGCACTAATATCTAATGGTTCCAGAGTGGCTCCAACAATGTGCAAACGGCCTTTTGGTTGTAACGTTCCTATATAGGCGTTCCAATCAAGCTTAACATTAACCGTTGATATCAGTAAATCAAATTTACCGGCAGCCTTTTCAAGGTCATCCGAACTACGGGAATTAATTGTATAATGTGCTCCCATTTTTTTAGCTTCTGCTTTTTTGGAATCACTTGAAGTAAAAGCTGTTACTTCACAACCCCAGGCTTTCAAAAACATTATAGCCATATGTCCCAATCCACCAATACCAATCACACCAACTTTATCTGTTGGTCTTATATTGTATTGCAAAAGAGGATTAAAAACAGTTATCCCTCCACAAAATAAAGGTCCGGCACTTTCTATATCAAGTCCTTCCGGCAATACGAATACACTGGCAGATTGAGCACGAACTTTATCAGCAAATCCGCCATAACGACCAACAATAGTTCCCTCTTGATTAGCACACATATTATGATCGCCACTCATACAATTTGAACAGGTCATACAATATCCTGAATGCCAGCCCAACCCGACTCTTTGACCAACAGTAATATTTGTTACATCATCACCAACCTGAGAAACTGTTCCGACAACTTCATGGCCAGGTACAAACGGGTATTCTGTAAATCCCCACTCATTGTCGAGCATGCTCAAGTCACTGTGGCAGATTCCACAATGTTCAACATCGATTTCAACATCATTTTTCCCTAATGGTCCTGGATCATACTCGAATGGTTCCAATTTCCCGCCTTGCTCTATCACTGCAAATGCATTTATCATTATTTCTCTTTCTCTATGAATATTACTGTATTTTCAACGACCAATTTAATCTTTTGGGGAATATAAGTCAATAGTAGATCCACAAACTATGAATTCAGAGTAAGATGATCAATTATAATTTATGTAAATATCGGTCTCAGGTAGGCAAACTAAGCAAATAACAAGGTAATCAGTATAAAATATCATAGTCATACTGATTACCTTAATTTAAATTTTAAGATACTAGTTGCATTTTATTGGAGTAGGTCCATTTTTAAAAACATAGTTTACTAAGATAGACAGGTCTGTAACATTGATTCCGCCATCGCAATCTATATCACCTGATTCAATTATAGCTGGAGCAACTCCTCCATAAAAGACATAATTTACCATAAATGTTAAATCACCCACATTAACAAAACCATCATTATTGACGTCACCTGTATTATGGCCTGTTAAGTTTACTTGTCCAGTCTTTGTAAATTCTGTAGCATCTTCGAATTGTCCAGTAACTTCAAATGTATAAATACCAGAATCCCAAATAGGGCTATATGAGTTTAGAAATTCAGGTTTTGGAACAGTCAAGTGAACAACATCACCATCAAAACCCGGATATGACGGCATTACTACTGCAGATGTAGGAATAACATCACCATTAATACGGATTGACAAAAGGTCAATATTATAAGCGCCATTACTTTCACGAAAATCACCAAATATGACTTCTGCTTCATCAGGATTAAGTTCGAATGCTTCTAATGCTGAGAGGTGATCTGGTATAATTATAGCATCAACCTCAAGTGGAGAACATACCTCTTCCTGAATAACTACATTTGGTGTGTAATAAGAACCTCCTGTTAAACTGAATACTACATAAGAGCCATTACTATAGGTTAAAGTATCAAAAATTACACAATCACCTGCATCCCAATTCATACTAAAATAATATGTAGCCCAAAGTCTGCGGCCATTAGTTTCTCCGGGGAGACCATCACCTAACGAAGCCATCGCAAAAATAAATCTTTCAGTTGTGTTTGTAATAGTGATGTCATCGTTTTCATATAAGTATACCCCTAACTCACTACTATCTAAAGCAAGTGGAGTCGCAACAGCACTATCCATTGTTAATGATGCAGTTGAATGTTGCCATGTAAAACCTGATGAGGCACCCACAATGTTATAGTCTGTAAAACAATAAAGCTCTGTTATGACAGAATTGTTTTGCCAATCAACGGTGGTAACCAGTGCAATTGTATCTTCGATTCCATTTGGATCCGGATCTCCAACTCCAGGATATATAGATCCGCATGCTAATAAGATGATTGATAGAGTAATTATTAAGTGAAGTTTCATTTCTTTACCCTCAAAATATATTAATTATTTTAATTCTAACAACTCAAATTATATGAAAAAACAGATTCAATAATTTATCCCCGCATTTTTGTATTTCTTAATAAAGCAAATAGAGGGTAAAATGTCAATGTTATTGAAGAAGTTTTTAATATGTGAAGTCGATAAATAACTTTATGAAAGTAGCTTCTATTGGTAGGATAAAGAAATTTATAAACAATGAGATGACAGTTAGAAGTATATAGACTCTCTTAGTCTAACATTACTATGTACTGAATATTTTATGCTATGCTATTAAATAGGGGAGATGGATTGCCTGAATAAAAAAAGCCACCTTTTACAAGGTGGCTTTGGTATACGATTTATTTCCTTACACAAATAAGTGTGGGATAATTCCTGTCAATTAACATGGGGGTGGAACTGGACCACTCTTAAAGACGTAGTTAACAAGAAAGACAAGGTCGTTAACCAAAATAAGACCATTGTCGGCAAGGGCATCACCCTCTTCGACACATGATGGTGGTGGACCACTCTTAAAGACATAGTTAACTAGAAAGACAAGATCATTTACAAGAATTAGTCCATTATCATGTAAGGCATCACCACGAGTGTGGCAGCATGATAAAAATACGGAGAGAGCTTGCTGATCATTTGCTCCAACATCGTCAGTAGCTACTGCTGTTAGGTTTATTGTACCTGAGGTAGTAGGTGTGCCTGACAAAAGACCTGAGCCTGATAATGTTAAACCAGTACCGCTAAGATCTCCATATAAGTCACTCCACACAGTAGATCCGGTACCACCAGTCGACTCTAATTGATTGGAGTACGCATCCCCTTCAGTTCCATCATCAAGGGTAGTTGTTGTGATCTCAACAGCAGGATTAATAGTAAATGTGAAATATCTATCTGTTGAGTCGGGAGTGTCATCTTCTACAAGAGCAACAAAACTTATATCCCCGACATATACTGGAGTACCAGCGACAATACCATCAGTTGACAGTGAAAGACCTGTTCCAACTAAATCGTCATAACGATCTGTCCAGACATCATTGCCATATTGGTTAATGCAATCGAGAGGTTGTGAGTATGGATGATCGGCTGTCCAGTCTGGTATAGACTCGGTTGAGATAGTCAATCCACTATAAACACAATTGGTACTGATTAGGGCTATATCGTCGATATTCCATCCACACCAGGTCCAACCTCCATCAGTTGTACCCATAGTGAATCGGATATACACAGTTGCTTGATTATCAGCATAAGATGATACATCAATAATCTGCTCAGTCCAGGAATCATCTTCGATTGTTTTATTATTCTCCCATACGGTAGTCCAGGATGAACCATCCGTGCTTATCCTGAGGTATGCATGGTCGTAAGCTGGTTCTTCAACCCCTAACCAACGCTGAAACCTCAGTTGCATATTGTCCAAACCGCTACAGTCTATGGACGGACTTGTCACATGGTACTGTGGTATATTATTGGCATAGTCACCATTGAGGTTGTAACCAAGGACGTTACTGCCTGAATAGCCACCGGAAGGATCCGGGCTGCCATATGCACCACCGCCACCAGTTGGATTTCCTCGAGCCCATTGACCTCCTGCAAAAGTCCAGCCAAGATCAGTTTCAAAGTCATCAAAGAAAGCTGTATCAAAATCATTTTTCGGATAGGTATGAAGTGGCATTAAATCATGGTCATATATTATACCAACAGTTTGTTCTTCTGCACTAAAATAGTAGTCAATTGATTCATTACAACTGATAGGGGGAAGTGCTGCTGTGTATTCATTTGGCAAAGTCTCTGTCATGTCGGCTGACATGTATACACCACCGTCGATAGAATAGTGTAATTGACCCGTTCCTGATACAGGTATGCCAATTCCAGTTCCAGCAACGTTAACATTTATGTTAGTCTCTTCTTCAGGATTAATTACCTCTGGTACGCCATCAGGATATGTAAAGGCCATATCATGACGAACTGCTATTGTGACTGTTACTTCAATATCGTCATCAGAACTACCCTGACCATTGAGCCAGTTCATAGAGACTGTTAGATCAAGGATCTCTGTAGGAACCGTACGTCCTCCAGAAGTAATTATCTGGCTAATGTATGAATTTGTATCGGATGAACCGCCGGATACTTCTCTATATCCTGCATCAAAGAACGTAGTGGGGAACCCACTGAGTCCCAATTCATCAACTCGCGCTGCTGCTCTTGAATTCTTATCATCAACAAGTGCAGTGTAAATCCAATTGTAATTTCCCCCGCCCCAAATATTTTGTAACGCAGACCGCGTTAATGGACAATACTGTCACCACGTGGCCGTGCCTTCTTCTACAAACACCGTATGGGTATTATCTGGTCCCATTATATTTGATCCGGGAACTCCTGGATTGGCCATTGCTGCTGCCTCGTGGTAACCATCTTTTGAGGATGTCATTACAGCCTGTACAGCAATATTGTTCTCTTGCAAGTTGTTGTAACCATAGTCGTAACCATCCCAGGTTACAGTTGTATCCCAGATTGTATCATTTAAGGTGAGTGAACCTAAGTCGATAGCATAGGCCAGGAACGGAAACTCATACAACTTCCCATTTAAATCACGCCAATTCATACTGCTAAGGTGTTCAACTACGTATACCCGGAGAGATCCTTCAAAATAAGGTGGATCAGTTAAAAGTAGTTTGTCAGTATTGGTTTCATGTGGATCCTGTTTTGCCGTGACAATACGGTCACGGTCTAGGGGAGAGAAATTCTCGACCTGGTCAAATGCTGCAAGTGGCGCCACCAGTAACAACATTAATAGAATTGTGCATAGTTTACAAAGTTTCACAATTAATCCTTTCACCCGATTTAAACATGTATCTTGAGTTTATAAATTCGCTGGTACCTTAACGTTAAATTACTACATATTGGATTAAATATAACCAAAATAACGGATTTTACAAGAACTGATTTGGATAAATTACTCTAAGATATTGTTTATTCCATTGAATTACTGAAGCAATTTCAGATTGAAAATGAGTTTTTTTACAAGCAATGAAAGTGTTATAACTCAATGTCCTTTCGGTACTGACAATAAGAAACGTGGATAATTATATAAAATTGGCAATTTATTACAATATGGAACAACTAATATCAATCTTTTAAATTCATTATTTGCAGGATGTGTGAAATTAAATCATTGTCAATGAATAAGTTGTAATAATAAATAGCGGCGCAGGGACTTGAACCCCGGATTATATTAGACCTATATTACTATGTTTGTGTTAGGCAATGACATGCGACTTAACTTATTATGGCGTAATAAAATATGATATTTATGTAGTTTGATTTGTTTTGATGTATTTATATCACTTTTGTTCTATCTGTGTCACAAATCTGTCACAAATGAAACATAATTATAAGACTATCGAATAATACATTAAAAAAATATGTAATTATTTTATGTTATGTGTGCAAATTTTTAGAAATAAAATATTTATTACTAATTTCATATTTAGTTTAATAAGAAAACAACCCATATATATATTTTATGAAATATTTCATATTATCTTCTATTCTAAGTATCGAATATAAATTAATTTGAATTTATTGATATGATAAAGAATATATTATTTTATTTTTCTTCTAATAATAATCATTGCACTTGTAAAATTCGACCATAGAATTGACAATATACGAAAATTATGTTATTATTCAATAAGATACGCAGACAATAGTAATTGATGATATACTTTAATCTGGTTGCAAATATGACTCCCCGCTTACCCATCAGTTATATCAACTTACATCGGGGATTTTATTCATAAAGTAGTTTTTAAATTATTGCAATCATATTGTCAAATAAACGAAGGGGTTATATTAAATGAATAGATTGATAATTGTAACACTATTTACAACACTAATGTTACTTTACGGATCAATATCCGCACAATTCTTAATTGATTATTATCCATATGAGAATACTAACTTTGCCAACCCAAATATTAATATTGAGTTAATTTTTGTCGGTGAAGTGGATCCGGGAACGTTCAATCCTGGATCTTTTCTTGTGAGTGGTAGCATTACTGGGTTACATTCAGGTTCTTATGGAGCTTTTTTTATGGAATATATAGAACCTGATAGTCTTTGGATAGCCTGGTTTAATTCTGATGGTTATTTCGCTATTGGGGAATTAGTAACGGTTACACTCACTCCTGAAGCTACTTATGGTTATCCACATGTACATTCTTTCAATATTGCTCCAGATACTGGGGCAGGTGGATTTGAAATTGATACAACATATGATGTAGGCAATATGCCTTACGAAATTATTGCTGCCGATCTCAATAGTGATTTAATTCCTGATCTGGCTATTTCAAATTCAAATACTGATACTGTTTACGTATTACTAAACGATGGTACCGGTAAGTTTACAACAATTAATGGTTATCAGGTCGGTGGAACATCATATGGCCTGTGTGCGGGAGATTTAGATAACGATTATTTGGTGGATCTTGTTGTGGCTGAGGATGCAGGTGATGCTGTTTCTGTTCTTATGAATTTGGGTGCTGGTACTTTTGACTCATATTCATCGTACACTGTTTCTAATAATCCTAGAGACGTAACTTTATTAGATGTTCATGTAGATGGCATTCTTGATGTAATTACTGCAAATAGATCAAGCGACAATATTTCTGTTTTAGTAAATGATGGATTTGGGGCGCTTTCATTGAGTAACAGCTACTATTCAGGGGTAGGAGCATTTATTCTTGGTGTTGGTGACTTTGATCGTGATCACCGAATGGATATTGTCTGTGCAAATTTTTTTGAAAGCAGTGTGACAGTATTTGAAAATAGCGGATTCGGACCCGGGCAATTTTCCGATACAACATCATTAAATACTGCTCTTGAACCTGTAGGTATTACAGTAGCAAATATTGAAGGAAATTATAGTCCTGATATTATAACTGCCAATAAAGCAGGAAATGTTATATCAGTATTTAAAAATCATTACCCGGCTAATTTTGATCCTTATGAAGAATATCCTGCTGGTCCGGCACCAGTCGCAGTTATTTCTGCTGATGTCAATAGCGACGGCTCCCTCGATCTGATAGTGGCAAGCGATGATTCCAACACCGTATCTATTTTATATAATAATGGAAGTGGTGAATATTACAAAAGAAAAACCTATTCTGTCTCAGGTGGGCCTTACGGTATTGCTACCGCTGACTTTGATGGTGACGGTGATATGGATTTTGCTACTGCCAACTCTTATGGGAATAGTGTTTCAGTATTTTTTAACCAACCCATCCCGATTATCATGTCAACAACCCCGGTGCAAAATGAATTAAATATAAAAGCTGATTCTGCTATATCTGTTGGTTTTAATACTGATATAAATATGACATCTGTAGATAGTACCAGCTTTGTCGTTAACGGTAGTGTTACCGGCCCTCACACCGGTACGTTTAGTTTTGATTATATTTCTGATATAATTTCTCTTGAGATGAATGAAAGCTTTTCTGCTGGTGAAGTTGTTACTGTTACCTTGACAACTGATATTCAATCATCAAGCGGCGGATACTTTTTAGATAGTGCCTATATCTGGTCATTTACCGTTGATGTAACAGGCGAATGTGGAGATTTCTTTGGAGATACTTTAGCTGGAGCAGGAACAGATCCTGTAGGAACAACGGTTGGTGATTTTAATGGGGATGGATATCTTGATGTTGCAACTGCAAATTATATTGGTGAAGAAGTTACTGTAATCTTAAGTAATGGATCAGGAACGTATGATCCAGCCGACATATATGATGTTGGTGCCATTGCATATGCAATTGAGTCAGGTGATTTAGATAATGATGGATTTATTGATTTAGCTGTTGTTACTACAGGGGATGTAGTACTAGTATTTATTAATAATGGTAATGGTACCTTTGCACCTGAAGTTCCATATGATGTTGGAATATCACCAAATAGTATCACTCTAAGTGATTTCAATGGTGATGGTTCTCTTGATATTGCAAATACAAACTATACCGATGGGGACGTTTCGGTATTATTGAATACAGGTAGTGGAACATTCAATCCTAGAACTGACTTTTCAGTAGGACTAAATCCGGCTGGTATAACTGCTGGTGACATTGACAATGATGGAGATGTTGACTTAGCTGCTAGTAACGGTGGAAGTGGTAGCATTTCTGTATTGATTAATAATGGAAGTGGACTTTTCGTTCCTCAGACGCCAATTTCAGTAGGTACTACTCCGGAAGGAATACAATTTGCAGACCTTGGCAGTGTTAGTGGAAATCTGGATGGTTACCTTGATATTGTTGTAACTAATAAAGGCGACGACGATATCTCTATATTTTTTAATGATGGAGATGGCACTTTTACATTCAGTGCTGACTATCCAGCCGGATCTATACCTTCTACGGTTGCAGCAGCAGATTTAAATAATGATGGATGGCTTGATCTGGCAGCTACTAATAGGGGAGAAAATACAGTTTCAGTGTTAATGAATTTGGGTGATGGGACTTTTGACGCACATAATACATATACGGTTAGTGATATTCCCAACAGTATAAAAGCTGCTGATATGAATAACGATGGTGATGCAGATTTAATATTATGTGGATTAGCTGAACATAATGTTTGGGTTCTTTACAATCAACCAACTCCAGCGGTTGTCTCTACTTTCCCGGATCAAAACCAACTTAACGTAAACACTGATGCTCTCATATCAGTTCAGTTTAATACTGATATCGATTATCCAACATTTGACACTCTATCTTTTGTAGTCACTGGGAACATGTCTGGCAAAATAGCAGGTACATTTAGTTATAATAGTTCATCTAATGCTATAACATTCTTTCCAACATTTGAATTCAATTATGGAGAAAAAATTACTGTTGTACTAACAGCAGGTATAAAAGCAACTGAAGGATTAATTTTTGAGAATGCATATTCTTGGTCATTTATAGTAGAAGCTGGCACCAATGGCTCAGGTAACTTTGTTCTTGATTCGAGATATTCTGTTTTTGATTATCCCTGGGCAATATCTGCTGCTGATTTTGATGATGACGGACATATGGATTTAGCATTTACTTGTGGTGATTTTCATGCATCTGATGATGTGTCACTAATATTTGGCGATGGCAATGGTTCATTTGGTAGTAACGTGGTTTATTCAACTGCTCCAAGCGGTGTAAGGTTCTCAATCTCAACTGTTGACTTTGACTTAGATGGTTTTCCTGATATTGTTGTCCCATGTCAATATTTGGATAATGTGGCAGTCTTAATAAATAATGGGAACAGAACCTTTGAACCTCCTGCTCATTATCCTGCAGGAGTTTTCCCCCATCAAGCAATCGGTTCTGATGTAAATGGGGATGGTTATCCGGATATTATTGCAACTAATACTGATGATTCTCAAGGGGATTCAACTTTTAGTGTCCTTATTAACAATCAAGATGGTACATTCGCTCCATTTGTAGAATACTATTCAGGTTCATACCCAACATACTTGTTCTCTTCTGATTTTGATTCTGATGGTGATGTTGATTTAGCCATAACTCAAAGAGGAACGGCGATTGCGCCTGATTCATCAATATCAATTTTGATGAATGAGGGGGATGGTACATTTGCCCCGCGGATTCCATATCATGTTGGCGGACTTGCCTCAAGATTTCAGGTTGTTGATCTTAATGGTGATGGGTGTGAGGATCTAGCAGTACCATTAAATGGTATAACAGCAGAGCCGGATTCAGCCTTCACTATCCTTTTTAATGATTGTGAAGGTGGGTTCGATATTCATTATACATATGCAATTGAAGGGCGAGCCGGATGGTCATACGCTCATGATTTTGATGGAGATGCTGATATTGATCTGATCAATATTGCTGTTGAGCATTCTTCGATTTTCACATGGATTAATTCTGGTGATGGCAGTTTTGAATATTTATCTACAATTGATATTGGTACTGATCCTTGGGAATCTGCTGCTGCTGATTTTGATGAAGATGGTGATCTGGATCTGGCTATTATAAATATGATGACTGACAGTATTGCAATATTATTAAACACACCATACGGAGACCATGACAGCGACGGTGTCCCTGACACGCTGGACAATTGCCCGTTCACCTATAACCCGGGTCAGGAGGATCTTGACATTGATGGAATCGGAGATGCCTGTGATGCCTCATACGATGTGATCGAGGAAGACTCCGCCCAGATGTATGACCTGGTTACGATGGATGTTGATCGGGACAACTATACTGATATTATATATATTGGTTCAACCGAACCGGGTCTATTTATCAGCTGGGGACTTTCTGTTGCTCCGTATCTTGAAGATCCTGTTGATTATCTCTCGGTCGGCGGGGCTGATATTATCGTTGATTTTATCAATACCGATACTCTCCCCGATGTTCGCCTGGTCAAACCGGATACAGTCTTTACTCTGATCAATGATAATTCCCGAAGTTTTGTAATCGACACTACATTAGTAACATTGCCCAAAAATGCTCGTTCTGATGTTCCCATTGGTGCTATGGGTTACTTTAATGGAGATCAGTATAACGATCTCTTTGTCGGACCCAATGTGATTTATTATGGTGATGCTGATGGGGGCATAAGTGGTGTTCATACCTTTGAAATTAGTGCTACAGCAGTACAGGTTGCTGATTTTAATCGTGATGGATATGACGATCTTCATATTGTAGAAAATGATTCTGCTAAAATTATGATCAATGATAAGAATGATGGGTTTGAAAGAGCCTCAGCAATATTTGTTGGCATGCCTACTCTGGTTGTTCCTCCGGCCAACGGACTGGCCGATATCAATCATGATAATTTGTGGGATATGGTTGTTGTTATTCCCGATGTCGATGGCACCGGACAATCAGTTGTCAAAGTTGCCACAGGTGACGGATATGGAGGGATGTACCAGGTTGATAGTATTTTGATTCCGGGAATAGCCCATAATGTAAGTCTTGCTGATGTTGATCGTGATCTGGAGCTTGATTTGATGATTGCCGACGGTACTAATAGTGAATTGATAATATATTTTGGTGATGGTACCGGTCAATTTTTAGATCCGGTAAATATACCTTTAACCGATGATGGCATTACCTATGCTCTTGCAACTGCAGATCTTGATCGTGATGGCCAGCCTGACTTTGTTTCCGGAGCAGTTGATGAGGGCGTTATTATTCTTGGTTTCAGTGAGATCCCTGATGAGGAAATTCTTACTGATGAAATGGTTGTGACTGGTTTCAGCACTGTGACTGTCACTGTAACCAATCCTCTTGGATATGTTCTTTCTCGTAATTTCCAGACTGTAGCTGGCGGTGATGTCTGGGTAGTTGATGTTGATGGAGATGGTGTTCTTGATGAGCAGGTGATTGATTATAATCTTATGTATGGCGAATACATAATTGATTTTGAACTGGAGCCCTGGGTTGATCCTAATTCTGGTCCTGTATTCTCAGGTGGTATTCGTTTGAATGGAACTGCCTATATGACAATATTTGCTGATTTAGTATTTGATGTTGCTCTGAAATCGGATGATGACAAAGCTAACAACAAGATATCTTTCTACTACCCGCATGAAGCGGTAAGCTCTGTTTATCCTCCGACAGGTTTTGAATCTGAAACAACTATACCGGGATTTTGGTGGGGATATTTAGCAGATTATTCAGGAGCAGAAAAGTATCATTTCCAACTTGATTATTATTATGATTTCCGGTCTCCCCGTTATGATAATGATAATATTGCACAGATGTATTTTATACCTCAGGAAGAATTGGGGACAGATACAGTTTATTATTGGCGAGTCAGGTATTTTGATGGTGTAGAATGGTCGCAGTTCTCCAGAACTTATGCAGTCTATGTAACAGGTACTGATTGTTGTGTGGGCTTGCGGGGTGATGTAACCGGTGATGGGCTAACACTTGTAAATGATTTGGTGTTGCTTGTTAATTATGTATTTAAGTCTGGTCCTGCTCCATCCTGTATTAAAGAAGGCGATGCTAATGGTGACGGCAATATCCTAGTGAATGATCTTGTCTACATGGTAAATTATGTATTTAAGGGAGGACTCGCCCCGTTTGGATGTTGGTAGAATTATTCTATCTTAAATTCTACAACCACCTTGTAATTAAGGTGGTTGTTTAATAATAGATTTCATGCACTCACCCTCTGCAACTCAAACTCTATTATTTTAAAAGATCTCTTTTTGTAGTGATATCCTCTACGTAGACAGGATAAATTCTGTTTTGCTTGCAAAATATGATGGAATAATATATGTTGTTATCTACGACATAGAATTAGCATCAATTTCGCAGGTAATCATGGATAAAGTAAAAAAGTAGGAATTCAAGTACATATTAAATACGCAGTAGGAGTAACTCATGAGACAATTGTTATTAATTTCAGTCTTGCTTCTAGTTATATCATCTATAATTATAGCTGATATACCTCAGAAGATAAACTACCTAGGGCAGGCAGCTGATGACAGTGGTGTTGATTTAGAAGGTAACTATTTAGTTAAGTTTACAATCTGGAATGATACATCAGCATCAGATCCTGAGAATGATAAATGGACAAGTGGGTTCAGAGAAATTACTATTACTGATGGTGTTATAAGTTACACCCTGGGTGATAGTGTTACACTGCCACATGATCTCTTTGCACTTAACTCAACATTATATCTTGGTTTAAAATTTGGGACAGATCCAGAACTAATACCCAGAACATTGTTAACTTCAACTGCATATTCTTTTCATGCTTTAAGAGCAGACACTGCTTTAGTAGTTGGTGATAACTCAGTAACTAGTGCCAGTATAGTCGATGCCTCTATTGGATTTGAAGATATCGGACAAAATGGTGCTACTTTAGGACAGATAATGAAATGGAATGGTACCGCCTGGACTGCTGATGAAGATAACAGTGGTGGAGGTAGTGGATATTGGTCTGTTACCGATTCTGTGCTTCATACGAATAATCTTTGGGGACTAATGCGGGGCGGATCTGACAATGCAATGCTTGGAATGAGTAATTATCGGGCAGTTAATTTAGGTGGTTATGCTTGTACAACTGGTATTATCAGTTCTGATAACAATGGTCAAACTATCGGTGGAGGAATATATAATATTGCAATCGGTCATCGTTCTACTATCTCTGGTGGAAGCGCTAATAGAACTGATGGTGATAGAAGTACTATCTGTGGTGGCATGTATAATAACGCTTTAGGATATTTAAGTGGTGTTTTTTCAGGGGAGTACAACAGTACCAGTGATACAGCATCTACAGTAGGTGGAGGTAGGCACAATATCGCTTCAGCCAAGTATTCGGTTGTTGCTGGTGGAGGTGGTCCGGACTCTTATTCTGGTAATATAGCATCAGGCGACTGTTCTGTTGTTAGTGGCGGAAGAGATAATGATGCTAACGGAGTATTATCATCAGTTGGTGGTGGTTATCAAAACAAAGCTAATGGTACCTATTCTACCATAAGTGGTGGAGGTCACAATATTTCTGATGGTCGTAGCGGAACGGTTGGTGGAGGTTTTTCTAACAGAGCTCAGGATACTTCAGCAACCGTCAGTGGTGGTCATTATAATGAAGCAAACGGTGTGTATTCTGCTGTTGGTGGTGGGCAAAATAATATCAATGATGGTGCTTCTTCAGTCATAACTGGTGGTATCAACAATACAATAAATGAATCAGCTGATTTTTCTTACCTATTTGGTATTAACAGTATCTTAAATGAAGACTCAACCTTCATGGTAGATCTTCCACATATCCGTTTTGGTGATGAATCCGATGGTTATGAGTTCCCTTCATCTGACGGCACTTCCGGGCAGGTAATGTCTACCGATGGCTCTGGTCAACTTAATTGGACAGATCCATCTGGAAGTGGTGGTGCTAATGGCTGGGCTGATGATGGTTCTGTTATCAGATTGGAAACGATTAATGATTCCGTTGGTATTGGTACCACAACTCCTTCTGCAAAACTGGAAGTAGTTGGTGATGTGATCTTTAATGGGAAAGCCAATATTGGGTATAATAATGTCAATACCGTAGATAGTACAATTGTCCTAGGTATTGAAAATACAGTAAGTAATACTGGGGCAACAGTGAGTGGTGGTCAAAACAATATAGCTTCAGGTATTTTTTCAGTTGTTGCAGGAGGTGGAGGATTAGATTATGGAAATACAGCAGGTGGAAATTATTCTGTGGTATGTGGTGGGGATAGTAACTCTGCTCAAGGTTACCGGAGTACAATAGGTGGTGGTAGTGGAAATATTGCTTTAGCTAATTTTACTACAATTAGTGGAGGTAATGTAAACAAAGCTGAGGGTATTCATTCTTTTATTGGTGGAGGTGTTGATAATAAAACAGTAGAGATGTATACTACTGTTAGTGGTGGTTATAACAACACAGCATCCGTTGAGTACTCGACTGTAAGTGGTGGAAGACTTAATAATGCTAATGGAAACGGATCTATTATAGGTGGGGGAGAATATAATACAGCTGAAGTTTATTTTAGCACAGTAGGTGGTGGTTCTTATAATAGTGCAACTTCAATATACACTACTGTTGGGGGTGGTTATGGAAATAATGCTAATGGTGATAATTCTACTGTGAGTGGTGGATTTTTAAATAAGGGTTTAGGAAAAAACGCTACTGTTAGTGGTGGGCAGTATAATTTTGCAACTGGTAGAAACTCTGTGATTTCTGGAGGAGGTGGGGAAAATCAAAGTGATAGTAACCTCGCAAGCGGTAACCATTCAGCAATTGGTGGTGGTAGTTGTAATATTGCAGGGAATGAATCAACTACAATTGGGGGTGGTAAGTATAATTATGCTACAGGTGAATATTCAGTAATAGCCGGAGGAGGTGGACCAAATCTGGTTGACAGCAATTTAGCTAGTGGTGATTATTCTACTATTGGAGGTGGTGGAGCAAATGTAGCCAGTAATGAATGGAGTACAGTAGGTGGTGGAGTTCAAAATCTAGCACAAGGAAGATTTTCAGTAATAGCAGGAGGAGGGGGTTTAACTGGTAGTGATGTTAATTTTGCGTCAGGTGTAAATGCTACCATAGGAGGAGGTCGGGGTAATATTGCTATTGATTCTATCACTACTATAAGTGGGGGTCTTTATAATGAAGCTTCTGTACAAGGTGCAACTGTGGGTGGCGGTTCTCAAAATAAGGCAAGAGGTTTATTTTCAGTTATTGCAGGTGGTGGTAGTGATAATACTGGTGACACAAGCGTGGCTCACGGAGATTGGTCGGTTTTATCTGGAGGATCAAATAACGAAGCTTATGGAATGTATAGTAGTATTGGTGGAGGAAGATATAACATTGTAAGTGGTGATTATTCTGTCATAGTTGGAGGTAAAAGTAATCATATTTCTTATAACGCAGATTATTCTTATCTGTTTGGGATAAACAGTTACCTTAACGAAGACTCCACTTTTATGGTTGATATGCCTCACATACGTTTTGGTGATGCAGGTAACGGTTACGAATTTCCCTCATCTGATGGTAATACAGGCCAGGTAATGACCACTAATGGCTCAGGTCAATTATCATGGATAAATAATTCAGGTGGAGGTGATGGTGGATGGACACTAATAGGTGATATTTTGTACACGGATGGTATTTACGGTATAGCAAGATCAGGAAATGAGCTTATTGGTACTAATGATAATACTCATACTAATTTAGGAAACAACTGTACTACAGGTTTTTCCGGACATGATATCGAATATTGTACTATTGGAGGAGGATATGGAAACACTACCACAGGATTTAGTTCTACTATTGCTGGTGGAATAAACTGTCAAGCTCATGGTTATGCAGCAGTAGTTTGTGGTGGTGACAGTAACCGAACGTTAGGTTATTATCCAACAGTTAGTGGTGGTTCTGGAAATGTAGCTACTGGTGATTTTGGTTCAGTTGTATCAGGGGGAATAGGTAATTGGTCAAGCTTCAATTATGCAACTGTCGGTGGAGGGCTTAATAATCGATCAATAAATTCATACTCTACTGTTTGCGGAGGGCAATACGATACAGCAAATGGTAGTAATTCAGTAGTTACTGGTGGCCGAGGTAACCGTGCTCATGGAAATTTTGCCTTTGTAGGAGGTGGTAGTCAAAATCGAGCATTAGGTCAGCATGCGGTTGTTGTTGGAGGTGGAGGTTTTATGCTGGCTGATACTAATTCAGCTTATGGCGACGGATCAGCAGTTGTAGGTGGACTTGGTAATACAGCAACTGGTGATACATCGTATGTAGGAGGAGGTGGATTTAACCATGCTGAGGGGCATAGTTCTACTATAAGCGGGGGAACTGAAAATCATGCTGAAGGTTATACATCAACTATAAGTGGTGGTGCATATAACACAGCCAGTGGCTTGTTTTCAACGATTCCAGGAGGGAACTATTGTACTGCCTCAGGTAGTTTTTCTTTCGCTGCTGGACGGCGTGCGAAGGCTATTCATAATGGTTCATGGGTTTGGGCTGATACAACAGACGCTGATTTCTCATCTACGGCAGACAATCAATTTCTTATCCGTGCTGATGGAGGAGTGGGTATTAACACAAATTCCCCATTGTCACCTTTACATGTAAAGAGTGAGAATTATTGGGGGGCGCATGTTGGTGATGGATGGGGTGATTTTAATATCGGTGATGGAACCTATGGACTCAGTATTGGTGTCGCAACTGGTGGTGGAGGAGCAGGTGGTGTAAGGTTATGGACAGGTGGCGGTACTGGTGATTTGAAATTTGCCAATGCCACAAATGGCGATTTTATGACTATCCTTGGAACTGGAAATATTGGTGTAGGAACTACATCTCCATCAGAGAAGTTAGAAGTCGCTGGTACTGTATATTCTACCACAGGTGGATTTAAGTTCCCGGATGGAACTGTACAGACAACTGCTTCAAGTGGTGGAACTGGAAGTAGTAATTGGACTGTTATAGATTCGGTACTTCATACGAATCAATACTGGGGGCTTGCTCGAGGTAATAGTGGCAATGTCCTCTGGGGGAACAATAAGCACACACATGTTAACTTTGGCTTTGAATGTCAATCGGGAAATAATGGTGAGAATTATAGGCATGTTACAGTTTTCGGAACGAATAATAAAAGTAGAGGTTCTTATTCAACGATCACGGGTGGTAGCATGAATGATACTTATGGTACAAATTCTGTGATAAGTGGAGGGAGTTTTAATTACTCAGATACATCAACTGGAACGGTGATAAGTGGTGGAGGTGGAAACATTTCTGAAGGATCATTTAGTTCAATTGGAGGAGGTGAACAAAACGGAGTTAAAGGGCCATTTACTCTGTGTGGTGGTGGCAAATTGAACCATGCAGGCAATGAGCTAACTGATACTGCCGCGTTTGTTGGTGGAGGTTATAGTAACTCAGCATCAGGTAGATATTCAATTGTTGGTGGAGGTCGTTCAAATTTCGCATCAGATAATTATTCATTTGTTGGTGGAGGTCGTTCAAATTCCGCATTAGATAATTATTCAACTGTTAGTGGTGGTTATCATGATACAGCTTATGGAGCTTATAACGTTATTTGTGGAGGTTATAATAATATTTCAAAAAATAATTCTTCTTCAATAGGGGGTGGTTCTGAAAATATCTGTGAAGGAACATATGGAAATATTTCTGGTGGTCAATTTAACACTATAAATGCAAATGTGCACGGATCTCATAGTACAATAGCTGGTGGAAATTATAATGAAATTGATGGGTATAATTGTTCAATAGGTGGTGGATATGGTAATGATATAAATGTATACAGTAGTCATGATTGTTCAATAGGTGGTGGATATGGTAATGATATAACTGGATCATATAGTTGTATCCCTGGAGGTGGATTGATTGAAATAAATGGGGATTGTGATTTTGTCTCTGGTTGTAGTAATAAAGCATTGGCGGATTACTGTTTTGTTGCAGGTCATGAAGCAGTTGCAGCCCACAGTGGAACTTTTATTTGGGCGGATGCGTCGGGAGGTGAAGTTAAAACTACAGCTGAAAACCAATTTATGATAAGATCGTCTGGTGGAGCAAAAATCTTTACAGACAATGCAATGAAATCTGGTATCACTTTAGAACCAGGTTCATCTACATGGTCAGTAGGTTCAGACAGAAACATCAAAGAGAATCTTTCAGACATTGATGTTAATGATCTTCTTGAAAAAGTTGCATCACTTAATATTTCGGAATGGAACTACATTGCTCAGGATGATTCAATTCGTCATATTGGTCCGATGGCTCAGGATTTTTCAGCTGCATTTGGGCTTGGTGAAAACGAAACTCATATCACTACAATCGATGCTGATGGTATCGCTCTGGCAGCCATTCAGGCTCTGAATAATAAGTTGATTGAAAAAACAAAAGAGATTGAACAGTTAAAGAGTGAGTTGACCAAAACAAATCAAAGCATAGATGAACTTAAGAAACTCATTGAAACAACTTTAACTAAGTCAGACAAAGAAAATAACAATATCTCTAACTTAGCCCTGAATAAATAGGAGAAGATGATAATGAAGAACTTTTATATATTTATTATTACTCTTCTGTTACTGTCTGTTGCGGATCAATCACAGGCAGCAGGAGAGAAAATTGTAAAACAAGTTTTCCCAATTGGAAGTTCATTCAGTACCGGAACTAACATATCTTTAAAATCAGCTATTGGACAGCTGTCTATTAGTGAGAGTAGTTCACCTTCAATTACAGTAAATGGTGGTTTCATATTTGAAAACCTGTTCTGCTGTGTAATGCGTGGGGATGTTCAAGATCCAAAAGATGGTAAAGTTTTGGTTAATGATCTTGTGTTTTTAGTAAATTATGTTTTCAAGGGCGGACCACTCCCGTCATGCCCTGAAGAAGGTGATGTCCAACCACCACTTGATGGGAAAATATTAGTTAATGATCTTGTTTATCTGGTAGTCGATGTATTCAAAGGAGGACCACCACCACCAGCTTGTTGATAATAATTATCGTAAAAATCATTCGTAATATAGTAGTTTAAATTAAAATACTTTTACTACTTGATCTATTTGTATTCGAACCAGAAGTTCTGAACTTAATAATTATTGGGATCCTATCAGGCTGTACCTAAGGATTATACCACCTTCACCAACAGCATAAGCTTCTTCTTCTGATACAACCATCACAGCATACAAATCTTCAGGTACGCCATTATACATACCAACCCAAGTATATCCATCATATCGGAAAATTACGCCATCATCACCTACTACTATAATATTTTCACTTGAACTTCCCCATATATCTCTCATAATACCTGTGATTTCACCCGTTATCTTATTCCAATTACTACCATCGAAATGAAGTAAAGTGTTTCCAAGAGTAATGGCATAAACATTATCAGATGAACTTCCCCAAATATCTATGAGAGTAGCTGACACTCCACTTGATATCTTGGTCCACTCCATTCCATCATAATGTAGTATTAAACCTTCCTGACCTATTGCATAAACATCATCGGGTGAAGATCCCCAAATTCCATAGATACTTACCGTTATTCCACTTGTCATTGGTTCCCATTGTGAGCCATCGTAATGAAGTATTATACCATCTCTACCAACAGTGAAAATATCTGAATCAGAAAATCCCCATATACTATATAGATGATTTGAAGTTTCACTCAACATCGATTGCCAATTTGTACCATCATAATTTAGGATTGATCCTGATGAACCTACAGCATATACATTGGATGATGAAGTTCCCCAAAAGTTCCTGATGTGGTTTGTCACACCACTATTCATAGCTATCCACTCAGTGCTATCACTGTATAAGATTTCACCGTTTGCTCCTCCTACAAATACTCTTCCATCAGGACTCTTCCAAACACCATAAAGATCTTTTATTGTTTCAAGAGATGCATCATTCCAGTCAAAACCATCATATTGATAAATAAGACCATCAAGTCCAACAGCAACATAGTCAGTAGAAGAGTTACTAAATATATCATATATATTCTTCAGTTTATTTTCTGATACCCATGTCCATTCTAAACCATCGAAATGAACAATTGTAGCATATTGACCCACAGCATAAATATCGTTTTCTGAACTTCCACAGAGATCATATAATGACCAATTTGAAACACTTTCTACACTTTCCCAGTTTGTACCATCATAATGCATCATAAAACCGTTGGTCCCAACAATATATATATTGTCTGAAGAAGTACCCCATATGCCTAAAAGACTTGAAGTAGATCCAATATCAATTTTTTGCCACCCATTCAAATCGTAATGTAATAAAGTTCCTTCTCGACCCACAACATATGTATCAAATACATCAGTACCCCAAATATCATATAAGTGTTCATATGTTCTGCTACTTGATTGAATCCATCTATTTCCATTGTACCAAAGTATTGTTCCTTCCTCACCAACAGCAAAAACACTATTTGGCGCATCACCCCATACACGTCTTAGCCATTTCCAAGTACCACTAGCCATTGTTTCCCAGTTACTTCCATCATAATGAACAATTGTTCCATTATTACCAACTGCATAAATATCATTATCAGAGAATCCCCATATACCCCTTAGTGATTCATTCGTTCCGCTATTCATTTCTACCCACCTCACTCCGTCAAAATGAATAATTTTTCCATGAAGACCAACTGCATAGATACTATTTGGCGATGCAGCCCACACTGATAAAAAGTCGTTACCTGACGCTTCAACTTCCCATGTAAGCGTTTTTTGAATATGTTGCTGAGTAGGATTGTTTGAATCACAACTATTCAGAGTTAGCCCAAAAAAAGCAAAAAAGACAACAATAAGAACCAAATGTTTTTTGTATTCCATATTTTCCTCCTCTGTCATTTCACACATAAATCTCTAATGATTACCCCTGTAATATATTACGATGATGCTAACTCTAATGATGTGATTTCAATATATACTCTATTAAATTTCACACAAGAAGTTTTGATCACTATTCCAAGTGTTTGACAGTATTTATCATATGATGGATATTAAATCTGTTTAATTTGAAAAAAAAAATTGGATATCATTAAAATAACAATTTGGAGAAGTTGTACTTGCACTAATAAGGTACATTTAGTATACTATAGAATATATTAATTCGCAAATAATCTCATCACTGGTTGAACTTTTTATGATTTAATTAAATAATTGTCAAAAACTTTCCAATTTAAATATCAAAGGAGATTTAGCATGAAAAATCTGCTAATGCTATCAATTATTTTTTCAATGATTCTTTTTTCACTTTCAATTGCAGACATTCCTAAAAAAATAAACTACTTAGGACAAGCTTC